>Ga0272442_10004012_pt1 | contig 20308 bp, 22 predicted proteins | sample SSMForm2O_FD_200262 | JGI IMG/M metagenome (GOLD analysis project Ga0272442, IMG submission 200262) | Marine sediment archaeal communities from Little Sippewissett salt marsh, Falmouth, MA, United States - SSM-Form-2O | ecosystem: Environmental > Aquatic > Marine > Wetlands > Sediment ... | reverse complement strand
GAGAAGATGGGTGTACTGATCGAAGAGATGAGAGGGCCGAAGCCCCCGTCGTACACGAACCTCTTCCTGCTGCGGGGCACTGCAAACGTGCCCGTTCGGTGCCGGTTGTCTCGACGCTGTGTTGCTGCCCTCGACAAGACGAGCTTCGCGTTTCGAGCCGGTTTTCCAGGCTAAATGGGGTGACAGGTATTAGAACACGGTGCCGATCTGGTAGACGGCAAGCGTGACCGAATAGGCCAGGGCGGTGAGGCCGAAGAATTGGAAGAGGGCCCAGCGCCAGGAGCGGGTTTCCTGGCGGGTTATGGCGACGGTGGCGATGCAGGGGGCGCTAATGAGGCAGAAGAGCATGACGCAGAATCCCGTTAGCGGCGTGTAGGCGGCTTGCAGTTTTTCGCTCAGGCTGGAAGTGCTTTCGTCGGCCTCGGCGACGGCATAGACGACACCCATCTGCGAGACGAAAAGCTCTTTGGCTGGCAGTGCCCCGATGAGAGCGGTGCCGATTTTCCAATCGAAGCCAAGCGGTTTGAGCGCGGGCTCTATCGTGCGGCCCAGGCGGCCGACGACGGAATGCTCCAGACTCTTTTGCTGCGCGTCTTCGGCATTGAGGCCGGCCAGGACGCTTTCCTTGGGCTTCGGATAGTTCGCCAGTACCCAGAAGATGACGGAGGCGGCCAGGATGATTGTCCCGGCCTTGCGCAGATACATCCAGCCGCGCTGCCAGGTATGGACGAGCACCGCCTTCACTGTGGGCATGCGGTAGGGCGGCAGCTCCATCACAAAAGGCTCGGTCTCGCCCTTGAAGAGCGTCAAACGCAGGAGCTTGGCCGCGACGATGGCCAGGACGATCCCGATGATATAGATGATCCAGAGCATCGGCCCGCGCCACGGCTCGGCAAAGAACGCCGGGATCAACAGCGAGTAGATCGTCAGACGCGCCCCGCAGCTCATCAGCGGGATCACCATGATCGTTGTCAGCCGGCTGCGACGGTTCTCCAGGATGCGGGTGGCCATGATCGCCGGCACCGAGCAGCCGAAGCCGATGAGCATGGGGATGAAGCTCTTGCCGTGCAGCCCGATCTTGTGCATGATGCGGTCCATCACGAACGCCGCCCGCGCCATGTAGCCGGAATCTTCGAGCAGGGAGATAGCGGCGAACAGGATCAGGATGTTGGGCAGAAAGACCAGTACGCCGCCGACCCCTCCGATGACGCCGTCGACCAGCAGCGAGCGCAGCCACAGCACGCTGCCGGCGGGCCAGTAGTGCCCGATGGTCGCGCCGGTCCAGCCGAAGAGCGTTTCCAGCCAGCCCATGGGATATTTGCCGACCGTAAACGTGAGGAAAAACACCGCGTACATCAACACCAGGAAGATCGGCAGGCCCACGATGCGATTGGTGACCACGGCGTCGATCGTGTCGCTCACGTCGTGCCGCCGCTCCACCGAGCTTCGGATAGTCTCCTGGCAGGCGCCGGAGATGAACCCGTACCGGCGGTCGGCCATGACGATTTCCGCCTCGTCGTGGAAGATAGTCCGCAGGTGTGCGATGCTCTGGTTGACCACCTCGAGCACTTCCGGGGCCTGAATCTTCGCGATGATATCCCGATCCTGTTCCAGGAGTTTGACCGCCACCCAGCGCGGCCCGTATTTCTCGGCGAGCGGTTTGGCTCGCGCGCTGACGCTCTGTGCGATTCTGCTCAGCTCTTCCTCGATCTCGCTGCCGTAGGTGACTTTGTGCGTACGCCCCTTTCGGCCTTCTGTTGCGGTTGCGACGATCGCGTCCAGCAGGGCACCGCCGCCTTCGCCCTTGTTCCCCACGGTGGGGACGATTTGCGCCTCCAGCAGTTGCGACAACTGCTGCAGGTCGAATTCGAGGCCGCGCCGCCGGGCCACGTCGCTCATGTTGAACGCAAACACCAGCGGGACGTTCATCTCAATGAGCTGCGTTCCTAAGTACAGGTTGCGTTCGATGTTGGAGGCATCGATGACGTCCACCACGACGTCGGGTCTCTCTTCGAGGATGAAGCTGCGGGCGATGAGCTCCTCGGCGGAATAGGCCGTCAGGCTGTAGGTTCCCGGCAGGTCGATGATGGTGATCTCGCAGTCCTTGTGGGTGCAGTATCCTTCCTTCTTCTCGACGGTGACGCCGGGGTAATTGCCCACGTGCTGCCGCGCGCCGGTGAGCATGTTGAAGAGGCTGCTCTTGCCGCTGTTTGGATTGCCCGCCAGGGCCACCGTGATCTTTTGCATAGGCTTCCGTTTCCCGGATCAAGATGCTGCGAACATCGGGGAGGCAGAGTTTGCGTCGCGAACAGGCGCCCTCAGTGCCGGTGCTATTTCACCATAATCTTGTGGGCCATTCCCCGGCCCAGCATGACCTTGACATCCTTGACGATGATGACCAGCGGGCCGGGATGCCCGTTGCTGACGACCTTGATTTCCGAGTTGGCCACCAGTCCCATCGAGGCGAGCCGACTGTTGAGCCCGCGCCCCGCGTCGACCCGTGCGAGTCGCACTGTTTCGCCGGTCTTGACCTGCGAGAGCGGCCTGACTTGATCTTCGACCATCATCGATACTCCCCCTGGCGGGCGCTTCCCGTGGATGTGTTGACCTGGTGGGTCTCGTGGAACTGCCGGAATTCACCGACCAGATCGTGTCCATTCCTCTGGCTGGCCGTGACGTATTCGATGAAGCTCAACAGCCTGCCGATGATCTCCGGGCCGAGCGCATGCTCGGCTTTGCAGGCCGCCTGTTGAGCCACCTCGTTGTCCACGCCGAGTACGCTGACGAAGAAGGACGTGAGAATGTTGTGTTTTCGTACTACCTCTTCGGCCGCGGTCTGCCCCCGTGGGGTCAGGGTGACGCAGCCGTAGGGCCGATAGTTTGCCAGACCCCTTTCCTTCAGCGCCTGCAGCGCTCCGGTGACCGAAGGCCGGGCTACGCCGAGGGTCGCGGCGATGTCCTTGCTGCGCGCCCCCCGGGCCTCGCCGGCCAAATTGAAAATCGCCTCCAGGTAATCTTCCAGGGAAGCGCTGAGCTTCTGTGTTGTCGGTGATCCCATGATCCTAACACACCTCATTCTTGAACGAATCTCTATGATAGTTAGCCGGGCCTAACTTTGTCAAGGCATCGCAACGTTTTTTTTTGCATTCAGGCTCAACGAGGCGAGCCGATACCCCACAAGGCAGCTTGTTTATGGCGGGTGTTTGCCGGTTACAGCGATTTCAGCAAAAAAAACGCTTGTTACGCTCCGTCAGGGGCATTACAATACCGCAGTGTTCCGGGGCGTGGCGCAGTTTGGTAGCGCGCTTGACTGGGGGTCAAGAGGTCGCTGGTTCAAGTCCAGTCGCCCCGATTGTGGTAAGTTCTTTAGCAGCAGAAGCTTGAGTAGCTCTTGGCGTCACGTCCCTGTGGTAATCTGGGGGCTTTGGCACCACCTGCAACAGATTTGCAACAGAATTCGCGCTCAGTGCCTTTGTGCTTGCAGCTCTGGCTCGCCCAAGCATTGATTCCCTGATTCCAACGTAGTACTTCATCGTGGTCTCGATGCTTGCGTGGCCGGCGAGTCTCTGGACCTCATGTGGCATCATGCCCTGCTCGAACCACTCGGTTATGCAGGTCGCTCGAAGGTCGTGAAACGCAACGTCTGCGACCCTTGCTCTCCGACAGATCACAAGCCAATTGCGCCGGAAATTGTTATCTGGACACTTGCGCACGCGGTCTTTCAGCCGCCCCGTTGCCTTTAGCGTCATGAGGTGGCCGTAACGCTGTGGCGTGAGGAGTAGATAGGGGTGGCCGGCAGGAAGCTCGCCTTGGAGGCGGGTTAGCAGTTGCTCGACATGCTTCACCAAGGGCAATTCGCGTCTCTCTTTGTCCTTCACGACCCATCGCCAGGTACACGCCGTATCTGCCTTCGGCTGGACCACGACCTTTCCTTTTGAAAAATCGATGTCCCGAAGCGTGAGGTTCAATACCTCGCCCCTGCGGAGGCCAGCCGTCTTCGCGAGTAGTATCCTCGCTTGACCGCTAAAGAGAAGACTCGGCGGACCATTTTGATGTGCGTGTTGACCGAGGCCGGACTGAGTCCCCTGTCAATGCAGTACTGCTGGAATCGCTCGCAATGTCTGTAGGTTACCTCATGTGCGTAGATGTCACCCACGGCCGAGATGAGGTCCTTCATCCGGTACGCAGCGGAGTCCGCTGTGGATTCTTCGATCTGCGTCCGTGTTTGCTGCAAATAATCTCCGAGCAGCTCACTTAGCCTCATATTCACGAGCTCCACCGTCCCCATACGCAATTCGCGTTCAAACTGAGTTCTTTGACGCTCGGCCTTTCTGGTATCGGTATGCCCCAGCGACTTCTGCCGCCGTTTGCCCTGCTCATCGGTATAGAGCAGATAGTACGTAAACCTTGTGCCGTCGTACGACGGCCGTTTCCAGAGCGTTACCAGCCGTTTCATATTTGACCTCCTTTCTGATGCTGGCTAAGCTCGGATTAACCCGAGGCGGATTATAGCCAGCAATCGGTGAGGGCGCAAGATGATTATTTGCCGTTTGTGGTTCGTTGTCTGACCCACTCCCTGATCGCCTCTTGAGGATAAAGCGGTTTGCCGCAGATATGAACCCGCGGGAGGTCGTGCATCCGCTTGAGATTCTCGACGACGTTATGGTAGTCCTCGGATTTGCTGATCTCTGGAATGCGCAAGAAGGCGATGAGTTCCGCTTCAGTCATCAGCTCGGGGGGTATCTGGTTGTTGCTTTCTGTCATCAGCGCGCCCCCTCAACCTTTCGATTGATAAGATTGGCGGCGACAGGATGGGCTCTGGACGCGGGGCGAGTCTGGTCATTTCCCAGAACGCGAGAGGTCACTTTTCGGGCTCTCTCCAGGTCTTCCTGCCGGACGATCAGATAGTACTTTTGCGTCGTCTTGATATCGCTGTGTCCGGCAAGTTTCTGAACGACATGAGCGGGCAATTCACACGCCCAGTGTGTGATGCAGGACCGCCGCAGGTCGTGTAATGTGCAGTGGACCACCTTGGCGTTTGTTCGCAGGGCGCGGAACTTGCGGTCAACGTTATTGACCAGGGCCTTGTCGTCTCTCCAGCTACCCTCGCGGCGCTGTCGTAGAATGTGCAACCATCGCCGTTTCCCGAGGAACGGATATGGACACTCGTCTGGCGATTCAGCCCGCAGGTCCATAAGAAGACGCATTACCTGGTGCGGGGCCGGTATGATGCGACACTCGTGGTCTTTGGGTTCCCACTCGAGAAGCTGATCGGTGTTGGTTTTGGGAGACACGCGGACGCAATGCCCCTCAAAATCAATGTCGTTCCACGTCAGGTTCAGTATCTCGCCGCGTCGTAGGCCCGTTGCGTAAGCCACTGTCAGCAGGGCCCGCCACCAGTTGTTCTCCGTTGCGTTCATCAGGGCCCCGAATTCTGCCGGCGAGACGAATCGTTTGGGCTTCTCGGCGTACTTTCGGGGTTTGACATTTCTGAAGGGATTGCTCCCCTGTGGCAGATACCCTCGCGGCTGAATGGCCAAGTTGAAAACTCTCTTGAGGGTACGAATGTCTTTGTTGACAGTTGCTGGCGCAAGCTTACGCCGCAGGCGAGACGCGATGAAGGACTCAGCGTGACGCGGGGAGACCTCTCCGAGCCTGATGGGGCCATCGACTTGCTGTATGAGGAGTTTTAGGGCCCGCATCTGATCCCGCAAGGTTCTGGAGGCCACTTGACCTTGCGTAATGTGCGCGTGCTCCGCGGCAAAGTCTTCAAGGGTGATCGTCGGCAGGGAAGGTGTTGTACCCTGACGGACATCGTGCTGCTCCTTTCTCATCCTGTCTTTCAAGAAGAACTCCATTTGCCCGCTGCGGCTCCAAACCTGGTCTCCGCATTGCGCGGATTTCGACTCGTCTTCGCATCGGACGCGGTTCGCCATTTGGTGATGGGGCGCGGGCGGATGACAGGACTGATCCTGGCGCAGAACCGTGGCCGTTTCGTCCGTTCCCATCGGATCGGGGGAGCCATTCGGTTTTTCAGGCCAGCCGTTGCCATGATCTTTCGTCGTCATCTTATGTCACAATCCACCGGTTATGTGTCGAGTGTCCTTGGGTTCTATGGTCCTTAGCGGGTCTACAGAGCTTAGGATTTCAGATCCGTTGATCGGCCATCGTCTGCATGCTCAGGGGACATGGGCGTGGTAAGATTGACGCGTGTCTTTCCTTTCTCGCCTGAAACCCCAGACTCAACTCTGCCGCTGTAGGTACGAAGGAGCGTGCGGGTTGCTCCCACCGGGGACGAATAGACAGGAGTAGTCGATCATGGCATTCAAACTGACACGAGCTGACGGTGAGATCCTGTGGATCGTTGCCGAGCGTCGCCTCATGACGACACCACAATTGGCAGCCCTTTTGTCCCGGAACGGCAAGAGTCTGAAAAAGAGGATCAGTGAACTGGTGACTCAGGGCTTGCTAGCCGATGCTCCGCGGGGCCCAGGCCAACGCCGGGGCCGGCCGGAGCGACTGGTTTCACTGGCCCAGCGTGGCGTGGGGGTTCTGCAGGAGCGAGAACTGATTGACCCCCAAGTGCCAACCAAAGAGGTTCTCGGCGAACGCCTTCCACCGCAGTCTCATCAGCTCCTGTTGAATTGGGTCAGGGCCTGAACAACTTCATCGCCGGCAAGGTCAGCAAGGAATCCGTTTGGCATCTTTTGGAAGTATCATGAAGCCAGCACGTGGGTCATGGTCTTCGTGCGTGTCTACAGGCGATCTGCAAGCACATCGTCGATCATTTCCAGGAGAAGGTCGAACCCAACGGCTTCAAGGCTCAGGTTGTGACCTTTGACCGGGAATGCTGCGTTCTATACAAGCGGGCGATGGATGAACTGATCGATCCCGAAACCAGTGCGGTCGTTATGCATACGTCAGGCGGCAAAGACGATGCGTTCAAAGAGTACCGCCTGGACAAGGACGAAGAGGAGAAGTTGCTCGACCGCTTTCGCGATCCCAACGATCCCTTGCAGTTCCTGATTGTGACATCCAAGCTGCTGACGGGCTTCGACGCACCGATCCTGCAAACCATGTATCTCGACAAGCCAATGCGGGACCACAACCTTCTTCAAGCCATTTGTCGCACGAATCGTCCGTATCCAAACAAGACGCACGGATTGATCGTTGATTATCTCGGCATCTTTGACGACGTGGCCAGAGCATTGGACTTCGACGAGAAGACCGTTCAGAAGGTGATTACGAACCTGGAAGAGCTTAAGAAAGAACTTCCCGGACAGGTGACGAAGTGTCTGGCGTTCTTCCCTGGTGTTGACCGCACGGTCGGCGGTTATGAAGGCCTGATTGCCGCCCAGGAGTGCCTTCCGGACAACCCCACACGAGATGCGTTTGCCGCCCAGTATTCGGTGCTATCAAGGTTGTGGGAGGCGTTGTCCCCTGATCCGTGCTTGGGGCCGTACAAGACGGATTACAGATGGCTGACGCAGGTGTACGAGTCCGTCAAGCCGCCCAGCGGACGTGGCAAGCTGCTCTGGCATGCTCTGGGGGCTAAGACGGTTGAACTGGCCCATGAGAACGTGCATGTGGAAGATGTGCGAGACGATTTGGAGACTTTAGTCATGGATGCGGACGTTTTGGAAGAACTGATACGGACCTCAGAGCCTGAGAAAAAGACGCGGGAAGTTGAAATCAAAATCGTCGCTCGACTCCGAAAGCATAAGAACGATCCCCGATTCATCGCTCTCGGAGAGAGACTTGAAAAGCTGAGGGAGAGACACGAGCAGGGGCTATTGACGAGCTTGGAGTTCCTCAAAGAGTTACTGGCTTTGGCCAAGGACGTTGTTGAGGCCGAGAAGCAGGTGGAGCCTGTAGATGAACGGGCCAAGGGCAAAGCTGCTTTGACCGAACTTCTTGCTGAGGTGAAGAATTCCAAGACGCCGGTCATGGTCGAGCGGGTTGTCAATGACATCGATGAGATTGTGCGGGTCGTCAGGTTCCCTGGATGGCAGAACACCAAGGCAGGCGAGCGGGAAGTGCAGAAAGCACTTCGCAAAATTCTCTATGTGACCTACAAACTAAAAGACCAGGACCTATTCGACAGGGCATACGGATACATCAAGCAGTACTACTGATTGAGCTTGGCCTTTTCACATGAAGGCCTTGCAGAGGCGAGGGTTCCATAACATGCCAGAGAAACTGCAAGAGAAAAGCAAGAGGGAAGCGAAGGCGAACATTTCCATGGTCGCCATAACCAAAGCAGCCTGCAAACGTGCCAAGACGCGAGTGGCAAATATGCTCACACGAAGGAGACTCAAAGCAATGATCCATGTCCTGTTCGTCTTCGGGGTGGTCGTGACCGTTATTGGTTGGTTCTTTGATCGTGCGAAGTCCTTCGATTTGTTAATGTCAAGTGCGGCTCCCGATTATGTTTCCGGCACAAAAGCACTACGAGACCTCAAGAAGGATGCGAGAATCAATTTGACCAGTCGTCACGAGGGCTTTCAGGTATTGCTAGACAAATGGCCCAATCTTACTGATCGGGACGCAGTGGAGTTTATTGGAAGAAGCGCGGCCTTCTTGGGCTTCGGCAGTCAAGTATCCAGTGACATTGAACTGATTGCTCGTGATAAACGCAGAAATAAGGTCGGAAGCAGATGGAGAATGTCGGCTGCGGAGGCTAGAATTGAAAGTATCGCGGAGAAGAGCTTGTTCGCAACTGGCACTATGATATTCTGGGTAGGCCTATCCATATCCGTTGTCAGCCACATAGTGAATGCCGTCACAGACTCTTGACAGAGAGCACAATGGCCGCTTGGACCACAACCACAATACCGGGCCTATGATGTCACCGTCAAACCAGCACAAATTCTCAGAGACGCTATGACACCCCTAAGTGTTGATTCGCGATTCCGGGTACCTACCCTCCCCCTGGCACAAAGCAGCCCGTGCTTCATAGCAGAAAGGGTCAGTTTCGCGACTACGAGAACACGGGCCAACGTGCATCCTACCAGCGAATAGCGACAAGCACAAGCCTGTTTCTCTCGGCTTTCCTGCTTCTTTTCTTTCGCTTGATTCTGTCACTCTCGCTGCAATGCGGCGCGCAGAACTACGCGCGCCTTGTCCTTATACGGGAACACGACAAATTTATCACTAAATGCCGGGAATCTGATATTTTGCATTTGCATCGGCGTTGCTTTTGGTGTAGAATGTGAATATACGAGACGGAAAAACTGATAAATTGTCGCGTTCAATGAAAGGGTCAAGTCATGCAGCAGTACAAGCCAAGTGTCATCGAAGTGTGTCAGTTCTGCAAAGACCATCGGTTGAATGCAGAACTTGTCGGCAGGTGGGTATGGGTGAAGTTTGACGCCAAGCCCGATGCAGAGACGCGAAAGCTTATGAAGGATTTCGGCTTTCGGTGGGTTGCCCGTCGTGGTATGTGGGCTCACAATTGCGGGCATCCAAGCCGTAGCGGCAAGAGACACCCGTTCTACACGTACGGGCATCGGCCAGTCAGTCAGCTTGACACAGAGAGCCTGACAGCAGCGTGAACTAACGAACCGCCTGGGGGGGCATGGGGAAAGCCCCCCTTTGATTCTATCCTCTTGGAGGGGGCAAGCTATGGAGCTTAGCGACGATCTCAGAGAGAAGTTGAACGAAACGGCCATGCAGGTTACGGAGAACTTCTGCTATGGGTGTTACAAGGTAGTGGAGGGCGATTGTTGCCCGAAATGCGGCTCAGACGATTTCATGCGGCACCTGAAAGGCGTAGGCGTCGAGTATGGCACGGACTGGGTTATTGAACACCTGATACAGGAACACTGTGAGCCTATCGACGAAGAAGAAGCCTACGAAGAACAGCTTAGCGAGTGCTACGGAACGGTTGCGATTTGCGGCTTGGAATATGACTCCGGTCATGCACTCAAAAACCTTGACCCTGTCGCGTTTCGTTGTGGCGTTGCCGATATGCTGGCGGACAGTGAGACCTATGCCGAAATTGACGGGCGATACTATCTTGTCAGTGACATCGAAAGCATGATTGAAGAACTGTGAGGGGGGTGAAAGATGCAACGATCTTATGCAGCACTTTGGAACTATGCCGACGAAATCCGTTCCGGGCGCATGAGCATAGCACAAGCCAACAAACTCTGTCTTCGGGAACGCAACGCCGAAGCCAAGGCGCTACGTCAACAGGGCCGGAAAGTGCTCTGCTCGACTCTGTCCGGCCAATTGCGGCAATACTGGGGTCTGGGAGAGCCATGCGGCCTTGCCTGCCCTGCCTACTATCTGACTATCCTGAATTGAGGGGGTGAACCATGGCGCTATACGAGAAATACCGTCCGAGAGCATTGAACGAAGTGCTTGGCCAAGCCAAAGCCATCGGGAAGGTCAAGCTGTTGCTGGAACGTGGTTGGGGTGGTCGATCTTGGTGGCTCTCAGGTGCCAGTGGTACCGGCAAGACGACCATTGCCCGAATCATTGCTGCTCACGGTGCCGACAATTTCTATGTGAGTGAGTATGACAGCGCCGATGCAATCACCACGTCTGAAATCGACCGAATCGAAAAGGACATGCACTACCTGGCTCCGGGCAAGGGCGGGAGAGCCTTTATCATCAATGAGGCTCACGGACTGCGAAAGCCGATCATACGGCGATTGCTGGGGCTTCTGGAGAGGATACCGAACCACGTCTGCTTTGTGTTCACCACGACCAAGACAGGTGAATCAAGCCTCTTTGACGATCAAATCGACGCACACCCTCTGCTTTCCAGGTGTGCCAAGATAGAGCTTACGAATCAGGGGCTTGCCAAACCGTTCGCCGAACACTGTAGGCGAATTGCTGAATCAGAGGGACTCGACGGAAAGCCAGTCCAGAGCTATGTGAAACTGGCTCAGAAGTGCAGGAACAACTGTCGTGAAATGCTAATGGCCATCGAAGCCGGTGATATGTTGTCGTGAGGAGGTGTTGCATGGCCAAGAGAACCAAGCAAAGGGGCGGATTGCTACCAGACAAGTATCTGTCTGAGACGCAACTGAGACGGCTTCGGCAATACGTGAAGGACATGGCCGATCTTGCCAGACAAAGAGGCAGCAGGAGGGCGATCATAGACGAGCTTGTCATAGAGCTACTCGTCAATACGGGTCTCAGAGCGTCGGAGCTATGCAACCTCAATATCGGTGACTTGCCTATGTCACACGGGAAGGATACGGTGTGGGTCCGAGACAGCAAAGGCAATGTGACCAGAACGGTAGACGTACCAGAAACAGTCAATAAGCGTCTGGAAAGATTTGTGAAGCTGTACCGGAAGGATGCTGAGCCGGATGGACCCCTGCTTATCAGTGCAAAGGGAAAGCGGATGATCTATCGCAGCATCTATGAGAAAATCAAAAAGCTCGGCAAACAGTCAGGTATCGGCAAGCTCCACCCGCACGTGCTCAGGCATACCTACGGAACACGACTCTACAACGTCGAACAGGATTTGAGGTTCGTGCAAGATCAATTGGGCCATGCCAGTCCGACTACTACAGCAATATACGCCAAAACCAATGCCGCTGCCCGTAGACGTCAGGTGGAGTCTCTGGACACAAAGGGTTCTTAGGCCTGGTCAGCCAGCGACGGGAGCATGCGCCATCGTCATTGTTGGGCTATGCCAGGAGCGGTTCTTTGGCTTGCAGTCCGCGCGTCCCCAGTATAGAATGCAATTCAGACGCTGGAGGGCCTCGTCAGGACGTCGCATCGGCCCACGGCGTGCGAACCGGGGCAAGCACATGGACAGTGAACGGTTGTTGCATGATATTAGCGAAGAACTGAGCCATCTCTTTAGAGATTGTGCCAGCACCCAGCCCTTGCTCGACAAAGCGGTCGAGATGCTGGTGGCGCGCACCCAGTCGCGCGTCTGCTCGGTATACCTGTACAACTCGGAGGATTGCGTGCTGACGTTGCGGGCCACAAGAGGCCTAAATCCCGAGTCTGTCGGTTACGTGCGTCTGAAGTTAGGCGAGGGTCTAACCGGACTGGCGTTGCGGGAGATGCGAACGGTTTGTGAGGAGAATGCCAGCCGGAATCCCAACTACAGGTTTTTCCCCGGGATCTTCGAAGAGCACTACGATACGTTTCTTGCGGTGCCTATCGCTAGCGGTATCTGCAGGATGGGCGTTCTGGTCCTGCAGCGTGGCAAAGGCGAGTCCTTCGGCGACGCAGACATTGCCACTTTGGAGAAGGTCGCGTCGCTATTGTCCTCCGTCATTGAGAACGCTCAATTCCTTTTTCCCCGTGACAGCGAAGATTCAGGACGGGAAAAGGAACTTCTGCAGAGCCTCGCGCGAGTTCTTTCTACGGAACTCAAGTTCGACGAGCATCCCGAACTGAAACTCGTCGAGAGCAGACCCGTGCGTGAGGGAGTTGCCTACGGTGAAGCCGTAGTTCTTGACAATCGGAAGCGGCTGTTGTCATATCTCAATTTCGATTCCGTCACAGAATACAGCCTTCAAGATTTCTACGACGCTGTGAGGCGGACAACTGCCCAACTCAAAGCACTCCAGGGGTGCCTGGAGAATCGGTCGTCAGGTGCTGCGTCTTTGATTTTGGCTACCCGTCTAACGGTGATAGAAGACAGGGCTTTCGTCTGCAGGATTGTCCGGGACATTGGCTGGGGTTACAGCCCGCTGATCGCAGTCCTAATGGTTGCGACGGAGTATATCAAGGGTCTTCGCGTTGTCCGCAACGCGCACATGTGTGCGAGTCGAGATGACATAGTAGATGTAGTAAGCCGACTCCTGGACAATCTTCTCGGTGTAGGTGAAGATGCCACGGTCTGCACAGGGCGCGTTGTTATTGCACGTGAGCTATTCCCGTCTGATTTGGCAAAGATCGCCTCTCAAAATGCAAGTGCCGTTGTTCTTATTGGTGGCGAGATTCCCCCTGATATCTCAGTACTGGCGCGGTCGCTTCAAATACCTATGGTCGTCAGTGACAAGTCCGAGTTGCTCGACTGGTGCAACTGGTCTCGTGTGCTGATAGACACAGACTCAGGACGCATCTATGTTGATCCGGACGACAGCGTGTTGGCTTGGGTTCGGCCAAGATCCTGTCCTGTCAATTGCGGGTCATGCTCATCCCTTCTCCGGACTAATCGTTCAGCTGTCTTTGTTGGCATTGGCAATGGCACCCAGGATGAGAATCTTTATCTCCATGGGATACTGCCCGCGATCGAGGAGACCGGAAGAACAGTGATGCAGCCAACTAAGGAGGAATCCACCGATCTATGCAAGATTTGTCAACAAATACAGACCTCACTGGTTGCCATCGTGGACATATCTGCCTGGTCTGGCAATGCGCTTTTTGAACTTGGAATGATCTATGGTCAGGGCAAACAAGCCATCCTGCTGAAGAAGTCTCAGGAGGCTGTACCTGTGGATCTCCAGGGTATTGAGTACGTTGGGTACGGGAAATATTCCGAACTTCGCGACATCCTTACGAAAAGGCTCTCTCTGTTGGTCGATCTAGAGTTCGGTGCGCCCTTGTCATTGAGGGATCGCTGCTTCAAGACCGGCGGCAAATGCTCTCACTCGGATTTGATGAAGGAAGACCTGTTCTTTGTAGGCATGCCATTCCGCGCGAAGTTCGAGAATCCGTATGAAGCTGCAATCAAGCCAGCCCTGGAGTCTCAAGGGCTACGCGCGTGGAAAGCAGATGAGGAACCCCGTACAATTGACATCATGTGCAAGGTCTGCCAAGGCATTCAGAGAAGTCGCGGAGCCATCCTCAATCTGACTACATGGAATCCAAACGTGTTATTTGAACTTGGTCTCGTGACCGCGCTGGGCAAGCCCCGTCTATTGATTCGAGAAAGGGATGACTCATCCCTTGGTGAACTTCATCCGCTGGAGCACGTGAGTTACTCGGACTTCGGGGAACTGAAGCAACGAGTTGAACGTTGGCTGAGCAAGTCTTAGTTAGATGGGAAGATTGCTGTACGGTGCAGGGTCGAGTGCGTGTTTCGGTGGGTCGGGAGCAAACCCGGTCATGCTAATCCGACCGTAGTGGCCGTGTACGCTAAGGCGACCTTCTGTTCGACGATCAGGATGCTTATGTCGGTCTCATGACTGATAGTCTGAATCCTCTCGAATACATCTTTCACGATGTTAGGGGACAGGCCCAAGGATGGCTCGTCCAGCATGAGCAATTTGGGCTTGGGGATAAGGGCACGGGCTAGAGCAAGCATCTGTTGCTCTCCGCCGGAGAGTTTGCCTGCCGCTTGTCTCGGGCGCTCCCGCAGGATGGGAAACATACCGATTACATGCTCGATTCGTGTACGAAGCTCCTTCTTTACCATGTGGTAACCGCTTATCTCCAGGTTCTCCATAACCGTCATGTCGGGGAACACTCGGTTGCCCTGGGGGGCAAACGTGATACCGCGACGTACATTCTTCGCAGGGGTAGAGCCGTTGAGCAACTCGCCTTCAAAGCGGATCTCGCCCCTCCAAGGCTGAATCAGGCCGCAGATAGCCTTGAGCACCGTGGACTTGCCCGCTCCGTTGGGACCGATGATCGCGACGGTTTCACCCTGGCGCACCTCAAGCGACAGGCCAAATAGGACCTGTTTCTTGCCGTATACTGGCTCAACAAGATCTACCCCGCAGAAGTCCGCGAGGCGCACAACTCGGGAGCCGTGCACGTGCATGACCTTGGCCTCCTCAGCGTGTACTGCGTGGGCTGGGATCTGCAGGACCTGCTTCGCTCTGGATTTCGAGGGGTCTGGGGCAAGATCGAAAGCAAACCGGCCAGGCACCTGCGGGCGATACTGGGCCAGGTGGTCAACTTCTCTTATACCCTGCAGGGAGAAGCCGCCGGTGCCCAAGGCTTCTCCAACTTTGATACGCTCTTAGCTCCATTCATCCGCTACGAGAACCTCAGCGGCGACGATGTCAGACAGGCCCTGCAAGAGTTCTTCTTCAACATGAACATCCCCACGCGGGTGGGGTTCCAGACGCCGTTCACGAACGTTTCGCTCGATCTGCATCCGCCCAGGACCCTGGCCGGCGAGCCGGTTGTCATAGGAGGGCAAGCCCAACGAGAGACGTACGGCGAGTTCCAGTCTGAAATGGACCTGTTCAATCAAGCGTTCCTGGAGGTGATGGCCCAGGGTGATGCCCGAGGCCGGCCTTTCACCTTTCCCATTCCCACCTACAGCGTAACGCGGGATTTCGACTGGGACAATCCCGCGCTGGAGCCGCTTTGGCAGATTACGGCGAGATACGGCATCCCCTATTTCGCGAACTTTGTCAATTCCGACATGTCTCCTGAGCAGGCCCGGTCGATGTGCTGCCGGCTGCGGCTGGACCTGCGCAGCCTTCAGAAGCGGGGCGGCGGCCTCTTCGGGGCCAATCCACTGACCGGTTCCGTAGGCGTCGTAACGATCAATATGCCCCGCCTGGGCTATCTCGCTACCAGTGAACGCGACTTCATCGGCAGGCTGGATGAGTTGATGGAGATCGCCAAAACGAGCCTGGAGACCAAGCGAAAGGTGCTGGAGAGACTGACAGACAAGAATCTGTATCCCTACACACGATTCTACCTTCGTCATGTCAAGCAACGAGGCAGCCGCTACTGGGAGAATCACTTCTCCACGATCGGGCTGGTGGGAATGAATGAGGCCTGTCTGAATCTGCTTGGTCGCGATCTGGGCGATCCGCAAGCAATCGCCTTCGCTACGCGGGTCCTCGATCACATGCGCGAACGTCTGTTGCAGTTCCAGCAGGAAACGGGGAATCTCTACAACCTGGAAGCGACGCCGGCCGAGGGGACGGCCTACCGGCTGGCCCGGATAGACAAGCAGCGCTACCCACGCATCATCTGCGCCGACGAACCGGCCGTCGCTCGAGGCGGCCAGCCTTTCTACACGAACTCAACCCACCTGCCCGTCAACTATACCGACGATGTCTTCGAAGCTCTCGATCTCCAGGACCCGCTCCAGTCGCGCTATACGGGCGGGACGGTGCTGCACGTATTCCTGGGCGAGGCCGTGCCTGACCCGCAAGCCGTCAAGGCGTTTATCCGCACGGTCTGCCGGCACTACCGTCTACCCTACTTGACCGTCTCACCGACGTTTTCTGTGTGTCGTGACCACGGCTACCTCACCGGGGAGCATCCCACCTGCCCGACCTGTGGCGTTGAGACCGAAGTCTATGCGCGAGTCGTCGGGTACTTAAGACCGGTCAAGCACTGGAATGCAGGCAAACGGGCGGAGTTCGAACTGCGCAGGTCCTACCAGATAGCAGGTCGCTCATGAGAATCGGCGGTATGAATCCGTTCAGCCTGAGTGACTTCCCGGGCCGGGTCGCGCCCGTCGTCTTTACGCAGGGGTGCAATTTCCGCTGCCCGTACTGCCACAATGCTCCTTTGCTCAGCTGCCGGGTACCAGACGACCAACTGATACGGGAAGAGGCATTCTTCGATTTTCTGCAACGCCGGTGTGGATGCGTGGACGGGGTTGTTGTCAGCGGTGGTGAGCCGTGTATCCAGCCCGATCTGTCCAGGTTTGTTCAGCGAATCAAAGCAGTGGGATTGCTGGTAAAGTTGGACACGAACGGCAGCCGGCCCGGAACCTTGAGAGAACTCTTGCACCAGGGCCTCCTCGACTACGTTGCCATGGATCTCAAAGCCCCTCTGCTGCGATACGATAAGTTGTGCGGTGTGGATGTGCCGATCCATAAGATCCAAAAGAGCATCGAACTGATTGCCGAGAGCGGTGTCGAGCATGAATTCCGCACAACGGTGGTAGAACCGCTGCTGTCACCGGCCGACCTGGCGCTGATACGGGAGCTTGTGCCACCTGGCTCGAAGCATCGGCTGCAAACGTTCCGTCGCGATCATGCTCTGGATCCGGCGCTGCGGACATCGCAAAGCGTTAAAGGCGAGGATTTGCTGATATGAGCATTCGCCCGGACACCTGGATCGCCAGAATGGCCAAGGAATGTCGCCTGATCGAGCCCTTCGTCGAAGACCAGGTCCGCACCGTGGATGGCCGCCCCGTCATCTCGTACGGGATGTCGTCTTTCGGCTACGATATCCGCGTGTCCAACAAGTTCCAGGTCTTCACCAACGTCCACGGATCCGTTGTGGACCCAAAGAAGTTCGACCCGAAAGGCCTCATTGAAATCCGGGGTGGTGTATGTCTCATCCCTCCAAATAGCTTCGCGCTGGCCCTGAGCGTGGAGTACTTTTGCATTCCGAAGAACGTTATGACGATTTGCGTCGGCAGATCTACGTACGCCCGTTGCGGAATCATTGTCAACGTCACGCCATTTGAGCCCGGCTGGGAAGGGAAAGCCGTGCTGGAAATATCAAACACCAGTCCTCTGCCGGCAAGAGTGTATGCCTGGGAGGGTCTGGCCCAGGTGCTGTTCTTCGAGAGCGATACTCCGTGCCAGATCTCCTATGCGGATCGCAGGGGCAAGTACCAGAACCAGGACGACATCGTCCTCGCCAGGCTGTGACTCCAGACGACGGCGGACAAACGGAAGGCAAGATGGCGAGCGAGTACAGGCGTCCTGACCATGGTGAGTGCCTGTGGCCCAAAACACAACGGCGGGGACGGGGGATTCACCACGGGCTGGGGGGGCCGAGAAGGAAAACGTCCAGCCCCTGGGGCGTCCAGCAGGTTGTGCCGTTTGTAACTTGAGTTGTGACTGCCGAGGTCTGAGGCTACTGATGGAGGCAAGCATGGAACCCAATGATTTGGAGCAGATGATCAGAGAGGAAATGGGGTTCATGAGCCTTTCGGCTGAGGCGTTCCAGCAAAGTCCAACTGGCGACACGCCAACTCTGGGGCCCGCCGTGCATGAAATCGAGCAAGCGATCGACGATGTCCGTCGGCACGATCACCGCTACGCGTACGATCTGCCATTGGAACCGGAGTACATGTTTGACCCGTCGTACGGTTCGGACCAGATGCTCCTGATACTGAGCTGGTCGATGCCGGAGCCTTTCTGAGGGGCATGAGCAGGCCGTAGTAGAATCGAATTTTCTGGCGTACGCCTCGAACGAAGGGATAGGCGATGCAGACCCTGTTCGAGAAATACCGGCCCACGTCGCTCGACGACGTCCTCGGCCAGGATGTCGCGATTCGCCGAGTGAGGTTGCTGTTAAATCGTGGCTGGGGTGGCCGCGCTTGGTGGATTTCCGGTGCCAGCGGTACAGGCAAGACAACCATCGCCAGGATCATCGCCAGTCACGGCGCTGACGACCTCTGTATCACTGAGTATGACAGTGCCAACACGATAACTGCTTCGGAGTTGAACCGGATTGAGCGCAGCATGTGTCATCTGGCCCCAGGAAAGGGGGGCAGAGCCTACATCCTCAATGAGGCGCATGGACTGAAAAAGCCCATCGTGCGACGATTCCTGGGGCTACTGGAGAGACTTCCCAATCATGTCTGTTTCGTGTTCACGACCACGAAGACCGGCGACGAAGATCTCTTCGATGATCCGGTGGATCCGCAACCGCTGCTCTCGCGGTGTGCCCGAATCGAGCTGGCAAATCAGGGGCTTGCCAAGGTCTTTGCCGAACACTGCCACCGGATCGCCGAAAAAGAAGGGTTGAATCAGAAGCCTCTGGAAGCCTATATGGAACTCGCGGAGAGGTGCAGGAGCAACTTTCGAGCGATGCTCATGGCCATCGAAGCGGGGGAAATGCTGTCTTGACTTGGTTGGGCAACTTTGGCGACCGACGAGGTGGTTGGGATTCAAATAGTCCAGCGGAAGACCCGCGGATGGGAAGTCCAGGGGGCAATAGGCGACGATGGACCAACGGATACTGAGTCCTCTGCTCGGCGACGGGGGAGTCGGACCCGGCTGCGCGGATGATCGATCCACAGCACCCCGGAGGCTGGCGTGAATGATCTGTTCTCGGCAATAGCATAGTTGGGCCCTGGGTTTGGTTGCCCGAGTTCGGGATAGCGGTCCTATTGATCTGACTGCGGCGACCAGGTAACTTGGCGGTTTCGACGCATCCCGTGGCGATGTGGGCCGGAGCAGGAACTGTGCTGTGATCGCGGCTGCTTCGCCACGCCTTTGCGGTCTGTGATCAGGAAATGTTCTGTGGCAGAAAAGACAACTGCATCGATGTTCCGGGAGCTGAACGCGGCGCTATTGCCAAGCGGACGCGTAGAACTCGAATGGAATCCGGTCGCGGACCGTCTCGGCCGGGATCAAAAACGCCTCCAGGAGGAGTTGTGGAAGCGACAGGCCGAGGATTACGAGTCATTCCTGTTGTTCCTGGGCTTCTCCGATCCCTCCGTGCCACTGTCGGTCTCGCTGGACTACTGGCGTCAAGTGACCGGCCGGTTTGCCGAGAAGCTGGTCAGAACGCCTGATTTGGAGGGCCTGCGGGACCGGGCCGCGGTGGCGCTCACCGATGCTGAGGCCACCGAGATGCTCGACCGGGCGCCCTTCATGCCCGGGTTGGAATACCTCAAGCGAGATGTGCTTGACGATCTATGGTCCCGATTGAACGCTGCCTATCAACGACAGATCCAATCATACCGGGGCCCGGTCGCTGATTTTGTCCGTGGCCTGAGTGCGCGATTGCACCTGGTCGGTCGGGTCTTTTTCCATCTTGTCGAGAGCAAGAAAGATGCGTATCCGTTCGCCTTCCTCGCCACGTACTCGACCGGGCTGGGGCAAAAGAACGGCTGCAAACACGTTCCCCTCAAGCACGCCCTCGCTCAATACGGCCAGGAGAGCGGAGCATTGCTCGAGTTGCTCGCAACCGTCCATGAGGCGGCGGCGGAGAGCGAATTCGTCTCCAAACTCCTGGACAGTGGCGAGATTTTTCATCCGCTGGCGTTGTCGCCAGGGGAGGCCTATACGGTCCTGAAGGAGATCCCCGTCTACGAGCGGGCCGGCATTCTGTGCCGTATCCCCAACTGGTGGAAAAATCGAGCGGCGGGTCTGCGCCTGAACATCCAGGTAGGCGAGGGCCGGCCCAGTGCACTGGGGATGGATGCCATTCTTGAATTCGATGTCCGGCTGCTGCTGGGCGATGCGCGGATCTCCGCCGAGGAGGCGCGCAGGCTATTGGACGAATCCGAGGGGTTGGCCTTCATCAAGGGCAAGTGGGTTGAGGTGGATCGCGACCGGCTGGAGCAGACGCTGCGGGCCTACGAGAAGGCGCAGCAGTTGATGGCCGAAGGGGACCTGACCTTGCGCGAGGCGATGCGTTTGCAGTTGGATGCCGGCCAGGCCTTGGGGTTATCTGAGGAAGATGTTGCGGTCGAGATCTCCCAGGGGCAATGGCTCGAGTC
>Ga0272442_10004011_pt1 | contig 20310 bp, 25 predicted proteins | sample SSMForm2O_FD_200262 | JGI IMG/M metagenome (GOLD analysis project Ga0272442, IMG submission 200262) | Marine sediment archaeal communities from Little Sippewissett salt marsh, Falmouth, MA, United States - SSM-Form-2O | ecosystem: Environmental > Aquatic > Marine > Wetlands > Sediment ... | reverse complement strand
GGATATCTGTATCCTCAGAGTTAAAGCAATTTTAACTCTCTTCACCTCCCAGTCAATTAGGGTTCTAGGCACCCAAAAAGAGAGCCCATCCAAATATAAGAATTACTTATTAGAATAAATAATTATGGTTTAGAAAAATTAAGATTATAAAAAAATTAAAAAAAAACGTGTGGAAAATTACCACACGAACTATGTTTTATTTTATATTTATTGTAGGTCAAACACGTCGTCTGAGTACGATGCAGGAGTTCTAAATGATATAACACCTGGTGAACCGATTTCAGGAACAACTAAACCCCAAACATCTATTCTTTCAGCTATATCACTATGTGTACCAGTCGTATTAATGCAAAGGAATACCTTGTCTCCTCTATTTAACACTGGTGTATCTTGTTCAACAGAGTTATCTGCATCCTCGATAACTAGTATTCCATATTGAGAACCTGGAAGACCAGCGGCAGAATCTGGAAATACAGCAGCACTAAAGATATCTGCTTGTCCATCTGGTTCTGCATAATAGGCAGTTGTATAATTTAATATAACTTTCTTATTTGCATCAGCTAACTCAATATATGTTTGACTTAGATCAACACCATCTGTTCCTGCTCTTGCCCTTACCATTATCGCAATTTTTGAAAGATCACCATCATTTGCAGTATCTGCATATCCTTCGATATCAAATATAGCTATTCCACTTGAGACCTCATCTGTTGTTTGATGACCTGTTGCCATTGCTTGAGATTCAAGTGTTGTACTTGTTTGAATCAAAACAGAAGCAGCAATTCCAGCAACAAGAACCATTGCAATAAACACAATCATAGCGCCGATACCAATAGATCCAACATCCTTTTTCTTAAGAGTCCTAAATAAATTTCTCATCCTTCATCATCCTCCTTATTGTAGGTCATATATTACATCAGGATACGATGCTGGCGTTCTAAATGATATCACACCAGGTGATCCATGTTCAGGATAAATAAATCCAGCAACATCTACTCGTTCTGTAATACCAGTTCCTCCAAAGCAATCAACTGCATCAACAAATAACATTACCTTATCTCCAGAATTTAATGAAGGCGTGAATCTTTTAATAGAGCTATCAGCATCCTCAAGTACCATTATACCAAATACTTCATTTGTTAGAGTGCCATAATCAAAACCAAAGACATCTCCATCGTCTGTATCAACAGAACTGTTGAAAGACGTTGCAGTTGCATAATCATACTGTAACAATGTTTTTGTTGTTCCATCTGTAAGAATTATAATAGTCTCATTTAGATCAATATCCGGTGAACCTGCTCTAGCTCTAACTGTTATTGCAAGAGCATCAATGTCTGTTGTTACATGCCCTTCGATATCAAATACAGCGATACCTCCAGCGACTTCATCAGTTGTTTCTCTACCCGTTGCCATTGCTTGTGACTCAAGTGTTGTACTAGTTTGAATCAAAACAGAAGCAGCAATACCCGCAACAAGAACCATTGCAATAAACACAATCATAGCACCGATACCAATAGATCCAACATCCTTTTTCTTAAGAGTCCTAAATAAATTTCTCATCCTTCATCATCCTCCTTACTGTAACTCCATTACATCATCTGTAAATGAATTTGGACATCTGAAATGTATAACACCAGGTGAACCGTCCTCAGGAATTACAAGTCCCCATATATCTTGTCTAGGATTTAATCCATTAAAACAAGATGTTGTGTCAACACCGAGGATCACATAATCTCCTGAATTAATAACCGCGCTATCTGCTGCACTACATGAGCCGTCTGCATCTTCTAGTACAATTATTGTAAAATGAGTTGCATCTGCTGGATAATATGCTGGGTCAAATACTGTACCGTCAACATCATCTGCTAATGTTATTGTTGCATCATCGTAAGTTAAAAAGTTTTTAACCGTAGAATTTGAAATTTCTATAACAGTTTGAGCCAGGTCAATTTCTTCAGATCCTGCTCTTGTTCTTACAATAATAGCCAGGTCTGTAATTAAACCTGAAGTATTAGCACCTGATATTCCAACCACAGATAGACCAGTTGATACCTCTACAGTGGTTTCACGTCCTGTTGCTAATGCTTGAGATTCAAGTGTTGTACTTGTTTGAATCAAAACAGAAGCAGCAATTCCAGCGACGAGAACCATTGCGATAAACACTATCATCGCGCCAATTCCAATGCTTCCTTTATTTTCTTTAAATATTCTTTGTATTTTATTTCCCATCTACTTCACATCCCTCCTAATTGTTGTAATTTTAAACAACTTTTAGAGTGCTTTCGACTTAAATAATTGGTACATTTTTATACTTTATGAGCAAGTGAATTACCAGATACATATGCAGGTATATATGCACATATTAATACTATTATAAATTCATAATATTATTTCCAATTAATAAAAAAGCTAACGGTGCAATTATAATATCAGTAACTATCAATTACAATTTTTTTGACATCTCATTAACTTCAAATTCTAATTGCATTACGCCGAAATCTAAACCCATCTCTTCAATTGTAGAATAATAATTCTCTTCAATATTGTTCTTTAATTCCTTAATAAAAAAATAACCTGCGCCTCTTCCCAGATTAGTATTAATTGTTTTAATAATATCATAGAGTGCTTTCCCAACATCATCTAATTTTACACTATTTATATCAGACATTACAGATACTGGATCTTCGGCTTCTAAAAAACGAGTATCTTTAATTTCAATATGCTTTAAAAAATCATATTTTGCTTGTAATTTCTTTATTGACTCAAACATAGTTGAAATAGCTTGTACCTTAGTTGTTTTTCTACTTGAAATATTAATTAATGTTTGTAAAATATGTCTTACAACTTCTGAATTTTCAAGATGAGCCATACAATCATTTCTCAGAAAAATTAACTATTTTCATGTATAAATTTTTTATTATTTTTTATAAAGATAATGTAAAAATTTTAATAATTGAATTAAATATAGATTATGTTTGAAGTCTAATAGGAGGGGACTAATAAATGAAAAAATATCTTTGTTTAATAGGAATTTTTTTTATAATGATAACCGCATTTTTAAGTGGCTGTCAACAGGGTGGAACATCTACAGATGAAACTCTAAATAATGTATATTTGGAATCTGATGTTGTTGAACTTGTTTATTCAGAAGTTAACTATAATAAAGATGATTATGGGGTTATCTTAGGTATTGAAGTTCAGTATAGATTTAGAAATATTGCAGATAGAACTATTGATATTAATGTTTATGCAGAATTTTATGATAAAGATGATAATTTATTGACAAGAGAAGGTCCTAAAGAGATAACAATACCTGAGGGATGGACAGAACAAGGTACTTCTCCAGCTAATATTATTAGTTACTCTGGAGAAAAGTCATCAAGTGTAGATTACATAGAGATAGTCGTAGAAGAAAAGACTTAACCATTTCTTTTTAATAAATAACTTACAAACAGAGTAGCAGTTATTAAAAGAATAATCTCAAAACCCGGGGTACTTGTACTTGGCATGCTTCCATCTGCAATCTTAATTGTAAATATTTTTTGACCACTATTGAAATTATCTAATGGAATATCTAAATTCGAGGGATAATAATTTACAATTAATTTTTGATTTTTAATATTTATTGTAGACCAATTAAAAATAATAGTTTTTGTTTCTCCTGCATTTAAATATGTTCTTTGTATAAGGACAAATCCTTCTTGGTCTGTAAGATTTACCTCGATTTCACCAGATTTTTGATATCCTGTATTAGTAAAAATTATATTAATTTGATACGACATGCCAATTATTCTACCATTTTTTTCGATAGTATTTGTTATTTTATATGTTGGTTCATCTATTATTGATATTTTATATGTATCATCATCTGCATTACATATTTCTGCTAATGCAAAAATTAGTAATGTTGATAACGTTATTGTATAAAGTACTAGAGCGCAAAATTTTGATTTAATATTACCCACCTCAACTTAATGAAATCGTTTATTAATATTTAAATATCGCCATGTTCTTCTTGTTTAAAGTTTATATATTACTAATGTACTATGAATTAAAAAAAACGGAGGGGCAATAAGTGCTAAAAGATAGAGGAATAAGAAGAGGGATAGAAGTTTTTGTTAAAAATCCCTTTGAGCCAGATATGCCTGAAAGAAAAGCAAGAGTTGTAAATACTTATCCTGCTCCAAGCCGATGGCTCACTGTTCAATATGAAGATGGAAATATGGCTCAGGTTGAAGAAAGTCAGATTACAACTATGTTTGAAAAAAATAGGCATGGAAGAGAAATTTAAAAAATTACCTAATTTTAAGAGATTCAACAATTTCTTTTCCAAAATCTGTTAATTTATATAATTTCATATTTGAATTGTTTTCTACCTGCTCAACAATTTCCAATGAAATTAGGGATTCTTCAGCTTTATATCTTGAACCCATTCCTCTTATTGCACCTATTACATTTGTAGGTGTTGTTTTTATATTATATGCTATTTCTGATGTATAACTTCCATTAGGACATATCTCGAAAAGATAATCAGCGATTTTTTTTCTTATATTACTTCTCCTCAGAGATCTGATAACTAGTGGTCTTCTATTATCTCTTGAAAAAGTATTTTGATTATCACTTAGCATCCCATCCGCTCAATCTTCTTATAAAAGAATATTAATTTCGTTAATAAATTAATCGATTATTTTTAATCCATGAAATTAATTTCTATAAGTTTAGAAATAGATTTATCGGCTTTTTTTTACAGATATTTTTTTACAAAATTTATTAATTGGACATTTGCTACAAAATGGTGAAATCGGAACACATATTGTTTGACCAAATTTTACAAAATGATGGTTAAAATCGTCCCAATATTTTTTCGGAAGAATTCTTTTAAGTTCCATTTCTGTCTGTTCTGGGTTTTTTGTTTTAATCCATCCAAGTCTGTTTGGGATTCTATGACAGTGTGTATCTATTGGTAAAAAACCATTTTTTTTATGGCCATAGACCATAACAATATTTGCAGTTTTTCTTCCAACACCTTTTAATTTTAAAAGTTCTTCAATTTTTTCTGGAACCTCGCCATTATATTCATCAATTATAGTTTTTGAAATATCCTTTATTCTTTTTGCTTTTGTTTTGTAGAATCCAACAGGATATATCAATTTTTGTATTTCAGATATTGGAACCTTTATCATTTTATGTGGAGAATTATATTTATAAAGAAGTCTTATAGTCGCTTGTTCTGTAACTTCATCTTTTGTCCGCAAGCTCAATAAACAAGATATAAGTGTTGTATAAGGTGTATGGATTACATTCTGCCATTTCTTCTTTGATAGAACTGGCGTTGTATAGGATTCAAGCCCTTTTTCCAGTAATTTAAAGATTTCATCAAAATGAATGTATTCTTTTTTCATAATAAAGAAGGAGGCGTATAATCTAATTTGATTTAAAAGTTTATAGAAAAAAGAATTATAAGAAATCTAAATTTCTATTCTTTTTTTCTAAATATTAAATAAATAATAATAAGAATAATTATTATTATAAATGCAATAATTATTGCACTTGTTATATCAATATCATTATCATCTTCATCTTTTAGACTTCCATCATTAAAAAATGTAATACTAAGTTCAACATTATTACCCTGACGATAGGAATCATCAACATTTTCAACTGTTGAAATGGGTTCTAGTGTAATGGAAATCGATTCATTATCAAATTTTTTAGGAGGCGTTACTCTTATCATTATTTCCTTTGTTTCTCCAACCTCGATAATATTATCCTGATCAGGAGTTATATTCCAGTTCTCTTTTTCAAATCCTGATAGATTAACCATACTTTTTCCATTTCCATTGTTTGTCACATTTATAGATATTATGTTTTCTTTATTTGGTGTAATTGTATAGTTTGATTTTGCAACAGATGTTATATTTGAAATATATGCTGGCATAAAGGATATGTTTGTTGAATTTGTTGTATCAATTACACTTCCTTCTCCAGGGTAAATAGCAGTTATTGTAATATATTCCTTTTGTAAAGCAGGAGCATTTTTATCAAGAGTAATATTCATAATTATTGTTGCCTCTTGAAACTCAGAATTATAATCAAGTACAACATAATCTTCACTTAAATCAACTTGACACCATTCTGGATTTTTTGTTGTTATACTTAAATTAGCCATGGGGTTGCTTAGTAATTTAAAAAAGTAACCCTTTAAAAAACCAAATGCAATTACTCTACCAATCCTTCTATTTAAATAGAATCTTTTTATCAATCCGCTTATATCTAATCTATATTTTACTTTAATAGAAATATCTTTTGATTCAGAGGGATTTATTGGTTTATCTATATCTTTTTCAGCTATATCTAATGCAATCTCAGAAGAAATTGCTAAACTAATAGGAGCAGATAAAGTAAAAATTAGATATGTTCCAATTAGCGTTAGAAATATTAATTTTTTCTTCATAATAACACCAATATTTCTCTAATATTAATTTAATATGTATATAAGTTTTATTATATATTAATTACCAAAATTTAGATTTTATTTAATAGCATATTAAATAAATTATAAAAAAAATATAGGATGGCTTATTTGATAATTTTTTGTTTAATAAAAATAAAAGAATTCATTATAATTTAATTAAAAAACTCAACATTAATAAATAATTTAAATATTTCACGTTCGAAATTATTGTCATAAAATTAAAAAAATGATAACCATGACAAAACAAAGAATGAAGGAAGGATATCCTATTGTACTTACTGCATCTCGAGCGGAAGCAAACCACTATGAAAATAATCCTTTCATGGCATTTATATGTACATTTCCTAAAAAAATTTCAGGTCGAATGTTAAAGGAACATCTAAATAATCTTGAAAATAATAAAGATGGTTCTGCTAAACAAACAATTTATGGACTTCGAAAAATTGAAGCAATTCTAGCAGATGAATTCGGAGAAGAAAATGTTGTGGTATCACACTATGACAACCTTAAAAAATTCATTGGTAAAAAAACAAAAATAGTTGGCATATCAACAATGGATCCATTAGGACTTGCATATGTATCAACAACATATAACTCATTAATTGGATTTGGCGGAGAAGCATTAAATGCATCAGAGTTTAAAAAACTTGTAATGCATCCATCAATACAAAAATTCAAACCAAAAATCGTTGTAGGTGGTCAAGGCTCTTGGCAGATCAGTGAGATAAATGCTCAAGAGGAACTTGGAATAGATGTTCTTTTTCAAGGCGAAGCAGAGCATAATCTTATAGAATTATTTAAAAAAATTATGAATGGAAAAAAAGTTCCTTCTTATTTCACTGCTGAAAAACCAAAAGAAGAAGAGGTCCATATTATAAAACACTCTGCATCTTATGGTATGGTTGAAATTACTAGAGGATGCGGACGAGGATGCCAATTTTGTAGCCCAACGATGAGGACGAAATATTCATTTCCAATTGATCATATTATGAAAGAAGTTGAAATAAACATAAAAGAAGGATCAGAATCAATATTTACTGTAACTGAAGATTTATTTCTGTATAAATCAAAACAAGGTTTTAAACCAAATAGAAAAGAAATTGTAAAACTCTATAAAACGATAGCAAGTTATCCTGGTGTTGAAAATATTCTTTTATCTCACGCTTCTTTTGCACCAATAATTTATGATAAAAAAATCCTTGATGAATTAACACCAATTTTAATTGAAAAAACAAAATGGAAACCAAGCACAAGCAAACTCTACAAACAATCATTTATATCTGTTGAAGTAGGAATAGAAACTGGAAGTGTCCGACTTATGAAAAAATACATGAAGGGAAAAGCACTTCCTTATAGCGTTGATAATTGGCCTGAGCTTGTAGTTGAAGGCATAGGGCTTATGAACGATCATGATTGGTGGCCACTATGTACAATAATGACTGGGCAACCAGATGAAACAGATGATGACGTTAGAGCAACACTTGACTTAATTGATGATCTTAGATACCATAATGCAAAGATGTTCTACACCCCAGTTCTTTTTATCCCATTAAAAGAGGCAGTACTTAGAAACCAGCATAGAACTAATCTTAATAATCTTACAGAATTACAATGGGAGATATTATCTAAAAGCTGGAAGAACAATATAGATTTCTGGACACCTGACTTGAGATGGATTTATGGTCCGATGTTCTTTTTAACCCACTGGCTTTATGCTAGATGGAAACACGGTAAAAAGGCAACAATTCCTATGATGCGACTTGCAGGAATTCCAATTCATTCAAAAACTGAAAAAACATGCGATCCAGAATATTGTAAAAATTAATAAAAAAAAAAAAGAGAGAAGGGATGGGAATCTAAATCATTTCTCCAATTTCTATCTCATCATCTTCTTCAATGAATAAGTCATCGATTTCCTCAGAAACATTGTTTTCATCTATTGTTTGAATGGGACTATCATAATTACTTTCTTCAGTTATTGAATTATTATAATAAGTATAAATTAATGTTATGGAAATTACAATTATGAGAAGGAAAATAATTGATATAATTTTTTTATTCATAACTTATCACATCTCCAAAAATTATTTTCCTTTTCCATTGCCATTACCATTGTCATTGTTATTATTTCCATTATCTTTTCCTTTTCCTTTGTTTTTATTCATATCCTCAATTTGTGATTGAGCATGAATCTTTTTCTTAATATTTTCTCCTTTAATATCTGAAAATATTTCATATTTTCTTTCTTTGTTCATTTGATTTATTCTCTTATTAATTTGTATTTTTATTTGAGCAAGAGACATATTTCCATTTAGATATTCTTCAACGATACTATTGTTTGCTTCTCCAATAATACCATATAATTTATGTAACTGGTTTCTGTTGAACTGTTTAATTTTATTTCTTATCATTTTGCTACAGTTTTCTAGTTCATCGCTCATATTTTCTCTAATTCTTTCTCTAATTTGTTTTAGTTTTTCACCATCAAGTAAATCTTTGATTGTTTCTCTGAATTGTTTTGTCAAATTTATTGCTTCATGTTTATATTCTACGAAAAACTGTACTGAATTATTAGAGCTTGTATTTACAGCTTTAACATCTTCAAGAAGAGTTTTCATTTCAGATAAAATTGCTTCTAAATCTGTTGTATTATAGTCAAGACCATTTAATACATCAACTGCCATTTCGCCTTTTAATAGGTTCTTCGTTATTGTTTTTTCAAGTTGTAAAAATCTTATTTCACAACCTAATGAGTTATTCATTATTTCAATTTCTTTTGTAGTGTTATTATCAATATCATCTGTTTCATTTTCGCCCTCAGAAGTATCTTCATATTCATCTTCTTCCTCAGGATCTTCTTCTGCTTCATCTGCTATTGCTAATGATGAAATTGAGATTAGTATCATTAGCATAATTAATATGGTGGATATTTTTTTCATTTTTTTCAACACCTCAAATTTCAAATCTTTAATTTAGAATTGGGTGAAACAGCTTATTATATTTCACCGAAAATAGTGGAACAAACCGGAACAAGTAGCAAAAATTATTGTTTTTTAATTCGTATCAAATTTGACATACCGATTTGTTCTTTTTCTATTAAACCTTTAAGTTCTAAACCTCGAATATTTCTTGAAACTGCTGCTTTTGGAATTTTTAACTCCCTTTGTATCTCTGTTTGTGTTAAAGGTGTATTTTTATCAATCAATAATTTCATAATTTCCTTTTGTCTTTGATTCAAACCTTTAAAATTATTGTCATTAGGTTTTGTGTGCTCAATTTTTGGTCTCTCTTTAAACATTATAAAAATCAGTGTTACAACTAATATAATTATCAAAATTATTAATGAAATAAATATATAATCCATTTCAAAAATCTGATTTTCAGTTAATTTTGCTATTTGGTATTGTATTATTACTGAAAATGTTTCATTTTCTCCAAAACCTCTGACAAATAAATTTCCTTGATTTTCTTCAATACCTATAAATCCTGAGGATTTAATGTAATTAATTGATGATCCTTCTGGCAAGGACAGATCATATATAAAATCTGAAAAAACATCATCTTTTGTTATGTTTAAAAGCCAATAACTTTGTTTTTTTAAAGTATAGATTTCTGTATTCTCTATCAATAAATCTGGATGGTTTGTAATACCAGCAATTGTAACAAAACCAGAAGAGTCTACTTCTATTGTAACATCTGCATAATAAGATTGCGCTGAAATTGTAGGAATGAAAATTATTATCTGAAAAATTAATAACGTTGAAAAGAAAAGAATTTTTTTATAATTTTTATTAAATCCCATCTTTATTCTGAACCGATAATTTGGACCCAATAAATAAACTTTTACTTATTGTTTTTAACACAATTCTTTTATTGAATAAAAAAAATACGCTGGGGAAGGGATTTGAACCCCTGCGACGCGTAAGCATCAGTAGCTTTCGAGGCTACCGCCGTAGTCCGGGCTTGGCTACCCCAGCAACAGATATCTTTTGTAAAAAGCTTAATCAAACCCTTTTTTATATCCCTATCGATTCCAGTGAAGATAAGTATAAAGCTATCTAGAGAAAAAGATACAAAAGAAATAGATTTAAAAGATGGATCAACTGTAATGAATCTATTAAAAGAATTAAATCTTAAACCTGATACATTAATTGTTCTAAATAATGATTTACCAATACCTGTTGATGAAGAGTTAAAAGATAAACAAAATCTTTCAATAATTCTAGTCTCATCCGGCGGATAATAAAAATTTTGCTCCCATAGTGTAGTCCGGCCAATCATCACGGCCTCTCGAGCCGTAGACTCGGGTTCAAATCCCGATGGGAGCATCTAATAAAATTTAAGAAAAACAAATTATAAAAGTAAGATATGTATGCCATTTTCATTACAAAAAAAACTTACTAGGAGAGATAATAATGAAAAGAAATCTGATAATCATAATATGTTTATTTTTAAGTGCCTTTATTATTCCATCTGTTTCTGCAGACCCTACTGTTATTATTGATAATTATTCACTTTATCCCGAAGTATTTATGCCAGGAGATTCAGGTATTTTAACTATTAAATTAACTAATGCTGAAGCTTCAAACACGGTTCAAACTACAACATCCTCACCTTCGTCATCAACAGTAAAAACAGATACAGTTGGTGCAACTATTGCAAAAATATGGATAATTTCTGCAACAGATGGTAATAATGATATAAAAGCTATACAAAGTTATGAAAATGTTGGGACCCTTGCACCAGCATCTAGTATTGATATTAATTTCAAAATTATTGCTGAAGAAAATATAACAGAGGGGCTTTACTTTCCAATTGCCCGTGTTAATGTAGAAACATATGATGATGTTAGATTTCCAATTCCAGTAAAAGTAAGCAATGCAACTGTTGACCTTCTTCTCACAGATGTTCCCACAAGAATTTCAAAAAGTGGATCGACTCTTGTGACAGTTACTGCTGTAAACAGCCGTGAAAATTCCGTAGATGGTGTTACGATTATTCCAGATTCAAATGATGGTCTTGAGTTTACTCCAAATAGCGTATTTGTGGGTACACTTGAAGCAGATGCTTCATCTGAAGCAAGCTTTTCAATAAAACCAGAGGATGTTGGAGATTATAATATAAGTTTTACTGTTCAATTTAAAAATGGAGATAATGTTCATACAGAAGAGATGTCTTATTCAATTTCGGTTGTAGAAAACTTGGATGTCGCACCAGTTCTGACATCAATTCCCTCGAGAATCGAAGAAGGAAAGTCAACTCGAGTTAGCCTTGAGGTATACAATGCAAAAACACAATCGATTACCGGTGTTATTGTAACACCTATTACTGAAGCAAAAGTTTCACCATCTCAATATTTTATTGGATCTATGGACCCTGATGATGTGTTTTCAGCCTCCTTTGATGTTTCTTCTGAAAATTTGGAATATGGTAACTACAGCCTAGGTTTTAAGGTATCCTTCAAACAGGACAACGAATATTATGAAACTCCAATTGTTACTTCAATTATTTCAATTATTCCGCAAACTCACGGTACAAGCCAAGGTAGTCTATTGCTTGTTTTAGGAGCTGTAGTAATAGCTATATTACTCATCCTTATATTTGGATTTTATTATAATAAAAGGCGAACGACTAAATGAATGATAATATAATTGTTACAAAGGATTTATCTAAAACGTATGTTCTTGGAAAAATTACAGTACCTGCTTTAAAACCTACATCAATATCTATAAAACGCGGTGATTATATCTCTATTGTTGGTCCATCTGGTTCTGGAAAATCAACTTTTATGAATTTGCTTGGTTGCTTGGATACACCCTCATCTGGTAATCTTTTAATTGACCATACTGATGTATCAGAATTAAATGAAAATCAACTTGCAAGAATAAGAAGAGAAAAAATAGGTTTTATTTTCCAGAAATATAATCTCATTCCAACATTAAATGCAATAGAAAATGTTACCCTTGCAATGAGCTTTGTAGGTACAAAACTAACAGATAGAATTAAACGAGCGGAAGAGCTTTTACAACTAGTGGATCTCTCTAAAAGATTGCATCACAAACCAACTGAACTGAGCGGTGGTGAACAACAAAGAGTTGCTATTGCAAGAGCGCTTTCAAATAAACCAACAATAATTCTTGCAGATGAACCAACAGGCAATGTTGATACAAAATCTGGTGATAGGATAATGAAAATTCTTGAAGATATTAATTCTCAGGGTGAAACAATTATTGTTGTAACCCATGACCTAAATATTGCAAAGAGGGCACATAGAAATCTCTATATTCATGATGGGGAGGTGAAAGAAGCTGCTTATTGATAATGTAAAACTTGCTCTGAAAAATATTAACGAGCGTAAAACTAGGTCCTTTCTGACACTTCTTGGCATCTGCATTGGTATTATGGCAATTATTGCTCTTATGGGTATTGGCGAAGGTATGCAACAGGCAATAACAGGAGAACTATCATCACTTTCTGATACAATTGTTCTATCCTCAGGTGAAATAAATGCAAATGCATTTGGCGGTGGAGGATTTCAACATGCAAATAGCAATAATGAATATCTTACAGAGCGAGATATAAGTGATATCCAGCGAATTTCTGGAGTAAAGGATGTTAGTACTGTTCTTTTTTCTGTAGGAGTCGTTTCATTTAATGGTGATAGCAATGGTGTATCTCTTGTTGGAATTGATGCTGAAAATCTTGAAAAAATATTTGGTATAGAAGTTCTTGGTCTTGAAAAAGGGGAGTTTATTCAAGAGGGAAGGCAAAATACCTGTGTTATTGGATATAACGTTGCCCATGAATATTTTGATACTGATATTAATATTGGAAATCGAATTGATATAAATGGTAAGAGTTTTGCCGTAGTTGGTATCTACAATAAGCAAGGGGCAGGTATGTCAACTGAGACTGATGATAATATTCACATAACGCCTAGAGACTTTGAAAAAATCACCGGAAAAAGTGAATCTAGTTCTGCAATTATAAAAATTTACGATGTAACAAAAGCTGACATGATTGCAGAAGAAATTGAATTAGTAATAAATGAGAACCATGGTAAAGATGATTTTGCTAATGCAATTACAATGAATTCGATTATTGAAAGTGTTCAGGCAATTATTGCAATTGCTCAAGTGGTCCTTCTTTCAATTGCATCAATTGCTCTTGTTGTCGCATCTATTGGTATAATGAACACGATGCTTACATCAGTTATGGAAAGAACTAGAGAAATTGGAATTATGAAGGCAATCGGTGCTACAAACAAGGATGTTTTATTTATATTTATCATGGAAGGAATTTTTATTAGTATCATTGGTGGTTCGGCAGGGATTATTCTTGGAGTTCTCGGCTCTCAAGGTCTAAGTTCGGTTTTAACAAGTTCATTTGGTGGTGCCTTAAGTCCAGTAATTACCACATCTTCAATTGTTCTTGGTCTTGCAGTTGCAGTAATTGTTGGTATGCTTTCAAGTTTGTATCCTGCTAGAAAAGCAGCAAAGATGAGTCCTATTGAAGCTGTAAGATACGAATAATTAGATTTATTCTAAATCCAAACTTTTAATCTCACTTATATCTTCAAGGTTGTTCATCTTTACCATACTATTTGAAATTGTATAAAGCACATTTCCAATGTATAGTGAACGAGTAATATATGAATAGGAATTATACCAGTACCACCAGTATTCTGAGTTGTTTTTTTCTTCCTCGGTCATATGTGTGATTCTACCTTTGTAGGTAAATCCTTTTAGATTCAGATTGTAAATATATGCCCCTTGGTAGGTAAATTCGCCATATGTGTTTGGTGGTTCCTCGCCATATTGGTCTTTTATTTCATCACTTATCTCATAAAGACTTACTGGAATTACAAGTAGTTCTTTTTCCCTATCAAAGAGAAAAGCTTTATGGTCATATAATGCAGAACTATCTGTTCCCCTATCACCAATTATTACATTTTCTATTTCCTGTGGATTTTCAAAATCACTAACATCAAAAAGTGCTAGTTTTAATCCTTGGTACCATGCAAAGTTTGGATTGTCTGAAGCAACTGCATCCTTTCCAATTCCAATTATATGATTTTCATCAAGAGGATGAAGGTACGTTGAAAAACCAGGGATTTTAAGATATCCTAATACTTCTGGATTATTTGGGTCTGAAAGATCAATTGTAAAGAAAGGATCGATATTTTTAAATGTAACAATATAAGCCTTATCACCTAAAAACCTAGCTGAATAGATTTGTTCACCGGGTGCAATATTCTCAATTTCAGATACACGATTTAGATTTTCGTCAAGAATGTAAACATTATTTTTTGATGGATTTGTTGAATCCCATGAGTAACCGATTGTTGTTGCGATTCTAAAATAACCGTTATGTTCATCCATTGAAAACTGGTTTAAAACATGACCTGGTACCTCACCTTTTGTAATATAGTCAATATCCCCTGTATTAATTCCAATTTTATGTATCATTGTAGTTTCTTGATTTGTTTGAAAAGTACCATCAACTAGAGGTCTTATTGTATAATCATACTTTGTATAAACAAGATAAATATTTATAGGTGAAACATACATAGTTTGTGAAATGCCAATTAAAAAGCTTTTTTCATCAACTGCCATGTTTTCAAGATTTACTGAAACTACATGTGTCATTGTGTCAACAAGCTCTGGGACATCTGCATAATAAATATCATCATGAGGGATTTTTGTTGAAGTGTTATCAATTTTTATTTTAGGGACGCTTAGAACTCCATTTCCATTATTTTCGCGGTAGATGTAATAAGTATGTTCAGTTGATATGAAATAAACGTAGTTACCTATCATTCTTGCATCAAAATAGTTACCATCTATTTCAATATCCTTTTTTAAAACTGGATCACTTCTACTAGAAATATCATAAATTCTAATAATTGATGTTGTAACATCCCATGGTCTTTCTTCAACAATATTACCGCCAGTATCATTGGAATCTTCTTTTTCACCTTCATAAAGAATAGGATAGCTATATGATCCACCAAAAATAATTAGATAATCATCATTAATGAAGAGATTATTGATATAAACATCATTTTTAAATGATATTTTAGATAAAATTTTAGATTGATTTGCTGGAGTTGCTTTGATTATAAAAATTGTTTGATTAGCAAGAACGTATAGATAGCTCCCATCTGTTTTTACAGTATCAGGTTCATCTACACCTTCAACTTGAATATTTGTAGTTGAATAATCATCAGATTGACTTCCACCTTCACCATCGCCAAAATCCCCAGATTTTGAGGCTTCTGCATTTGGAAGCATCAATCCTGGAGCATTATCTCTCATACCATAAGAGTAATAATTATTGTAATTTTGATTGTTATTTCCTAAAAATTCTAGAAGTTCATCATATGATGAAAAAGTTCTAACTTCATATGAAAATTGTTTATTTGAAAAAAATGTAAATCCAAAAGTTCCACCTATTACAAGAGCAACTACAGTTAAAACAATTAATGATTCTTTTGTTTTTTTATTTATCTTTTTCATATTTTTCACATCCCCATAATTCTGTAATTTATGGTTATTTGTTGTTATGTAAAAGCAACTTTATATATTGTATGAAAACGTAAGGAAAAATCCTAACAATGAATTCTTTAAAATAAAATTTCAATTTTTTATCTAATATAATTTTAAATTTGAAGGATATTAATTTTAACAGATAGAAAACCTAATCAATTTCTTCTATTTCTTCAATTACATCAAAGATGTTTGTACTAATTATCTGTAAATATTTTTCAAAAGACTCATCATCTTCTAAATCATACTCTTTAAAACTTTTTTTTCCCATTATTTCCTCTCCTCGGTTATTTATTTACATTGTATACTTGTAATACTTTGTTATAAGTTATATATAAAATTAATCTGTAATTATGTCAAAATTTAGATTTTAACAATACAAAAAAATCAGTCAAATATATCCTTAATACAGATTTCAACTAGGTCATCAATCTTTTTTGTTGCATCAATTTTTAAAAATTGCTTTCCCTTTGCAAGTTTTAGATAATTTTCATGGACCTTTTCTAGAAATGACACCTTTTCAAACGGAATTAGATTTTCTCGATTTTGTATTCTTTTAATAGATAACTTAGGTTCTATTATGAAAATAAATGTTCTATTTGGAATTGGAATAATATTCTTTGCCAGGTCTTTTAACCATTTAATAGGCTCATTTATAAGCCCCTCTAGTTGAGCTCCCTGATATGCATAGGTTGATTCTGCATAACGATCGCAAATCACAATTTTTTTTTCAGAAAGCCATTTTTTTATCTGTTTTCCATGCTCAATTCTATCTGCAGTAAAAGTCAATGCTGTAATGAATGGGTCTTCTCCTGACTCTATACACTTTTGAACCTTTTTTCCGATCCAAGAATCTGTAGGTTCATAGGTTAAAATAACATCATGACCCTCTTTTTTCAATTGTTTATAAACAAGTTTTGAAATTGTTGATTTACCAGAGCCATCAATTCCTTCAAATGTTACAAAATACTTCATTTTTTTGGTTTCTCCTGTTTCCATTTAGCCTTATAATAACTGAGGGGATGTCTTTTCTTTTTACACAGGTCATCAATTTCTTCAGTTGGGCATATACCATAGGTTCTCATTTTATCACAACCAGGAGGTGAATATGCAGTAGAAGAGGAATATCCTGTGATATGCTCAACCTGATACCTGGTTCTTTCTTCTTCATAATCAGGAGCGGTACTGAACAACTTAAGTATTTCGTTATTACTGAGCCGTAATGAATGCAGAAATGATACAAGTGCAAATCTTCCCATATGTGGAACATTTTCACCTGCTTGAATAGCTGTAAGAATATTTTTCATACAGGGTGGAAGTTTTTTTGTATCAAGTTTTCCGATTGGTGCTCCTTCAATTTTTTTACGATGAGCCATAACTGAATTTCTAATTCTTTTGATGTCAGATGAAAACTTTTCATAAACAGACCTGCTGCAATTCCTTTTATCGAGTTCATTATTAATTCTTGCCCTAAGAGCCTCTTGAATTATTCTTGCAAGATCTTTGTGCGATATGTAAATATAACCATTCTTCATCTCACGATTTATCATCTTCCACTCCTTATATCTTGTAGGAGCATAATGAAGATAATCTACAAAAAAAACACTGATTTTGTTTGTATCCTTATCAAAAATTACATTAATATTAAACTCTTCTGCAATTTTCAATAAAAATAAGGTAGTTTCATCTGTTAGATTTTTGTAAGCATGAACAGCTTCACCTAGAGCATAACGTCTTTTAAAATATGTATCCTCGATACATACTGCAACCATTCTTGCTATTGGATAGGATAATAGCTCCATTATTTGATCAGAGTCTGTTACAAGACTGCGACTTCCAACATCTCTTTTATCAAAAGCATTATCAAGTCTTTCAACACCTATTAAACGCGCACGTTCGTATAGAGGATCATCCAGTATCTCTTTTACTGAAAGATTATTCTCTTTTATATAATCTTTAGATGCAGTTAAGAAAGGATATTTTGATATTAATGATAACTCTGCCATCTGACGTCTCATTATTTAACAATGTTCTATTAATGAACTTTACCATAAAAAATTGTTTAATTATTACATTTTGACATTTTTACACGTAAGATATTTAAATGAATAATGAGAGAGGTTATCATGGGTGTGTATTGATAGGTGGAAAAGATGAAAAAAGATGACCCAAATAATTTAAAACCCGAAAGAAAGTTTGATTCTGATCATGACAAAAGACAGTTTGATATTTGGCAAGCAGAGCTTAATAAGGAACTTCGTTCCTTTTGGAAATTGATGCTTGATAAGAATTAATATATCATATTCAGAACATTTTTTAATAATATTTCAACAAAATTCCCATTGATTCCAATATCTAAATTTTAAGTAGTAGAATTGTATTATGCCCTATGATTTTATAGGGCTCGTAGCTTAGTCTGGCGGAGCGTCTGGCTCATAACCAGATGGTCGCAGGTTCAAATCCTGCCGGGCCCATCAAATTTTACAGGAGTAGAAATGTTAAATTGAGCCTTTTTTACCAAACAATCTATCATCTCAGGCTTTCCTCTTTTAGAAATCAATCTAAGGGCCTGATTAAACAGATTACGTTTCCCAACCTGCCTCTTCATACTATCAGCAATATGAACATATTTGATAGTTGTAGATGGTTTCTTATGTCCAAGTCTTCTTCTTACAATCTCAAGTTCCTTTGTATATTCATATAGATAAGTAGCACAAGTATGTCTCATTGTATATAAATGAAAATAGGATCCTGCTATCTTTTTTCCTGTAGGTGTAATATGGTCTCGTAAGTATTTTCCAGTAATTCGGCCTCCATCTGGCTTTAAAAAGAGAGCATTTCCTGATTTATTGTTTGCAACTTTATTTCTCCAGTTATTTATGTAGTTTAGTGGTGTCTTGAATACTGGTGATGAGAGAACTGTCTTATTAAAAGGTATTATTATCCTGTTTTTTCCATGTTTTTTATCTTCATGTATTCTGATATATCCAGTTCCGTCCTTGTTTAGAATTATGTCTTCGAGATTTAGATTGCATATCTCACTAGGTGGTCTCATACCAAAGTTGAATCCTAGAAAAACAATTGTTTGCATCAGTATGTTTTCGTATTTGTCTTTACTATATTCTGCATGATATAGTTCGTTTACAACTGTTGGAAATGGAACCTCTATATTTTCATCATTGTCTGTTACTGGTGGTGTTTTAACTAGTTTTTTCCATTGATCTGAATACATGTTATATGCTCTAAGAAACATGAGTATAGCTTTTTTTTCATGTTTTATTGCATTTGGTGTTGCTGGTGGATTTTCAATTTCTAATCTGTAGTCAATATGCCTAATGAAACTCTCAGCTGTAAGATTTCTAAAATCTACTGGACATGGATGTTTTTCCATGAAACGAGCGTATCTTAGATTTTTTTCAATTGTCGAATCAGATAGGTATTGTCGTATTTTTGCATGTATTCCAACATCTACAAATGAAGCTTTTTTTGGGTCTAAAAAAATTGGGAACTTTGTTCTTTTAATATTTTTAAGCTCATAAGCCAAAGCGCTCATAATATCCACATTTGGGAGTTTGTTGATTTGATTCTGGCTTATTATCTTTATAATTCTTTTCCATTCTTGGTTTTTACCTCCGTCTAACCTATCATAAAGTAAGTTAGTTGAATGCGAATAATCTGAATAGGTTATTAGGTTCTTTTGAAAGGTCTGCACCTTTTTTTCTCCTTTAGTTATTGTATGTTATTATATGTAATAATATGTAATAGTGGTAGCAATATTTATATGTTTCGATATGTATTCGTATGTAATTATGGCAAGACCTAAAAAAGAAGAACCACTAAGGGAGAGATTATCTGTTACTTTACATCCAGATTTGGTAAAATGGGTGAAAGAAAATACAGGTTCGGTTGTAGATAACAAAGCATTTAGATCTACATCTGATCTCGTAGAAAATGCATTAATTTTACTTAAAGAAAAATTAGAATCAAAAAAATAAAAAAAAAGGGGAAGAATGTATATTTTTTAGCTTGTTGAAACTGTGAATTGATAACTGGTTTCTAATAGATTCTCATCATCAGTTACCAGTATATCACCATCAGGATCACGGAAAGCAGCATACACCCGATAAGTACCATCTCCATTTGTAAAACTACTGGTACTCACATTATAAGGATTAAAAATCGTATCCAAAGCAAGCGTACAACCAGCATTTATCGTTCTAGGTGTCGACTCATTAACTACAACTTGTTCAAGAATCCATGTGCTATTTGTCGTATTATAATATTCAA
>Ga0272442_10004010_pt1 | contig 20311 bp, 15 predicted proteins | sample SSMForm2O_FD_200262 | JGI IMG/M metagenome (GOLD analysis project Ga0272442, IMG submission 200262) | Marine sediment archaeal communities from Little Sippewissett salt marsh, Falmouth, MA, United States - SSM-Form-2O | ecosystem: Environmental > Aquatic > Marine > Wetlands > Sediment ... | reverse complement strand
GCGTTCAAGCTCGGCGAACTCGAGTTGGCCACCGAGTACGAGCTGAAGATTCTCGCCCAGGCCCAGGCGGCGGGAAACCAGCTGGCGGCGGCCCGGGCGCACACTTTTCTCGGAGTATTGTATTCCCGCTCGGGCAAGAACCCGGAGGCGGTGTCGGAGCTGGAGAAGGCCGTGGCCCTCTTCGACCGGCTGGGCCGCGCGGGAGAGGCGGCGCAGGCCACCGCCACTTTGGCGCTGGCGCTGGATCAGGCGGCCAGGTATTCCACGTCGATCTCCGCGTCGCGGAATGCTCTGGAACGGTTCGATAAATTGAAAAGTTCCGCCCAGTCGGTGCGCATGCTCCGGACCATCGGGACCACGAATCTCAAACGTCTCAATCTGGCCGCCACCGCCCGGGGCTGGTATCAGCGGGCGTACGTGAAAGCCAAGGAGCTGGGGCAGGAGCGCCTGCAGGCGGATATCCTGCTGGACCTGGCGCGCTGCGAGCTGGCCGAAGGCTCCTACGAGGAGGCGCTGGATCTGGCCGGGGAGGCCGACAAGATCTTCCGAAAGCTCGAGGATCCCAAGGGGAGGGCCGGGGCGTTGCTGGAGCGGGCCAGCGGGCTCTGGTATCTCGGCGAATACCAACGGGCCTTCTCCGCCCAGCGCCGGGCCCTGGGTTATGCCGAGAGCGCCAAGGACGTCCGGCGGCTGATCATGGCCCGAAGCCTGGGGGGGCTTATCGCCCTGAACCTGGGCGACCTCGAGGGCGCGGAAACCTCCCTGCAGAAGGCGCTCGAGGAAGCCCGTTCGGCTTCCCTGCGTGACGAGGAGGCTGTTCAGCTCAATAACCTGGGGATCGTCTCGCGCGAGAAGGGCGACCTGGACCAGGCCCGCGAGCGGTTCGGACAGGCCCTGCGTATCGACGCGGAACTGAAGAGCACCTTGGGTCGGGCCTATGATCTGCGCAACCTGGGAATCGTCGAGCAGATGCAGGGCAACCTGCAGCAGGCCGCCGCGCATTTGACCGAGGCGCTGGAGCTTACCCGCTCGGTCAAGGACCGCTTCAACGAGGTCAAGGTCCTGCACGGGCTGTCCCGGTTGGGCCTGGCCCAGGGCGATTTGAAGTCGGCGCTGCGTTACGCCCAGGGGGCCTACAATGTTGCGGTGAAGCTGGGGTTGCGGGAAGTAGTCTGGCGCGCACTGCGAACGTTGGGGGAAATCGCCCTCCGGGAGGGTAATCTCAGGCAGGCCGAAGGCCATTACCGCGAGGCCATCGAGCTGGTTGAGCGCATGCGGGCCAGTTTGAAGGCCGAGGAGTTCCGCTCCGGTTTCCTGGACAACAAGTTCGATCTTTACGAGGACATGATTCACCTGCTACTGGACAACGGGAAAGACGAACTGGCGCTCGAGTATTCGGAGCGCTCCCGCGCAAGAGGATTTTTGGATTTGCTGGCCAACCGCAGCGTAACAGTCGGCGGTTCCGGGAACCAGGAGATGTTCAAGGAAGTCCGCCGGCTCAAGCGGAAGCTGGCGCCTCTGGCCGAGGAAGTGCGGCGCACCGAAGGCGAGGAGCGCCGGGCGGCCGAGGCCGCCTACACCCGGGGCCAGCAGGCCTACCGGGAGAAATTCGAAACTCTCCGCCGGCTTCAGCCGGCCCTGACCGACTTCATCGAGGTGCGTCCGGCCGACACGAAAGAGATCCGCACGCAGTTGCCCGGCGATGTGGCGTTGCTGGCCTACTACGTCACCGCCCAGGACACCATCGGCTGGGTGATAAGAAAGGACGGCGTCCGGGCCCACCGTCTCCCGCCCGCCAAAAAGCAGCTGGGCAAGCGCGTCGGCAGGGTGCGGAAGCTTCTGGAGAATTTCTCGCCGGCCGACCGGGATCTGAAGAAACTATATGACCAGCTGGTTCGTCCGCTTCAAAAGGATCTGGAAGGCATCCGCAGCCTGGGAGTTCTGCCCCACGACGTGTTGAACTACCTGCCCTTCGCCGCCCTGCAGTCCGGCCCGTCCAGCTACCTGTCCGACCGCTACCGCGTCTTCATCGCTCCTTCGGCCAGCATCCTGCAGGTCTTACTGCGGCGCCAGCGCGACCGCTTCGGCCCCGCCGGCGGCCTGCTGGCTCTGGGCAACCCGGCCCTGAGCGATCCCGCCCTGGAGCTTCCCTTTGCGGAAAAGGAAGCCAGCGCGGTCGGCTTCGAGCAGCCCGGCAGTGCGGTCGCCCTGCGCGAGCAGGCCACCGAAGCCGCCTTCCGCGAGCAGGCCGGCCTGAGCGAGTACCTGCACCTGGCCTGCCACGGTGAGTTCAACTCCAAGAGCCCGCTGTTCTCGGCGTTGAAGCTGGCCCCCGGCGGAGACCAGGACGGCGATCTCACCGCCCTGGAGGTGTTCTCCCTGTCGCTGTCCGCCCGGCTGGTGACCCTGTCGGCCTGCCAGACCGGCCTGGGCAAGCTGACCAGCGGCGACGAGATAATCGGATTCAACCGGGCATTTCTCGCTGCCGGAGCCGGCAGCATAATCTCCTCCCTCTGGCGCGTCAGCGATGTAGCCACTGCGGTGATGATGAAGCGCTTCTACCGCTACCTCAAAACCGACACCGCCCTCGAAGCCCTCCACCGGGCCCAGCAAGTGGTCCGCCGCTACTTCCCCCACCCGGCCTACTGGTCCGGCTTCACTTTAATCGGCACCTGGAGATGAGAGGGTCAGACACTAGCACTTAGCACTTCGCATGGTAACATCCTGATTAGATACAATTAAGTGAGTGCTGTGAAATGCTAAGTGCTAGTGTCTGACCCTCTCCGCTCATAGAGGGGTGAACAGAGTTACGGGTTGCTGGCGACCTTTCAGTTGGGTGGTCGCAACTTCTTTCAGCTTGATGGAGTCCTGGATGAGTTTTTGCGTGCTGGAGGAGAGCAAGATGCTCTCGGGGTACTGGCGGGTCATTGATTCGATCCGGGAGGCGACGTTGACCGTGTCTCCGATGACGGTGTATTCCAGCCGGCGGCTCGAGCCGATTGCTCCGGCGATCACTTCGCCGGTGTGAATGCCCACCCCGATCGAAACCTCCGGGTTGCCTTGTGCGGTCAGGGTCGAGTTCACTTTGTTCAGGCGTTGCTGCATTTCCAGGGCCGCCCGGGCGGCTTGCAAGGCGTGATTATCGGTTGCGACCGGGACGCCGAAGACTCCCATGATGGCGTCGCCGATGTACTTGTCGACCATGCCCTGGTGGTCCATGATGGCAGCAGTCATTTCCTCGAGACAGGCGTTGAGAATCCGGCCGATCTCCTCCACGGGGTGATTTTCGCTCAGGGTGGTGAAACCCCGGATGTCAGCGAACAGTATGGTGGCCACCCGGGTCTCGGTCGCCTGGTGCAGGAGCTCCGGTCGGGTGGAGATCTCCTCGACAACTTCGGGCGCCAGGAAGCGACTCAGTCTTTCTTTCCTGACCGATTCGCGGTGGAGACGAATCATGCTGGATACGATGTAGGTCACGCAAACCGTCGTGGCGCCGATTAGAACAACCGAAAGAACCAGAGATGGTACGAAATACGAGCCGACAGGTGACGGGCAGGCCGCCAGGAACAGATGCAGGAAGAGATGGGATGCAAATGCGAATATTCCGGTGAAGACGACCGCCCGGGTGCTGAAACGGAGTCCACTCAGAATTACCGCCAAGACTTGCATTCCGATGGACATGAAACTGATTGTTGAAGCCGGGACATCGGATCGCAGAAAGACCAGCGCCAGAAAATTGCAGACAACAATCAGCAAAGAGGTGAAGTACTTCCGGTACTGGCGGTAAGGTGGATTGCGCCGATGGTATATCACCATTCCAATGCTGACTGAAAAACCGAAGATCACCAGCAATATCAAGCCGGAGCCGGGACGAAAACCTTCGCGGGAGGGACTCAGCAGGGAGAACAGGTGGAGAACGAGTGGAACCGCCATGCATGCCGCCAGTATCGAGTGAAACACTACCTCGTTCCTGGTTTCGCGTTGCCGGCGACGTTGCTCGAAGTCGTCCGTGCCCGGAGCCATCAAGTCCGGCGGGGAGTTCATGCGGGTTGCCGGGGGAGGTAGGTGCGGATGCTGTTGGCGACTTCTTTCAGTGCCGCCTTGTCGTCGTAGGGCTTGAGCAGGGAGATGATCGGGCCCTTGCGGCTTTCCGAGGGTTCTTTTTCGATGATCCTGCGGTCCTCGAAGGATTTCAGGGCGTTCTTGATTACCTCGCGGTTCATGGATTCGTACAGGCGGATCTCGCCCTGGACGAAAAGGTTGTCGCCCATGCGCAAGGTGCTGGTGATGAAGTCCCGCTCGTGCAGGGGGCCCTTGGTGAGGATCTTCAGAGCCCGGGCGGCCAGCCAGTAGCTCTCGATGAAATGCTCCAGGACGGCGCAGAACAGTTGGCGTTTCTCTTCCTGCTCGGCGACTTTGACCACGAAACCGTTTTCTTCGGTCACTACATTCTCGGACTTCAGGTCGTCGAGGGCCCGGCGGACTTCGTCGGCGAAGTGGCGCTCGGAGCGGAAGAGGAACTCGAACTTCAAGAGCCGGGAGATGTCGCGGGTGCGGTCGCTCAGGGCGTCGTAGGGGACCGCCCCCACGGTAAAGGATTCCAGGGCCAGGGCCACGATGCTGGCGGGCACGAAGTGGTGGATGATGGTGTTGCGGTAGTAGTCCAGCGCCAGCCGGCGCTGCTCCACCGGCAGGTAGACCAGTTCGAAGCCGGTGTCCTGCATGTTCAACAGCCCGTCGCGGGCGAAGCGCTCGGCGGCCTCGGCCATGGCCCACTTGAAATCTTCCAGCTTTTTCGAGAAGCGGGTGTGGCCGCGCCGCTTGATCCAGTCGGCCGCCCATTGCGCCCGCTCGACCAGGAGGTCCTCCTTGATGCCCCTCAACCGGTGGGTGAGCAGCGAGAAACAGAAGAGCGCCGAGGGGGTCAAAGTGGACACCCGGTTGATCTCGAAGAGGATCCGGTAGGCCATCTCCTGGGTGACCGAACGCTTTTCCTCCGGGCTGAGCTGCTTGTCCACCAGCCCGCGCTCGGCCAGGAGTTCCTTCAACGACAGGGCGTTGGAAACCTGGACGTACATGTTTCCGTGCTTGGATTTGAGCATCTTGCGCGACTTCACCAGGCCGGCCACGTCTTCCTTCTTCTTGTCGCCTCCGGACAACTCGCGGACGTGGGCCCGGCTTTCGGCCAGCTTTTCGTAATCGACCGATATGGGCATGAACTGGAGGTCGTCCTGGCTGCCCTCCAGGTAGGCCTCGATCAGCCAGGTCAAGATCCCGAAGCGGGGGCTGAGCAGCTTGCCGGTACGGCTGCGGGTGCCCTCAATGAAGAACTCGATGGGGAAACCCTCGTTCATCACGTGGCGCAGGTAGGTGCGGAATACCACCGGGTAGAGTGGGTTGCCCTTGAAAGACCGGCGCAAGAAAAAGGCCCCCGAGTGGCGGAAGATGGGACCCATAGGCCAGAAGGACAGGTTTACACCCGCGGCGATATGGGGCAGCGGCACCCCGTAGAGCAGGCACAACTGGCTCATGATCAGGTAGTCCACGTGGCTCTTGTGTGAGGGGCAAAAGACCACCGGTGCCTTGCGGACCGCGGAGCGGATACGCTCGAACCCGGCCTCGTCCACGACGATCCCCTCATACATTCGCCGCCAGAGCCAGTTGAGTATCTTGTCCAGGGTGATGGGCCAGCGGATGCGGGGCTCCGCGGCCATCTCGTCAACCATGTCCATGGCCTTTTTTCGCAGCGCTTCGGCCTTGGTCGGGTCGCCCTGCGACTCGGCAGCGATGAAATCCTCGACCTTCTTGTCGGCTACGACTTCCTGCTTGAATTCCTGGGGAGGACGGATGCGCGGGCCGGTGACGTCGTACATTTCCAGCGAGAGCCGCCGGTGCAGCATGTCCTTAAGCGACCGGGCCAGCTTGGCGGGATCCTGTACGGACTTTGTATTGATGAACTCCAGCAGGTTGACCGGCTCGGCTACCTTGACCAGGGCGTTGCGGCCATAGCGCAGCAGCATGTAGAGCGTGCGCAGGAATCCGGGCGATTCGTGCACCCCGAAGGCGGCGTCGGGCAGCCCCTTGGTCTCTTTTGCCGGGTGCCGGTTCCATACGATCAGGTGCGGGACCAGGTAGATGGGTTTCTGGCTTTTCTGCTGGGTGCCGATCAGCGTGTCCAGCAAGCCGTTGTCGCCGGTGTCGTGCGGGTTGGTCAGGGTAGAGGGCTTCTGCATGAAAAGTAATGACGCCTGGCCCTCATCCAGCACGCTTTTCAGCTGCCGCCGGCACCGCTGATCTTCCTCTTCCTCGACTTCCTCGCCTTCCTCGGTGCCCAGAACCTGCAGCCGTTCGTACAGCAGGCCCACCGGCTGTACCATGACCGGGTCGACGCCGTTGACGAACTGGGCCAACGGCAGGTCGTGGCGCAGGCAGACGTGATTCATGTAGAGGAAATGCAGCAAGCTGGCCGAGCGGGTGATGTACACCACGGTACCCTTCTCGGCCAGCGCCTGGATGCTGTCGGCCGCCTCCTGGGGAAACTGGATCGGATTGAAATAGCGGGCGAAGAACGAGCGCAGAAACGGTCCGTAGCGATCGTGCATCGCCACGGGTTTCAAAACCTGGTTGTTCTGCTGGCCCTCGGACATAGTGAGCTTCTCCGGGGCCGAACCGCCCTACAAGGTCTTCTTGAAGGACTTCGAAGGCGTGAACACTACGGTGTTGCGCGCCGGGATGTGGATGATCTCGTTGGTGCGCGGGTTGCGTCCCTTGCGGGCGGCCCGCCGGCGGACCGAGAAAGTGCCAAAGCCGGGGAAGGTGAAGCGCTTGTCCTTCTTCAGGCCCTTCTTCAGGTCCTTGAACAGGGCATTGATGACGTCTTCGACCGCACGCTTGGAGAGGTCCCGGCGCACTGCCTTGGTTACGGAAGCAATAAGATCGGCTTTGGTCATGAGAATCCTCCTTATACTGGAAAAAGGAATTTTTAAAGCGACAGGGCTCGGAACGTATCGCAGTTTTCCCGGTGAGTCAACTCGAATCCGATTCGTTCGAGCCAGTCCCGCGCCCAGAGAAGCTCGCCTTCGTGGCGGGGGTGGAAGGCCAGCACCGACAAAAGCGCAGCCGCCCGCCCGGGATTCCCGGTGCGGTAGTATGCCACCGCCAGCAGCCGCAGGTTCTCGGCGGCCAACTCCGGGCGCAGCAGTCCCGCGGAGGCGGCGCGTTCGAGGTACCCGAGCGCCGGCTCGAACAGCTCCCGGTTATAGAGCTGCCGGCCCACCAGGTACCAGGCCAGGCCCCATTGGGGATGCGCCTGGGCGGCTTCGCGCAGGTCGAGTATTGTGGAGAGATCCAGCTTGCCTTCCCCGAGGAATTCGAGGACCTTTTTGCCCGATTCCCCTTTTTGCATGGCTTCCAGCTTGGCGATGGCCAACCGGTCGGTGCCGTCGTCCAGGTGGGCCTGCAGCAAGGCGACATACCGGTCCCGGGCCTCTTCCGGGCGACCGGAGCGGGCCAGCAGGTCGCCCAGGCGTCCCTGGATGCGGTTCTTGCGGGCGCCGTCGAGGTCCTCCCGCTTCAGCAGGTCCTCGAATATTCCAACGGCGGCGTCGATCTTGTCCTGGCGGACGCGGATTTCCGCCAGCAGAGTCAGGGCGTCGGGATCGCCGGGCAGGTGTGACCGGATGCTTTCCACCGCGGCGATGGCTTCCTCGAAGCGTTCCTTGGCCAGATGGCTCCGCGCCTTCGCGGACAGGGCGGCGATCTCGTGGGCGCAGGTGCGTTTGAAAATGCTCGGGCGGGAGAATCTTCCCCCGGCGGCCTGGAGGACTTCCGGCGGCAGCTCCAGCTCGTCCAGATAGGTTTCCCAGTCCCGGATGAGCTCCTCGGTGGTGCGCGGGTAGATGCCCTCCAGGCTGCCCTGCCGGTAGGCCTGCCGGAAGAGCCCGGGCCCGTATACATCCAGCAGGAAGCGCACGAAGGAGCCGGCCAGTATATAGGTCCGGCGGGCCGACTGGGTCCAGAAGCCCACCGGATCGAAGAGGGAGCGCAGGTCCGGGGCCTTGCCGATCCTGCGCTGGGCCGCGCTCCAGGTATGCGGCGAGAACTTCCGGGCGGGCCAGTCGATCGCCACGGCCATTCCCTCGATCAGCCCCACGTTTTGCCAGAGCGCCCAGCGCGCGCTGGCCCCGAACGGCCAGGTGCCGAAAGCCGCCCCCACCACATGCACCAGTTCGTGTTTCAGGGTGCCGTGCGGAAAACCGGCGCCGTTGAGGTACATGGAGAACTTCCACGGCTTGGCGAACTGCGTGCGTCCCGCGCCGGTCAACTGTTGTTTATTCAAGGGGCCGGGAAACACGTAGCTGCGCATCGGAGGCAGATCCAGGGGGCCCAAGAACTTTTCGATCTGGTGCAGGCGGAACTCGTGGTCCCTCGCCAGCAGGTCGGCCTGTTCGGGGGACAGATCCGGGTGGTGATGGATCAGGAAGTGTTTAGTGCGGGTGACTCCGGAAAGCTCCGCCTCGACCGCCCCGTCGGAGCGGGCGTACCCCAGAGACGTGCCGCAGAAAAACATTGTCAGCGCGGCCAGCAAGAGCAGGCCTGCAGGCACTGCCCGACGAGGGGTGATGCTTTTCTGCAGCCTGTTCACCTTGGGATCGAAGAAAGTCGCGGTGACCGCCAGCATCGCGCCGGCCCAGAAAAGTCCGTGAGTCCTCGACAGCAGCAGGACGCCACCCGGTTGCACAACCTCGTCCATGATCGGCCCGGCCATCCAGCCGATCAGCTGGTTGTAAGAGTCCATCTGCGGCCCGGCCCAGAACTCCCAGAGGTTGTAGAGCGCGACCACCCCCCACAACCCCGCGTAGGCCAGGCCGCCCAAAAAGTTCTTGCGGATCAACAACCCGACGGTGGTGCCCCAGGCGGAGCAGATTACCGCGGTGGCCAGCGGCAGCAGCAAGAAGAACAGAAAGCCCACGCCCGGATTGCAGTTTTTCACCCGCAGGGCATTGAGCAGGATGACCGCCAGGGGGAGGATCAGAGTGGCCAGGTTCAGGAGCAGCCCGTGGAGATAAACCCGGGCAACCACCCCATACGGCCCGGCATCCATCGCCGGCACCGCCGGCCGCTGGCGGACGACGCCGATGGCCACCGGCCCGGCGGTGACCGAGACCACCAGGGAAAGCGCCGCGCAGAACTCGTAGCCCAGCAAATCGAACAGGGGTACAAAGGCCAGAACCACCGCCGTGACCAGCAGCAGGCCCAAACCGACCCAGAAGGACGGACCTGGCATCGTCAGTTTCACATGACCTGTGTAGCATAGTCACCGGCTGGCAGAAAGGCAGAAATTTGACGGGCCTGCACGGGCTGGGCTACCATGATTTTGCAGTATTAAGAGCGGTATATACGAGGCAACCATGAGCGATATTCCCGAAGAATCCGGATCGGAACGGAGGGAGTACATCCGCGCGCCCATCGAGCTCAAGGTGGAGTACAAGAAGATGAACACCTTCTTCGCGGACTACACCAAGAACATTTCCAAGGGCGGGACCTTCATCAAGACCGACAAGCCGTTGCCGGTGGGCACCGAATTCCTTTTCCGCCTGGCGATTCCGATGCTGAAGGAACCGGTTGAAATCCGGGGTGTTGTCGTCTGGATCAACGAAGAGGACAACCTGTCGCATCCCGAGGTGGAAGAGCTGGGCATGGGCATCCGCTTCATCTACGACACCGACCGGCAGCGCGAGGAGTTCTACGAGATGGTCGAGGGGATGATGCGCGAATCCCTGGGGGAGCACCTCTACAAGAAGTTGATGAGCCAGCAAAAGGCCAAAGAAGACGAAGAAGTGAAGGCCAAGAAGTAAGACTCCCGGATATCAGAACGTCTCCAGCGTCAGCTTGTCCACGTCGAAGCTCAGGCTGGTCATCCACAATTCGCTGGGATCGTCCGGGGGGGCGATAATCCGGGGAAAGAGAAACCCGGCTTTTTCCATCCAGTCCCACTCCACCAGGGTCGAGCGGAGCCAGCCCACGTCGGGGCGCCGGCGCACTTCCACCCGCACCACCACCGACTTGATGTGCCGCTGCTGTCCGGTCTGGACATTGCCCAGGACGGAAACCGGCGGTCCCTGGGAAGCCGACGGGAAGATCAGCTGGAAGTAGCAGTGGTGCACGATGCCAGGAACGTCGTGATAGGTGGCCAGATTCAGTTCGCCGCCGTCATGCTCCTCGGCCTTGTAGTCTGCCACCTCGGTCGACACGATCTGCACCTCGGGCACCATCAGCTGTCTTTCGCGGCGCAGCGCGTCCCGCGCTTCGGATCCGCGATCGTACTCCATCTTCCAGCGGGCGAAGTCCTTGGCCCACAGGTTCTTGCGCTGCTCCGGGGTGAGTTCGCTCTTGTCCATCATGTCGGCCAGATGGGGGCCCAGCATGTCCGAGTACAGGTATATGGCCGGGGCGTTGCGGTCGCGCAGGGCCTTGAGGTAGTCGAGGGCCGCTTCCCGGGGCGAAGCCAGGTAGGCCCGGCGCAGAGTGACGGCGGCGCCCGCCAGCAGGTACAGCCCCAGGACAACCAGGCCCGCTATCAACAGGCGTTTCTTCCATCTCATGGCAGCCCCCCGGTGCCGATCCCCGAGAAGCCCACCCGGCTGCCCTCGCGGATGCCGTGCTTCTTGGCGAAGCCGGCGTTGACCTCCAGGATGAACTTGGAGGGGGTGTCGACCTTGATGCTTTCGAGAGAGAGCGGCCGGGTGTTTTCGGCAATGCCCATGATCCGCCGGTTGTTTCCGATGAAAATTATATCCAGGGGAATATAGGTATCCTTCATCCAGAAGCCGTGGTTGTCTTCGAAGGAGTAGATGAACAGCATGCCGGCGTCCGGGTCGAGATGCTTGCGGTGCATGAGCCCCTGCTGACGTTCCTGCGCGCTGGCGGCCACCTCCACCCGCACGCGCACCTCCTGGCCCTGGTCGTTCTCCAGGGTGACCACCGGCGGCCCTTCGGGCTTCTTCCGGCAGCCCGGGTTGGCGGCACAGCCCAGAGCCAGAGCCAGAAGGAAAATTTCCAACATTCCTAGAATGTTACTGTGGCGGATCACGTCTGAAAAGAAGGTACCAGAACGGGAACAAAAGTGGTATCTTTTCCGCGAAAGGAGCACCTTTCATGAAAAACGCTGCGATCCTCGCGACATTTCTGGCCCTGGCCTGGGTCCCGCCGGCGACGGCGGCCAAAAACTACAACGGGGAATGGTCCTACCAGGCACTGAACGCCGGGGACACCAATTTCAAGGTGGAGCACAAGGGCGACCAGATAACTTTCTACCGGGTGCTGCATCCCGAATTCGAGGGGAAGCATTACAAGCTGGAGCACATGTACAAGGGCAATCTCAGCGGCAACCAGATTCGCGGAAAAATGTGGGTGCGCGAGGAGGGCATGGCCGACTTCGAATTTCTCCGGCAGTTTTCGGGCGAGGTCCAGAGCGAAAACCGCATGGTGATGGACGAGTTGCCGCTGAAAAGGGTGGGGAAGGTCTTGAAGGAGGAGGAGTCGCCCGGGTCCCGGTTCAGCAAAGTGATTATCCAGCGTGAGAAAAAAGCCGCCGAACAACCCAAGGCAGAACCTCCGGCGCACCCTGAACCCAAGAAGGAAGTAACCAGACCGGCCGAGGCGCCGGCGCAGGCCCCCCCGAAGATCCCCAAGCTGATCCCGGTCTCGCGGCGGATGAAGACCGCCCAGGCCAAAAAGGTTGATGCCTTGCTGAAGGAGGGCGACGCGCTGTACGACCAGAAGCGCTACCGCGACTCGATGGACCGCTACGAGGCCGCCTTGAAGCTGAACCCCCAGAAAGTCGAGCTGCTCTACAAGCTGGGCCTGGGTCACGGGATCCTGGGCAGCCTGGCGGCCAGAAAAACCAAGAACCAAAAGGCCGCCCGGCACTACCGCAAGGCCATCCGCTTCTGGGAGCAGGCCGTCCGCTACGATCCCTACAACTGGGGCGCCCAGGAGAACATCAAGCGCGCCAAGTTGAAGCTCGCCCGCCTGACCATGTAATCGGCTATTTTTTCTGATCCTTGCCCCAGCGCCGCTCCAGCCAGGGCTTGAGGCGCACCTTGCGGAAGATGGGTTTCAAAAAGTAGCGCAGTGTGGCGGTCACGGCGATCAGGCCGGCGCCCACCAGGCACCACACCGCCGCCGCCGGCGCCGGACCGGGCTGCAGGAGGGAGGGCAGCGAGCCGGCCAGCAGGCCGGCGGCCACCAGGCCCCAGAAGACGTCCATGCCCAGCCCGCGCACCGTGTTGCGCATCCGCTGGCTCTCCGGGTCGCGGACCTGGACCGACAATCTCCCGCCCTCGAGATCCAGGAGGATCTGGGACACCTGCTGGGGCACGTCGTTGAGGAAGTTGGAAAGCTGCAGCACGGTGCGCAGCAGGCCGCCGCGCAGGTCTTCCAGGTTGTAGCGGTCCACCAGCAGGCGTTTTATATAGGGGGCGGCTACCGCGGCGGTGTCCATGTCCGGGTACAGCCGGCGGACGGTGATCTCTACAGTGGCCAGGGCCTTGGTCACCAGGGCGTAGTCGGGGGGAATGCGCACCTTGTGCTCGATGGAGAGATCCAGCAGCCGGCGCAGGATCTGGCCGGTGTCGATGCGGTCCAGCTTGGATTCCAGGGAGCTCTCCAGGGTCTTCTGGATGTCTTCTTTCAGTTTGCCCAGGTCCACCCGGACCCCCTGGGAGCCGATGCGGTAGACCAGCCGGGAGATGGTGTCGGCGTCCTTCAAGATGATCCCCAGGCCCAGAAGCACCAGGGTGTTGCGCATCGCCGGGGTGAGCTTGCCCACCTGCCCGAAGTCCAGCATGCCCATTCGCCCGTCCTCGAGGATGCGCAGGTTGCCCGGGTGGGGATCGGCGTGGAAGAACCCGTCCTCGAAGGCCTGTTGGTAGGCGCCCTCGATCAGGTTCAGCGCCGCTTTTTTGCCCAGCTCCGAACCCGCCTCTACCTCTTCCAGCCGCTTGCCCTCCAGGCAGCACATGGTCAGCACGTGGCCGGAGGAGAGCTGGTCCACCGGCTCGGGGATGGCGATGGTGGTGCGCTCGCGGAAGTTCTTGGTGAAGGTGCGCAGGTTCTCGGCCTCGCGCTCCAGGTCCATCTCGAAGCCGATGGCCTGGTCGAACTCGCGGACCACGTCCACCGGGTTGTACAGCGAGGTTTCCTCGAAGACCGCCTCCAGCAGGTGCGCCAGGTAGTAGAGGATGTCCAGGTCGGCGCGCACCTTGCGCTCGATGCCCGGCCGGCGGACCTTGACCACCACCTGCAAGCCGTCGTGGGTGACGGCCCGGTGCACCTGGGCGATCGACGCCGAGGCCATGGGCTCGCGCTCGAAGCTTGAAAACATATTCTCCGGGTCGGCGCCCAGCTCGTCCTTGATCACCTGGGCCACCTGGTCGTAGCCGAACGGAGCCGCCTGGTCCTGCAGGCTGCGCAGCTCCTGCACGTACTCTTCGGGGACGATGTCCGGCCGGGTGGACAAGAGCTGTCCCATCTTGATGAAGGTGGGCCCCAGCTCGGTGAGCATCCGCTTCACCCGCCCGGCGGTGGACTTTCCCCGACCCCCGTCGCCCTCCGGCCGCTTGATCCCCAGCCGCTCGAAGATCCTCCCGCGCTGCAGCATGTCCCCGAAGCCGTGCTTGACCATAACCCCGAGAATCTGCCGCGCCCGGTTGATGTCCGATACCGCCTCTTTCAAGACCAACTGGAATCCCTCCACTCCGGCCCGCCCAAATTACCACCCTCCGGGACGGATTGACAAGCCCGGTAGATTATCTGACGGACCGACTCAGCAGTTTTTCATCGAACGTGATCAGGGGAATACCCAGTGAGGCGCTTACGTAAAGGTAGCTGGCGTCATAGGCGGTGAGATCCTTACCGATGGCGAGCTTGGCTACAGCGGAGAGATCGACATTTACCCATTGGATCTCCAGACGCAACGCCAGATCCAGCGCCTTGAGGATTTTTGTCTTCTCTTCGGGTTGCCTCGAGATCTTCTTCACCGCCACATGGGTCAGCTCATATCCCATCAGCCTGGGTGCATAGAGCCTGCCCTTCCCCAGAGCCTTCTTCGCCTCGGCCGCCCGGGCTTCTCCGAATGCCAGCGCGGCGAGAACGGAAGCATCGACTACTTTAGCGCCCATCTCTCAGCCCCCGGATCATCTCCGCGGAATCGTCTTTTGTCTTCAGCCCCAGGGCATCGATCTCGTCCGCCAACTCCTCGACGCTCAATTTCTCCGGATTCACTGCCCCCTCCAGCAACGCCATCAACTCGCCCTGCAACGACCGGTGATTCTTATGCGCCCGTTCCCGCAACCTGGCCACGATCTCCTCCGGCACATTCTTGATCGAAAGACTGACAGCCATCTCCGCCCTCCGTGGTTCCAATATGGTTCCATTTTAGCACCATAGCCAACTCAGGTCAACCACAGGATTTTATATAGGGACAGGGTAGGTTTTATCCGCCTGTCTTTGCGTTAGTTTCGCTGCTGTGCGTCATGGCGGGGGATTGCCTTTTTTCTAGTTCCGCTGTTAGGCTTTTGGGTATGGAACCGTTCAATAAAAGTCTCCTGTTGGGATTGGTATGTCTCGCGCTGGTTTTGTCAGGATGTTCGGAAGACGGTGGGGATAAGGACGGCGGTGGGCCCGAGTGCGTCACTAGTGAGGACTGTCCAATCGGGCTGCACTGTGTTCAGGGTAGATGTGTGTTGTCTGGCGAGCCCACCGATGAACCGGACGGAGGCGAGCCGGACGGCGGGGATTTAGTGGAGGGAGACGACGGCGGCGGGGGGACCGACCTGGGTACCAAGTGGGTCATCACCCCGGGCGTGGGGATCGGGGAGCTGACCGTCAGCCAGACCTGGACCAGCTACACTACCCTGGGTCAGGTCAAGGCCATCATGGGCGAGGCCGGGACGCCGGTGGGCAGCGCCAAGTACACGGTGTCATTCATGGACGAAAAGCTTTTGGTCGCGGGGATCGACATAAACGCCAACCAGCAGTTCGACGACGCCGATCACATCATCGCGATTACGGTGCGCGAGGGGATCTACTCCGAGACCGACGAGGGGCTTTTTGTGGGATCGCCGCTTGCCGACGTGCGCCAGGCGGCGCGCTTCGCCACCCCCGACCGGTCGGTGGTCCTGCCTCCCTACGGAGCCTACCTGGGCGGGAAGATGGAGGAGTACTTCACCCTGGGGATCTTTTTCGGCTACGACGACATCGACCAGGTGGCCTCGATCATGGTCACCCGGCCCTACCCCCAGCCGCCCGACGCCACCTTGAACCCCGCCGCGGGAACCCTGCAGTTCACCGGGGGCATCATCTATTGCGGCAACGGCTACGACGCCGGCTCGACCGCCGACGTCCACCGGGGCATTTTGGGTCAGGCGGACTGGTTCAACAACTTCACCGCCGACATCACCCTGGCCACCGGCACGGTCATCACCGTCCAATTCTACCTGGACTCCTACCGGATACTGGGAATGGAGTTTTTAGGCGGGGACGATTCCTACTGGACCTATGACATCGACAAGCTGATCGCGGTGATGCTCTACCCGCTGTTCTACGGGCGCACCGCCGCGGGCAACGGGCTGGGGAGCACCAAGGCCGAGTGGGAGGCCGAGCTGGGCGCCGCGGTGGACGTCAAGCAGGACCCGGCATACGAAGGCACCATGCACGTCTACCAGCCGTCGGCCGAGCACTACTTCGCCATCACCTACTCCAACGACGGGGCCAGCCAGGACGACGTGGCCGTGTTCATGGTCCTCAACTACCAGGAAAACTGATCATGAGATTGCTGGCACTCACCGCGATGGCGATAGTGGGGGCGGTCTTTTTGTGCGGTTGCCAGGAGAATACCATCGAAGGCTGCGAGTCGGACTGGGATTGCGATCCGCCGCTGAGGTGCATCGACGGGGTTTGCCGGCAGCCGGCGGACGGGGATCCTGGCGGGGACGACGGAGGAACTTCCGGCGACGATGCCGGAGGCGGAGATGACGGAGGTAATTCCGGCGACGGCGACGGCTACGACGGCGGCGACGTGGGGAGCGACCCGGGGGGGGATCCGGGAGGAGACCCCGGTGGTGATGAACCGCCGCCGTGGGTGATCAATCCCGGGGTGGGGGTGGGGCCGGTGACGGTCAGCGCTTCCATGACCAGCTTCACCACTTTGTCCCAGGTGCAGGGGGTGCTGGGGGAGACCGGGAGGCTGGCCAACAACGCCAAGTACACGTTCGTGTTTTTAAACGACACCCTTAGCGTGACCGGGATCGACGTCAACGGCAACCAGCTTTTCGACGGGCCGGATCACATCATTTCGATAGCGGTCGTGGAAGGCCTCAACGCCCAGACCAGCGAGGGGATCCGGGTGGGCTCCACCCAGGCCCAGGTGCGCGCGGCAGGCCGTTTTTCCAATCCGGACCGGGCGGCGGTCCTTCCACCGTACCAGGATTTTCTGGGCGGGAAGTTCGATTCCTATTTCGGCCTGGGGTTCTACGCGGGCTACGACAACACCGATGTTTGCTCCACGATCATCATCAGCCGCCAGTACCCCCAGCCTCCCGACGGCCGCATCAACCCGGCGGCGGGCTCGCTGACCTTCGGGGGCGGCACCATCCAGTGCGGCGACGGCTACCAGACCGGCTCGCGCCAGGACGTGCACCGCGGAATCCTGGGGCTGCCCAACTGGCGCTCCTACTTCGATACCGAGGTGAATACCGAGTATGGGCCGATGGACGTGGAGCTCTACGTGGATTCCTACCGCATCCTGGGAATGGAGTTCATCGGCGGGCACGACGAGATATTCATCTACAACGTCGATCGCCTGGTGGCGGTGAGCATCTATCCCTTCTACTACGGCCAGACCGCCGCGGGACACGGGGTGGGCAGCACCAAGGCCGAGTGGGAGTCGGAGCTGGGCGCCCCGATCAACCAGCTCAACGACCCCACCTACGGGACCTTGTTCATCTACCAGCCCTCGATCGACTACAAGTTCGCCATCATGTACACCAACGACGGCGCTTCGCAGGACGACTACGCCTCGCTCCTGGTGCTCAATTACCAGGAAGCCCCGTGATTTTCATCGGCACCTCGGGCTACTCCTACGCCGACTGGGTGGGCCCGGTGTATCCCCCGGGCACCAGGAAGGCCGACTACCTGCACCACTACAAGGAGCTCTTCAAGGCCTGCGAGCTGAATTTCTCCTACTACCGCATCCCCTCAGCCAGGACCATGCAGGGGATTCTGGACAAGTCCGATGGCCGGGTCACCTTCACCGTCAAGGCCTCCAAGGAGATGACCCACGAGCGCAAAGACCCCGCCCCGGCGGCCAAGGCCTTCCAGGCAGGGGTCAAGCCGCTCTGCGACGCCGGCAAGCTGGGCTGCGTCCTGGCCCAGTTTCCCTACTCGTTCCACCACGGCCCCAGGCAGGAGAAGTTCGTAGAAGATCTGGTCAAGATGCTCGAGGGCCTGCCCACGGTGATCGAGTTCCGCGGCCGCGACTGGATCCGGAACGAGACCTTCGACTGGCTCAAGTCCCTCGGCGCCGGTTTCTGCTGCGTCGACGAGCCCCGGCTCAAGGGACTGATCCCGCCCTTGGACGAGGTCACCGCGGAGACCGGCTACGTGCGCTTCCACGGGCGCAACGCCGGGAAATGGTGGAAGCACGACCAGGCCTGGGAGCGCTACGACTACCTCTATTCCGCCGAAGAGCTGGAAGAATGGGTTCCGCGGATAAGGAAAATGGCCCGGGAGGCCAAGAACCTGTTCATCTTCGCCAACAACCACTACCAGGGCAAGGCGGTAACCAACGCCCAGAACCTCCAGGACCTCCTGGAAAACATGTAGATTTCCACACTTGCCAAGGATCGCCAGATCCTGCCATAATGGCGTGTCATCCGCGAAAGGAGCTCTGATGGTGAAAGCAAGAGCTTTTTCGATACTGCCCCTGCTGCTTCTCCTCCTGGCCATGGCCACCACCCACTGCGACTGCGACAACCCGACCTTGGGAGTTTTTTGCCCTCCTGAGTGGGGGGAATGCGAGACCAGCGACGACTGCAGTCCGGGAGTGGATTGCGAGGACGGGTGCTGCGGCGGCCCGGTGGAATGCCTGGAAGACAAACACTGCCGGGGCGGAGATATTTGCTGCATTGAAAAAGACTACCAATGCATGACCCAGGAAGAATGCGACGATTGCGTGGAGTGCAGCCGGGACGAGCAATGCGAGAGCCTGGGCGTTTGCATGAAGTGCGAGAACAAATGCTGTGTCAGCTTTGCCTGCGAGTCGGACGATGACTGCCCTCCGACTGCGGACGGACCGCGCTATTGCGGCGAGTTCGACGACGAGTTGGGGTGCCGGCGCTGCGAGTATGTTCGTTGCGAGACCGACGCCGACTGCGAGGATCCCACCTTTCCGATATACGTGGAATGTACCGCCCCCGAGAAGGCCAAGTGCATTAACGGGCAGTGCCAGTGCCGGCCGCCTTGCGGCGGGGCGTGTCCCGACGGGGAGTACTGCTGCCGGAAAACCCAGACCTGCGATCCGATCCCCGTCGCCTGCGCCGGCGTGGAGTGCCCGGACTGCGAGCAGGTCAACCCGGACCCCGGCGGGACCCTCAACGAGGATGAATGCATAATCGAGGGGGCGGACTGCTCGTGTCAGCCGCTGCCGCCGCTGGACGATGCCTTCGAGGGCCAGCATTCGGCCATCGCCCTGGGGGGCAACGGCATACCGGTGCTCTCGGGCTACTACGGCCAGCCATACGGAGACCTGCTCTTCGGGATCGCCTCCTCGGCGGACACCGGGGCCACGGTCGAGTGGATGATCGTCGACGGCGTGCCCGAGGATGCCGAGTGCGTGGGGGCCGCCGACGGGCCCCGGGGCGGGATCGCCGAGCCGGGCGACGACGTGGGCTGGGACACCGACGTGGTGGTGGATTCGCTGGGCAAGCCGCACATCTCCTACTTCGACCGCACCAACGGGGATTTGAAGTACGCGGTGCGCCAGCTGGACGGTTCCTGGAACATCCAGGTGATCGACAGCGCCGGGACCACCGGGCGCTTCACTTCCATCGTCCTGGACACCGCCGAGCGCCCGATCATCTCCTACATGACCACCCGGGACGCCATGAAGTCCTACGTCAAGGTTGCCCGGGCCAACAAGGCCAACCCGATGACCCCGGTCGACTGGGACCTCATCGTGGTCGACGAGGCCCCGGTTCCCTGCCTGCCCGAAGATTGCGACGCCGCCACCGAGGCCTGCCTGGCGGACACCGGCACCTGCGAAGTCAAAGACGACCCGGTCAACTGCGAGGACCAGGACGGCAACCAGTGCCCCAGCGGCGAGGTGTGCGTCGCGGGCAATTGCGAGGCGGAAATGCAGGAGAGCTCCCTGGAGGTGCTGCCTCCCGGAGTGGGCCTGTTCACCAACATAGCCCTTTACGCCGACAACTCGCCGGCGGTGGGGTACTACGACAACACCAACGGAAATTTGAAATACGCCTGGTACCTCCCCGGGGCGGGCGCCTTCAACACGCCGGTGATTTTGGCCGGCGAGGACGGTTCGGGCAACGACCTGGGCGACCTGGGCCGGGACGTTTCCATGCACATCACCGTCCCCGACGAGACCGTCTACATCAGCTTCCAGGACGCCGGCCTGGGCGACCTGTACTACTTGACGTTTCCGGGCAAGGATACCGGCAACGCGGTCATGGAACTGGTCGACATCGGCGCCCGCGACGCCAACGGCGATCCCACCGACCAGACCGGCGCGGTAGGCGACCTGCACTGGGTGGGCAACTTCTCCACCATCCTGGTCGATTCCCTGGGCTACCCCCGGGTGGTATACCAGGACGGAACCTCGCTGGACATGCTATACGCCATGCGCAACGCCGCCGGAGTCTGGACGGTCGAAATACTCGCCCGCAAGCTCGCCGCGGAGCTGTTCGACGGCGCCTGGGGCTTCTTCACCGACCAGGTGATGAATCAGGCCGGCGACCTGGCAATAATCAGCAACTTCAAGCACAACCTCCGCACCGACCCCTGGACCTCGGGGATCGATATCCGCACCAAGTAAACGTGCCCGTGCCCGCGCGCGTGCCCGTGCCCGGATTTTGGCTTTCCGGGCACGCGCGCGGGCACGGGCACGTTAGAAGATAGCCAATTTTGCTGATTTAGGGCTATAATGTCCTGTACGGGCAAAAAAGGAAGGATCATTTGAAGAAGCAGCGCCGGCTCATATTCTGGTTGGTCGCGCTTGCCGCGGTGGTTACCG
>Ga0272442_10004009_pt1 | contig 20316 bp, 12 predicted proteins | sample SSMForm2O_FD_200262 | JGI IMG/M metagenome (GOLD analysis project Ga0272442, IMG submission 200262) | Marine sediment archaeal communities from Little Sippewissett salt marsh, Falmouth, MA, United States - SSM-Form-2O | ecosystem: Environmental > Aquatic > Marine > Wetlands > Sediment ... | reverse complement strand
GACGGTCGGATCGCTGCTGGTCGGATGTCCTCAAGGACCGCGGCTACAGCCTGGGCTACATCGGCAAGTGGCACCTGGATGCGCCGCACAAACCCTACGTCAAATGCGAGAACAACAGCGACAAGTTTGCCTGGAATGAATGGTGCCCCCCGGACCGTCGGCACGGCTTCGATTTCTGGTACGCCTACGGGACCTATGACTATCACCTCACGCCCATGTACTGGGCCACCGACTCGACACGCGAGACCCCGATCAGGGTCAAGCAGTGGGGTCCCGAACATGAGGCCGATCTTGCCATCGAATACATCCGCAACGCGGGCGGAAAGTACCGCGATCCGCACCAGCCGTTCGCGCTGGTTGTCGCCATGAATCCGCCGCACACACCGTATCATCTTGTCCCCGGGAAGTATCTGAATCGATACGCCGACAAAACGCCGGAGGACCTGATCAATCGGCCCAACGTCAATCTCCAGGGCAACACCGCCGGCGCCCGGCTGGCGCGCAAGCACATCAAGAACTACTTCGCCATGGTCACCGGGGTGGACGATCAGTTCGGCCGGATTCTCCGCGCACTGAACGAGGCCAGTTTGGAGGACGACACGATCGTCGTATTCACGTCCGACCACGGAAACTGTCTCGGATGTCACGAGCATCCGACGAAGAACGTTCACTACGAAGAGTCCATGCGCGTCCCCTTCCTGATTCGATGGCCCGGGAAGATCGCGCCGCGGCACGACGACCTGTTGTTGTCATCCCCGGACATCTGCCCGACCCTGCTGGACCTGATGGGCTATGGCCGTGACATCCCGAAAGCGGTGCAGGGAGTCAGCCATGCCCCGCTGTTCCTGACCGGCACGGGCCATCGCCCCGCGTCGCAGCTCTACATGTGGGTACCAATCGGACAGCCTGCCTGGGGACGTCGAGGCGTCCGCACGCATCGCTATACGCTGACGATCAGCAAGACGCCCGACAAGCCGGCGCAATCCGTACTGCACGACAACCGCCAAGACCCGTACCAGTTGAAAAACGTGGCCGCCGAGCGACCGACCGTCGTTGCGGAACTCACCGAAGAGCTGCATCGCTGGCTTCGCAAGAACAACGACCCGTGGCTGCATTCCTGACGAAGGCACCGAGCGTCGCGCATTGAAGCGCGACCCGGCGGTAATGTCACGCGAAGGGCCGGACTGCTCTTTATTCGCCGCGCAGATCGCGGAGGATGTCCCAGTACGCGCCGCGGGCGCCGTTGCGGATGGCCTCGACGAGGTCGGTGTTGTCGTTGTAGTTGTGGTCGGTGGCGGCGGCGCCGACCTCTTCCTCCATCGGCTCGAAGAACCGCTCGTCGCCGGCGATCAGGTCCTTGACCAGCCGGGCCGGGTTGGGCCCCAGAGCGCTGGAGATATAGAACGTCGGCTGAAAGAAGTCGAATTCACCGTCGTACTTGCGCCGCAGAGCAGAATTCGTTTCCAAAGGCCCCTCGCCGGCAAGGACGTCCGCCATGCCGGTGCCGGGATAGATCCGCACGCCCAGCGACGCGCCCACACAATCGGGCTTGACCTGCTTGAAGAAATCGATGGTCGTCTTCAACGTCTCTGGCGTCTCACCCGGTCCGCCGAGCAGCAGATCGATCATGACCTTGATGCCGTTGTCGCGACATACACGCACCGCCTGGGCCAAATCCTCGCTACGGTGCGGCTGGCGGTACGTGGCGAGCATCAGGCCGCTGGCCGAATCGCCCGTGAAGTTGATGCCCACGCAGCCCGCTTTTCGCATCGCACCGGCCAGCTCCGCATCGAACGGCGTCACCGCTAAGTACGCGTACCAGCGCGCCTTGTCGCCCAGCGAACGCCGCGCGAATTCCTCGCAAACCGCCAGCGCGTGGCTCCGTGGAATGTTGAACTCCGCGTCGCAAGTGTGGAACACATCGACGCCCTGGGCCAGCAGCGACTCGATCTCATCGGCCACCTCCGCCGGCTCGCGCACCCGCAGCGCAGCCCCCTTGGACAACGGATCGGCGCAATACAGGCACTGCCGGTTGCAGCCGCGTTTGGTCTCGAAGCCGCATTGCCCTCCCCGCGCAAAGTACGCTCCGTTGTCGAACGTCCGCCGCCGCGCCGGCAGCGACAGCTCGACGGGCCAGGCGGGCCGGTTGCAGACGATTCGGCCGTCGCGGCGCCAGACGAGACCGTCCACATTTTCGAAATTCCGCGTGCTCTGCAGGGCGCGATAGAGGGACACAATCGCCTGCTCGCCGTCGCCGCGAATGCCGAAGTCGGCGCCGGTGCACTCCACGATGCGGTCGGCAAAGATGGAGAACCCCACGCCGCCCAGGACGACCGGTGCGTCACTCAACGTTCGCATCTGCTGCACGGTTTCGCTCAAGTCCGGCACGAACCACTCGGCGCTGGGCCAGAAGCAATCATCGACGTTGCGAAAGGAAACACCGATGAGCGTGGGGTCGTGGCGCGACAGCTCGTCGCGCAGCAGCGTCTCGGGCTCGTCGCTGAGCCCCAGGTCAATGACGTGGACGTCGATTCCCGCGGCCGCCTCGGCCACATACTCCAGGCCAATCGGCCCGATCGCAGGCGTCATGCGATTCGTATTGATCAGTGTCAGCATAACCAGTATCGTATCGGCAGCGTGTGACCAATACAAGGGCCCAAAGTCGGCGGAAAGATGGTATGCGAGTGGTGGACATGCTGCACAAGAGCACGTTTGGGATCGTTGCTGTTGCGATTATCCGGCTGGCTGCGGCCGGTGCGAGCCAGGGCGCAACGCCAAAGGTCGATCTCAACATCCTCTATGCAGGCACCCCGGCCGGCCCGCGCACGGCGGATTTCGCCGCGTTCCTGGCCCGGCATCTCGCATCGGTGGAGACAACCGACCTGGCGACGCTTACCGAGGAGCACGCGAGCCGTTTCGACGTGGTCGTTCTCGATCACGATGCCCGCCGTCCCCCGCGGCCGAAGTTCTCCGATGGTTACAAAGTGCCTACTGTGACGGTCGGCGCCGCCGGAGCGCACATCGGCAGCACCAATCGCCTCAAGACGGGCTACTTGTGAAACTGCCTCGCCGATGCGGCCCATGTTGGGTCGTTCCAGCACGAGATATTCAACCGACCGTTCGTCGTCCGCCCACCGGTCGTCTCCCGGCCGATGCCCGAGAACTACAAACGCCATCCGGAGGCCGGCGAGTTGCCCGAAATGACGGATGTCTGGCTCGTCCAGAACAGCGGCCAGAAGTACAGCGGCGCCGTCTCCATGGCGTACAACTTCGAGGGCGGGCCGGATGATGAATCGCTCGTCGTCGGCTGCAACGGCAAGTCCTATCCTCACACCGCCATCGGCCGGCACGGGAACTTCCTCCAGTGGGGCTACGGCGAGCCGCCTGCGCAGATGACAGCGGACGGCCGCAAGCTCTTTCTCAACTGCGTCTGTTACATCAGCAAGTTCGCCGGACGCCGGCCCCTCGCGAGGAACCAGGCCATGAACAGGCGGTGCGCATTTCACTACCGCGCCTTCCCCACCAAGATCGCGAAAAAGTACAAGGGGCGCGAAGAGGAGTTGTATCAGCTCCACAAGGACAACATCGAACTGCTGCGCTACGAGCAGAAACAACTCAGCGTCAACACCTTCGAGTTCATGTTCCCCATCGACGCTGAGCTCAAGGACCTGGGAATCGAGTCGAATCGCCGGATCAGTACGCTCGAACAACTAACCGCCCTGCTTGCCCCAAATCCAGCCGCTTCGCAGTCGGATCTCAGCTTCTTAGCGCGGCTCAAGGCAAACCGCCGGCATCGAAATCGAGCCCAGACGGCCCGGCGGCTGCTGACGCGATATACCGGCCTGGATTTCGAAAGCCGGCAGCAGTGGCGGCAGTGGCTCGAGGAACATCGCGGGCGTCTCTTCTTCAGCGATTTCGGGGGGTACAAGTTTTATGTCATCCCCGAAGGCTACCCCGCAGGCCCGGCCCCGGAGGCGGCCAAAGAGCCCTTCTGGTTCCCGCGGTAGCCCCGGTTTTGCCCACCGGCGGCGCCGCCTTCTCAGCGTCCCCGGACCGGGCGGTGACACACCATTGCGCCCGGGATGGACGCTATGTCCCCTCCGCCTTGCGCCGCAACTCGGCGAGGCAGTCGGGACAGAGCAACTGGCCGGAGTCGATTCGGCACATGTCGCTGCCCGGAAGGTGATTGCGGCTGCAGCACTCACAAACGGCAGTCCGCGTCTCAGGCGCCGGCGTCTCGGGCGCATCTGCATCGATCGGCGCTGCCGACGGTGCCTCCTGCGCAGGTTGCGGCTCGGCGACCGGCTCTTGGGCCGGCTCTTCGCTCGGTTCCGGCGCCGGTGAAGCAGCCGTCGCCTCCACGGCGCCGGCCGTCTCGTCGTCCGGCGGCTCTTTCGGTGCCCCGTTTGACGCCGACTGCCACAGCGCCGCCGCAATCTCCAGCGCCGCGGTCTTATCGGTTGCGGTCTCCTGCGAGCCCGCCGCCCGGAGAGGTCGCGATTTCGGCTTGTCTTCCCCGGGCAACTGCACGCGCCACCACCAGCGGCTGCCCCGTTGATAAAAGGTCCCCGGCAGTGTGGTCTCCCGTGGTTCGTCTGTCATATGCTTCGGTCCTATTTCTGTCTGTATCGCGGGCCCTTGCTGCGGCCCTTTCGTTTCATCTTCGCTGCCCCGGGCCGCTGTGACAAGGCTTTTCTGCGGGCTTTGGACGAACGCTTCCAGGTCCTGCCACACGCCGTCTGCCCGCAGCGCCTCCCAGAAGACGACCAACTTCCGGAAAGCCTCCTGCCGGTGGGCGGCCCGCTCGTCCCGCAGGAAATCCAGCCCCGGCCGCAGAGCCTCGAAGCTCTCGTCGTCGCCGAAATACTCCACCGTCCGCCGGCGTTCGTCTTCGATGAAGCTCGCAATCCTCTCGGTCCAGACGTCGCAATCGTGGATATCGCCCAGCAACGTCTGCACCCGCCTGGCGGCCTTGACGAGATCGCCGAGCCCACCGCCGCAGGCCGGGTTGCAGATCTCCATCGTGTACCGCAGACGCTTGGCGGCGATCCGCATGCGGTGATGCTCCGACCTGGCCTGCGGATCGTCCAGGCACGATTGCAGCTTCAACAGATTCCCCAGACGCTTGCGGATCTGCCGGGCGCTCTGCTGCAAGGCAAACTCGCTCGCCGGCGAAGCGCCCCGCCGCCGCAAGGACGACCGTCTGTGCTCCACCTCGACGCGCAGTTTCGCCAGCGCCCGCGATGCCTCCATGCGCTTCACTTCCTTCACCACCGCCGGCTGAAGGGCCTCTCGCTCCTGGCGCAGGCGCAGCAAGAGACGCTCGACGCCCGGCAGCCTTCCGTCCTTGCTCTCAGCGACGTCGGCCGCCACCTGGGCCACAAGTTCGATCTGCACGTCAAGATCGCGGGCCGCCCCCAGACCCTCGGTCAACCGCTGGATCTGCTTTCGCCACTTGCGCACCCTGCGAGCCGGAAAGCATACTGCGAAGACGTCCAACGCCGTCCCGACTCGCCGGGACGCCACGCGGGCCTGGTGCACGCATTCGATATCATCATTGCGTGCAATCCCCGCCGCCTGCCTGAACAGCCGGTTCAACTGCTTTCGCAAGTACCGACATGCCAGAAGTTGAAAGCTCGTATCAGGACTCACCGATCCACCCCGATCAACACCCTCGAATCGCGCCCGCCGGGCCGCCGTAGCCTGTTGCGGCCGCCCAACCGCTCCCAATAGCATACCAGCGCCATGCCTCCCTTGCCAGTCCTATCGCCTGAACAGGCGTGGTTTTCCCTCGCGCTGGGGGCCCACGACGACGAACGCGGCCGGCCTCCGACCGACACAAAATAGTGCAATCGAGTCCGAGTCGCCGGGTCGAGCCGGCCGCAGAGCCGAATGTCTGAATTTTGGGAGGTCTACATGAAATCTGCCGCGCTATCATGTGTCGCTCTGGTCGTTATCCTGCCGGCGGGCTCGTATTCGCTGGGAGCCGCCGCCGACAAGGCTATCCCCGAATTCGAATTCGACGTCTGGGCCAGCCCACCCTCGCGCGAGATATACGCCCTCTCGAGCGAACCGGTCGTGCAGCGGATTCTCTACACCATCGAAGAAAAAGCCCTGTCCGCCGACGAAATTGCGGCCGCAATTGAGTCCCCGCCGCAGCAGATACGGGAAAAGCTCAATGCGCTGGCGCAGCTCGGCCTGGCTCGCAAAGACGGCTCCCTGTGGATCTCGTGCATCCCCATGTACACCGAGGACGAGCTGCGCGCGGCCGAAGAAATCGGCAAAACGTACGCCGAAAAACAAGCCGCAATCCTTCGAGAGGAACTGCCCCGACTGCAAAGTGTGTTCCGCCGGACGCTGCTGGCCCGCTATTTCTCCTGGGAGGAGGTCTCGCTGATCGTGGTAGGAGCGCTGCTGTCGGACTTCTGCGTCGTCGACCGGGTCCCGTTCATGGCCGAGCACTACACGCAGGAGCTTCAGCCGCCCCTGGTAAGTCCGTCGGGCAAACGGTGGGCCTATGACGGCTTCCAGAAACTGCCGCAGCGCTTCCCTTCGCGAAAATGGAAGTTCTATCAAAACGTCGCCTCCAAGTATTCCGGGGCCCTGACCCGCTTCGGCTACATCACCGAGAACCGCGCCGATCAGCCTTCGCGCCCGGAGGGATGGATTCGATTCGAGCAGGGAAAGATTCTGTTCGCTCTGGCCGAAGGTCCACAGACGCTTGCATCGCTGAAGGCCCAGACCGCCCTGCAGCCGGAGATCCTCAAGAAGGGACTGGACGCACTCGAGCGTACCAGCCCCCCCGCCGTTGTTCTCGAGAACGGCAAGTACCGCTCCCGGGTCCCGATTCTGTGCCACGCGGACCTGGCTGTTCTCCTGCCCGAGTGCGACAGAGTCGCCGAGCGCATCTTTGAGCAGGTCGTCCGTCCCCACCACGCCGAGCGAGTGGCGCGGGGCAAGGCCGCCGGCTCGCGCTGGCCGTTGCCCGCCGACACCTACGTGCGCGACAAGGCGCTCCAGATGCTGAGTGAGGATGGACAAATCAGTGCGGTTTCGAGCCCGCCCGTCGATTGGAGTTTCGGTTTCTGGGGCTGGAAGGGATTCCTCGCGATGCACGATCAAATCACGGAGAACGTCAAGCCCGATCCCTTTCTCCTGACCCCGGTATCCGACAGCGAACGCAACGAAATCGCCCGCTTGAACCACCTGCAAGACAGGATCCTGGCGGGTGAATCGCTGGCCGACGTCTCCACGCCGGCATACGCGCATCTCACCCGAATCTCCGCTTACGCCCATTCAGACCTGGCGGCGCTGAGACAGGTCGAGGTACCGGCCGAGCAGATTGATATGGCTCACCTGGAGAACCTGAGGAAGCGCGGATGGGTGGACTACATCGGCTCGGTGAACTTCAGACGCTTGCCCCCGGCGCCCGCCCGTCCGGCCGACGGAGACGTCTGCCCCTTCTTCACGATGCACGAGAGAGGCTACGAGGAAGCGTACGTCTTCTTCTTCTACGACGGCGGCTGGCGCTTCCTGGGCAGCACGTCCAAAGACGGCTTCTGGCACACCTGGGCCCAGGACGCCGCCCAAGAAAAAGTCCAATCCCTCACCAAAAAATAGCCCCACAAACAAACGCAACAACGCGGTGAAGAGGAAGGCCTTGGCATGGCTCGGATCGGAAGCGGCGACCTGCCCGGAAACGCTGTACCCGTAGAGCTGGACCGTGTTGGAATTGACTAAGGATGATTGACTATTGATTATTGCTGTCATCGCGTAGTGTGTGCCGTGCCCACCGGCTCCTTTCGCGCCGCACGCGGGCGCAACGTCACGCGTCCTCAGCCCCGTCTCGGGCTTGCCCCTGGATGGCACCTGAATTGTCTCACACAAAGCCACCAAGCCACGAAGCCTTCCCAATAATCAATTGCAAATAATCGATAATCAATCCCAAGGCCCTGGCCCTCCGCCGGCCGCTGGGATCGTAGGTATAGGTGATCTGCTCGAAATCCGTCGGCAGCGTCTCCGGCTCGGTCCAGCGGACGTAATCGACGAAGCCCCGATCATCGCCGCGATCTCCGCTGGCGTCCTTGACGTAGCGCCACTTGAGGGTATGGGAGCCCGTGCCCGTGATCTCGTAAGATTTCTCCGCCCAGCTCACATCGCCGCTGATCCGGTCCTGCCGGACGTCGTCAATGTAAAACTCCAGGTAGTCGGAGTCCGCCTCGGAATCGACCAAAGATGTCCGCTGCATCTTTCCTTCCCTTTCCTTTTCCCTTATCGAGTGGCCGATACCGTAGCCGAAAGTGGGCTGGAATACAAGTCTGAAACGCCCCGGTGCGTGCGGACGCCACACGTCATCGTGGGGCATGGACGGTCCAGAAATTGCTGCTTTTTTGCTTGACGGCCGCGATGCTTGTTCGTATATTAGACAACAGACATGGTGAATCGTGAGACTATGGATGCTCCATCACAGACGCCCGGCGCTCCGGGCTCGACGGCGGCCCCCGACGCAGGCCGGGGCGGTCCCCAGCCCGGCAGCCGGCCTGTCACAGAGAAACACGCCGACCCGCGGTGCCGGCCAAACGAACCCAATGGGGCGGGAGGGCCGCCATTGGCGATTGGAGATTGCGGATTGGGGATTTCAGACGCTGGGGCCAAGAGTGTCAAACGAACCCAATTGCAGCAGGCGGGAGGCCCGCGATTGGGAATTCGCAGCAGGGGAATGCGACAAACGAACCCAATTTCCTTCTTCTGGGGCTGGAAATGAGGATCGCGCCGAGAGACACCGCTGGATCGGTAGGTCAAGATTGCCGCGTCGCCTCGCTCCTCGCAATGACACAACCAGACACGGACCCGCTCGTGTCAAACGAAGCCAATTTGCCGCAGCAGACGGTCGGCGGGCACGGCCCGCCCTACGGCGCGGTCATCGGGCCCAAAATGCCAAACGAAGCCAATTTCGGCGTTTTTGACCTGAGAACGGGGGTGACGATGGGAAGCCAAGCCAATAGCGGCCGGGGCGGGGCGGCAGGCGGGGGATTTGAAAGATGGGTGCGTCGGCGGGCATTTTTGATATGATGGTGCTTATTCGATATGGAGAGATTTTCGGTTGCTTCTGGAGGTTCAATGGTATGAGCGTAATCGGTGGGCGCAAGCTACGAGGGGTAACGGCGATGCTGGGTCTGGTGCTGGCGGTCGCTTCGGTGGCACCGGCGGAGAACTGGCCTTGCTTTCGAGGTCCGACGCGCCAGGGAATATCGCACGAGAAGAGCGTGCCGCTGAAGTGGGACGCCACGACCCATATCGCCTGGAAGACGCCAATCCCAGGTGAGGGCTGGTCGTCTCCCATCGTGTTCGGCGACCGCCTCTTCGTCACGACGGCCCTGGAGGGCGGCACCTCGCTGCACCTGATCTGCCTCGACCGCCGGACCGGAAAAATCCGCTGGGACAAAGAGGTTGCCAGGCAACGGGCCGGCCACAAGCAGCGGAGCAATTCCTACGCCAGCTCGACGCCGGCCACCGACGGTCAGCACGTGTACGTCCTGGCTTGTGACGGACGTATCGCGGCAGTATCGATGAACGGAGACACCGCCTGGATCAACAGCGACTTCGACGACTACTACAGCGAGCACGGAATCGCCGTCTCGCCCGTGCTCTATGAGGACCTGGTGATCGTGCCCTACGACTGGAGCAGCCCCGGCCCCAATAAGAAGGTGGGCTGGCAGATTGCATGGGATAAGGCGGTGATTCTGGCGGTGGACAAGAACACCGGCCGGACTCGCTGGAAAGGCCGCCGCGGCAGCTCGCGCATCGCCCACGTAACGCCCCAGATTGCACAGGTGGACGGACAGCCGCAACTGATCAGCGGCGCCGGCAACGTCATACAGGGATTCGATCTGAAGAACGGGCAGCGTCTCTGGACGGCATCGAGTCCGGGCGAAGGTGTGGTGCCGTCGGTAGTCGTTGGCGACGGCCTGGTGTTTACCGCCTCGGGATTCGGCGAACCGCGCATCTGCGTGGTCCGGCTCGGCGGGCACGGCGACGTCACGGCCTCGCACGTGGTCTGGAAGTCCGACCGGGATGTCCCGATGGTGCCGTCGATGCTCTACGTGTCACCGCATCTGTACGTGCTCGCCGACAGCGGCGTGGTCAAGTGCGTCGAGGCGGCCACAGGCAAGCAGATATGGAAGGAACGGCTGCGGGGCAAGTTCTCCGCCTCGCCCATCTGGGCAGAGGGAAGAATTTACTTCGTCGGCGAAAAGGGAACCACTACGGTCATTGGCGCCGGCGCCAAGTTCAAGGTCCTGGCGGAGAACCAGCTCGATGGAACGTTTTGCGCCAGCCCCGCGATCTCGCAAGGACACATGTTCCTGCGCTCGGACGATGCCCTGTATTGCGTCGGGCCATGAGGCTTGCGTGCGTCGCGGCTGGTCGTCGTTTTTCGCTCGCAGGACCCCGGAAAAAGTTGAGGTGAGAAGTACGTGACAGAAGCCCTGAAGAAGCTGAATCGAACCGTGGTGCCCATCGACAAGTGGCTGCCGCACGAGCATATTCCGTGGGTTATCGCCGGTCCGTGCAGCGCCGAATCGGCCAAACAGATGCTCTCAACGGCGAGGGCGTTGGTGAAGTCGCCGCACGTAAAGGTGTTTCGCGCGGGTATCTGGAAGCCGCGTACACGACCGGGCACATTCGAAGGCGTCGGCACGGCCGGCCTGGACTGGCTCGCGGAGGTCAAGGCCGAAACGGGCCTACTGACCACCACCGAAGTCGCCAACACCGAGCACGTGGAGTTGTGCCTCAAGCACGGCGTGGACATCGTCTGGATCGGCGCGCGAACGACGGTCAGCCCGTTCTCGGTGCAGGAGATTGCCAACGCGCTGCGGGGCGTGGATATCCCGGTGCTGGTGAAGAACCCGATCAACGCGGAACTGGGGCTCTGGCTCGGCGCGATCGAGCGCCTGCACGACGCCGGCATCCGTAAGCTCGGCGCGATTCATCGCGGGTTCTCGACCTACGTCGAGATGGAATTCCGCAACCAGCCCAACTGGCCCATCCCCATCGAGCTCAAGCGCGTGCTGCCGAACCTGCCGCTGATCTGCGATCCCAGCCACATCAGCGGCAACCGGCAGTTGATCGAGCCGATATCCCAGACGGCGCTGGACCTGGGCATACGGGGCCTGATGATCGAGTCGCACATCGACCCGGACAGCGCGCTGAGTGACGCGAAGCAGCAGATTACGCCGCAAACCCTGTGTCGGATGCTCGAGCGGCTGCGCGCGCGAGACGCCGCCATCACCGACCGGGAGTTGAAACGCCGGATCGCCCGCCTGCGCACAGAAATCAGCCACGTCGATGCCAAGATCATTCAGGACCTGGCCGAGCGGATGAAGTGGGTCGAGGAGATCGGGCGGATCAAGCACGAGCACAATATCCCGGTCCTTCAGATCGGCCGCTGGGAGAACCTGCTGGAAGATCATATCGCCAAGGCCGCAACGGTCGGCCTCGACGCGGACTTTGTCAAGGCCGTCTTCGAGCTCGTCCACGCCCAGGCGATCAAACGCCAGTTGTAGGCGTCTGCCAGCCAAAAATGGCACACCGACTGCTTGCCTGTAGTCATCGGTCTACCTGCCGCCCGAGGCAGGAGGGGGAGCTTCCCATTCATATGCGCCCATATCGACCGCCTCAATGCCGTCATCATCGCCGTCCAAGACCCTGGTCTTGCCATCGAGATCAGTAGCCGGCAGACTCGTCAGCCAACCATCCCGGCCATAGCCGGAGCTGTCGCACGCAACGCACCCGCACCATTCATCCAGTTCCCAGAGCCCTTCCAGCCCGGCGTCGCCGACGAATGAGGCCCCGCCCTGGTCGCGCAACCGAACCACCTCGGCGGCGCTCAGCGCCCGGCGGAAGACGGCCACATCGTCGATCAGACCGTCCCAGCCTGTGGCGTCCGTCGATGGATCGCCATACTTGCCGCCTCGCCCGATGAGTAGCTTCCTATAGCCCGTCAAGATACCGACGAGCCCCGGGTCGTTGAACGTTGGTGTATCCAGCACGCCGTTGATGTACAGCTTCAGGGCCTCTCCGCGGCTCCAGGTCATGGCCAGGTGCTGCCAGGCAGTGGTCTGAACGCCGCTGGAACTCTCCAGTTGCTGCCGGCCGCGATGACGACCGCTCCTGGCATTGCAGGTCAGGCCGATCTTGATCAGATTCGTCCCATGGCCGTCTACGCCCGAGGCATCGTAGCGCATTTGGCGGTCGTCGGTGCCGTGCGGGTCTTCGAAGTGGATGAAGCCGCGATCCGTACCTGTCACATCCGACTTGACCCAGAGCGCGACCGTCAAGGCATCGGCGCCGTTGAGCGTACCGGCCATGGCGTGACTGAGCAGACAATCGTCCACGCCGTCGAACTCCAGGGCCCCGCCGATAGTGCCGGCGACGGGCCGCCATACGCCCGACGGACCCATGCTCAACGTCTTGTCGCCGGCGTCGATGCACGGTGAACCCGTCCACAGCCGCCAGCTTCCTACCGAGGGCAGGGTAAAAACCGGGTCGGCGGCAATATTGCCGGCACCGGGCCAGGTGCCCTGAACGTCGCTGTAGGCGACGGTGAGGACAGAGCTATCGTAGCAGCGGATCTCGTCACCGCCGTTCCAGAGGATGCAGTTCGTAATAATCACATTGTTCGGCCTACTCCGCCCGGCGGAATCACAGGCCAGGGCATGACCGCTCGTGGCCGCGTTGCCGACAAAGGTGCAGTTGGTCAGGACCGGCCGGCACCCGCCCATGTTGAGCATCCCGGCGCCGATGCCGGCGACCGTCACGTTCCCGTTGAACAGGCAGTTGGTCACAACGGGCGAGCTGTTGAGGTTGCCCATGCCGGCGCCGCCGAGTGTAGCCAGGTTGCCGGAGAGAATACAGTTGTTGACCGTCGGGCGGCTATCGAGGTTAACCATGCCGCCGCCGAGGTCGTCGGGCGCCGGACCGTTGGCGTTGCCGCCGGTAATGCTGAAGCCCTCGATGACCGTATCCGGACCCTCCCCGCTGACGCATTGGACCACGTGAAAGGCACCGCCACCGTTGATGATCGTTGCTTCGGGGCCGTCGGCGCTACAGAGCCGAATGGCCAGCCCGCGAAGGTCAATGCTCTCCAAGTACGTCCCGGCCAGGACGGTGACGCAATCGCTCTCGACGGCAGCGTCAATGCCCTCCTGAATCCTATCGAAGGGATGCTCGGCGGTGCCGTCCTCCTGCGGATCGCTCACGCCCGGATCGCCCGGGCCAGGGTCACCGGGCGCATCGTCATCCACGTAGAGCGCCGTTACATCAGAGCCGAAATTGGCCGTCGCGTCATGGTCGTTGTCTATTGTCACGTACAAAGGATTGCTCGTGGAATATATGCTGCCCGACCAGTGCGTAAAGTGATACCCCTGGTCCGGCGTCGCTTCCACCGTGACCTCCGTCCCCTCGTCGTACTCGAATACCCCCTCTCCCGGCGAGGTGACTGAGCCGCCGGCGGTCGAAGAGACCGTCAAGGTCCGCTTGGCGATGACATTGACGGTCCAGACGGCTTCGCCGGGGGCAGAGGAATAGTGAAAGCAATCGGTGAAGACGGCTTCGACCGTATACTCGCCTGGGGTGTCGAACGTGTGACTCCAGGTGTGCTCGCCCGGGAAGTCGGGACAAGCCTGTCTAAAGTACCACTCGTCATCGAGATACCAGGTCACACGCCTGATATCCTTGTTCCCCATTGGGTCGGTTGCGCTCGCGGTAAATGCCTGTGTATCACCTTCCGATACGGTCACGGGACTGTCCGGACTGACGCGAGAGGCACTGGGGTGGTGGCCCTCTACGTTGACAGTCCAACATACATACTCGGTCCAGAACGGAACGCCGAGGGTATTCCACTGGGCGTGTACCTTGACCTCGTGGGTTCCTGAAGTGAGCCAACCACAAACAAAACTGCTCGTGGCGGTCTGCCCACCTATGGTCTGCGTGTCCTCGAGGGCGCCGTCCACATACCACTTGGCGTAATCCCAATTGGCCGGCCACGTCAGGCCGCCAAACTCCGCCTCGAATGATATCCCAACCCCGGTATACAGCGAAACAGGAGAGGTGTGTGGAAATATTCTCTTCTCCCAGGCGTTTGCAGTGGTTGTGACAGCCAGGACGATCATCGTCGCGACCAACAGGATCATACGTCGTCTGTTCATCGTTCTTCTCCTCTCACAATTGGGCCCATTCTGCGCCAGACAGCGGCAGGCGAGGACTTCCCTGATCTATATTATGCAACGTCAGGGCGTATCCGGCGAGACAACCGGCGGATGAAAGACCGCGAGGCTGCTGACATTGTTGGTCTCGTCAAATTCAGGAACGACACCCGTAGCGTCCACCACGGCGAATACCTGCGCAGCCTCGCCGCCGTCAAGATGGCCGCCAGTATCCCACATAAGAGTCGCCTCGTGTGCGCCGTCGGCAATCAGTGACTCGATCGTCGTTGTGCCGATTTCCTCGCCGTCATGTGCACCAAGCCGCCAGGAGACGTCAAAGACCCCTGCCGGAATAACGCCTGTGTTCACTACCCTTGCGGTTAAAGCCATCGTCGTGCTGGAGACTTCCGTGCTCCGGCATGTCTCAACGGCCAGGTCCGGCAACACCGTGTGCCACGAGCGCTCGTTATTCGACCGGTCCCTGTCATCGATAACCAAACAAGGGTCAACAACGACGAAGATGCGACGAGACATTGCCTCCGACGGAACGTTCCAGGAGACGGATACATTCTCCCTGGCGCCCGCAATCAAGGTTCCGGGAATCACCTGCCGCTCCCCGACGGGAACTCCCCCGTTGGAGGGATCGCCGTCATAGAAGGCAACCTCCACGTTCTGCAGCGGAAGGTCGCCGCGACTTTCGATGGTCGCGTGAATCGTCGCCGCCGTACCGGGCGCAGGATTCGCGGGGTCCAGAACCACGGATTCAGAAACCACGGCCAGATCGTTGGCCAGCGCGTGCCGCAAGACGTACAGGTCCGTCCGACCGGGTTGCGGGATATTCTCGAGGTGTTGCATCTGACCGTCGATCTCTACGTCCATATCCTCTCGAAGCGTCTGCGTCTTGAGGTAGGCGATGACCAGCTCGTTGGCATCCCAGATCAGCGACAGCGCCGTCTCCGCGTGCTCATCGGCAGTCAGTTCTCGCGGCAAAGACCAACGGTCGAGGTCCGCATCATAGAAAGACGCGACAACATCCACGCCATTGGGGCCCTGTACCGTGTAGGCGACAGCAACCCCACCCGGCATCGTCACTGAGTCGAGCGAGGGCGCCTTGTTCGCCAGTGTGTATTCGCCGTAGACCTGCCGTGGATTCCAGTCGTACAGCAGTGAGTAGACCAGTGTCCCGTCCGCGCTCCAGACGCACATCGGCACGCCATCCGGCACCACCAGCGTCGGCATCGCGTCTTCGACAAAATCACTGGTCAGTTGAATCGCGGTCTGCCACGCACCGTTGGCGGTGAAGAGCAAGTACAGCTCACAATCTGCCGTCGTGTTGGGGTCTCCGTCTTCATCCACGGTCAGGACCACTTGTCCCTCGCCTGAGCCGTCGGCTACGAAGGCAAAATCCAGGATGTTCTTCTGGGGCGACCACAGCGTTTGTGGCTCGTTCCAGCCGCTGTCGGACCATGTCGTCAGCATCAGCCGGTCGCCGGAGTTGGCATCCCCAACGGCCGCAGTTCCTTCATTCTGAAGCCATAAGATGCTGTGGGTCGCGCCCAAGGCAATCGGTATTGGCCGATGGTCAACCACGCCATTGAAGGTCAATTGTTCCGGTGTGCTCCAGAGGCCCGTGGTTGGGTCAGACCAGGCGGCGACCACCTCCACATGAGGAGAAACCTGCGCCGGTTCGTTGGTATCCGATACATCGCCCGAGACCCGCTCCCACGCGGCCAGGATCATGCCGGAATCCGCCGTGACGGCACTCGGGCCGAACTCCGCCGCCTGGTCATCCGCAATGCGATCCAGCACCCACGGCTGATCGTCCACCTGACGCAACGTGCCAATGTCGGTCCCCGCAAACCAGGGCTTGTTCGGATCATGCAGGCTGAACAGGATGAGTCTCTCCGATGACCGGGAAGCGATGGCAGGACTCGCCAGCGATACGACGTTCTCTACAAGTCTTGTCTCCGGCGAGACCTCGCCCTCGACCGATAGGCTGTGCAATCGCCCGCTCGAACTATCGTCGCGTGCCAGACAGTTCATCGGCCCCCAGCGCAGACAACTGTCGTCGATCGGTTGCCAATCGTCTCCCGGATATGCCTGAGGAATCGACGCGATGGCCAGGATCCTTGCCTGTCCCCCGGGTTCCCAGCGCATCGTCACCCCCACCTCTCGTGTAATCCTATACATCCAAGCGGATGCGAACACTCCGACATACCCTCTGACGGTGACGCCTGTGAATTCGAAGTCGGGACAGAGCTGGAACTCAGGCGTTCCCGTCACGCCGGCATAGACACCTGCCGACAGGTCCACAAACCATCTCTTCACTTCAACTAACAACTGGCCTTCGAGTCCAAGTGTGAGTGAGCCTGATAGTGACGTTGTCCCGAGAAAGCACTCCGCGGGCTTGCCGGGTTCGTATTCCCCTGACAGCGATCCGCCTACAATCAAATACATTCGTACCTTCAGAGCCACAAGAGCGTCGCCTATGCCCGGGACTTTCACAATCGCGGCTGTAGCAGGGGCGGCCGGGGGAATAAGACCGTCGATCACGACGGGAAGGGTGAGCCCGACTCCTGACTTGCCCGAAAGAGAAAGCGTCCAACTTGGTGTGATCTCCGGCGGGTTGTCGCACCCAATCAGCGCGATCGAGAGGGCTCCACCCAGGCCGACGCGGTTCTCGCCCAGCACTTCCACTCCACTGGCCCTCATCTCCATGCCAAACGTGCCATACCAATCAAATGAGCCACCGAGCGTCCCCCGCCACGGGTCAAAGTATAGTTGTTTCTTGCCACCCAACCCAGCCTTGCAGCTACCTGTATCGCCAATGCTCATGTTCCAGAGCTGAAACCAGTCCTCGCGGCTGTAGTCAAACCTTCTTCCCGACGGCAGCCAATCGAGAACGTCCGAGTACCATGTCGGGATGATGTCCGGCACAGGATAGAAATACGCGTCCGTCGTCACGAGCGTTGTCTTGCCCTCCCCGTTGGTCACCTCGATCGTCAGTTCCGTGCTGGATGCGATCACCTCCGGCGCGGGGATTTCCAGGCTCGCCTGTGCCATACCTGCCCCAAGGCCGATGATCGTCGCCGGATACCAGGTCCCTGCCACATTGAAATGCACCGCCCCTGGTGAGCCGGCCCACGCGACGATGACGGAGAACGACAGGTTCCCCGGCAGTCCTTCAATGAAGTGCTTGCCACTTGGCGAAGTGAAGTCAAACGCCGACGGCTCAGCCGACTCCGGCATCAACCTGAATATCTCATGCTTTGTCTCGCCGGCCACCCAGGAAACACTTCGACTCTGTGCGTAATACCCGGCACTGCTCACGTCCACCGTGTATGTGCCAGGGGACATCCCGGTGAATGCGAACCGACCGTCTCCATCCGTGGTCGCAAGCCCTATCGCTCCGGGGCCGGTAAGATCCACTTTTGCTTCGGGCAAGAGCCCCTGGGGTCGGCCCCGAGCGTCCAGTCCGATGACCGCAACGTTCAGCCCCGCTTGCCTTGCCTGGGGCTCAACCACAACGATCCACTCTTCTGCGGATCCGGAATTGCGGGCCACATCGAAGGGAACGAATACGACCCGGTGCATCCCCGGCGCATTGAACGTATGGGTCCACGTGGCGGTGCTGCCACTGGCCGAACCGCCAAAGTAGGCGTGCGTTTGTAGCACGCCGTCGAGAGACACCTCGCAAAATTGCAGATCGTCGGCCGGATCGGTACCGGCCAAGGTGAATTGGACCGGAACTCCCGTGTAGGCCGTCACGGGACTGCTCGGACTCACTATGGTTCCGCTGGGCTTGTGGTCTTCGACTTCAACGGTCCACTCGGCCTCGCCGCTGCCAGAGGAAGACCCTGTACGATCGTAGAAAACGGCCTCGACCAGATAATTCCCTGGAGTGCCAAACGTGTGGCTCCAGGTGTGCTCCCTGGGGGCCTGGGGGTCTGGAGGAAAAGGGTCAAATTCAAAGTGCGCCTGGGGGCACGTCGTCGAGATACCAGTCCACACGCTCGATATCGTCGCTCCCCAGTGGGTCGGTTGCGCTCGCCGTAAATGCCTGTGTACCGCCTTCCTGCACGGTCACGGGACTGTCCGGACTAACGCGAAAGGCGCTGGGCGGATGCGCATATACCTCGATAGTCCAGGTGAGATAGTCGGTCCACGTCGGAGAACCGAGGACGTTATATTGGGCACGAACCTTGATTCCGACAGTTCCTGGAGTGTGAAAGCCCCAGTGAAAGGTGCTCTCAGCGGCCTGCCCGCCTATGGTCCTTGTTTCTTGGAGGGCACCGTCCACATACCACTCGGCGTAATCCCAATTTGCCGGCCAGATGATGCCGCCAAATCGTGCTGTGAAGCCCCGCCCCCAACCCAGCGGCCCCGACAGAGACTCTTCGACCGGGTCTACCCTCTCCATTGTATAGGCCTTTGCGCTGGAATTAAGCCCAAAGATGGTCATCGCCACAGCCAATAGGATCGTACGTCTGCTCATGGTTTTTCTCCTCTCAAGCATGGGCCGACTCTATGGATCGGGCCTCCGGTGGCTAGGGTCGGAGCCTGTGGCTCGGTACGTATCGAGGTCTCTGCGGAGCGTGGGACTCGGACGGACCCTCTATCGTGCTTGATTTGCGTCAGATGGGCCGGAAATGGCTCGGGAGTAGCCGCTCCCCCAGAACTGAGCCAAAGCTCATGTCCTGTCCCCATGAGAACCCACTCCACAGCTTGTGTCCGTCACCCGGCCCGAGGCCGACCCGGCGACGTGGAAGAACCGCTCTCTTGAGGCCGCCAGCCAACGACGAGAAAAAAATGCCCTGCGTGAAGCTCTCTCGGTGCAGCGCGTCCCACCAGGCAAAGTACGATTCGCACCCTGCGTTCTCAAATGGGACCGACCGCACACCTGCCTCAAATATACGCCATTCGACCCAATAAGCCAAGGGAGAATACGTATTTTCCTATCTCGTTGCACGGCAACGGCGGGTCGCCCGCCCGCAACCGGCTCCGGGAGAGTCTCTGCATCCGGCAAATACAACAAGGGCTGCGAGCGGTGCCCGCAGCCCTGTAGGATCCAGAACGTCTCGGCGTAGATAGCCGGAACCGTCCGTCTATTGTCCCGTCCCCTAAGGTGACATGCTGGCCTGATTGGTGCCGCCGTAGGCACCCATGTTGATTCGCTCGCCGTTCGGCGGGCGCTCGCCCGAGGCATCCATAGACGGGTCGCCGGCGTCGATACACGGACTGCTCGCGTCGTCAAACGTCCACAGGCTATAGGCCGGGACATACCGCCCTCGCTCGGAGAGCAAATGGTAGTCGCCATCGGCCCACCCGGTATGCGGTTCGGCAGGTCCAACCACCACGTCCGGATGGTTCAGATCGACCCAGGCACCCGGCAGCGCGAAGAGCGGATCGGCGTCGATGTTGCCCACTCCGGGCCAGCCGGCGTCGATATCGCAGTACGTAAGGTTCGGATCGGGACCACTGCCCACAACGATCTCGTTCGGCAGGTTGGCCCACACGATCGAACCGACGAGGACCGCGTTACTGTCGGCCGTGTACAGTCCGGCGCCGCCTTCACCGCCGTAGTTGCCGCTGATCGTACAGTTGACAAACACGGCGTTGCTGTCGGCGCAATAGACCGCTCCTCCCCCGGGCCCGGTCGAGCGGTTGCCGACCACCAGGCAGTTTGCGACAGTTGGACTGCTGCCGGCACAGTAGAGACCGCCCGTCGGTTCGCCTTCACCGCGCGTCACGACAAACCCGATCAAGGAACAGTCAGGCCCCTCGCCGCCGGCGAAGCTCACCACCGGCCCCGCGCCCGCTCCATCAATAACCGGATACGAATTCGCACTTGAGCCGTCGGGATCGAGACCCGTGAGCAGGATGTTTTTGCCCAGCAGGTTGATGTTTTCGAAATAGATTCCGCCGCGAACGATGACGCAAACACCCTCATCGGCCACGTCGATGGCCTCCTGAATCGCGTCAAAGGGATGCTCCAGGGTGCCGTTTTCGTTGGGGTCGCTGACGGCGGCATCGCCCGGACCGGGGTCCGCCGGCGCATCGTCATCCACGTAAATGGCGGCGAGCGTGCTGACGAAATTGGCGCAAACGGTTC
>Ga0272442_10004008_pt1 | contig 20319 bp, 34 predicted proteins | sample SSMForm2O_FD_200262 | JGI IMG/M metagenome (GOLD analysis project Ga0272442, IMG submission 200262) | Marine sediment archaeal communities from Little Sippewissett salt marsh, Falmouth, MA, United States - SSM-Form-2O | ecosystem: Environmental > Aquatic > Marine > Wetlands > Sediment ... | reverse complement strand
GTAGGGTTGGGTCATGTATTCTTTTTATTTCCGATAGTTGTAATAACTTATACTTTATACGTTAAGACGGAGGGAGACGGTGTAATGACAAGCATGTTTATGATTGCAACAGGTGCATTGATGAGCAGTATGGAATTGTTTACAGGAATGTATGTTATGAGTGTGGTATTCCTAATATTTGCAGCACTTGGATTAACCGGATTGTTTATAAGTTTCCTATTTCAGAGGTAATGAAAAATGTTAGATGTACTATGGATGTTATTATTCATTGTTGCAGTAATAATAATAATAATTATAGCTGACCTTGAATACCATGATTTCCCATTGTTTTGGAGTTTAATGCTTATTGTTCTTGATACAATACTTTGGTTTCTATTGGCTGCAAGTGTGTTTGAGATGGAGATACCCTATGCAGTATACAATGCAAGTAGCAATGTAGTTGAGCAAGGGGTGAACATGTATACGAGTAAAACTGCACCGGAGATGAGTTTGTTCTGCCTTATGATGGCGATTATAATGATGGTTTATGGTCTTTATGCATTCTTATCAACAGTTAAAACACTTTATGAGGAGGAAAAAGAATGAGTGAATATGACGAAGAAGATATTGATGATGAATTAGATGAGGAAGAAATAGAGAAACTCAAAAAAATGGATAAAGAACTTAAAAAGGATGAGGGTCTGGATGAAATAGATAAGGAACACCTTGAGAAAATGAAAAAGGAATACTACAAAGAGCATCCAAAGGAAAAACCTTATCTGAAGCGTAAAGCAGATGAGTACAAGAAAAAGATGAAGGATGCAAAGGATAAACGCAAACGTGATAAGGAAATCTATGATAAGGCATATCAAGCTGAAAAGGAGAAGTCACTTAAGAAAAGGGCAAGGAGACTTGCAAAAGCAAAATACAGGTACACACCAGTTGAAAGAATTACAGGTAGCATAAAGCAACCACCTAGGCAGATTAAACGTGCAAAAAGAAAAATAAAATCATACAACCCGGATTTCGGTGGTGCATTGGGGAGTTTCAAACCCGGAAAAATAGATTACGGTTTGAACATGCCAAAGTTTAACAGTGGACTTGGAAACTGGGGTGGGTCTAAAAAAACTAGATTTCCTGAGATTAGGTTGGATGACCAACTGGGGAGTTTTGGTAAACCAACCAAGAAGGGAAAGAAGAAAATGAAGCAGATAGACCCTTTTGAAAAATTGTTTTAGGGTTATGTATCCATTTCGCATTAGGATTTCCATAGGCAAAGAACCGGAAATCGTGAAGATATACCAAAGGCTACACCAAAACCAAGGGAGACTTATACATATACCAAATAACAGCAAAACATTGAGTACAAAGATTACACACCAACTTAAACCTATTAGACCAGATGTATTCCTTGGTAGGGATAGCAGGTATAAGGATAGTTATATAGGACTTAAGCCCGGGGTGAGTTTGGAGATGATACCTATAAATAAAGATAAGACTGTTTTTGATTTGATGTTTAAAAAACTATTTTAAAGAATAATACATTACATATTTTTAACACCAGTGAAACCCTTACAATTGATGGGGCATGAAATTTCCAGATTTCATAATGCCCCATCATTGCAACCCTTTTTATCAATAATCAATAAAAAAAAATAAAAAAAGAGAGGGGTAGGAGGAGACCGAGGATGGTGTTTTATCTACCCCTTAAGAGAAGTACCGCTGCGATTATACCGACTGCTGCTACAACGACCAAATAAATCGGGCCTATGGTGAAAAACGTGTTAAGGTTTGTTAACAAGTTTTCACTGGCATTTAATGCAGGTGTAACATTAGTTGCACCCAAGTTTGCATCAACAGATGTGTAATCAACTCCACCCAATACCGAATATATGATTGGTATTGCGATTGCGAACATGACACCTGCAATTACTGCAGTGAGAATCATGTCTACGTTACCCTTGTTGTCATCTTTAAAATTTCTAAGCATGTTTAACGACCTCTGAGTAACAGAACTGCTGCGATAATGCCGACTGCTGCAACTACTACAAGGTATATTGGCCCAATGGTGAAGAACGTATTAAGATTTGTTAACAAGTTTTCACTTGCATTTGTTGCAGGTGTTGTACCAGTTACACCAAAGTTTGCATCAACTGTGGTATAGTCAACTCCACCAATAACCGAATATATGATTGGTATTGCGATTGCGAACATGACACCTGCAATTACTGCAGTAAGTATCATATCCACATTGGCTTTGTCATCGGATTTAAGTTTACGAAGGGATTTCATATTTGAAACCCCCAACTAGCGGCCTCTGAGTAACAGAACTGCTGCGATTATACCGACTGCTGCAACTACTACAAGGTATATTGGCCCTATGGTAAAGAATGTATTCAGATTAGTAATAACATTTTCACTTGCATTTGTTGCAGGAGTATTTTTTGTTCCGCCAAAATTACTATCAACGGTTGTGTAATCAACTCCACCCAATACCGAATATATAATTGGTATTGCGATTGCAAACATGACACCTGCAATAACTGCAGTAAGTATCATATCCACGTTACCAGCATCGTTTTCCTTTAATTTTCTTAACGATTGCATTTTTATCACAAAAAAGATGTATTTCCCTTCTTTATATATAAAGGATAAGACGGTAAATCGTATTACAGCGTATATCATTTGTATTACAAATAGGGAGTTATGTAGCAAGTATTAAATACTAAAAGGAAAAATTCAGGTCTATGACTGGGGATATGTTAACTTTTAGACCAACTCTTGAGGAAAAACATATTCTTGACCGTAACAATATCCGGTGGACAGAGTTTTGCAGAAAAAATATAGCTACCTTAAACAACAATGTTAAAGAGGACATCTGGGATAAGATTGTTGCCCGTATGATTTTGATTGTACTCGGTGGTCTTATCTTTGCTTTAAGCCCCCTTATGGGTGACATTGTGTTGGTTATGCTTGAATACATGGTGGGGACTTCAATGGTTTTAATAGGAACAATAAGTACAATATTCTTATGGAGGAATAGAAAACGTGACAGATGAATACTATGAGACACCACTTCCCAGTTATGGTAGTCAACCACAGTATCAGATTCCAGTTCCAGAAGACCATCATTGGAAACGGGAGTACACTAGGATTGATTTTGAGAATAAAAGTTTTAACTATCTTAAAAAGAAACTTGAAAGACTTGATATCCCACAGGAAAAGATTGATGACCTAGTTGATGAACTTATGATTATTGTCAATAATGCAGGGAAGATGAAAATCAAGATTTATGAGATTAACTGGCTTATTGATGAGTTTGATACCTTATGGGATAACTTTTGCATTTATAACCTTAGGAACAGTAGGTGGATTGATGAACTTAACCATGTGAGACGTTATGCTTTGTATGTACTCCTGCAGGAATACCATAAGAGCATTGATGGTTGGCAGGGTGATAATGTACTAAGGTCTCATAGTATTGTGGAGCAATCCCATGCTTATAATGTTAAGCAGGAGAATGTCCAACAGAAAAGAGGGTTTTTTGGGAAAAAACCTAAAAGACAGCCCCCTGCAGTTCAGGGTTATGATTTAAGTCAACAGAGGAGATAATTATGGAGGAGATTGTAACAATTCAAGAACCTGTAATGCAGATGGTAAATGCAACCGGGCAATATTTTGATACGGGAACAAATCTTTTTGGAATATTTGCTGTGGTTGCAATTGCAATTGGAATAATGGCGATACTTTTGTATGCGAGTACAAGTATTGAACATTTCAAGAAGTTCAAAAGAATATATAGAGTATTGTTTTATCTTGCAAGAATGGTTTATTACTTTGCTTTTGGTGCATTGACAATAGTTGTAATAGGTGGCCCTTGTATTCTTGGTTATTATGCATTTCAAAGTGCATCAGAAAACGCTGAAAGTATTATTCCTATGCTACAGACCATCGGTTTTTATGCTTTGATATTCATAGGTGTTTCAGTTCTTGGGTTTATCATGCAGAAAAAGGTTTGGTCAAAATTATTCAAGTATCATAAAATTGAAAAGGAAAATAAAAAACAGGAGACACAAAAATGTTAGCAGGTTTATGTGGAATAATGATTTTTTTAGGTCTTATGCTTATGAACTATCAACTCATAGTTCCGGTTACGGTTCAGGATTGGATGAGTGGCATGGTTACAGCCTACAACATTAGTGGGCTTATGCTTGTTGTCATGGGATTATTTGTTCTTGGAATTCGTATTAGGCAAACAGGGATAGGTGGGTTATTGGATTTGCCGAAGGAGGACAGGATTCAGTGTTTTGCATCACCCGGATACAGTGTTAATACCAAAATACTAAATGGTAAATTAATGGAAAACAACTTGATTAAGGCTGAAGGTAAACTGATAAACTATAAGGGTGGGGGTTTTCGTATTGCAGGACATGAGTGTGTCAGGGTACATGGAAACGTTGTACCAAACATCCCTGAATGGTTGGGTGAGGTACTTGCTAGGTACAAGGAAAAATACGGTGTTAATGATATCTACAAGCTTAGTTCATTGTATGATAAGCTTCAAGCATTGGATGAAAACGGGAACATCATAACCCAATTGAGGGATATCCCTGAATTAGGGAATATTGTTGACCACCCGGATAAGTTAAGGGAACTTACAAACATGAATATCAAGGACCTTAAGCAGATGTCTGAAACCCTTTGGGATGGAACAAGCATAAGGTTACAACCAGATATTGATGAGTTTATTCAAACTGCAACACCTGCACAGGTACACCAGTATGCACAGAAAGAGTATTGGTCACATAAGAGCAGGGATAAAATGCTTAAGCAACCCGGAGGTACTGATTGGCTGAAATACGCTATACCTGTGGGCATTCTTTTGTTTATGGCTGCACTTGGAATGGGTATATTTCTCCAGATGGGAAGTGCATAAATGGAATTGAATTGCAGGACTTGTAATGCCAGATGCAACCGGAAAGGATATTCAAGTGCGATGAAGGGAAGTACATTTTGCCAGAAACAAAGACGTGTTGCAAGTAGTACAACTATCAGTTATTGGAACAAATTCAAGACTACAACCATGTTCCGTTATATGAATAAAGCATACAGGAAAAGTAGAGGTAGAGCATGAAATATTTAGATACGGTTGTTGAGGATGTTGAAAGGATTAAAAAAGGGAGAGAAAACATCAATAAAGGTATTATGTTGTCATTAATTTTTTTGATAATAATAGGTCTCATGGCGTGTGTTCTTTTTAGTTTGTCATTAAAAGCAACCGCTATTTTTTTGTTGGTAATTGGTGTCATGTATCTAATTGTTCTTTCTACATTAGTAATCAAACGAGAGATATATGGCATAATGATATATTTAAAACAAAAGGAGAATAAGAAATGAAACAAAAACTACAGATTATAGGAGCAGAAATGATAGGCAAGGAACTTGTGAAAATAACGTGTATACCGTATACGTCTGATAAAGTAAGGGTAAAACCACCAAGCATCTTTGATATTGCGACAGGTGGTGCAACCATACAGGATTTAGTAAGGAAAACAGAAGAAACAAAATCAAGGCTAACTGTTTTCTATGTTGATAACAAGACATGGTTGAAAGAGTTTAAGAACAAGCTGTACACAAGTATAAACTTTGATGTAGAACCTGAGACTTTTCTAGATGATAATATGGTGGAGGAAAAATATGGCAAATAAGAATATAGAGGAAAGCATAAACGAAGCTAAAAACTATTTGAATGGTGTAGAGGCTGATGGGGAAGTAAGCATAAACATTGCGGACCGAATACTGGGGTCTTGCAAGAGTTTTGTACACCCACCGCATAACAAGGAACTTGAGGACTATGAAAAGAAACTTGAGGTTGAGTTTGACAATAAACTTGCAGAAGCTAAGAAACTTAACGATAAGGAAAAGGATACATATTTGAAGTATCTTAACATGGCACAGTATGTTATCAACCTGCGTCTTGAGAAAACCCAGAGGCATATTAATTTCTTGGATAGGATTAACCAGAAACTATGAGCAATTCAGAAGTACCGGAATTTATCAATGATGAGTTTTACTCAGCAGAAACATACAGCAAAGGACTTAGTAGGGAAGACACACTGGAAAGGCAGATACGTTTAATCGCGTATCACTATAGTAAGGGGATGTGGGATGATTTTGAATACAGCCTTAAGGCATTGATACCACTTTTGCCAAAGGGTGTAAGGGAAAGGTTTCCCCCACTTGAGCATGACGTATCGCAAAACGGTATAGAGAAACATTTTAAACAATACAATGACATTCAGAGTTGCTTGGAAAGTGATACTAACATGATATGGAAAAAGAGATTTGTTAAAACATATGAATAATTAATATCAAATTTTTTTTTTCTAAAATATCAAAATAGAGTTATTATAATTAAATAGAAACGTGGTATAAATGAACTACAAAAAACTTAATGATTGGAACAGTGGTTTTCATAATTGGGTTTTAATCAGACATCCACATGAGAAAAGAAAGCAAAATGGGTTTATGGGTGGGTTTATATTTGGCAAGAGGGGGAGTGGCAAGAGTACATACTGTTACAAACTACAGGCAAAGATATACTATACATTGAATGGGTATTATAATGTTGACAATGAGGAGGATGCATACAAACAGAGTTTGAAGTACATGTTGTTTGACCCTGTTGACTTTAGGTCTCTTTTGATTAAGAACAAGATTAAGGGTGATATAACCCCAGTGGTTACATTGGATGACGCCAGTATGCACTTTGGGAATACCTTACATCAAACAGATGCGAAACTGTATGCTGCATTAAGGGCTGAAACTGCAACCATAAGAACTGCAATTACTGGTTTCCTTATTAATGCACCGAAACGTGACCATGTTGCAAAGTGCCTTAGAGACTATGATGATTACAAGGGTGAATCAATGAGGGTTAAAGGCCCAAGTACAAGTAATGAGGAAAGACAGACGGAAAACTGGGAAAGGAAAATACGATTTTACGAATGGCGTTGGTATCCGGATGAAAAAAAGTATAATATCAAAATACCGTTTCAGGACAAATACAGTTGTTATGTTCCAGAACCTTTCTACTCTTGGTATACAACCAAAAAAAATTATTTTGAGATTAAATATGAGGTAAACATAGCTGACAGAATAGACCCGTCTACAAGGGAAATTTTTATCATTCTAAAAAATGACTTGCCGAGTTACAAGGGACAACCAAACCTGAAAGGCATTGTTGAGAAATGGGAAAAAGAGGAAGAAGATGAAGTTATTAAGGAACGGGAAAAACTAGAAAAGGAAAGGATAGGGAAGGTAGAATGGGAACTTAAAAAGCTTCGTGTTAAGGAAAAATTACAAAATATAAAGGAACAGGAAGATGAGATAAAATGAGGGTGTTTCTAGAAAAAAATGTATTTGATGCAACAATAGACAGAATAGGTTTCATATATGAGGAATTTGATGATGTGATTGTATGGGTATCTGGGGGTAAAGATTCAACGGTAATTTTCAATTTAAGTAAACAGGTTGCCAAAAGTAAAGGTAAAGACCACATTAATGTAGCATGGATAGACCAAGAAGCAGAATGGAAAACAACAGAGGAATGGTCAAAAACTGTGATGTATGATGATTTCGTAAAACCGTATTGGTTTCAGATACCCATGAAGCTTTCCAATGCAACGTGTACCCGACAGGATTTCCTAGAATGTTGGAATGAAAAGGAAAGGGAATTGTGGATACGGGAAAAGGATAAGATTAGTATAAAGGAAAACAAATATGGGACAGACAGGTTTCATGAACTGTTTGATGCGATTACAGATGTTGAATGGGGAGATATCAAATTAGCAAGTGTTACTGGAATAAGGGCAGAGGAAAGTCCGGGGAGATGGGCAGGTTTAACATCAAGTGAAACATATAGGGGAATAACATGGGGAAGGAAAAGCAAAGTGAACAAGAACCATATTGCATTACATCCTTTGTATGATTGGGGATTTACTGATGTGTGGAAAGCAATACACAGCAACAGGTGGTACTACAATAAAATGTATGATTATTTCTTTGGATACGGGTTGCCAGTAAACAAGATGAGAATAAGTAATCTTCACCATGAAACAGCGGTTTGGGATTTATTCCGTATGCAAGAGTTAGAACCAGATACATACAATAAATTATGTAAGAGATTGGAGGGAATACACTCAGCATCCCATTTTGGTATTGATGATTATTTCGTAAATGAGTTGCCTTACATGTTCAAGGATTGGAAAGAATATAGAAACTACCTTTTAAGCAAATTAATAAAAGAGGAACACCAAGGGAATATGAGGGAAATATTTAGGAAACATGACATAGAATTTGAGGATAAAACGTGTTACACGAAAATTCTTAAATCCCATGTCAATGCAATATTGGCAAATGATTGGGATGAGTGTGTAAAAATTAAAAATGCGCATATAAGATTCTCAACCCCCACTTCAAGGAGGGAAAGAAAGGAAAAGGAGTTGTTACTATCAAAGAATTGATAAAAGAGCATATTGAAAAATCAAAGGACAAAATCGGAGAAATTAACAAAATTAAAAAATTTTTAACCGAATACAGCCCATTGAAGAACAATCCAGTTGATTGCGTGTTATGGGTTGACCATGATAAGGTTATAGCAAATGAGTACAACCCCAACGAGGTAGCGGATAATGAAATGATATTATTATATACTTCAATTATGCATGATGGATATACACAACCTATAGTTACAGTTTATGATAAATCTGTTGATAAATATATTATTATAGATGGTTTCCACAGATATGCTGTTTTAAAACGTTTCAACGAAATTTTTAACAAATGCAACGGGAAGCTTCCCATAACTGTGATAGACAAGGAAATCAATGACAGGATGGCTTCAACCATAAGACATAACCGAGCAAGGGGAAAACACAAGGTTCAGGGTATGAGCAAGATTGTTTTCAATATGCTTGACAGAGGATGGGATGATAAGACCATATGTAAGGAACTAGGGATGGAAATTGAAGAACTTATAAGGTTAAAACACATTACGGGTTTTAGTAAACTGTTTGATGATGTAGAATATAGAAAAGCGTGGAAAACCAAACAACAGATAGAAATAGGGGAGAAAGATGAAATCAACCAAAAAATTTGAGGAATTTATTGAAAACCAAAAGTGGATATTTGCAAAAACATATGCAAAATTTGCACCACACGAATATATAGTCAAATGGAGGATACCAAGTAAGTACCATGAAATTTTTGAAGAGTTTGTAGAATATATACGAATAAATGGGTATAACAAAAAATTCAAAAGCAAATCTTTTTGTTATTACAATATAGATGGATATATATACTGGACCATGGGAAATCCCATAGACCAGACCATTGTACTTAATAGAGTAAAAATTAAGGAGAAGTTGTTATGCATAGAGTAATGAACAAATCAATAGAGGAACTTGATTTGAACTATTTGATGGATGGTAAAAAAGCACATATATTTTATTCAGACCCCCCATGGAATAACGGTAATCTGAAATATTGGGCAACGTTAAATAAAAAACAAACAGGGAAGTCATACAAACCAATTACATTTGAAAAAATGATTTTTATAATAAAACATATAATAGATAACTATGTAAAAGGGTATGTTTTCCTAGAGGTAGGTAAAAATCAAACAGACTATGTAAAATCGCAATTGACAGATGTTTTATATAATGTCCAAGTACAAAGTTTAAGATACAAGTCTGGTAACACTCTTTTAGAGAACAAAATAATAATAGGTACTAAAAATCCAGAGTTTTATTTCAATAAAGACGTATCACACTATAGAGGGATACAATTACCTATGGTGTGTATAAATCGTGTATCTAAAGAAGGGGAAATTGTACTAGACCCCTTTTGTGGAATGGGATATACTGCACAAGCTGCATTGAACAGTAAAATGATATTCTATGGTAATGAGTTTAATAGTTTACGTTTATCTAAGACTAAGAGAAGGTTGGGATTATGAACATAGTTAAGATAAATATTTCAAATATAAAACCGTATTGGAGAAATCCTAGGGAAAACCAAAAGGGGATAAAGCCCCTTATTGAATCAATCAAGAGTTTTGGTTTTACAACACCGATTACTGTGGACAAGGACAATGTTATAATAACAGGACACACCAGATACAAAGCAGTTTTGAACCTTCAGGGGAATTTAACAGAACATATAAAGAAACTAAAGGAAAATGGCAATAGTAAACTGGCAACCAATCTAGAACCCATTAACAACGGTTTCATATATGCAATAGTCCGAGATGACCTATCACCTGCAAAAATAAAGGAATACAGAATAACTGATAACAAAATAGGAGAACTATCGGACTGGGATGTTGAACTGTTAAAATATGAGTTAAGGGAACTTGAGAACATAACCGGATTCACTGATGAGGAAATTGATAAGATACTTAATGATGAAGTGTTATTTAATAAATATACAGATGATGATGTTTTAAAGGCAGAGGAGGATTTAAATGCCAAATTCAAAGAAATATCTAAAAGAGGAGATTTAATTGAAATTAAGTGTCCTTTCTGCAATAAATCTTATTCTTTAAGTAAAAGGGAGTTACTCCATAAAAATTACTACGTTTAAACCCTTTTTTTTACGAAAGTATTATATACTACATACTACATATGTTTTATTGAGGTAATTAAAATGGATACCAAAATTGAAAAAACCAAGTCTTTGGGTTACTACCACATTCAATATGGTGGTGTTCCAATGACAGAGGCAGGTGTAGCACGATTTGCCACAATGGCAGTAATGGGTGGTTATACTCCGGAAGAAATATATGATTATCTAAAGGGTGTTGACTAAAAATGAGTGAAGCAATTGATGAAGTATCTTACAAATATATGCTACATTTTCATGTAGCATCTATTTTTAAACATCTTGATGAGATAGATGAAATTAAAATCCGTTTTGGAGCTATGCCATCAATGCCCACTGATTTAATCCGAAATAAAATCAGAAAGCTACAAGAGGAATTGGAGGACTAAAAATGCGTTGTAAAAAACATCAACTACACTCGCCATGGTTTGACCTAGAACATATAGTTAAGGAGGTTTTGAAACGATGACCGAGTATAGAACAAGGGAACAGTTTGAGGAAATAATAGAATCAGCGATAAACGGAAACTGGACACAAGCCGGTGAAGAATGTGTGGAATACGGGTTTTATGCAAACGATTTAATAAAACAATATGAGGAAATAGAAAATGAATTTGGGTGTTCTCCCTACCAATATTTTGATAAAGCAGATATAGCAAGGATAGTTGAAATAGCTGCAAAAATAAGATATGAGGAGGTATAAAAATGGGTTGTAAGGTAAAAGGAAAAGGAAATGATGTAAAAGAAATCTGGGAAGATTTTTATGGGAATCTTTGGTTTGTAACTGAAGATGAAGGCAATGGAAACAAATTCGGATATGTACGACTGCACAATATGCCGGATTGTGCAGAGTGGGGATGTTTTAACATGGACTACATTAAAAGCGAGATAGGGGAACACAAGGTGTGGCAAGTGACAAAATGCAACTGGTTAAACGTAAATACCTATGAGGAAGGTTTACTTGTTGAGGTTGATTAAATGTCTGCATTTATTGTTTCGGAACAATGCATGAAGAACATAATCTACAATGTTTTTTGGACACATAAATTCAAGGAAAGCAATTTCCTGTTAGACAGATACGGGTATAGGAAAGCAGAAGATTTTGACAGGATGGCACACCAGTTTTACAATATGAACAGGTTGGCAGTATTTGATAGGTATGGAAGGGATGATGACTATGCAGCAATACCAAATAACTTTAACTGGGATACTCAAATGGATTTGGATAAGTACCAAGCATTGAAATCAATGCATTGCTTAAGATACCAGTGTAATGAAGGGGAAGTGGCAGATACAGCAACATACAAGTTTCTGGAAGCTTTAATAGAATCTTGGACATACTTTATAATAAACGGTTTACCTGAATATGAACAAGCGGAGTGGGGCTAAATGCAAAATCCGGAAGTTAGGGAAAAACTTAAAGCAATAAGGATTGAAATGGAAAAATGGTTTGAGGAGATGGAAAATGACTAGATATAGGATTGTAAGGATGCGCAAGGACAACCCACCAAGCAGAAGTGGATTACCAAAAGGATTGACACTTGAAGAAGCTAGGGAATGGTGTAGACGGGAAAGTACACATAAAAAGGATAAAGATGGAAATGTAATATGGTTTGACGGTTATGAGGTGGACAACTGATGATACTCGTTAAATTCAACAACGATGTTATGGAAGGAATACTTAAACTTGAGGAGACAGGCAATAAGGAGATAGACGGGTTTGTAACCAGAGCATTAAAGGGACTTGTAAGGGATTTGAATGAGGATATGTCAAAGCTTTACAACATATACAGCATTTCAAATGGGGATAGGGATATATTCCTTAATCTCCTTTTAGAGTTTGCAGGTATGAAAAAAGCCCACAGTGGATACAGGGATTTGTATAAAAAGGAGAGAACTGGGGAGTTGATTGAAAGTATTAAGAATGGGGGAAAATAGATGAAATACAGGTTGAATGATGGAAGCTATTGCGACTACGAAACACTTGACCAACTGTTTTATGCACTGAGATACAAGATTGCGATTAAAAGAGACAACGGTGATAATGTGGTAAGCATTAGTCTACATAGTTGGAAAGGGAGGGATTAAATGAACATATACAAAATAATGTATGAGAACACAATAAACGTTGATTTCAGCAAGTTTATGATGATATGGACATGCAGCAGTATATTGACATATGTACTGATTAATCTATTTGAAAACGGAGTGTGGTTTTAACAATGTCCTATTATACGTTTGAGATACGGGGTAAAACCAACGGGAACGACCTTGATGAGGTAATTGATACATTATACCTTAGTTTGGAAGATATAGCGTTATCGTTTAAAATAACTGTTTCAAATAAAAATGGGAGGCTAGTAACTGATGAAAAAAAATAAAGTAAAAGGAAAAAAAGTAAAATGCAAAAATTGTGGATACACTTGGACATACAAAGGGGAAAACCCCTATTATGCATGTTGCAGCAGGTGTAAATCAAGTGTGAGGATTAAGTGAATTAAACATGACAGCTATAATGGTAGACGGAAGGTTAAACATGCATCCTTTACTCATCCACCTTCAAAACCTTTTTTTATGCTCTTTCCGTCTACCACCCATTCTTTCTACGGAGGGGATGCACTTATGGTAGATGGTGGTTTAAAAAGAGATACTCAGTTACCGAACTTTTTTTATAAATGGCGGTATCCATTCTCTAAAATCTATCCTTTCAGGGTGAGATTCCCTGACCTCCTGAGTAAGTTTTCTGTACCACCGTCTACCACACCCATTATGATGGGAAAAGGATTAAATGGTGAGTACCACACTGTTTATGGTACTGATTCCCCATTATCTGCGTCTGATTGCCTTTTCCCATCTACCTTTAAAAAAACGTGTTCTGTGTAACACGATTTATAATGAATAATAGGAGACCTAAGAAAAATATGGTATTGGACAAAAACATAACAAAATATATAAAAATAAATGAAAGGCAGATAATATGCGGACAGAACAGCAACGGTATCTGGTACTGCAAGGAATTACCCTGTGACCAGATAGACCAACTAGATTCTTTAATCGGAGAAGTAAACAAGGTTATGAACAAATACAACAACGGTGGCAAGGAGAAAGAGGTGAACTCCCCAAAAAAATAAGTTGGGTTCGTATGGGGTGAAAAAAAGTTTTCCCCCAATTGAACCCCCTTTTTTTAAAAAAATGGAGGTTGGGATGCAACAAAAACTAAATAATTCGTGTAACACGAAGTTTGATATTGACTTGAAGGAAGCAGAAATATTTGAACAAAAGATTAAGGATGTTTTTGAGAACAAAAAGATAGAGGTTAAGACTGAAAAGGATATTTGGAGAAGAACCAAAAACATTTGCATTGAAATCAAGTATAAGGGAAATAAAAGTGGGATTAACAAAACAGAATCAGATTATTGGTTTCAGGTTTTCCAAAAGGATGGTAACATAAAGTTTATTATTGCTTTTCCAGTTACTGAGTTGCGACAGCTTGTTTGTGACCATATAGGTGATAATACTTGTGAAGTTAAGAAAGGAGGGGATAATTTGGATAGTGATATTGTTTTGATTCCATTAAACAAATTGTTTGAACCATTTTTGGAGAACAACCAATGTTAACAATTAACATGCAATTCCCCCATGGGGGAATTAATAATAAAAAAGTCGGTTATAACCTAAGACCCCCCCACCCCTTCACTTCCCATGGAACTCCCAACAGTATAAGTAAGATATTAAATATTTCATTTGGAACAATAAAGTGTACACTAAAAAAAAATATAATTAAAGATAGTAAACGTATATTATTATTTAAATCTTTTTAAAAAGAGGAATCTTTATGAAAATCGGTGAGGAAAAACATGAAAAAATCCTTGAGATTACAATTGGCGAACTGCAAAATCAAGGGTATAAGGTAATTAATCTTGAAGGGAAATCACCTTCAATGATAGGAATTAAAGACAATAAATCATATGCGTATGTATTATGTCTGAAAGGGAAAAGGACTTTAACTGAGATTGAGGACACCTACCATATGTTTGATGTAGTTGAAAGAATTGAACATGATGGCGATTATCAGAAAGCATTGGATGAAACCTGCAATCAGTTGGTTAAGAAAGGTTATAATGTGATAAAGCTTTTTAAAAAATCACCAGATGCAATTGCAACCAAAAACAATAAATTATATGCAATTGAGATAATAGGCTTTTCAAATAATAAGCTAGGTAATGAAAAACAAAAGATAGTATACAATAAAAGTGTTATTTATGAAATGTTTGATGGGATAATGATTAGGACTTTCAAATATGATGATGATTCTATGAGTTATTTTACAGAATACTTTGGGGGATACAATAATAAGTTCCACCAGAAGCAAACGGGTCTGGGGTATAATTTTGTCAGATAAAAAGTCTTTTAAGTTTCTAAAAGATTACAGTATTGCTGATTTGTATAGGCTTAAAAGACATGTTGATAAAGCGATTAAAAGGAAAGTGTTGGTTGATGTTGGAGAGAATACGAAAAGAAATATACAGAACGGTTTACGAAAGCGAACAGCCGGAAAGGACACTTGATGATATCGTTGTTATGGTTTTAGATTTACGGGAAAGTTTTGTTGATAATAATAAACCTAGACCTGTATAATAAATTATATAAGCTTTAAACGTCATTACAATATTCCATAGATGGAGAGATATTCTATGGAAAAAAAATCTTTTTTTAGGAAGTATGCAGGTGTTGTTTTCGTGTGTCTCATGGTTGTTGGTTTTGTGAGTGCATATGGTTATGTGAACAAACTTTATGGTTATGAGTATGCAGATGAAGTAGAAGTTGAGGGGAGAAGTTGGCAGCGTGTTTATCCGGTTTGGGCTGACCCTGGAGCAGGTAACAGTGGGGCTATATATGGGGCTGTTGTTCCACATGCAGGAGACCCCGGAGCAACCTATGTGAATAATGTTTCTTGGAATAGCATGTATGCTGTGGAGAATACTACCAATAATCATGCAGGTAGTGATGTACCGTATGCTCCTACGACTTTTGATATAATTTATCAGTATCGTTTAAATCGCACTGATTGTTTTAGTGATGGAAATGCAACTTGGATGATTAGTTGGTGTCGTAGCAATCTTACAAGTCCTTATTTTAGTTTGACTAATGAATCTATGTTGAAGTATAATATTACTGGTGGTGCTAGTGGTGCGGATTACATCTGGGTTTATTTTGTAGCGAACAATGGTGGTTCTGGTTTTACAATAAATCGTGGTGATAATGTTACTCAGGCAAAGAGTTTTACTGATGTGTACAAGTAGATAGGTATGTTGATTTGGTGGGATTGTGAAACAGTGGCAGTGGATGATTCTGGGCATACTCTGTATTTGTTTTGGGAGTAGCTTGGTTATCCCTGCTTTTTTAAACCGTTTTGATGATGAACCGGATGTTGTTGAACTCAGTAATGTTGATAGTGGTTTGGTTGGTTTAACTGATGAGAACTGGGAGAATAACAGTGAACCATATGTTGAGTGGGAAGCACCATCTAATAGTTTTGGTATGACTGAGGCTACTTTTGTTAACTATAGTTATTTCTGGCGTTGGGCTGGTAAGTATGTGATGTGGGATGTGGAGGGTTGGAATCCACAGACAAGTGAATGGCAGAATCATTATTTGGGTACTCCTTTGAAGGGCAACTATTTTTTTATAAACCGAACTCGTAGTGATGATAACAGCTCTGAAAAGATGAACTTGGCGATTAATCCACCTTTTGAAACCCGTTATCGTTTTAGTCTGGCGATTGATGGCAGGGTTGTAAACTATGTTAACAGGTCTGGTGATTATGAGTATGAGCTTACAATTCCTATAAAATACCATAACATAGCGTATACTGTTTTTTTTAACTGGAGTGATATTATAACAAGTGGTTGGAGTGACCATCTAACATTTCGTCATGGTTTTACAGATATTGGTGGTGATGACTTTTTTTATTTCCGTATGACTACGAACAATCCTTTACAGGCGAATAAGTGGCGGGAGATAGACCCTGTTTTTGGTAATTATGATTTAGCTGGCACGTCTACTCGTTCTATTGAAGGTTGTGTTGTTGGTGGTTTTTTTAAAATGGGTCCATATTCTTGTGATGCATATAGTATAACTACAAAAATATTTGTTGATACTGAACCTCATTTAGTTAAATGTGCTTTGTATGATGCATCTAAAAATCTTGTTAGTAATGGTGTAACTGAAGAAATAGATGTACCTGTTCAAGCTGCTATACCTACTACTTTTAGGTTTGTTGATATGCAGCCATCTTTGAATGCTAATGCTGGTTATTATATTCAAATATGGAGTGAGTCTACAAATGGACAGTGTCTACAATATTATAGTTCATCTGATGGTATTGGTCAGGGTTATAAATATTTGACTTATGGTGATTTTCCTTCTTCGTTGCAATGGCAAACTAATGATACTAATGGTTTATGTGCAGTTTACTGTACCTATAATTTTTCTGAGTCTGGTCAGTTTTATTTTGATGAGACTATGGATGCATCAAAATGGGGGAGTGATGAAAACATTGCTGATGGGAATTATGGTACATATGCTAGTTCTAGTGGTAATGGTATTGAAGACCCTTTACATCTAAGGCTGTATAGTAACACGTGTGATGGTACAGACCTTGGAACTATTGACACTGTTAAGATTAATACTTGGGCTTATAAGAACGCTGCAGCAACCACTGGTGATATTACGTTGAAACCTATTTGGGGTAATACGAGTACAAGTGGTGATAGTGTGACGTATAATCTTGGTACGACTGCTGGTTATCAGGGTTGGACTGATATAACTAACTATGATGGTGCACCTAATCCGTGGACTTGGAGTGATGTGCAGAACCTTGCGATGCATGTGAACAGCACGGTTGTTGGAAAGAATGCTTTTGTTTATGATAGTATTGTGGTATTGTGGGTGAACGTCACAGCAGCAGATGATAGCCCTGTACAAAGCAATATTAACCCTACAAATGGTAGTTCAGAAATAGATACACCACCTAGTAATTTTTCTATAAAAGTGAAAGACCCGAATGGAGACAGTATGGATGTACAATTCCGTACTAATGAAACAGGTCATTGGAGCACCGCACAGACAAATGCAACTGTGAACAATGGAACATATCATCTTACAAATGATTCATGGGTTGACACACAAGTAACTACATATTATTGGAGTGTAAATGTTTCAGATTCAAATAAAGAATGGACCAATGCAACATATCATTTTACAACATATGGTAATTATCCACCTACTCAGAGTAACCCTATTCCAGATGGTGTAAAAAACCAGACATATCTCACACCACATCTCACTATAACTGTTGCAGACCCAGATGATGATAAAGCACAAGATATGAACGTTACTTTCAGGACAAATATTACTGGTAGCTGGGGAACAATAGGTACAAACAGCACTGTAAACAATGGTACATATAGTCAGACAAATGCTAGTATGAACCAGTATTTCGAACATATTTTTTGGAGTGTAAACCTTAGTGATGGACAAGGTGGATGGGATAATGAAACCTATGATTTCTGGACAGGAAAACAACCATATATAGATGATTACAACCCAAAACACAAACTGGTAATCTATGATGCTCCTACTACTCAGTTGGATGTTGATATTGTGGCACCAAATGGAAACAATATGGATGTTCAATGGTGGAGTAATGTAACTGGTTCTTGGAGTAAATATGGTACAAACTCATCACAGGGTAACGGTACATATAAGTCAACGAATAGTAACATGAACAGTTATAACACTGATTATTATTGGAGAGTAAGACTTGTTGACCTTTATACAGATACAGGATTAAATTCATCAATATATAAGTATAGTTTTGAAAGTAAAAATACACCAAACATTACTATTCTTTTTGCAGGAAACCCTGGAGACCACCAAGGACCATATAATAGACCAGGATATGAAAATGTAAGTTTTGATGGGCCATATGTTGATGATGGATATTATACGAATATGAGTTATCAGCAAGAGGATTGGATTAATATTTCTGCAATAATAATAGATGATGCTCTTGATACAAATAAGATATGGGTAAATTGGTACAATCAAAGTAGTGGTTGGACTAAGTGGACTTATCAGATGGAGCTTCTTGATGGAAACATTTATTATTTTAATAGTAGTGGAGTTATAACTACACAGCAGGGTCATAATTATAGTTTTGATATTGTAGCTAATGATACACATGGAAACTCCAATACCTCTTGTTTTTGGAGTAAAGTAGGAATGAATGCTTTTGCATCAAATAGTAATGAGTATCTTGGAAGGACTGCAAGTATTACAAGAAGATATGTTCAATTAAACTGTGACCAAACAGACATGACTTATGCATCTGGTACACCATTTTATTTTCATAATACAGTATATAGTACAAATGGAAATAGTAAGCCTGACAGATGGCAACATGACCAAGGACAAGACGGAACAAATCGTGATACAGGTATATTGCTTCAAGAACTTTCTGGAGAGGACTTTGAAATAATTAATTGCATAGGATACATCGGATGTTATTTCGATGAGGATTATTGTATTGAACCCTTTACACTTGAGAATATTTATTATCATGTATGGCAATCAAAAAATGGAGTTCACACAGATGATTTCGGATGGGATTTGAACCAGTTAAACATTACTCTAAATTATAATGATAAGTTTACAGCGGTAAATAGAACAGGACCATTCTCTCTCGATACTGAACTTGATGATATTGAATCCGAATATAGTATGGAATACAGCCTTATAACTAATAAATTGAATGTTCAGCCAAACATATACATAACAGATAACAATGTATACAATATTGCAGTTAAACTTTATGCTGTAGGCAGTTATCCTAGTTGGCTTTGTAACCGTAGTTATCTCACATTCTTCTTGTTTAATGTACCTGACAATGCAACTCTAAATGCATCTTATGCTGATAGTGATAGCGATGGATTATCTGATTGGTATGAGCTTTATAAGAGCTATACTAATCCATTTGTAGATGATACTGATGATGATGGTCAAAGTGATCAGTTTGAAGATGTGCTGGGAAGCGATCCGAATGATCGTAAAAGTACAGCAAGTGCAGGATTTACAATACATACACCGTTGCCAACAAATGCTACAGTTGTTAACTCTGATACTTGGTGTTATATTAGTGTTAATACAACAGCAGGAAATCTTGATATTAGCTGGAATACAAACAAGAGTGGCACTTGGGCTAACTTTGGGTCAAATAATACAATAAGTAATGGTACTTACCAGATGGAGCTTACAAGCCTTCGTAATGGTCATAATTTCTGGAGTGTTAATGTTTCGGATAATCTTGCTTCAAAGACATGGACCAATAGAACTTATTATATGACAAATATTGCTTGGGCATCTGTTCAATCAACCATTAACGGCCAGTTCACCAATAGTAGTGGTCGTTGGTTATCCCAACAGAGTAGTATCAACGGACAGTTTACAAACTCATCTGGGAGATGGCTTAGCCAACAGGATTCAATAAACGGTCAGTTCACAAATAGCAGCGGTAGATGGTTTTCACAGCAATCCAGCATTAATGGCCAGTTCACAAACAGTAGTGGAAGATGGATTTCCAAGCAGAGCAGTATCTCAGGTGCATTCTACAATGGCA
>Ga0272442_10004007_pt1 | contig 20321 bp, 14 predicted proteins | sample SSMForm2O_FD_200262 | JGI IMG/M metagenome (GOLD analysis project Ga0272442, IMG submission 200262) | Marine sediment archaeal communities from Little Sippewissett salt marsh, Falmouth, MA, United States - SSM-Form-2O | ecosystem: Environmental > Aquatic > Marine > Wetlands > Sediment ... | reverse complement strand
TGGCTGGAGGGGCGGTGTCGGCATGAACACCGCGTACCGCACTCAACGGAAAAGTACAAGTACTTTCTGGTCCTCAAGAAGACATTTTCACTGAGAATCGCTCTAGTGCTCGCCCGAATCGACGGAATGGGCTAGACTCCGCCCCATGGCATCGCTGCTCACCGCCGGCCCCTTCTCCGCCACGAACGCCGAGGGACGCGAGCTGTACGCGGACGTGCGGCTCGAGGTCGAACACGGCCGGTTCGTGCTGCTCTCCGGAGCTTCCGGCTCGGGCAAGAGCACCCTGCTGCGCCAGGTGGCGGGCTTGCACCGAGCCGAGGGCGCACGTCGCACGCTCGGCGACACCGAGTACGGCCGCGGCGAGCTCTGTCGCTGGCGCGCCCGGGTGACCCTGCTGGCCCAGGACGCGCCCATGCTGCTGGGCGGCACGATCGAGGACAACCTCGGCTTCCCCTTCCGGCTGGGACCCGCGAGCAAACCCTACGACGCGGAGCAGGCCCGCGGCTTGCTGGAACGGGTGGGGCTCGGCGAGCTCGAGCCGACCCGCGACGCGAGCTCGCTCTCAGGCGGCGAGCGCCACCGCCTGGGCCTGGTGCGCGGCCTGCTGTGGGATCCGGAGGTGCTGCTCGCGGACGAGCCGCTCTCCGGCGTGGACGCCGAGTGTGCGGCGCAGTGCCTGGCCCTGCTGCGGGCGCAGGCGCGGCGCGCCGACCGCAGCGTGGTCTGCGTGCTGCACGAGCCCGGGCTGGCCGCGGCAGCCGAGCCCGACCTCAGGCTGATCCTCGCGGACGGCCGCCTGGAGCCGTCGCCATGAGCCAGGTCATCGCGCTCACGCCCTGGGATCTGGTGCTGGCCACGGGCCTGGTCGTGGCCGCAGGCCTGATCTCGCTGGCGCTGCGTCTGGGCCTGGAGAAACGCCTGGCGATCGCCGCGCTGCGCACCGTGGTGCAGCTCGGCCTGGCCGGCCTGATCTTGAAATACGTCTTCGCCCTGGACCAGCCCTTGCTCGTGGCGGCCGCGCTGCTGGTGATGACCCTGTTCGCGGCGCGCGAGGCCGTGCGCCGGGTGAGCCGCCGGTACGGCCGGGTCCATCTCGACGCCTGGCTGGCGATGGCCGTCTCGGGCCTGGCCGTGGGCGGGATCGTGACCCAGGTGATCGTGGGGGTTGATCCCTTCTACGACCCGCAGTACGTGATCCCGCTGTTCGGGATGATCCTGGGCAACGCGATGAACGGGATCTCGCTCTGCCTCGACCGCTTCCTCGAGCACCTCGCCACCCGCCGTGCCGAGCTGGAGCTGAAGCTCGCCTTCGGCGCCACGCGAGCCGAGGTGCTCAACGAGCCGCTGCGCGCGGCCGTGCGCACCGGCATGATCCCGATCATCAACGGCATGGCCGCGGTAGGCATCGTGTCCCTGCCCGGCATGATGACCGGTCAGATCCTGGCCGGCTCGGCGCCGCTGGTCGCCGTGTCGTATCAGATCCTGGTGATGTTCATGCTCGCCGCCGCGATCGCTGTCGGAGCGATCCTGGTCGCGCTCGCCGGGGGTCGGCGGCTGGTCGGCCCGGACGGTAGACTGCGGCTGGAGCGGATGAACGAGGTCGGCTGAAGGGAGAGACTGATGAGCGGTGAAGCACGGTCAGGCTGGAAGTGCGGCGTCTGCGGCTTCGAGGCCACGGGCAACGCACCGCCCGACAAGTGCCCGGTCTGCGGCGCGCCCGGATCGGTGTTCGATCAAGCGGGCGGAGACGAGGCGCAACCCGCGAGCCGGGACGAGGCCGAGGGCGAAGGCGACGAGCCGCCGCCGCTGGACCAGTACCTCGCAGAGTGGGCGCGCAACGAGTACGAGGGCGAGGAGAAGTTCTCCACGATCCAGAAGCTGGCCCGCACCGGCAAGAGCGACATCTCACCGATGGGCACGCGCCAGCCCTTCCCGGGCATGGAGACCTTGCTCTTCCGCGGCGCCCAGTTCGGCCGCTTCCCGCTCGACGAGGCCGAGCCGGTGAACACCAAAACCGTGATCGGCCCCGACGCGGAGCACCCGCTGCAGATCGCGATTCCGTTCTACGTCTCGCACATGAGCTACGGCGCCCTGTCCCGTGAGGCCAAGATCGCGCTGGCCATGGGCAGCCGCGAGGCGGACACCGCGATGTGCTCGGGCGAGGGCGGCATGCTGCCCGAGGAGCGCGAGCACGCCGCGCACTACATCTACGAGATCGGCACGGCCCTGTTCACGCGCAACGAGGAGGCGATCCAGCAAGCCGACGCCGTGGAGATCAAGATCGGCCAGGCCGCCAAGCCGGGCATGGGCGGCCATCTGCCCGCCGAGAAGGTCACGCCCGAGATCGCGAAGATCCGCGGGTTGAAGCCGGGCGAGCCCTCGATCGCGCCTAACAAGCAGCCCGACGTGCACTCGCCCGATGACCTGCAGCGGCTCGTCGAGACCTTCCGCAAGCAGAGCAAGGGCCGGCCGGTCGGGATCAAGTTCACGGCCGGCCGCATCGAGCAGGATCTCGAGTTCGCGCTCGCCGCAAGCCCGGACTTCATCACCATCGACTGCCGCGGCGGCGCCACCGGCGCGGCGCCGACCTTCATCCGCGACAACATCTGCCTGCCGCCGATCTTCGCGATTCGTCGGGCGCGGCGCTTTCTCGAGGCGAAGGGCAGCCGGGTCACGCTCTGTGTGGCCGGCGGGTTCCGCGACAGCACCGACATCGCCAAGGCCCTGGCCCTGGGCGCGGACGCGGTGGCCCTGGCCACGGCCTCGCTGATCGCGATCGGCTGCATGCAGTATCGCATCTGCAATACGGGCAACTGCCCGGTGGGCATCACCACGCAGGATCCGGAGCTGCGCGCGCGGCTCTCGATCCCGGCGTCGGTCGAACGGTTCGTCAACTTCTACTCGGCCACGCGCGACGAGCTTCAGACCCTGGCCCGGGTCAGCGGGCGAGCCGACGTGCACGACCTCGACCTGACCGACATCTTCACGATCAGCCCGGACGTGGCCGCGAGCACCGACATCGAGCACGCCTGATCAGGGAACCAGTTTGAGGTACCCCCCGTACGTGGTGCTCACGGTCAGCGCCAGGCCCAGCTCGCAGCGGGTCTCACCCGCGGCCCGGGCGCGGGTCACGGTGTACCCGGCGTTGGCCGCCTCGGCCGGCAGGTGGGCTAGGTGCTCGGCGGCGACCACGAGCTGGCCGTCCCCGTCCGAGGCCCCGCAGAGGATGCTCGTCACCACGCGGTTGCCCCCGCCGTCCTCGACATAGGCCGTGATCAGCGCGGTGATCGCGCCGCCGTCTGCCGGGGTCCAGCTCACGGTGAGCGGTGCGCTGCGGCTCAGGTTACTCGCGTTCAGCGGCGCCGTTACCCGCACCGCGACCGGCGTCGGCGCCTCGAGCGCGGCCGCGGCGATGTCCTCCCCGCCCTCGGCCTCGAAGCGGATCGTCTGACCTGCATCGAAGAGGTCGGCGTTGTCCGTGGGCAGGCTGCTGCGATACTTCTTGTCAAAGGCATCGCGCGTCATCGTCACCATGGTCTTGGCGCCCGAGATCTGGATCGTGCCCGCGTCCAGGCTCGGCTTGGGCTCGGTGTCGAACTCCAGGTTCTCGCCGACGTACGTGGCGCAGATCTCGTCCTCGTGCACCGGCACCGGGTCCTCGCCTCCGGCGCTCACCTCGCCGAAGTGGGTCGAGGCATTGCCGCGGTTGAGGGTCGCCAGCGGGAAGATCAGCTCGTACACCGTGACCCCGCCGGCAATGATCGGCTTGTCCGGGCAGCCGTCCACGTTGCCCTCGAACTCGGCGTCCGCATCGGCACCGGTCTCGCCCTCGGTCCCGGCGTCAGTCTCGGCCTCGATCTCGGGCTCGGGGGGCAGGCAGACATCCTTCCCGGAGAAGTCGCCGCAGGTCCAGCCGGCCATCGCAGCGCAGTCCGCATCGGACTGGCACTCGATGGTGCAGTTGCTCACGCCCAGATCCTCGAGGATCAGGCACATCGACGAGGCACAGACGTTGTTCAGCACGCAGTGCTCGCCGTACCCCAGGCCCTGGAACGGGTCCGCGTCCGCGTCCGCATTCGCATCCGCGTCCGCGTCCGGCGTGCCGCCGTTGTCATCGTTTTTCTCGTCGCAGGCGATCAGCGAGACAACGAGCAGCAGGATCGGCGCAAGGCTCCACGGCCCCGAGCGGCGATCGAGGCTCGACTCACGAGGCATCTTGCTCATGTGCCCGCTCCTCCTCTCGCCACCAGTGATAGCACATCCCCGCCGGTCGCGCGCAACAGCTCCAGCAACGAGAGCTGGGCGTCGAAGCGGCGGGTGGCGAGATCGCTCTCCGCAGCCCGACTCGAGCGACGGGCATCGGTCACGTCGAGCGAGTCGCCGGTGCCGTTCTCGTACGCGGTCTCGGCCAGCTCCAGCGCGTCGCCGGCCAGCCCGGCCTTGGTCTGGGCCGTGCCCACCAGGACCAGCGCCTCGCGAAAGGCACGCAGGGCCTGCCGCACCTCGCGCGCCGCGTCGAGCTCGGCCTGCTCCAGCTCGAGCTCGGCGCGCCGGCGCGCGGCCAGGCTCTGCTGCAGCGCGGCCGTGTTCACGTGATCGTATAGCGGCACGGTGAGCGTGAGGCCGAGGAACCAGCGCGACTGATCGGTGGAGCTGAAGCCGGCCGGATCGGTGATCTGGTAGTTGAGCTGCCAGGACGCGTCGAGGCTGGGCAGGTACGCCATGCTCGACGCCAGCACCTGCCGCTCGGCCAGATCCTCGGCGGCGCGGGCCAGTCGCAGATCCTCGCGCGCCGCGCTGGCCTGCTGCAGCAGCGACGGCTCGTCGAGCGCGGGCGGAGCGAGGCCGGGCTCGCCCGCGGGCGCGGGCAGCGCATCGCTGCGGATCAGCGTGCGCAGCGCGTCGCGGCTGCCCTCGTACGCGGTGTGCGCCAGCAGCAGCGCCTCCTGGGCCGCCAGCAGATCGGTGCGGGCGCGGATCATGTCCAGCCGCGAGCCCGTGCCCGAGCGCAGGCGGATCTCGGACACGCTCAGGTGTCGCCGCGCGGCCGCGACCTGGCTCTGCTGCACCTCGATCAGCGCGCGGGCGGTGAGCGCCTGGAAGTACGCCTGGGCCGTGGTCAGCAGCAGGGCCTGGCGCGTGGCCTCGGCGCCCAGCTCGCCGACGCGCACTCCGGCCCGGGCGGCGTGGGTGGCGAGCCACGACTGCGGCCGCACCAGGGGCACCCGCAGCTGCAGGCTCAGCGTGGCGGTTTCCTGGCTGCGGATCTCGACCTCGGTCCCGCCCCCCGGGCTCGCGAAGTCGGCGTGGTCGTTGTACGTGTAGCCCAGGCTCCCCGAGGCGGCCGGCACCAGACGGCCCCAGCTCGCGGCCAGCTCGGCCTCGGCGCGCTCGATGTCGGCGCGCGCGGCGGCCAGGGTGGGGCTGTTGCGGTCGGCCCGCTGCAGCGCCTCGGCCAGGGTGATCGCCGGGCCCGGGGCGATCTCCGGGATCGCGATCCCGGCGGCACCCGGGTCGACGCGGTCCGCGGCGAGCACGGCCCATGGCAGCAGCGCGCAGGCCGCCAGCGACGCAACGATGAGACGCGGGCTCACGATATCTCCCCCGCCGGGATCGAGGGCGCCTCCTCGCTGCGCCGGCCGAGGCTCTCGCGCAGGTTCTCCACCATCGTGAACAGGGCCGGCACCAGCAGCATCACGAACATCGTGGAGATGAGGATACCGAAGCCGAGGCTGATCGCCATCGGCACGAGGATCCGCGCCTGCACCGAGGTCTCGAAGATCATCGGCGCCAGGCCGAAGAAAGTCGTCAGCGTGGTGAGCAGGATCGGCCGGAAGCGCTGCGCCGCCGCGCTGACCGCGGCCTCGGCCGGGGCCAGGCCTTCCTCGCGGCGCCGGTTGGCCGCGGTCACCAGCACGATCGAGTCGTTGACCACCACGCCGGAGAGCGCCACCACGCCCATCAGCGAGAGCATCGAGATATCGTACCCCAGCACCAGGTGCCCCACCACCGCACCGACGAAGCCGAAGGGGATCACCGCCATCACCACCAGCACCGGCTGCAGGTAGCTGCGCAGCGGGATCGCGATCAGCCCGAACATCGCGATCAGCGCCATGGCGAAGCCCAGCTTGAGGTAGTCCATGAACTCCTTCATGTCCTGCTGGCGGCCGTAGCGCCCGTACGCCAGTCCGGGGTACTTCCGCGCCAGCTCGGGCAGGGCCTGGTGGAACAGCGCGCCCACCACCTCCTGGGCGTTGGCCTCGCCCTCGACGATGTCGGCCATCACCCGCAGGGTGCGCTGGCCGTCGGTGCGCTCGATGGTGGTGTAGGCCCGGCCCGAGCGCACCTCGGCCGCCTCGCGCAGCGGCATCTCACCGCCCGCGGGCGTGCGCAGCACCAGCTCCTCCACCGTGGTCAGCTGCTCGCGCTCGGCCCGGGGCAGGCGCACCATCACCTTGACCTCGTTGCGGCCGCGCTGCTGCCGCAGGGCCTGGGCGCCGTAGAAAGCCGAGCGCACCTGGCCTGCCACGTCGGCCGAGGTCAGCCCGGCGGCCGCGCCCGCGTCCGAGACGGTGAAGTCGAGCTGACGCTTGCCCTCGGTGATGCCGTCCTCGATGTCGCGCAGGCCGTGGAACTCGTCGAGCTTGGCGGCCAGCGCCTGCGCGGCGGCCTCGAGCGTGGCCGTGTCGCGGTGGGACAGCTTGAGGTCGATCGGCTTGGTGTTGCGGCCCGTGGTGGAGTCGAAGGCCAGCGAGGTCAGCCCGGGCACCGGGCCCAGCCGCTCGCGCCACCACTCGGCGAACTGGCTGGAGCCGAAGTCGCGCTGATCCGAGCCGACCAGGCCCACGTTGACCCAGGCCAGGTGGCTGCCGCTCTCGTTCACGCGCTTGCGCATGCCGCCGCCGAGCGTGACGCCGACCATCGAGAAGATGCCCCGGTTGACCCTGTCGCCGCCGTGCTCGTCGAGCACACTCTGGGCCGCGGCCACCATCCGCTGCATCAGCGCGCGGGTCTGGTCGACCGAGGTGCCGTACGGCAGCGCGGCCTCGGCCTGGACCCAGTCCGACTCCTCCCGCGGGAAGTCGATCTGCTTGACCCGGCCGCCAAGCACCAGGCCCAGCACCACGATGAAGACCGTCGCGCTCGCCACCAGCGTGCCCCAGCGCTGGCGCACGCACAGGGCCACGGTCGGCCGGTACACCCGCTCGATGAAGCCCTCGACGCGGCGGGAGAAGCGTGCCTGCAGCCCGAGCGCCCGCGCCACCAGCCCGCCCTGCCTACCCTCGCGCAGGTGACCCACGTGGGCCGGCAGCACGAAGAAGCTCTCGACGAGCGAGATCGCCAGCACGAGGATCACCACCAGCGGGATGCTCGACATGAACTTGCCGCGCGTGCCCGGGATGAACAGCAGCGGCGAGAAGGCGGCGATCGAGGTGGCGATGGAGAAGAACACCGGCATCGCCATGCGGCGCGCACCCTCGATCGCGGCCGCGAGATGCCCCATGCCCGCGCGTCGCAGGCGGAAGGCGTTCTCACCGACCACGATCGCATCGTCGACCACCATGCCCAGGGTGACGATGAAGGCGAACAGCGAGATCATGTTGATCGACACGCCGAGCGCGGGCAGCAGCAGGAAGGAGCCGAGAAAGGAGATCGGGATGCCCATCGTGACCCAGAAGGCCAGCTTGGGCTCGAGGAACAGGCCCAGCAGCACCAGCACCAGCACCAGCCCGATCGCGGCGTTGCGCAGCAGCAGATCCATCCGCTGGTCGAAGACCTCGGACAGGTCGCGGTTGACGGACAGCGACACTCCGGGCGGCAGGCGGCCGGCGCGCTCCTCCACGTAGCGCTTGACCGCGGTGGCCACCTCGTTCGGCGATTGCTCGCCGATGCTGTACACCGAGAGCAGCAGCGCGGGCTCGCCGTTGAAGGCAGCCTCGACATCGGTCTCGGCGTACCCGTCACGGATCTCGGCGAGCTGTCCCAGCCGCACCGCGGTGCCGTCGTCGGCGGTGACCACCGGGATGTCAACGAACTCGTCGCCCAGGTCGCGGCGCTCGCTGGTACGCAGCAGCACCTCGCCGACCGCGGTCTTGACCCCGCCGGCGGGCAGCTCGAGCGCGGTGCGCCGCACCTGGGCGGCCACGCCCTCCAGGGTCAGGCCGTGTGCCCGCAGCGCGTCCCGCGGGATCTCGACCGCGATCTCCAGCGGCCGCACCGCGCCGAGCTCCACGGTGGTCACCTCGGGCAACTTGAGCAGCTCGTCCCGCACCTGCTCGGCCAGGGCGTGCAGCACCTTCTCGGGCTGCCGGCCGTAGAGCACCAGGCTGATCGCCTCGGCCTTGATCTCGGGCAGCATCACGATCGGCCGCTCCGCCTCCTCGGGGAGGGAGGTGATGCGATCGACGGCGTTCTTCACGTCGGAGAGCGCCTTTCCGCGGTCGGTGCCGGTGTGCAGCTCGACCTGGATCGTGCCCGAGCCCTCGGACGCGGTCGAGCGGATCTCCTTCACTCCGTCCAGCCCGCGCACGCCCTCCTCCACGGCGAGCAGGATGCCCTGCTCCACCTCGGCCGGGCTGGCGCCGGGATAGACCACGGTGACGGTCACGGTATCGAGCGCGATCTGGGGGAACACCTCCTGGCGGATGCGGAAGCCCATCAGCAGGCCGCCCACGATCAGGGACAGCATCAGCAGGTTGGCGGTCACCGGGTTGCGCGCCATCCACGAGATCGCGCCGCCGCGCAGGTCGCGCGGACGCCGCGGCGCCTCGGTCGAGCTCACGTCGGTCCCCCGGCCTGTGCGGGACGCGGTAGCTCGCGCCCGGCCGCCCGTCCCCGGGGTCCGCCAAGGTCGGCGCCCTCGCCGGACGAGCGCACCGGCTGGCCCTCGACCGGGGCCGAGAGGCTGCTGGTGACCACGCGCTCTCCAGCCAGCGGGCCGCGGACCACCACCTCCTCGCCCTCGCGCCACAGCAGCTCGACCTTGCGCGAGGTCAGCTTGCTCTTCCCGTCCGCGATCCAGATCCGGTCGCCGTCATGCAGCGCCTGGCCCGGCAGCCGCACCACGCCCTCCACGTCCTGACCCTCGATCATCACCGAGACCTGGGCGCCGAGCAGCAGGGGCAGGCCCTCGCCCTCAAGCGGGTGCTCGATCGTCACCAGCACCCGGGCCAGGCTGCCCCGCGGATCGAGGTCGCCGAGCAACCGCACCACCCGACCCTGGCGCTCGACCACCACCTTGCCGCCCATGCGCTGGGTCACGATCGCGGGCGAGCCGCGCTCGGTCTGGCCCACGCCGGGCACGTCGATCCAGCTCAGCCGGTCCACCGGAACCGCCACCCGCACCCAGAACACCGAGCGGTCGACCAAAGTGGCGAGCTTGCTGCCGCTGCCCACCACCTGGCCCACGTCCACGAACTCCTCGGTCACCAGCGAGTCAAAGGGCGCGGCAATGGCGGTGCGCTGCCGGCGGATCTCGGCCTGCTCCAGCGCGGAGCGGGCCGAGGCCAGGGCCGCCTCGGCACTCTTCACCTGGGTCTCGCGCAGGGCGAGCTTCTTGCCCTGCGCGGTGGGCTGCACCTGCTGCTCGATCTGCTTCCACTCCTCGATGGCCACGGCCTGGCGGCCCCGCTCCTGGGCCAGGTTCAGCTCGGCCTGGGAGACCTGGGCCTTGAGCTGCTCCACGGCCAAATCGTAGTCCCGCGGATCGATGCGCACCAGGCCCTGGCCGCGGCGCAGCAGCCCGCCCGGCACCAGCTCGGAATTCACGTACACGATGCGGCCGCCCACCTCGGGCAGCACGGTCACCTGCCGCGCCGGGACCACGGTGCCCATCGCGGTGACACGCACGCGCATCCGCACCGGCAGGGCCTCGACCACCTCGACCGCGGCCACGGCCGCGGCGTGGTGCCGGCGCTGCGGCCGGGGCTTGGTGCCGGTGAGATAGAGGAAGATCGCCACCCCGCCCGCGAGCACACCGAGCAAGGCCAGGGGCTTGAGCGCGCGTTTCATCGATCGCCTCCAGCAGGGTACGCCCTCTACACCTGCGACCTAATATAGGCTGTCGGAGTTAATCCGACATGTCTATTTTGCCGAAGAAGCGTTAGTCGTTTGATTCCAGACGGTTAACACTTCTCAACAGCAGGGCATACCGGCCTATGCCATACGGTCAAGCTGGGGGGCAACTGCGGGAATGGTCCCCACCGAAAAACCGGAGGACGAGTCTTGAAAGCAAGTCGAAACCGGATCATCTTCGCTCCCCGACCCCTAGAGCCTCACCTGGCCAGCCCACCGTCACCGCAGTCCCCTCGCCCGGCCGGCTCTCGAGCGCGACCTCGCAGCCGTGCAGGTCGGCCACCTGCTTCACGATCGAGAGCCCGAGGCCGGCGCCGCCCTCGCGCTCGGCGCGCGCCGGGTCGGCGCGAAACAGCCTCTCGAACACGTGCGGCAGCGCGTCCTCGGGGATACCCGCACCGCTGTCGCTCACGCGAAGCACCGCGCGATCGTTCTCGCGCTTCAGCGTCAGATCGACCCGCCCGCCAGCGGGCGTGAACTTGATCCCGTTGTGCACCAGGTTGACGATCATCCGCCGCAGCAGCACCGCGTCGCCCCGCACCTGCACCTCGTCGCTCTGGCCGAGGTCGAGCGCCACGCCCTTGTCAGCGGCCAGCCGGTACAGCTCCTCGTGGGCCTCGAGCAGCACCCGGTCCAGCGGCACCGCGGACATCTCGGGCAGGGCCGGCTGCTCGTCGAGCCGGGCCAGCAGCAGCAGGTCGTCGACCATTCGCGAGAGCCGCTCCACCTCGCCCTGCAGCCGCGCGAGCAGCTCGCGGTACTCCTCGGGAGTGCGCTCCTTGCGCAGCGCCACCTCGAGCTCGCCCTTGAGCACGGTGAGCGGCGTGTTCAGCTCGTGCGAGACATCTCCGGAGAACCGCCGCACCTGCTCGAAGCTCTGCTGCAGCCGCGCGATCATCTCGTTGAGCGTGTCCACCAGCATGCCGATCTCGTCGCGCAGCCCGGTCTCGGCGATGCGCTGCGACAGGTCCTCGGCCGTGATGGAGCGCGTCTGGGCCACGATCCGCTGCACCGGGCGCAGGGCGCGGCCGATGGCCACGTAGCCCACGATCGAGATGATCAGGATCAGGCCGAGGGACATCAGCACGTGCTCCCACAGGCCGTGCGACAGCGCCTCCGCGATCGCCTCGGCCGGCATCTCGTCGGCCCGCTGCATCAGGTTCTTGCGCAGGCTCGCATAGTCCAGCGCGATGAAGACCGCGAGGAACAGCGTCACAGCGCCCACGTACCACGCGGTCAGCCGCGCCCGCACCGACCTCATCCGTCCTCCGGCTCGCCGATGCGGTACCCCTCGCCGCGCACGGTGTGGATCAGCTTCACCCCGTGCTCCCGGTCGACCTTGCTCCGCAGATGGTGCACGTACACGTTGACCACGTTGGTGCCCGGGTCGAAGTCCATGCCCCAGACCTCGCGGATCAGCTCCTCCTCGGAGATCGCCCGGCCGCGATGCCGCAGCAGGTACTCCAGCAGGGCGAACTCCTTGCCGGTCAGCTCCACGGGCTGGCCGGCCCGGTGGGCCGTGCGGGTCACGGTGTCGAGCTCGAGGTCGGCGTGCCCGAGCCGCCGGCCCTCGTACTCGGTGGTCCGGCGGAGCTGGGCCCGGATCCGCGCGAGCAGCTCGTCAAAGGCAAAGGGCTTGCCCAGGTAGTCGTCGGCGCCGGCCCGCAGACCCGCGATCCGGTCCTCGACCTCGGTCCTCACCGTGAGCATCACGATCGGCACGGTCACGCCGCGCTCGCGCAGGGCCCGGCAGACCTCTAGCCCGTCGCGGCCCGGCAGCATCACGTCGAGCAGGATCAGGTCGGGCGGCGAGTCGATCGCAGCGGCGAGTGCGCGCTCGCCGTCGTACTCCACCGCGACCTCGAAGCCCTCCTCGGCCAGTCCCTGGTTGAGGAAGCGGGCCAGCTTGCGGTCGTCCTCGACGATCAGGATCAGCATCGATGCTCCGCCCGCATTATAGCCGAGTTCGCCCCCTGGCCAATCGAGCGCGGATTAAAAGATTTTAACTTGGTCTCCCGGGGGATCGGGCCGTAGGTTCGGGGCATGGAGGCTGGCATGCGAACCCGGATCATCGCGGCGTGGATACCGCTCCTCGTGCTCCCGCTCCCGTCACGCGCCGAGGATACCGAGGCGGACGCGGTCACGCCGGCCCCCGAGGCCGAAGCCGACGACGAGGGCTCAGAGCCCCCCCTGATCACCTTCGAGCAGGTGGTCACGGCCCGCCGCGAGCCCCAGGACAGCTTTGCCGTGGACCGCTCGGTCTCGGTGATGCGCGGGTGCGATTTGGCCGAGGCGGCCCCGCGCACCGCGCCCGAGGCGCTGTGGGACGCACCCGGCGTGTTCGTCCAGCAGACCAACCACGGCGGCGGCTCGCCGATCGTGCGCGGCATGATCGGCCCCCAGGTGCTGCTGCTGGTCGACGGCGTGCGGTTTTCCAACTCCACGTACCGCACCGGCCCGCTGCAGTACCTCAACCTGATCGATCCGCTGCATCTCGACCGGATGGAGGTGCTGCGCGGCGCCGGCTCCGTGCTGTACGGCTCGGACGCGATGGGCGGCGTGATCCATGCCCTGCCGTACGAGCCGCGGGTCTTCGAAGAGGCGGGCTACGGCGGCCGCCTCCGCGGACGCTACGCCTCGGCCGACCGCGGCCGCTCGATCCACGCGCGACTCGAGGGCGGCTCGGGCGGGATCTCGGTGCTCGGCGGCGGCGTGTGGCGCCGGCTCGACGACCTGGTGGCGGGCGGGGACATCGGCGAGCAGCCGTACTCGGGGTACGGCGGCTGGTCCGCGCACGGCGCCGTGGTGTACCGCCTGCCCGAGAGCCCGCTCGATGACGCCCGGATCAAGCTGTGCTACCTCGGCACCGCAGTCGACGACGCCGGCCGCACGGACAAGCTGTACGACAAGAAGTCGCTGACGATCTACGACAACGCCGCACACCTGCTGTACGGCCGGTTCGAGGCGACCGTGCCGCGACTGCTCACCGGGCTGCGACTGACGATGAGCTTTCAGAACAACTTCGAACGCAAGGACGGGTACAAGGTCGCCGACGACCTGGCGACCCGGCTCTCCGGCATGCGGGACGAAGTCCAGGTCGACACCTTCGGCGAGGACGCCCAGTTCGTCACCCGGCTGCTCGACGACCGGCTGCGCGTGCGCCTCGGCGAGATGTTCTACCGCGACTGGGTCGGCTCGCAGCGCCAGACCTGGAGTGTGGGCACGGCCTGGGTTCCGGCCGCGGACCAGGCGTACCCCGACGACTCGACGTACGACGTGTACGGCGCGTACCTCCTGCTCGAGGGCGATCCGCTGCAGACCGACGACGGTCACGTGCTGCGCCTCGGCTTCGGGTACCGCTTCCACGGCATGGCCGGGCACGCGCCGGCCACCGAGGACCTGCCCGCGGTCGACTTCGACAGCCACGGCCACGTGTTCCTCGGCAGCGCCCAGTACCTGTACCGCGACACGATCAATGCGGCACTGACCTTCTCCCAGGGCTTTCGCGCGCCCAACCTGCAGGAGGCGGTGCAGCTCGGCGACACGGGCAAGTTCTTCCACGTGCCCAATCACGATCTAGCCCCCGAGCGCGCCGATACCCTGGAGCTGATGCTGCGCGCCAGGATCTGGCGGCTCGAGCTGGGCCTGGCCGGGTACGTCACCTGGCTCGAGGATCTGATCAAGCGCGAGGACACCACCTGGGAGGGCCAGGACGAGATCGACGGCAAGCCCGTGGTGCTCAACCTCAACGGCCGCCAGGGCGTGCTCTGGGGCATCGAGCCGCAGCTCCGGCTCGACATCGGCTGGGGCCTGTCCCTGTCCGGCCACCTGACCCATACCTGGGGTGAGGAGCGGATCGACGAGGGCAAGGACCTGCCGCTGACGCGCGTCCCGCCGCTGTTCGGCACGGTCAAGCTGCGCTACGACGCACCGCCGCTGCAAGGCTTCAAGGGCTTCCTCGAGCTGTTCGTCCGCGGAGCGGACAAGCAGGACCGGCTGTCCAGGGAGGACGAGTCGGACGCGCGCATCCCGGAGGACGGCACGCCGGGCTGGTGGACGCTCAACCTGCGGCTCGGCGCGCTCGCGCTCGACGATCACCTGCGCGCGGCCTTCACCGTGGAGAACCTGCTCAACGAGGAGTACAAGTACCACGCGTCCGGGGTGTACGCACCCGGTGTCAACGCGGTGCTCTCAATGGAGGGGCAATTCTAGCGCCTTCGCAGCAGGTTCTCGATCCCCGCGATTCGCAGCAGCTCCCGAATCACCCGCGTGGCCCGCCAGCTGAGGGACCCGCGCAGGGCCAGCAGCTCCTGCTCGGCCGCGGCGAGGCCGGCCCGGGCCTGGCGCTCGTACTCCTGCCGCTCGGCCCGCAGCCCGGCGATCTCGCTTCGCAGGGCCGCGGCCTGCTGCTCGCGCCAGGCGCGTTCCCGGCCTTGCCCGGCCTGCTGCTCGGCGAGGCGCTGCCGCAGGTCGTCGGCCTCCTGCCTGCGCCAGGCGATCTCGCGCGCCTGCTCCTCGGTATGCAGCCGCGCGCCGGTGAGCTCGGCCTCCAGCGCCTGCGCTTCCTGGGCCGGCGTGCGGTACCCCTCGGCCCGGGTCGGGAAGGTCAGCGGCCCCTCGGCCTCGCCCAGCCTGAAGTACGACCAGTGGCAGGCGCAATCGGGATCGAGCAGGTCCTCGGGAACTGCCTTCTCGAGCACGCGGTAGCGCGCCGGCCGTTGCTCGCGCAGCTCGCGCAGCTCGAACCCGGCCGAGCGCAGCTCGATCCGGTTGCGCCAGCAGAAATCGAGGATCGGGATCGCCTCGTCGACCCGGGTACAGACCCAGCCCAGGTTGACCGGGACGCGCGCGCCCGGATGCCGGAGATAGTCGTCGCCCCCGCGCCAGAAGGCCCGGCCGTCGTACTCGCGGCCGATGCCGAGCACGCGGTTGTCGTCGAGGTCGTGGCACAGCACCAGGTGCTCGAGCTCCACGAGCAGGGGCAGCAGGTGGCACAGCACGTGCTCGGCCACGTCGTACCCATGGGCGTCCCACAGCACGAGCACGCGCCGCGCGCCAGCGAGATGCGGGACGAAGTCGACCCCGGTCAGGTCGCCGGTGTGGACCTCGAGGCTGTCATACCAGTCGTCCTCGACCAGGTCGGCCACGGTGGCTGATTGCTCCCAGCGCTCGCTGCGGCAGAAGCTCTTCACCGGGATCCGGTCGAGGCGGTACGCGGCCTGGGTCAACACGCAGGTCGAGTTGCCGGCCTCGCGACCGAGCTCGAGGATCAGATCGGGCTCGAACTCCAGGGTCAGGGCGTACAGGTGCGCCCACTGGGGCAGGGGCAGGTCGTCGGGCTTGCCGATGCGCTCGTACAGCGCGCGCAGCCGCTCCGCATCCTTGGCGAGCGCGCCGGCCTGCTCGACCAGGCAGCGCGCCGCTAGCGGCGGGTCGTGCCGCGAGCGATCCGGCCGGGGCGTGTCTCGCCCGGTTGCACCCACAGCTCCCCTCCGCCTCGCGATCAGGGGCCGAACCTACCGCAGGCTCAGGGGCAAGGCAACCGGGCGCGAGGGAGCATCGACGATCAGCGTCGCAGCAGACGTCGCAGCACAAGGGGCAGCCGGTCGGCCAGCCTGAGCAGGAGGACCATTGCCAGGGCGGCCGGTCGTCTCATGCGGCTCCGGTGCCGAGCTCGGGCAAGGGGCTAGCCGGCGAGCAGCCCGGGCTGGGCCAGGGCCATCAGCGCCAGCATCACCAGCGACACGGAGAGGAGGACCCACCCCGGCTGGAAAACTCGGCCCGGCTTGCCATTAGTCACCGGGGTGGGCCTCGTGTCCATCTAAAGACTCCCTTTCTCGCGCCGTGCTCCGGGGCGCACCATCAGGGCTGCGCGACCGGGTCGCGCCCCGCGCCGTTGCACACGCCAGGTGCCAGGAAAGCCGGGCCAGGATCGCGGCACCTGCCCGGGTCGTTTGCAAGGTCGATGCCGAGACCGCGATCCGAGGCGTCACCGCGATGATGGATCTTCGTTAGTGCCTGTAAACACTCGGCGTTACGGCCCGAAGTCCAGGACCCGCCCCGCTCGCCCGGGCAGGGCTGACCTCGCATCCGTTGCGAGGTCGCGCAGTCTTTGCGCGAGGGAGCCGGACCGGATCACTCGCCGATCACCTTGACCAGCACGCGCTTGCTCCGGCGGCCGTCGAACTCGCCATAGAAGATCCGCTCCCAGGTGCCGAGATCGAGCCGCCCGCCGGTCACGGCCACCACCACCTCGCGGCCCATGATCTGCCGCTTGTGATGGGCATCGCCGTTGTCCTCGCCGGTCCGGTTGTGCTGGTACCGGGAGGGGTCGTGCGGCGCGAGCTGCTCGAGCCATTTCTTGTAGTCCTCGTGCAGGCCGGACTCGTTGTCGTTGATGAACACGCTGGCCGTGATGTGCATCGCGTTGACCAGACACAGGCCCTCCGCGATCCCGCTCTCGGTCACCACGCGCTCCACGTCCGGCGTGATGTGCACGAAGTCCATCCGTTGCGGCACCTCAATGGTCAGATACTCTGTCTGTGACTTCATCGGCTCCTCCGTGGGCCCGGTGTACCACGCCGGGCTCACGGCCACAACGAACACGGTCGTCCCTTGACACCGGTCAATGGTGATGGTCCCCTGGCCTGCAATGGAAGGTACCGCCGAGCTCCCGGGCCGCCCCGCGGTCCGCCCGCTGCCGCTGCTGGTGCTGGCCCTGCTCGCGCTGGCTCCGTACGCGCGCATCGCAACCCACGACTTCGTCAACTGGGACGACGACCTGTACGTGTACGACAATCCGCTGCACCTGGCCGACGACGGGCTGGCCCGCACCTGGACCACCTTTGATGCGCCCAACTACTACCCGATCACGTACACCGCGCTGCACCTGCAGCGCGCGCTGTTCGGCCTCGACCCGGCGCCGTACCACCTCGTGAGCCTGGTGCTGCACGCGGCCAACGTGCTGCTGCTGTTCCTGTTGCTGCTGCGCATCGCACGCCGGTACGACGTGGCCTGGCTCGCGGCCGCGATCTTCGCGGTCCACCCGCTGCAGGTCGAGAGCGTGGCCTGGATCGCGGAGCAGAAGACCCTGCTCTCCACCCTGTTCGCCCTGCTCTGCGCGCTGGCCTGGCTCGACTGGCGCGCGCGCCGCGGAGCGAACCGGCTGGTGCTGGTGTTCCTCGCCCTGACCGCCTCGCTGCTGTCCAAGACCATGACCGTGACCCTGCCGCTGGCCCTGCTCGCGCTGGAGCCCTCGCAGGGACGGCGGCCCGATCGCCGGGCCTGGCTCGCCGCGGCCGCGATGCTGGCGCTGGCCGCGGCCGCCGGCGTGACCACCCTGATCGAGGAGCAGTCCCTGGGCGCCGATCACAGCCCGGTGGCCGCGCTGGGACCGATCTCCCGGCTGCTGATCGCGGGCCGGGCGATCTGGACCTATCCGCTGGGCGTGGTCTGGCCCACGCACCTGGCCCCGGTCCATCCGCTGTGGTCGATCTCGGCGGCCAGCGCGCTGGACTGGCTGCCCCTGGTCGCGGCCGCAAGCGTACTCGCGACCCTGATCGCCCTGCGCCGGCGGATCGATCCCTTGGTGCTGACCGGGCTGGGACTGTACGTGCTGCTGATCGGCCCGCTGCTCGGCCTGATCCCCAGCTCGTACATGCATCTCGCGGTGGTGGCCGACCGGTACGCGTACCTGCCGCTGGCCGGTCTGGCCCTGGCCCTGGCCGCGCTCGGCGTGGGCGCGCACCACGCCCTGGCCCGGCGCTGGCCCGCGCTCAGACCGGCGGGCCTGGGCCTGGCCCTGGCCGCGCTCCTCGGCCTGGGCCTGGTCTCGGCGCGCCAGGCCGGGGTGTGGCGCGATTCCGAGACCCTGTGGCGCCACGCGCTGGGCCAGCACCCGGACAGCGTGACCGCGCTGTGCAACCTGGCCGAGCAGATCCACGCCGCAGGACGGCGGGACGAGGCGCTCGCGCTGCTGGAGCGGGCCCGCTCCCTGGACCCGCACGACCCGGACGTGCTGAACAACCTGGGCGTGGCTCGCGCGGCCGCCAGCGATCCCGCGGCCGCGATCGCGCTGTTCCGTCGGGCCCTGACCCGCCGGCCCGACTTCCGCCTGGCCCGGCTCAACCTGGGCCTGGCGCTCAATGCGCTGAACCGGCCGGCCGAGGCCGAGCAGAGCTTGAGGCGTGCGCTCGAGCAGCGGCCCGAGTCGGCGCTGTGCCACAACGGCCTGGGCCTGGCCCTGGCCCTGCAGGGCAACAACAAGGCCGCGCTGCCCCATTTCCGCGAGGCCGTGAGGCTGGCTCCGACGCTGGCCGAGGCCCATCGAAACCTGGGCTATGCTCTCGGCCTGGGCCATGCCGAGCCTTCCGAGTACGAGCGCCACTTCGAGCAGGCCGCGCGGCTGCATCCGGGGGATCGCGCGCTGTGGCTCAACTGGGCCGAGCTGCGGGCGCAGCGCAACGATCCCGGTGCGGCCCGGGAGATCCTGCTGCGCGGCCTGAAGCAACTTCCTGACGAGCCGCTGCTGCAGGCCCAGCTCGACCGGCTGGCGTTGCCCGAGCCGCCGCAGCAACCCGAGCCGGACGAGCCGCCCGAGCCGGGCGGGTCGCCGCCGGAGCCCGGAGAATGACACGCGGCCTCGAGCTGTGCCTGGTGCTCGCCTTGCTGCTGCAGGGCTGCACCTGTGAGGACGAGCAGGAGCGCGAGCCCGAGACCGCGACCGAGCCTTCGCCCTCGCAGGCTTCGGCTTCACCGGCCGCGCCCGCTTCCACGCCCGAGCCGGTTCGGACCACGCGGCCCGACGCGCTGGCCGGCGAGGCCGCGCTGCGCGCTCCCCTGGCCACGCTCCAGGCGCTGCAGCGCTTTGCCGCGGCTGCCAAGATCGCCGAGGCCACAACCCTGGACGAGGCCGCGCTGCGCCAGACCCTGCTCGGGCCGCTGCGCCTTGCCGGCGCGACCGCAGTGGACCTGACCCAGCCGGTGCGCCTGCTCGTGCTGGATCCGGCCGCGCATCCCGCGGGCCAGGTGCTGGTGCTCTCCGCCGAGACGCAGGCGCTGCTCCGGGGTGCGCGCCGCCGATCGCCGCCCGCGCCGGGAAACCGGATCAGCGTGGACCGCGACCCGCAGAGCGCGCCCGGACAAGCCGGGTCGCTCCTCCACATCAACCCGCTGGGCCGGGAACGCCTGGCCCTGTCCGAGGATGCGCAGGCCTTTGGCCTGGTCGATCCGTACCTGCGCGACGCGGATCCTCGGGTCATCGAGCGCGACCTGACGGTGCTGCTGTACGGCCCGGCGATCTTCGAACAGCCCGTGGCCGAGCTGCAGCGCCTGGCCTCGGGCCAGCTCGACTGGCTGCTGCGCCGCGGCATGCCCGAGATGACCGTGGGCAAGCTGCGCGAGCAGGTCCACGAGCTGGGCCAGAGCCTGCGCCAGGTGGAGCAGACCGGGCTGGGCCTGGACCTGGACGCGGCCGCGCTCCACGCCCGGGCCGATGTGGAGCCCGAGGCAAACTCGGCCTGGGCGCGCTTCAACCGGGCGCAGGCGGCCGGACCGTTGCCCTTCACTCGCGCCCTTTCCGGCGACGCGCTGCTCGTCGCTGCGGGCCGGCTGCATCTCGCCGAGGCGATGCCGCTGCTCGTCACCCTGGTCGAGGAGCTGTTCAGCTTCTCACCCAAGCGCAAGAGCGAGGCGCGCGCCCAGATCCGTGAGGTCGCCGCCGGCCTGGACGGACGAGTGGCGACCTTCGCCGGCGCAGGCAGCAACGAACCGCACCTGGTGGCTCTGCTCGGCTCGCCGCAGCCGAGGCGCGTGCGCGATCACCTGGTGCGGCTGCTCCAGGGCTTCAAGCGTACCCCGCTGCTCTCCGCGGCCAAGCAACGCGGCCTGGCGCTGGACCTGCGCGTGGAAACCGCGGCCGCAAAGCACGGCAAGCTGGTGCTCGACCGCGTGCGGCTGGACACCCGCGCGCTGCCCCTATTGCCCCTGGCACGGCGCATGCTCGCAACGGCGCTCGGAGGCAGCGAGCTCGAGCTGTGGCTCGCCCCGGCCCCGGACGCGCTGCTGCTCGGCCTGGGCCAGGGCGGAAAGCAGGCGCTGGTCGCCACGCTGGAGCGCATCGCTAGTGTCCCGAGTCAGAAATTCGTTCGCCTATCCAGCGAGCAATCGTCGTCGCGGGCAAGGCGCGACGACGAAGACATGGCAGCGTCATTTCGAGGAGGAGCAACGCCGCCAGCGGCGACGAGGGC
>Ga0272442_10004006_pt1 | contig 20330 bp, 14 predicted proteins | sample SSMForm2O_FD_200262 | JGI IMG/M metagenome (GOLD analysis project Ga0272442, IMG submission 200262) | Marine sediment archaeal communities from Little Sippewissett salt marsh, Falmouth, MA, United States - SSM-Form-2O | ecosystem: Environmental > Aquatic > Marine > Wetlands > Sediment ... | reverse complement strand
ATAATGATGATGAATCCGATTCTACCGAACAACGTTTTAACCATTGATTTCTTCATACGAGCCACCTTCAAATCTCCTAAGTACCTACTATTTTAGTAGGGTATATGTTCGGCGTTTATCATGATAAGTTCAAAAAGCAGCATTTTCCTCGACTACAGCTCTATTCCAACGAGCATTTCCAGCTCGGCTCGACGTTGCTGATTGTCCGTAACAGCTCTTTCATACCGCAACTGAAACTCAAGCAGTTTTTGTTGGGCATTGATGAGGCTTAGGAAATCGAGTGTGCCGGCTCTGTAAGCCGTCTCGGATGCCCCCAGTAATTCTTCGGCCTTCGGAGTTAAAATATCCCTATAGAGCTTCATCTTCCTCTGACTGTCTTCAAAATCATACAGCGCCCGCTCGGCCCGGGCCACCATTTTGTTCTCCGTCTCTTTTTTCTGCTGCGCCGTCTTCCTGACATTCGCCCTGGCTTGCAATTCAGCCGCCTTGTAACCTTTTCGCCAGAGGGGCACATTCATCGTGAACATCAGGATAATCGGATCTTTTCCGCTGTCACTCACACCCGGATTCAAAGCGCTGCCGGTATCTGTCCAGCCAACGCCGACGCCGACATCCGGCCAGAACTTCTTCTTCGCCAGTTCTACTCTGCTCCGTGCCGCCTCCAGCTCGAAGTCCATGGCCTTGAGTTCGGGATTTCGCGCCCTCAATAATTCGACCACTCTCTGCCGATTGATCTTTGCTGTTCCCAGTTCCTTTTTCTCAGGCCAAGGCAGCATTGTGAAACTGCGTCGGTGAAGCACGGCATTCAGTCTGGCGACAATCGGTACGCGCAATTCTTCAAGAGTTTTCAAATGGTCCTCGAGTTTGGCTAATTCCATCTGTGCCCGGATCACATCGGGGTGCCCCCCTGCCGCCGCCATGTACTTCGTGCGCGCCACTTCCTCGAAATGTTGAATGAGTTCAAGATTCTCTCGAGCTATCGCCAGCGCGCTGGCCAAATAAACGTATTCGTAAAACGCATCTTTGACTTCGAAAAACAATTTCAACTTCGCTGCCTCATAGCGTTCTCGCGCCGCTTTGGCAACAGCCGCCGCGACATCTGTTCTCGCTTCGATTTCTCCGAACCACGGAAACGTCTGCATGATTTCCAACCGGTTCTTTTGCGGCCCAACGCGTGTCTCAATCTCTTCGATGAAATAGCCATAGGTGAATTTGGGATCCGGAAGCGACTTCGCCTGGGGGATCTGCTCGACGGCAACTTTCCACTGCTCGAACGCCGCCTGAAGACCGGGATTGTTAAGAGCCGCTGATTTAAGATAGTCCTCAAGCCTTACCAGGTTGCCCATATCGCTTGGTTGCTCAGATGCCCTTACATACGTGACCGTAATAAGAAGAATCGACCCCAGAGCAAATAATGTAAATCGCTTCATGATCTCATATCCTACGCGTTTGTTTGATGAGTTTTAGAATTTCTTCCAGCTTCTGTTGCTTTTCCACCTCAGAACTCCCGATTATGGTTTCTGTTACACAGTTGCGAAAGTGTTTTTCCAAAATTTTCTCCTCGACCCGGGAAAGGGCGCCTTTAACCGCACCGATCTGGTTGAGAATATCAATGCAGTATTTGCGATCCTCAATCATCCGTTGCACGCCGCGAACCTGCCCCTCGATTCGTCTCAGCGCCACCAGATTGTCCCCATGACCCGGATTCATACCCATTTTTTATCCCCTAAATCTATCTGCAATCCTATATACCCCCTGGGGGTATATAGGGTTCGAGAAATCATCAGATTTTTTCAATTTTGGGCGGAATGGAGATCAAAAGGATTTTGCCGATGACTCATCGTTGAGCGAGTTCTCTGCACATGGATTCTCGATGCTCGCGATGAGAAGACGCTCAAGATCACCAGGATCATTCATCGGCTGCCGGCAGGCATAATCTTCACATACATAGGCCGTCGTCTTGTCGTTCAACGGGATCTGATGTTTTATGAATGGGACTAATTCGTACAACGCTGAATTCGCCCCGCTAAGATCGTGCAATAAAATAATCGCATTCGGCAGGAATGTGGAACGAACCCGCTCGATCATTCGTTGGGTATCCATTGCCTCGGCGTCGCCGGCAATGATAATTTCCTGCTGAGGTCCCAGCCAAAAGTTCAATGCGATGAGCATGGCGGACGAGGAAACGGGGGACTGCGCCAGTTGCGAAGAAAACGCCTCCAGTATTCGGCTGCCTTGTTCAGCAAACTCTTGATTCATTGTGAGCCGGCCGAGCTTCAATAACGCCAACGCCGCGATGGAATTGCCGGAGGGGATCGCCCCGTCCAAACCGGGCTTGGACCGGACGATGAGTTTTTCGCCGTCTTTGCCCGTCAGGAACAATCCGCCTTCTTCACGATCGACGAACCATTCGATCATCTCCTCACTCAGCGTTTTTGCCTCGATGAGCCACTTCACGTCAAAGGTCGCTTCGTACAAATCCAGCAAACCGAAAATCATGAAAGCGTAATCATCGAGAAACGCTTTTCCGATCACCCGTCCATCCCGATAATATCGTCTCAGTCGGCCATTTTTGTAAAGCTTGCTCATGACGAATTCCGCACAGCGCTCGGCGGCTTGCGTGTACTTTCGCTCGTCGAGAACCATCCCCCCGTAAGCCAATGATGAAATCATCAGGCCGTTCCAGCTTGTAATGACCTTATCATCACGATGCGGCCGGTTTCTCTTCTCACGGGCCTCAAAAAGCTTCCTTCGGGCAGCCGTTAAAGCATCTTCAATCGCGGCGGGATGCGTCTCGAACTTCTTCGCCAATTGCTCGGTTGAGCTGACGATACTGAAGATCGTTTTGCCCTTTTCAAAGTTACCTTTATCCGTGACGCCGAAGTAAGCGTTGAACAGCCGGGCTTGCTCTTTCTCCAGAACGGAGGAAATCTCGTCAGCGTCCCACAGATAAAACGTCCCTTCCTCGCCGTCGCTGTCGGCGTCCTCGGCGCTATAAAATCCGCCGGCCGGATCAGTCATATCCCGCAGGACATAGTCGAAAATATTCCTCGCAATATCGGCATACCGCTGATTCTTCGTAATCTGGTAAGCCTCAAGGTAAACCTTGCTGAGCTGCGCCTGGTCGTAGAGCATTTTCTCGAAATGGGGGATAAGCCATCGCGCATCGGTGGCATAACGATGGAAGCCTCCACCGAGGTGGTCGTAGATGCCGCCATTGACCATGGTATCCAGCGTCTTCGCAACCATCCGAAGCGCCTTGGAATCCGCCGTGCGATGCCAGTAACCAAGCAGCATTGACAGGTTTGTGGGTTGTGGAAATTTCGGCGCCTCTCCGAAGCCCCCGTGAACGGCATCAAATGCAGCCTTAAATTGGTCGAAGGCGTTGTCCAGCATGTCCGGCGACAGGTCCGCCCGCCCCGGTGTCGCCTCCGGACTTTTCAGAAATTCGCTGAGCTTACCCGCCGACTCAATGAGTCGTTGCCGCTTGTTTTTCCACGCCTCGGCGACGGATAAGAGGATTCGTCCAAAACCCGGCCGGCCGAACGCATCTTTCGGCGGAAAGTACGTGCCGCCGTAAAAAGGCTTGCCCTCGGGCGTTAGAAAAACCGACAGGGGCCAACCGCCCGAGCCGGTCATCATCATCACCGCGTTCATGTAAATCTGATCCACGTCGGGCCGCTGCTCTCTATCGACCTTGATGCTTACGAAATGCTTATTTAAAATCTCCGCAATCTCTTCATTTTCAAAACTCTCGCGCTCCATCACGTGGCACCAGTGACACGTCGAATAGCCGATGGAGAGAAAAACAGGCTTGTCCTTCTTTTTCGCCCGCTTGAAGGCCTTGGCGCCCCAGGGATACCATTTCACTGGATTGTGCGCGTGCTGGAGAAGATAGGGACTTGATTCGTCTATAAGCCTGTTCGTAGGCGTCTGCTTTGCTTGTACGGTTCGCATATTACTCACTTCCGGCATACCTTGAATCTCGATAAACAAAAGGCTCATTACAATATGAACTAATGAACTCATTTTTGAACCTTTTATCCATCAAAGGGATCCCTCACCCTCCCCCAGTCAATCCATCCCAACACAAACGAATTAATTCGCTTCTGATGAGGAATCGATCTGAATCAGAATCCCGGTTCGACCTCGACGATGGCTTGAGCCTCTTCCAACGGTACCAAACCCAGCGCTGTGAGCTTGATCTTTCCGTTGGGGTCAATGAAAAAGGTCGTCGGTATGGACCTCACGTTGGAAAATGGCGCCGGCAGACCCTCTGCAGGAGTGACAACCGTATAGTTTATGTCCTTTTTCGCGGCGAAGTTTTTCAGAACGTCGGGTGACTCATTCGATACCGCCAGAATCACCAGTTCTTCCTGCCCGTACATCTTTCGCAGATCAACCAGGTGAGGAATCTCAGCGACGCACGCCGGGCACCACGTCGCCCAGAATACGACCAACACATTCTTGCCCTGATAGTCGTTCAGTGTGTGTGTCCGACCGTGAATATCATTGACCGTAAAATCCGGGGCCGATTTACCCGACCACGGTTGAAAGGCCACATCCCATGTCGTGCGGGCATTGATGATGTTTTCCAGACTCGCCGGATTCGCCGGGCGTGTATCGGAGACAGGCTCAGCATTTGGATTGGGTGAATCCTTCCGAACAGTCGCAAAAACCGCCACCACTGCGATGGCAATCAATACGATAATAAACCAGCTTGCTTTTCGTTTTATTTGTGGATTACTCATGTTTCGACCCTTTATCAATTTTTAGCCTCTTTACCTTGTTCCATTTCCCCCATAACATTCAAAACCTCGGCGAGGACTTACGTGATAGAACGGACATCTTTTCGTTCGTGTCAACCATACAAATCTATCCGCTCTTAAGGATGCATAACAACCGGATGCGGAAAACCGGTCAACCCCTGCTGAAATTCTACCCTGTCCAGTTCCATGGCTCCATGGCGGGCATGGCTTTCATTACACCCTGCCATGAGTCCAAGACCGAGTAATGCAACGACCAGTAAGAGTACTTTTAACGCCTTCATAATTCATTCTCCTTAAATAAAAGTTAAATATTGACGGCTCCAAAAATTTAGCACTACATGAAACACTGTTAATCTCTATCTTTATGTTGAAGAGCTTGATAATCCCCTATTTGGGATCACTGCCCTTATATACGACTTAATTAGTCCTACTTGTTCGCAAAAAAGTTTCACCTGCATAGAAATTTAAGAAATAACCGATAATATTTAGACTGACACGGCGAAATCGCACGTATTTACCACACTCTTAACCATGTCGGCTCAATCTGTTTACCCGTTTTCTGCCCGAGCGCTTTTAAGGTCCGCCCTATTGAAGCATCTCGGCCAGGTCTTCCTCGACTTCGCCAATCGGCTTGATATTGTATTTCTCCACCAGGACATTCAGGACGTTCGGACTGACAAACGCCGGAAGGCTCGGGCCGAGCCGGATGTTCTTAATCCCTAAATACAGCAGCGTCAGAAGGATCGCTACGGCCTTCTGCTCGTACCAGGAAACGGCCAGTGTCAGCGGCAGATCGTTCACGCCGCAGTCGAAGGCCTCGGCGAGGGCCGTCGCGATCTTAACCACGGAATAGCAATCATTGCACTGGCCGGTATCCAATAACCGCGGAATGCCGTCGATATCGCCATAATCCCGCGCGTTCAAGCGGTATTTACCACACGCCGCCGTGAGGATCACGCAATCATCCGGGATTTTCTCGGCCAGCTCGGCGAAGTAATTGCGTCCGGGCTTGGCGCCGTCGCAGCCGCCGATGAAGAAGAAATGCCGAATTTTGCCCGCCTTGACCGCCTCGACGATCTTGTCGGCCAAACCAAGGACCGCCGAATGATGGAATCCCGTGCTTAACGTCCCCTGCGAGTTCTCAGGCAACGGGGGCTGGGACAGGGCCTTTTCGATCACCTCGCTGAAGTCCCTGCCCTCGATATGTTTCACTCCGGCGGCGCCGGCGATACCGCACGTGAAGATTCTATCCTTATACGACTCCTTCGGAATCATAATGCAGTTCGTCGTGACGAGGATGGCCCCGCTGAACGCGTCGAATTCCTTTCTCTGGTTCTGCCAGGCCGTGCCGTAGTTGCCCACCAGGTGCTTGAACTTCCGCAGTTCCGGATATCCGTGCGCGGGCAACATCTCGCCGTGCGTATAGATGTTGATCCCCTTGCCTTCCGTTTGTTTGAGCAGCTCATAAAGATCCAGCAAGTCGTGGCCAGTGACGACGATCCCGGGCCCGGCCTTGGTGCCGCTCGGAACCGTCGCCGGCGTCGGATGGCCGAAGGTCGTAGTATGCGCCCGGTCGAGCATCTCCATCACGCGGAGATTCATCTCGCCGGCCTTGAGCACCAGCTCCAGATGGCGGTTCAGATCGAAGTCCACGTTCGTTAACGTCGCGAACAGCGCCTCGTGCATGAACGCATCGACCTCTTCATCCCGCTGCCCGAGCTCGCGCGCGTGATAGGCGTAAGCGGCGACGCCTTTTAATGCGAACACGAGCGTGTCCTGCAAGCTCTGAATGTCCTCATCCTTACCGCAGACGCCCGCCTTCGTGCATCCCGTGCCGCCTGCCGTTTGTTCACACTGATAACAAAACATAATTTCTCCTTTCACGTTCCGGTTGGTTTCTCGGCCCAACTTTTCAAGAATAATTCTTTTGCTATTTTATACCCTTCGCAGGCTTTGAAAACCTTGTTGGCGATCTTTTTAGGCGCGGATCATCGTCAGGAGCATTTTAAACCGGTCTTCGGCGTTAACCGCATGGGGTACATTCGCCGGCATCACGATCATCTGCCCCTGCGTAACGGTTTTGTTTTCACCGCCGATGGTGATACGAGCCATCCCGTCGAGAACCTGTACCACGGCATCGTACGGGGACGTATGCTCGCTCAGGCCCTGCCCTTGGTCAAAAGCAAACAGCGTCAACGACCCCACGGACTTGTTCAGAATCGTCTTGCTGACAATCGAATCCTTCGCGTACTCGACCAGATCCAGCAACGACTGGCCCTTGCCAACACAGTCCGATAATACACTGGCTTTTTCCTCGTTTACGCCCATTTATTTCTCCTTAACAAGCTCTCTCATCTTTTCCACTGCTTGTCGTATACACTCTCTTTGCGTTTACTAAATACACAATGTTACCCGTTATGGCTAATATATGACCATTTTAATCTTATATGAGTAAAATAGTCCTATTTGTTCGCATTGTCAACACAAAAAGAAATATTTTTCTGAAAAAAGATCGAGCTGCTTATCTGTCCGTTATGAAAAGTGTTTTTTCGACCTTGAATTGATTGTCCTTTCCCCCGAAAGCATATGACCGCGCCGTCTTTGAAAGACAAACGCACTTACCCGCCGTTTGTCCACTGCTTGAGTATTTCCAGACATTCGATCATCGCCCGGCCGTTGTGGTAGCCCGCCTTCCAGGGGCTGGCCTTGCTGCCCTGGGCCTCGCCGTCCGGCGTGATATTGGCGTGCCACTCGCCATAGGTCCAATCCACCATATGCTTTTCGATGAAGTCGCTGGTTTTCTCGAAGACGGACAGGTACTTCGGCTCTTTCGTGAAGCGATACATATGCAGGGAGCTGACAATCGCCTCCGCCTGGACCCACCAGACTTTGGTGAGCCGGTCCGCCGGCTGATTGAACGGGCCGCTGTCGTAGAATCCGCCGTTGACTCCGTCGTAGCCGTACTGAAGGGAATAGTCGTACAACGTATGATACAAATCAAGAAACGGATAATTCGAGATTCCCGCAGCGTCGCACGCATCCATCAAGAGCCAAACGTTTTCAATATCGTGGCCGTAGGAAACGCGGGCGTAGTCCCCCTCCAACCTCGGCGTCCAGTCGTGTTCATACTTATCCGTGCAGGCGCCGAGATTATTTCGCACGACGGCATTGCTCTCAATGGTAATCAGTTCCAGCAAACGCTCGCGGGCCAGGGGAAGCTCGCTCGCGCGATAAAAGGTCGTCATCGCCTCCAGCAAATGCAGATGCGTGTTCATCAGCTTAAAGCTCGCCTGGGATCCCATATAGGAGCCTTCCCCCGCAGGCACGGGTGTCCAATCTTCATTGAAGAATTCGATGTAACCGCCGTGAACGTCGTCGTGACATTTGGCTTCCAGCAGATTAAAGAAACCCACGGCAAACTCCAGCACATCCTGCCTGTGGGTCGCCAGATAGAATTCAGAAAGCGCATAGAGGCCGAACGCCTGGCCGTAAAGATGCTTACGAAGCTTCAGCTTGACGTCGCCCGTTGGATCGACTTCCCAATAGAAACCTCCGTTCTCAGCATCCCACATCTTGTCCTTTAAAAAGCGATAGCCTATATCGGCGGCCTCGATATACTCGCTCCTGTTGTAGCCGGCCCGCGCCAGCCGCGAGAAAAGCCACACCGTCCGGGCCTGTGTCACAATCATCTTCGTTCCGGGCCCTTTCGGCTCGCTGTTTGGGCCAAAGTTGATCGTATATCCACCGTGAACGTGATCGATACTTTTGTCATACCAAAAAGACGCAATGTTCTCTTTAAGTATCTTCTCGAACTTCGGGACATAGGTCTGGACCAAAAGCTTGTTCTGCCGGGATGGATAGGCCTTCGCATTCATTGATAGCAAGACAATAAAAGTCAAAAAACGAACAGACCTTTTCCTGAACTTTTCGGAAATCATACTCTCTCCTTTTTCTATCGACGCGATGTCTCACTCGAAGCGCACGGTCGCTTGTCCTTTTTCCTTGCTTAGGGAAACTTGCTTCGTCTGTCCCCCACTCGTGACGGTATGCTTGCCGTAATATGCGCGAATCCGACACCGGCCCTTTGCGTCCGCCTTGCCCTCCCAGCGGGTCCACCATTGCCTGAAGACCAGATCGCGATAGGCTTCGGCCGCCGGGGTGGGCGTCCAATCCCGGCGGTAGAGCGAGGACTGCGGAATCCAGTTGGCCCTCTCCCAGAATCCCCACATGAGAATGCCGTGAACCGCCGGATGGGCAAAGCAAATGCGGTAGTAATCTCTCAAGCCTTCGGCCTTGGTTTGCTCCTGTTCCGGCGTCAGCGTCATGCCTCGCTTTCGCATGAAAGGCGAGCGCTGGCCGGGCATGTTGAACTCGGTGATGTGAATCGGCAGGCCGATCTTGGCCAGCTCATTGAGGGCGTGCTGCAAGGCCTCGGGATCAAAGGATGTGCCGTGCAGGTGGCCTTGCACGCCGATTCCATCCATCGGCGCGCCTTGTTCGAGTAAGCCTCGAATGTGTTTGATGTAATCGTCCAGCCGGTTGCCGGTCAGGACGTCATAATCATTAAAAAAAAGCCGGGCGTCGGGGTCGGCCTGCTTGACCCACTCGGCCATCTGTTTCGTAATGCCGGGCCCGAGACGGTTGGCGTAGTAATTGGTATGGATCATCTCGTTATTGAGATCGTATTCGGCGAACCGACCCCGGTAGCGTCCGGCGACAGTTGTCGCCCGGTTCTCCAGGACCTTTCGCAGTTCATCATCCTCCAACTGCTTGACCCAATTCTGAACCCGTCCGGGAATACCCCAGAAAAGACAATGCCCACGTAGCGGAATGTCATGCTTCTCGGTCCATTCGAGGATGGCATCCACGACGCGATAGTCCACGTCGCCGCGCCGGCGCTCCATGGCATGCCATTTCACCGCGTTTTCCGTCACGGCGGCGTTGAAGTTGGCCAGAAACGCTTGCTCGTAACGGCGCTGATCTTCGGCGTTCCAAGAGCCGCTAAAGGCGCTCGAAGACAAAGCCGCCCCAAACCAGAACTCATGCCGGAGCTGCTCGACGCGTACCCGCGCTCCCGGCTTGGCCTTGACGATCAGATCCCCCATCCGATGTTGCCGAATCCTCGCCTCGATCGCCTCCGGCTTCAGCTCGTCCGAAACGCTCGCTCCGAAAACCACCCCAACCCCACTGAGAAACCATACCAGCCCAACCAAAATGCTATAATGCTTCATCATCATATCCCTTTCAAACCAGTAGCGCCGCGTGTGCAAAAAAAGAATTTTGCACACCCTACGATTTCACCTTCCCGTGTAGGGTGTGCAACTCGTTGCACACGCGTTTCCTTAACGTTTTAAGATCGGTTTGAGAACGATGTTTCTGTAGCTGACGGCGGTGTGGTCCCCTTGCAGATACATCGGGCCCGGCTTGAACTCATCCGACCACAGCGCGCCGCCGGTGCAGCCCAAAAGCGGTTGATTGTCAATAATCACCTTACCATTCAGCTCGACGGTTACGTGGCGATCGCATAACGTCATGTTCAAGGTCTGCCATTGCCCGGCGGGTTTTTCGGCGCCCACTGTGGGCGTAATCCGGCTGTAGATCCCCCCCATATTATGTGAATCGAGGTTCCGGCCGTAGGTATCGCTGACCTGAACCTCATAAATGCCTCGCAGATAGACGCCGCTATTGCCTCGCCTGGGCACGTTCACTTCCAGCGTCAGATTGAAATCCTCGAACGCATCGACGGTCCGAAGGTTGCCATAGGAAATACGACGCTTGCCTTCTTGTTGGGCTGGATTATTGACCAGAACGCCATTTTCCACCGACCAGCCATTTTTCTGACGCGGATTCGTCAGTTTCCATCCATTCAGATTCTTGCCATTAAACAGTGTGATGGGTTTGTCGTACTTGATTTTTGACAGGTCCGGCTTCGGCGGTAAGGGCGGAATCCGCTTGCCCGTAAATTCTCTGCGCTCCGTACTTCTTCCATCGGAGCGTGGCTGGACCTGGGTCAAACGCAACGTATCGCCTGAGACCTTCGCAATAATCCTCTCGGTGAACATGTGCGTGCGAATCACGTCCCCTTCGGCGTTTTTGCGCTCCACCTTGCGAACGCGCGTAATGTTCAACGCCTCGCCGTCCATACAGACGCTATCGACCGGGAGGACGCTTCCCCCGCCCCAGAGGATACTCCCGTCTAAATACCCCTTTTTCTGTTCGATACCGAGCCAGCCGGCCCCGCCGCCGGGAATCGTCAACGCCCAGCGCCCTAAATAAGTATCGGATGTTTCCGCCGCCGGAGCCAACACACCGAGGGTGCAGAGACACAGGAAAACCAGGGTGAAACCAATGTTTCTGTACATAGCAAGCAACCTTTCAAAATAGTTAATTCATAACAGATGCATACACTTGCTGTATTATAACAAGGCCGTGGAGCAAAAAGCAAAAGGCTTTGTAACTTTATCGAAGCCGGAATTACGCAGGTGACTTCGGTATGGAAATCGGAGGAACGGCGTCGTTTCTTAATAGCCTTTTTCGGGTCTGACCCCTCGCTGGACCCTCAGGAAGTCCTCGATTTCGCCGTCCGGCCCGATGCGCTGACCGAGCTCAATGAAGATCTTGGGTTTAACCCATCGCCAGTGCTCGACGTGCCCGTCGGCGAAGGAGACGTTGCCGCCCTGGGAATGCCGTCCGGCGGGAAGATCCCACCACTGGGGCGGATCCGTCTCGAACGTCGGTCCGCGGGGCGGGATGCCGAAGTGGGAATCGAGGATGCCGTCCTCGTGAACGCCCACGAAATGCAGAAGGCGCGACGGCGGCGGATCGTCGATCTCATTTTCCTTGGTAAAGCTCGGCGGGTAGTATCTCGGCTCGGCATACGGCACGCCGTTAATGGATTGGCACAGGTTGTAGCTGCGCGTCCGCCGCATCGAAAGCGGTTGGCCGTCTTCCGTTCTCACCCGCGACAAATCGGCCGGACATCGATAGATCCCGGTGGACTTGTTGTAAGTAAAAAGCAAGCCATTTTCGATATTCTCGGTGGTCGTATCGAAAGGCGCCAACCCGATACACCACGTCATGGCTTCGATGAATCCGTCCGCGGGCGCTTCGGTGCCGATATTGTAAACGTACCGGTTCGGCAACAGAAAGCCGTCGTAATCCATGGAATAGAGTTTTGCACACGTCTGAAGCTGCCTCAGGTTGCTCAGGCAGGCCACTTTCCGCGCCTGCGCTCTGGCTTTGGACAGCGCCGGTATCAAAATCGCCAGCAGAAGAGCGAGAACCGCGATCACGATGAGCAATTCGATTAACGTAAAGGCCGGCTCCCATAATCCCGCCCGAATCTTCACCTGAACGAGATCCCACGTCCCTCTCGAGCCGGAGGGTGCGCCCCCCATTGAGTACGGGGTTTCAGCCAACACAATGGGTTTTTGACGTCGATGTCGCATCCTGCACCCCATATCGAATCTTGGACCTCGAATATGATTATACCATAATTCCCTGATCGTCTAAAGGATTACTTTTTCATACCGGGACGGGTTCTCGAAAAAGCCCGTCGTCTGTCAAATTTCGCCATTTTTAGATAATCTTGTCAAGAAAATGCGCCGATATATCGATGTTTCGGGTACAGACTTTTCTTGTTGACAGAATGTGGTCAATATCGTATAAATAAATACCGTATCGTATCAACAGATTACATTCGATCAATGCGACAATGTGACTTTCAATTTACCATTCTAAAATCTTTTTGAAGGAGGACGATTATGTGTACCAAACTGATTCATGTCGCTTCAATCATCCTGGTTCTGGTTCTAGCCGGCAGCGCTCCGGCTGAATTGGCGGCCCACTGGAAGTTCGATGACGGCGCCGGCACGACGGCTACGGATTCGTCAGGCAATGACTATCACGCCACCCTCTTCGGCGATCCCGTGTGGGTCGCGGGCTACGACGGCGGCGCGCTCGACACGACCGACGGCTGCTACGGTGCCATTCAAGGCTTGTACTACGATACCAATCCCCTCCCCGATACGACCGGACTGACCGTCTGCGCCTGGATTCGCACGGAGACCGCAGGCGGACAGTATATCGTTTCGTTTGACCGTAATGAATATTATCGCTTCTCGATCAACACGACGGATGCGGCCGATTCCGGCCAGGTGGACTGGGACGTGTATGACGATTCGGGACAGGTTGACTACGGCAGTGTGACGCGTGTGGACGACGGCCAATGGCACCATGTTGCAGGCGTTTATGACAACGGTACCATGACCATCTATATCGACGGCGAGGCGGAGCCTTCGGTCACGGGCGGCTCGACGTGGGGAAGATGGAGAGACGTACGTTACGGTTTCATCGGCAAGAACTCGGAAGCCACCGAATTCCACTCTCCCGTTCCAAGCGGCAATCCATTGGATGGGGACCTCGACGAACTGCGCATCTACCACAATGCGATGTCGCAGTTAGAGATAAGGGCATTGGTGGGCTTTTCGGAATCATACGAACCGTATCCTGAGGATGGGGCCAAATTTACGGACACATGGGTTAACCTTGAATGGACGCCGGGACCTTATGCCGTTTCGCATGATATCTATTTTTATGATTCATTTGATGACGTGAACGAGGGCACGGCCAATGCATTTGCGGGCAATACGACCAATACATTCTTCACGGTCGGCTTTCCCGGTATGCCATTCCCGGACGGTCTGCTTCCCGGTACGACCTACTACTGGCGTGTGGACGACGTAGATGCAAGTGGGGCAAAAATACGAGGTAACGTCTGGAGCTTTTGGATTCCTCCAGTCAATGCATACGATCCCATTCCCGGTGATGGTGAGGGTGCCGAACCGACCGACGTCATTCTAAGCTGGTCGCCCGGTATGAACGCCATCATGACCGGCGTATATTTCGGGATGGATGCTGAGCAAGTGGCCAATGCGGCTGGTGCCCCCCCGTATATGGACACAACGTATGATCCCGGCCTTCTGGCTCCGCAGACCACATACTACTGGCGCGTGGACACGTTCAACGGGGCAACATGGTTTAAAGGCGATGTTTGGACCTTCACGACCCGTCCCGATATTCCCCTCACGACGGATCCGAACCTCGTCACTCACTTGAAGCTCGACGAAGGCTCCGGGACGACGACCCTGGATTGGTCGGGCCACGGTTATGACGGGAAAATCTTCAAGCTAATATGGACTCATCCCGGTTGGCTTTACGACGAGGACAAAGCCCTAACCTTCGACGATGAGGGGTACGTCGCCATCGAGGAACTCAGCTATAGCGGCGGCGGACGAACGGAGGTGACCGTGTGCTCCTGGATTCGTACGGACGACCCGAACGATCAGTATATTCTTTCATTCGACCGCAACGAGTATTATCGCCTCCAGATCAACGGCGAGGTCGCCGGCCCCGGCCAGGTTGGCTGGCATGTGATGACCATGAGGGGCGCGACAGAAGTGCAGGTGGACTACGGCAGCGCCACTCGCGTCGATGACGGGCTCTGGCACCACGTCTGCGGCGTCTATAATAACGGCGTCTCGACGATCTATATCGATGGTCTGCCTGAGCCTTCGGCGGTGTGGGGCGGCTGGACCTACGGAATAGGCGATCTAACCCGCTTTGGCTTCCTCGGCGCCAACTCTGAAGCCACGGATTTCAATGGAAGCAGAGGCACGGGGACTGGCATCACCGGCGACCTCGGCGATTTACGAATCTACAGCAAGGCCCTCACCCAGGAGGAAATCCTGGAAGCGATGCGGGGCGATCCCCAGATGGCCTGGGATTTACGGCCGACGAACGGAAGGGTCGTGGAAGTGGATACGGTCTCATCGGTCACTTGGAGGCCGGGCGATCAGGCCATGCAACACGACGTCTATTTCGGCGACGATGCGGATGCCGTTGCAAATGCCGACGAGTCCGACACGACCGGGGTCTATCGCGGCCGGCAGAGCAATACGATCTTCTCTCCGCGTGAAGGCCTCGAATGGGGCCAGACCTATCACTGGCGCATCGACGAACTCAACAACGATGGATCGATCACCCAGGGCAGACCCCGCGTGATTAACATCGCCGATTATCTGGTCGTGGACCATTTCGAGGACTACAACGACTATACGCCCGACGAGATATGGAGTACGTGGATCGACGGATTCGGCACGACCACGAACGGCGGCATCGCCGGCCATCCCGATCCGATTGATTTTTCCGTGGGAGAACATTACGTTGAAACGGGAATCGTCCAGAGCGGCCGCCAGTCGATGCCTCTGTACTATGACAACAATCTCAAGTATTCGGAGGCCGAAAGGACGTTCGCATCCCCAATGAACTGGACCCGGCACGGTGTGACGGAATTGTCGCTGTGGTACAGAGGGAACGGGTCGAATGCCGCCGAGCCGATGTACGTGGCGATCGCCAACAGCACCGGCAATCCCGCGGTTGTGTATAATGACGATCCGAACCTGATCTCGACCGCCTGGATCGAGTGGGTCATCCCCTTGCAGGCGTTTGTCGAGCAGGGCGTGAACCTGGCCAGCGTAAACAGCATCGCCATCGGCTTAGGCACCCGAGGCAATACCGCAACAGCCGGCGGCTCGGGTGTGATCTATATTGACGACATCCGGCTGTATCGTCCGCGCCCGGTGGTCATTGACAACTTCAGCTTCGAGCTGCCCGGCACGGAAAAGCAGAAGGGCTTTGACAACGTGCCCGGCTGGACCACCGATCGACCCTGCGCCGATTCAGGCGTGGAGACCGGGTACACGCCCACCGATGGAGATTGGACGGCGTATCTGATGAGCGGCGATCCCCCCCTCTGGCAGCTCACGGACCATACTATTACAAAGTGGGACGTGCTGGAACTAAAGGTGGATGCCCGGATCACATGGGCCGCGACAGCCTTGCATATGGTCCTCTTCTATGACAACAACGGAGACAAAGTGCCGATAGCGAGTAGTGATTTTACTCTGACGGATGCGATGCAGGAATATACGCTGTCGTTCTCAGCCAGCGATGTTCCGGAATCCGTCGGTCGTAAAATCGGAATTCAATTCTACAACGTCAGCGAAGGGGATACCTGGATAGGTTTGGATAACGTGCGTCTCGAACCTTCAGCCCAGTAAGTCGTTTGATGCAAGCTTGCGTACTCTCGATCAAAAAGAGTGCGAGTAAGTTCATATAAATAATGGGGCCTGTATCGATTGATTCGCTACAGGCCCTTTTTAATCCCAAAGAAGACCGATCACATAACCTTTGACGGAGAACCAAGCTGGTGTTATAATGCCACGCGTATAGAATTTTCTTAACAGTTAGGGTGTGCAAAGCACACCCGATTGGAATGGATGGGCGACGCCCCACGCAACGGATTGGACATATATGATAACAAATGGTACTGTAGCGGCCCTTTTGCGGCCATGCGAGAGAACGCGGGCGGGATTTTATGATATCGGATTGATTTTTGCCGGCTCGATTCTGATCGCCCTGAGCGCCAAGGTCCAAATTCTACTGCCCTTTAGCCCGGTTCCGATTACGGGTCAAACCTTCGCCGTGCTGATGATCGGCGCGCTGCTCGGCGCCCGGCGCGGGAGTCTCGCCGTGCTGGCCTATCTCATCCAGGGGGCCGCCGGGATGCCCGTCTTTGCCTTCGGAGGCGGCTTCGCCGTCCTGCTCGGCCCGACGGGCGGCTACCTGATCGGTTTCATCCCCGCCGCCTACCTGACGGGACGCCTGGCCGAGAAAGGCTGGGACCGTCGGATTGGAACAACAGTTCTGGCAATGATTCTCGGTAATGCGGCTATCTATGCCTGCGGGCTGTTCCGGCTGGCCTGTTTGATAGGCTTTAGCACAAAAGTCCTGACGGTCGGTGTATACCCTTTCGTCATCGGCGACTTGCTGAAAATAGCTTTAGCCGCAGTGCTATTGCCATTAGGCTGGAAACAACTCGAATCAGCAGGCTTGGGCAGCAAACAAGAAAAACAAACATAACACAGACCAATTTGTCTTGGTATCCTGCTTGACGCAAGTCACACAGTAATACACCGATTGAATCCGCCTGATTTAAGCGTCGAGATCAGAAGCCTGATCGAGATATATCCTCCTTGGGAAAAAGCGGTCGTGAAGAATGAGAGCAGTGTTACCGGACAACGAGAGAACAGGATTGATCCAGGCAGAGCTTACCACAAAGAGGATCACACCATGTATCAACGGACGCGGTCTTTTGTGACAATCCGCTGAATGCGATTGATAGGCCCAAAAAAGTAGTTAACTCGTATGTTGTCTTAAGAAATCTTCTAAGATATCTTTGACACCAATAGCGGGAATCAATTCGCAAATTCCTTGTGCATCAGTTCCCCCTACAATCGCAACCAATTCACACTTTGTATTAATAACAGGCGCTCCTTGCATCCATGGTTCAGTCCTAATATCACAGGCAATTGTGCTCTGCAGGGAAGCTCCAGAGACGTAAGTAGTTGTTCGACCAACTGCGTTGATCCATCCTGAAGAACTGGAATAACCGAGGGCAATTATTCGATCACCTATTCCGATGGTATCTGCGAACTTTTCTACGGGAACTACCGGTTTGGTAAGTTCGATTTTTACTAAAGTCAAATAAAGATCCGGTCGACTACAGCGCTCTATTATCTTGGCTGACAATCACATGCCAGTACTTGGAACTTCAATCTGAATATTTTCCTCCGAAGGTTTAAGGGCGGATGATGGAACAAGAACCCACCCATCGGATGATACGAAAATGCCAATGCAAGGCCTTATGACGACTATGCTTTGTCGAAGAAAGCTAAAAAGTTCATTCAATCCCTTCGAAGCGATTTGCGCGATTTCGGAATTATCCGACTTTGACAAGCGAGCCAAAACTGACGCACCACCCTCACCCCCATAATGTTTGGCTAATACAGCAGCCAATTCCTCATCACCCAGTGCTGCGATTGAATCTAAGGCTGCTTGCCTTGCTTTTTGATCTTCAGATGCGAGGTGGACAAAAAATTTCTCAACTGTCTGGACACGCAGAACAGATATCTCATGACTTTTCTGTCTTTGTTGAGAATCAAGCTGACGCTGATTGTAAACGCTGGTCGCATAAATTCCTATCAGGGCTATAATCACTCCTGACAAAAAGGTAGAAACTGAAGCAAATTTATCCCAAAAATCCTTAGATTTCTCTTCATTATCTTCAAGCTTTTCAACTCTGTCATTGAGGGATTGTAAATGGTTTTCGATTGTCTCAGGGATTTTTGCATTGGACACAGCCATACCTTCCTCAGAATTACTTTTTGTTGAGGGTGGTTCAGCATAAGAGATGACCGTCATTAAAGCGATAAACAGAATAATCGCAATAAATGAGAGTTTATTGGAATCGTTTAAGCTCATTCGATCACTCCATTTTCATGGGGCCTAACATTGTATATTAGGGTTTCAGTATAAAACTCCAGACCTCTCTGAGTGTCCGTATAACACCCCTTTGCCTGAAGTCCATAAGAAATCCCTCTCAAACGACTTAGGCCAGTTATCCTTCCTAATTAGAAGTCTTATATGGTTTCCGTATAACATCCCGAACTTCTCGTCATCAGTAGAATTCCAAACCGCAGTTGTGCCCTTATAAAATACATAGAGACTTTGATCTGTCAAGAGATAAAGTAAAAGCCAGATAGGTCGTTTCTTTTCCGCTTATTATAATGCCGAAGGAGGGAATCGAAACCTCAGCCTGTTGCCAGGACGGGATTTTGAAATCCGCATTCCCTCGTAATCAGAAGTCTACGTTATACATACCATTCACTTTCATCGAATCCGGCATGGGCTAACACAAATCGGATAACGTTGTGGATAAACCGCCAGCAACTGCGCCCGAAGGGCGCGGCTTGTTATTGGTCAGTCTTCATCCCGTGGTTCGGCGATTTGGTGCTACCAAAAAGCAGCCTTTCTGCAGAAAAAAGGTGAACGGCACGTCTAATCAGGTCAGAGCGCTGCGGACAATCCGCATTACTGCAGCTAGTGCAAAATCTGACGCTTCGGAACATGGACCTGGAACCGATACTTGATCTTGAGACTGTACCATTCACCAATCTCAATGGTACAACTCTCGTCGATACTTGTCAACGGTCTTAATTCTTGGGTGATTTCTTTCATTTTGTCTTTTTCTGTCGACGAACGTTGGAATTCACCGGAATTACGGAGCATAGCGGAGTAATTTCCGGTGCAATGAAATGTTAGCTATATATTGCGTAAAGTCGAAAAGAAATCCTGAATGTAGCCATTATATAATCCAAAGATATCACAAAAGATATATGGTTGGGAAATTGTCTTGGCGACAACCTTACTTTGAGAGCCATCAGTAATTATTTGAACTTCAAACTTCGTTGAAAGACACAATGGCCAAAGATTTGGCTTTATAGTTGTTTTGAAATAATTCTCTCGGACTTGAGAAGTATTTACATATTTATAAGAAGGCTGCTTGCCTTTTAATATTTTGAGAATTGATTCTGATATATCCGCTGATGGAATATTGAAGGATTCTGCTAGTGCTCTTTTAACAGTCATATTTTTCTCTCCTTATAGCTAACGTGAGGACTCCGCAGCGAACCGTCAGGGACGTCTCACTGGAGCCCATTGTGCGGCCCTCACTATTGAGGGAGAGTCGTGCTTTGTTTGATGAAACAGACTTCCTGACCCTTTTTGATAATTGAGACCGATGGTCGAGTAGACGTAAAGCTCTATTATTTAGGCATACTTTGTATTCACCGTTTCTCCTCTCTTTCGATTGAGGAGTGCCACAATATTCAGCCGTGTAAAAGAGCTTTACGCCCCTCTCGGAACCGGACTTGAGGATTTCCACTCATCCGGCTCTTCAGCAAAACTCACCCAACGGGCGACAGTGTAAAGACACCATCCATGCCACTCGCTTGGTCCCTGCCAAGAATACTGTAGCATTCCTTTCGAGCCCGTTGAGATAGGAGGCAATGTTGCCAGCGTGATGTACTCCATCTCAGTGTATGGCATACGCGACTCATCCCTTTACATTTTGCTGCCAGGTTCTTCGAGTGTCCCAATTCCAGGGACTCGATGGGCATTACCCCATCTACGCCTCTACTATTCCCTGGTCCGACTGGCATACCGCCGTACTTCCTCCTTCGCCTCTTCGACTCGTTGGAAGCTTCCTAGGGAACGGCATGCCTCTCCCGAGTTCCGCTGTGAACCGTTGAATGACCCGCTATGGTCTGCGACCCCGGCACGCCGCTAACACACTCGCCGTTATCGTGTGTAGCGATACTGGCTTCCAGATGGAAAAACCCTTGGCCCAATGCAACAGGACATATTTCGGGGCTGTAACAACCTTCACTTTCGTTATGGCTGATCATTCGCCTTTCCTTGAGCTTTGCATATCTCGTTACCTCAACATACATCAAGTTCAGTTCTGGCCTGGTGGCTAACCTTTGCCTAGTCCGTACATAAGCGTGATTTCTGGTGACACACGATGCTGAGATTTATAAAAAGGCTCGAAATGCCCCTTTAGATTGCGTATAATGCCTCTATACGAAAGAGAGCGAATCG
>Ga0272442_10004004_pt1 | contig 20334 bp, 20 predicted proteins | sample SSMForm2O_FD_200262 | JGI IMG/M metagenome (GOLD analysis project Ga0272442, IMG submission 200262) | Marine sediment archaeal communities from Little Sippewissett salt marsh, Falmouth, MA, United States - SSM-Form-2O | ecosystem: Environmental > Aquatic > Marine > Wetlands > Sediment ... | reverse complement strand
TGGATATGGTTCACTTTTCAAGTTTATACAGTTCACTTTTGAATTTTAAATAACATAGAAAAAACTGCTGGTTGAAAAATGCAATACTACGTGTTAGACTCAACCCGTTATCACACTTGAATACAGTGTGCTTTCCGCTCCTGTGGCAAACTACAAGGTTTGACCAGAGGGGCAATCCCGAGGAAAGGAGGTACGCTCATGCGTAATTACGAGCTAGCTTATATTGCTGACTCAGATCTGGATGTACAATCCCTCGAAGGTCTCCAAGAAAAAATTGCAGGCTGGATTGAAGCTGAAGGCGGCAAGATTCTTAAAGTTGACCGTTGGGGACGACGCCGTATGGCTTATCAGATCAATAAGAAGCAGGATGGCTTTTATGTATTTATTAAAGTCGAACTGCCACCAGCTGCTGGTCAGGCTCTGGAGCATAATCTCAGTTTAACTGAAGATGTAATTCGATTTATGCTAATTTTGGAAGAGCCAGCTGTTGAAGAACCGGAAGCTGAGTAGCGTTTGATTTCAGGGAGGATAGGGATGGAACGCGGCTTGAATAAGGTAATGATTATTGGAAATCTGGGACGCGACCCGGAAATGCGTTATACACCATCAGGAAAACCTGTTACAACTTTCAGTGTGGCGACACCAAGGCTTTGGCATTCTTCCGATGGTGAAAAACATGAAGAGACTGAATGGTTCAACGTGGTTGCGTGGGGAAATCTTGCTGAAATTTGTAATAATAATCTAAAGAAGGGTTTCCAGGTTTATATTGAAGGAAGGCTTCAGACACGACGCTGGGAAGACGGCACAGGCAAGAAACACTTTGCTACAGAGGTCGTTGCACAGGAAATGATTGAACTCGGTACTTCACAAACAGTTGTACACGAGGCAGATCACCTGGCGTATGAAGACCATCAGGAATCTTACTGATATTCATCCCGCTGCATTCCTGACGTACATATAAAAAGATAAACAAGGGAGGTATACCTTGGCAGATCAAAGATCAGAAAGAAGATACAGATCCGGGAGAGGACGTAGATATTCACGGCGTGCTCGTACCTGTCAATTTTGCAGCGGTAAAGTTACCCATATCGACTATAAGGATACAGAACTGCTGCGGCGGATGGTTAATGAGATGGGAAAGATTCGCTCCAGGCGAGAGACTGGTAATTGTGCTCGTCATCAGCGGATGGTGGCACGTTCTGTGAAACGCGCTCGTCACATGGCACTGCTGCCGTTTACACCTGAACCTTATCACTAGAAATTTTCTAAACTGAAGCAGGAATTTCGGGCATGGAAAGTAATTCCGTGCCCGTTTGAAAATAATCCAGTTCTTGCTGCAGGGAAAGCCGAGATAAAAACTATATGGCAGCAAAATTGAAAAAGAACAAGTTTATTGCCCGAGCGGAGCGAGAAAAACGACAGAGCAAATGGATCCTTATCGGGACGATTGTAACAGGTATTGCGGTACTGGCTCTGGTGGGCTATGCATTGGTCTATGAATTCGGTATAAAACCCAATGAAGCCGTACTGGAAGTAAATGGCGATAAGATAAACCGAGATACATTTCGGGCAGAGTTTTTATTGCGTTATGACGAGAGTACGGATCCGCAGACAATTGCTAGCTCTGTGCTGAATACACTGACAAACCAGCTTTTGACAATCCAGGAAGCGAAGGACCGCGGAATAGAAATTACCGATGAGGATGTACAGGATACGATCTACGGCTATTTTGGTTTTTATCCTGATGGAACGCCAACCCCGTATCCTTCAAGTACGCCGGATCCTGAAGCTGAACCGACTGCTGAATTGGAAACAGAAGATGCTGCTGTTGAACCAACTGCAGCACCTACGCCTACTCCCTATACCCAGGAATTATTCGATGAGAACTATAAGTTATTCCTGGATCAATGGGAAGCACAAGGCGTAGCTGAGGAGGAGATATTTGAATCAATCAGGCGCAGTATGTACATGGAGCGTCTGCTTAATGAGCTTCGTGCTGAAATACCAAAAGTCGAAGACCAGGTAAATGCACGTCATATTCTGGTTGAAACAGAAGATGAAGCAAACGAAGTCATCGACAAATTGGATCAGGGAGAGAGCTGGGAAGATCTGGCACTTGAATATTCCCTTGATACATCCAACTCATCCAATGGCGGCGATCTGGGTTGGTTTACAAAAGATCTCATGGTTGCTGAGTTTGCCGATGCTGCATTCTCAATGGAAGTTGGGGAAATCAGTGATCCAGTCGAGACGCAATATGGCTGGCACATCATTGAAGTGATTGGCCACCAGGATCAGGTTCTTGACCAGTATACATTTGAATACCGGGTACAAACAGTTTATCAGGAACTCCTGAATGAAAAACTGGAGGATGCAGTTGTGGAAATCAACCAGGAACTTGTGGATGAAATGCTGAATTCACTTTTCCCCGGTTTGATCCAGTAATGAATTGGCGAATGTATTGAAATAAGTCGTAAAATAAAAGTGTGAAGATGACGACATCATAAACAAGTCGTCATCTTCTTTTTTTGAATATATGTATACCCTTGATGATTGCGCTTTCAATGCATATACTGGATTTACAAAGGTATGATGGATATTGAAGGTCTATTAACTGTTCTTGAAGGAAAGATAAAGCCCGATGAGCGCGAGTGGATTATACGCGCCTATCGAAAAGCTGAAACAGCCCATAAAAAGCAAACCAGGGCCTCGGGGGAGCCCTATGTTCAACACTGCCTTGCAGTTGCTCATATACTGGCAGAGTTGGGGCTGCCTGCACCAGCCATCATTGCTGGCCTGTTACACGACACTGTTGAAGATACATCAATTAAATTGGATACACTGGAAAAGGAGTTTGGGGAGGAGGTTGCACGACTCGTTGATGGTGTAACCAAACTTACTCAATTGCCACGTGTAAGCAGTCGAAAAGATGATGGCAAGAAGACAACACTGGCAACAGAAAGTGAACTGGCAAAGGAAACACTTCGCAAGACATTCCTTGCCATGGGGGATGATGTACGCGTTGTTGTGATAAAGCTGGCGGACAGATTGCACAATATGCGGACTTTACGCCATCTTCCGAAAGATAAGCAAGAACGCATCGCGCGGGAAACACTCGAGATCTATGCTCCACTTGCCAATCGATTGGGTATCTGGCAGATCAAATGGGAACTGGAAGACCTGAGTTTCCGCTATGCTATGCCGGAGGAATACCGGCGCATTGCTGCTTTCGTCGATGAACGACGTGTAGACCGTGAAAGCGTGATGAATACCATCATCGATCACCTGAAAAGAATCATTTCTGAAGAGGGTATTACCGCAGAAGTAAAGGGGAGACCAAAACATCTATATTCCATTTATCGAAAAATGGAGCGAAAGAATGTGGCTTTTGACCAGGTATTTGATGTTCGCGGTGTCCGAATTATTGTTGAAACAGATAATGATTGTTATCTGACATTGGGGATCATCCACAACCAATGGCAGCCCATGCCGGGAACCTTTGATGATTATATTGCAACACCCAAGGATAATTATTATCAGTCATTGCATACTGCTGTGATGTATGAAGATGGCAGGCCGCTGGAAGTACAGATACGCACCCCGGAAATGGATGAAAGGGCGGAATATGGTATTGCTGCCCATTGGAGGTATAAGGAAGGCCGTAAGCGGGACGATGCTTATGAACGAAAAATCCTCTGGCTGAGACGTCTGATGGAATGGCGTCAGGACGTTGATGATGCAAGCGATTTTGTCGATGCAATGAAAACAGATGTTTTCACGGATAGGGTTTATGTATTCACTCCTCGAGGCGATATCATTGATCTGCCTTCTGGATCTACACCAATTGATTTCGCTTACCATATCCATACAGATATCGGCCACCGCTGCAGGGGAGCTAAGGTGGATGGAAAGCTGGTTTCACTTGACCATAAACTGAAAACCGGCGACGTCCTCGAAATTCTGACCACAAAAAGGGGAGGGCCAAGTCGGGATTGGTTGAATCCAAGTCTCGAGATGGTTGCCAGCCAGCGTGCTCGAAGCAAGATACGCCAATGGTTCAAACGCCAGGATCGCGAACAGAACATTTCCCATGGCCGGCTACTCCTGGAGCGTGAGCTTCGTCGCCTTGGTATGGAATCACACAGTTACGAAGATATTGCCAGGGAAATGGACTATTCTAATATTGATGACCTTCTGGCGGCAATAGGGTGTGGCGATACACATCTTGGAAAAATTATTCCTCGTCTTGATAAGGAAGAAGAAGACAAGGATGAATTTGATATTCCAACCACGGCTGAGTTTACTGCTGAGCCGCTGGGATCTGAAGAAGTTACAATACTTGGTGTATCGGGACTGCTGACACAGCTGGCACGCTGCTGTAATCCTGTTCCGGGAGATCAGATTATTGGTTATGTTACTCGAGGGCGTGGTGTTACAGTACATCGGAGAGATTGTCCTAATATATTAAGAATTCGGGACAAGGAAAGACTTGTACAGGTTTCATGGGGACAACATATGCAGCGTTATCCAGTTTCCATACGGATTCGCGCCTATGATCGTGACGGTTTAATGAAAGATGTGTCAACCCTTCTTTTGAATGAGTCAATTAGCATCTCGTCATTGAATGTAGCTACCAAGAATAGCCTGGCGACTTTTGACATGGTCATGAGCATTAAGGACATCAACCAATTGAGCCGTGTGTTAAACAAGATAGAAGCCCTGCCCAACGTACTTGAGGCAAGACGCATACGTCCTGGATAGGTAAGTATTCTGAGACATCAAAAAACTGATAATTTGAGAACCGGTTTTTTCTTATAGAATATTTATGGCACGGTCTTGGTGAGTGAGATAGGATCGAATTTATAAAACAGGTGCTTATCCAATTTGGAGGAAAGTCTGATGCCTCGAGTAGTGTGCCGTTATATTGATTGTATTTACCTGGAAAATAGTGTCTGCTCTGCGGACAGTGTCATTATTGATCCGGACGAGGGTTGTTTGACATATGCAGGTGTAAATGACCTTGAGGTCGAAAACGAATGGGATGATAATCTGGATGAGTATGATGATGACGAACTCCTATACGAAGATGAGGACGACGAAGAAGAAGATTGGTTGGATTAGATAAACACTCGGGATCTTCAGGCATCAGAGGATAGACTTGAGCAACTTATAATAACGACAAAGATGGGTATCAACCCATCTTTGTTTTTTGAAAACTGGAATCAAGCAGAACTATCACGGCATATGCAATCTGGTCAGCTCTTAACCCTGTGCTTCAGTGTTCTTGAAAGGATATCCTCCAATTCATCTGAAGATTTCTTCTTACTGGATGGTGAAGCCGGTGACGCTGTGTCACCATCTTGATCGTCATCTGATTCTTGAAGGGCTTTTCGTAAAGCAATTTCCATGGCTGTTGCTACTGGTTCTTCATTTGCCTCATCTTCGTCTTCTTCATATGCAAGTTCTTCAGCCTGTTTCATGCTCAGACGGATTTGATGCTTTTTACGATCCACGTCGAGAATAGTAACTTCGACTTCCTGATCTACACTAACAAGTTCAGAAGGATCCCGCACGTACTCATCACTTAATTCGCTAACATGGATAAGCCCTGGACGTTCAGCGCCAATATCAACAAAAGCGCCAAATGATTCAAGCCTGATTATGGTACCCTTTACCTTCATGCCGGATTTGACAGCTTTCCAGGGAAGCAGAACTGGCTTTATCATTGATAGTTCCAGGCGGCCAGATGAAGGGTCAACTTTACGAACCCAGACATCAACTTCCTGGCCAGGTTCTACAACGTCTTCGACGCGATTAACATGGCCGCGCTGAAGCATCGATATGTGCACGAGACCGTCATTTTCCGCACCAACGTCAACGAATGCCCCGAACAGCTCAACTTTCCTAACAATACCTTTAAGCTGCATTTTTGGCTGCAAATTTTCTAATGTTGTTTTTGTAAGTTCTGTTTGACTTTCCACAATACACCTTCCTAATCCATCACATTACAGAGTCGCGGCGGGATTATACCATGAACGAGGTTATGGTTCACTAATCTCTTCCGCGCTTGAATCTTCCACTTCGGGAATAGTATTCCTGGCAACCAGGTACCATCCCTGTGCATCGTGGAATCGGTAACTGGGGTCAAAAAGTGGTCCAATCGTAATACCGCGTACTGTTGTGTCCACAGCATAACTCTGGACCGGGAAAAAGAGTGGCAATCCGGGAAGCAGATCATTGAATCGATACAAAAATCTTTTGTATAGAGCTGCCCGGCGCATTACGTCCGGTGTTGTCCTGGCTTGTTCAAGCCAGATGCTGATGTTTCGATCAGAAAAATTACTGTAATTCTGACCTGTATCAAGTTCAGCGTCATGCCAGAACGGATATGGGTCCGGATCTGGCGAATTATCCAGGTCGAAGGTAACGAGTGCTGCTTGAAAACTTCGTGGTTCGAGATGATCGGCAATAATTTCATCAGCTGTGTAAGCTTCTAGATCGATACGTATCCCGATTGCAGCCCATTCCTGCTGGACCATTTCAGCGATTTGGGCCGATTTTGGATCATCTGAATAGATCAAGGTAAAACTTAATAATTGATCATCTTTAGTGCGGACAAATTCTTCGGTACCTTGTGATGCGCCTGCTGGAAGTACCCATTCCTCAGATTCGAGGATATTATTTGCTTCATCAGGAGCAAATTCCCAGGCAGTAGGCGGATCCTGTGCAGCCCAGGTGCCATTCATCAGGATGCTGTTCGCGATTACAGCCTGGCCCTGAAACACTTCATCAATAATATGCTGTCTGTTTATTGCAAGCATCATGGCCTGTCGTAAAGCTTTCTCATTTAGGAAGGTTTTCTCTGGATGGTCAAGATTAAAAAGGACCATCTGCAGGGAAGGAACTGGAACTGTGTGAAGGTTTACAGCCGTTGAATCCAGGACTTCATCAAGCTTTTCCTGTTGAATTCCCATAACACCTTGAGCTTCACCACTGAGTACGGCGTCTACTGCATCATCTATTGTATCGAAGAAGTAAAATTCAAAACGTTGTAAAAAGGGGACTTCTTCATAGTACTCTTTATTAACCACAAGACTGACACCTTCAATCTGATTGTCTTCGATGAGAAAGTGGTCGAATATAAATGGACCGGTACCGATAGGGTTCAAATTAAAGGGATGATCTACAAGGTCTGACGCACTGACGCCTCTTAACAGGTGGTCTGGAAGCAGGCCAACTGTGAGGTAATCGAGGAAGGGAGCAAAGGGTTCGGGCAAATCAAACTGGACAATGTTTGTATCAACTTTTGTTATTGTTATTTCTTCCCAGAACGTTTTGAGGTAGGCTGGACCGGAATAATCATCATCCTGGAATTTCGAATATGTAAATATTACATCATCAGCTGTAACTGGTTGGCCGTCATGCCAGAAAGCATTTTCGCGCAGATAGAAAGTATATAGAGTAGAATCTGCTGATATAGCCCAGCCTTCAGCAAGATCAGGCTGCGGCCGTGCGGTGGAATCAAATTTTAACAAACCGCTGAACAGCAGCGCATCGATATCTCGATCTACCTGGTTATTGAAATCAAGCAGCGGGTTCAGGCGAATACTGCTGCCTACTTCTGCTTCAATAAACGAACCTCCAGATACCGGCTGCGGGGTAGTTACCTCTTGTTCCCCATTGCGAAGAAGGAAGAGGATCCCTGCAACCAGGATTAATCCGAGAAGAACGATAAGGATCTGCCAGCGATATTTTCGCATCAGGAACCGTTAAATACTCTGTAGCTGATCAAAAACTGCTAATTTGCCAGCATTACGTTTATAAGTGCCAGCAGGAAAAATACAACACTGAGGCCAATGGTGACGTTGAAAAGCAGCTTCTCAATTCCACGACGGACGTGATAGCCGCCTCCACCAAAATCACCGCCAGTCAGCCCTCCCAATCCAGCACCACGACTTTGCAAAATAATTACTGCAATAAGTGCGATTGAGAGAATGATCAGCGCTATGTCAAGATAAGTATCCACAATTTTCCTCCTAAGTCCATTGGGCGGACGGATTATAGCAGATGGTTTAAATCCATTCAAGCAGAAGGATTTGATTATTTACCCGTTTCCATACGTAGAAATGCGTCAATAAACCCATCGAGATCGCCATCGAGGACTGATGTAGTGTTGCCAATTTCAAAATTTGTTCTATGGTCCTTGACCATTTGATATGGATGAAGAACATATGAGCGAATCTGGCTTCCCCATTCTGCAGAGACATGTTTGCCTTTAAGTTTAGCCAATTCTTCTTCCTGTTCCTGGCGTTTCATATCAAGGAGCCTTGCTCGCAGTACTCGCATCGCATTGTCTTTGTTCTGAGTCTGCGAACGCTCATTTTGACAGGTTACGACCAGTCCAGTAGGAATGTGCGTAATGCGGATGGCTGTTTCGTTTTTCTGTACATTCTGCCCGCCTGCGCCGGCGGAACGATACGTATCAATCCTGATGTCTGATGAACTGATTGCAACATCCGAGCTTGAATCTACTTGAGGGTAAACCTCAACCAGTGCAAATGAAGTGTGTCTCCTGTGGGCAGAATCAAACGGAGAAAGACGGACAAGCCGGTGTACTCCACGTTCGGAGCGAAGATACCCAAATACATAGTCTCCACTAATGGCAATTGTGACACTTTTTATACCCGCCTCGTCCCCGTTACTGCTTGAAAGGATTTCTGCTTCCATATCACTGCGTTCAACCCAACGCAGATACATCCTCTGCAGCATTTCAGCCCAATCTTGCGAATCTGTTCCTCCAGCACCTGCATGGATCGACAAAATGGCGTCTTCTTCATCGTAAGGGCCTGATAGAAGCGCCTGAAGTTCTCTCTGTTCGACGATACCATGGATAAACTGAGCCTCGATTTCGATCTCCTTGTCTAAACTATCATCTTCGAGGGTGGCTAACTCAAGGGCATCTTTTGCACGCTGTTCCAGTTTATGCCATGAACTCACATCTTTTTTAAGACGTGATAGGGATCTCATGATTTTTTGAGCTTCTTCTGGATTATCCCAAAGCGCAGGGTCTTCGGATTTCTCTATAAGTGTAGAGAGTTTCTCTTCTCTGGAAGGCAAGTCAAAGACGCACCATTAGTTCCTGGATTCGTTCAAGATCTTCCTGTAGTTTGTTTGTATATTCTTCCATGTAATATCACTTTCCGCTGCTGTCTAGTGCAGCAAGCATAAAATCCGATTTTATCCGTGTGAAAGTAACCCTTCAATATAGTAAGCAGGATCAAATTTCACGAGATCATCTATGTTTTCTCCAACGCCAACAAAGGCTATTGGTAAGCCAAGATCCTCGGCGATAGCAAGGCCAATACCTCCCCTTGCAGAACTATCGAGCTTCGCAAGTACTACTGCATCAACGCCAATCTGATCAGTGAAATACCTTGCCTGCGAGAGACCGTTCTGACCGGTAGTGGCATCAATCACAAGGTAAGTTTGATGTGGAGCGTTGTTGATAACACGGCCGCAAACACGTTTTATCTTTTCAAGTTCCGCCATGAGATTATGGCTGGTATGCATGCGTCCAGAAGTATCGATAATTAAAATATCCGAATTCCTTGTAATCGCTGTTTCTGAGGCGCTGTAAACAACAGCACCTGGATCGCTGCCTGCCTGGCCTGAGATTACATCAACTTCCAGCCTGGATCCCCAGGTTTGTAGTTGTTCAACAGCTGCAGCCCTGTATGTATCTGCAGCAGCAAATAACACTTTCATACCTTTTTCAAGAAATCTAAAGCCAAGACGGGCTGCTGTAGTTGTTTTCCCAGAGCCATTAACACCCGCAAGAAGGATGACTGTAGGTCCAGTTTCAGCATAGACCGGATCATAGGATGACGTGGTTTCAACAAGCAGCTCTTTCAACGCTTTTTCAAGATCACTTTTTTTGATCACACCCTCGTTCGCAGCATAGTCTTGCAGTTCTTCCAGAATCCGTTGAGATGTTGGTAACCCGAGATCTGATTGAACCAGGACTGCCTCAAGGTTGTCCCAGTAATCAGGAGTTAGATCGGATTGCCCAAGAAAGGTAAGAATTTGACCAAAGGCTGAGCGCCGTGTGCGATCAAGTGAATCTCGCCAGGTGTTTTCTTGCATGGTTCGCATTATACCATTCAAACGTTGACTGATCCTGCAGGGTGCATCAGCCATTTGAAGACGCAGTACTAAAGAAAATCAGGTTCATACACATAATACAAGCCCGGTGATATTCACCGGGCTGAGGCTGGGGGTCGAGGATTCGAACCTCGGCTGGCGGAGTCAGAGTCCGCTGTCCTACCACTAGACGAACCCCCAATCGAGGGCATTTTACCATAGAGGCAGCTTGATGTCTATGAGGTCAGGCTGCGCTCAAGTATTGCCGCAGATTCTGCGATTCTTTTCAATACTTCTTCGTAACCAATAACATGCATACTCTCGATTAAAGGCGGACTTACTTTCTGGCTGGTAACCGCCATACGGAGGATCCCGAATAGTTGTCCCGCTTTCAGGCCAAGAGAATCTGCAAGTTCGCGCAGTCGTGCTTCTACATCGTCGTGGTTGTAGGTCTCCAGGTTTCTGAGTGTATCATGGGCGGCTCGAAGTGCCTGCAGGGATGCCGATTCATCCATTTTCTTGCCGACAAGCTCTTCAGGGGAAGGCTGTTTCCATTCGGTGAAGAAGAAACCTGCAATATCAACTGCTTCATCGAGGGTTCGTAAACGTTCCTGAAGTATTGGCATTAGCTCGACTATATCATTAAAGGAAGGATCAAGGCCGGCTTCTTGAAATACAGGAACAAGACGACTTGCAAGTTCATCCTGGTCGAGGGCTCGTATATGGAGTTTGTTAAAATGATCCAGCTTTGTGAAATTTACTGCCGCAGGGCTTGGATTGAGTTTTTCTATTGAAAACTTCTCAATCAGGTCCTGAAGTGTGAAGAATTCTGTGTGGTCATCATAAGACCAGCCCATAAGCGCAATCCAGTTATTTATAGCTTCAGGGAGAAAGCCCAGTTCTTTCAGATCGAGAGTATAAACAGCTTTGAAGCTGCTGCTGTTGGATTGGCGTTTACTCAATTTTCCCTTTCCTGTAGGGTTCAGAAAGAGTGATAGATGCATCCAGAGTGGTTGTTCCCAGCCATAGGCATTATATATCTGGACATGAAGAGGAAAGGTGGGGAGCCATTCTGAACCGCGGAAAACATGTGTGATTCCCATAAGATGGTCGTCGACCATTGCTGCCAGATGGTATACGGGAAGGCCATTTGACTTGAGCAGTATGTAGTCATCAAGCGTGCGGTTCTCTACACGAATTTCGCCTCTCATCTGGTCGTAACAGGTTGTAGTTCCTTCTTTTGGTGTCTTGAACCTGACTACATATTTTTCGCCCTTGTCGATCCGGGCTTTTGCTTCTTCAAGAGAGAGAGAACGACACAAACCGTCATAGCGAGGATCTTCCTTCCGATTTTTCTGTTCTTTACGAACCTGAGCAAGCCTTTCTGGCGTGCAAAAACAGTAATAGGCGTGGCCGTTCCTGATTAGTTCTTCAATATGCTCCTGGTATATCTGACGCCTTTCAGATTGGCGGTAAGGTCCGCAAGGGCCTCCGATATCAGGTCCTTCATCCCACTGCAGACCAAGCCAGTGAAGGCTGTCGATAAACTCTTTTTCAGAGTCAGGATTGAATCTTTTCCTGTCTGTATCTTCCAATCGAAGAATAAACGAACCACCAGCTTGCCGGGCCAGCAAGTAGTTATAAAGAGCTGTTCGAGCACCACCGATATGAAACCTTCCAGTGGGGGATGGAGCAAAACGTACGCGTATACTATCCTTTTTTGCCATAAACCTACCTTAGATTATCTAAAATTCAATCTCTTTCTGACGAATTATTACACTTTCAACCAAACCGATTCCCATCAGGCTTGTTACGAGAGAAGAGCCTCCGGCAGAGAAAAATGGCAGTGGAAGACCTGATACAGGAAATAAATTCAGATTCATGCCAATGTTAAAAGAACCCTGGAAGAGAAGCAGAAAAGCAACGCCATAGCTGATGAGTGCTCCATAGGGATCTTTTGCTATACGAGCAGCACGGAAACAACGATATATGATAAAGAAAAAGAGCACAATCAGGAATGATGCTCCAATAAATCCAAATTCCTCAGCAAGGGCTGAAAAAATAAAATCCGTATGTCTTACCTTCAGGAATCGGAGCTGCACCTGGGTGCCGTGGCCATAGCCTTGTCCAAATAATCCTCCAGAACCTATAGCAATCATGGATTGTTCAATATTATAAATCGAGCCATATCGGGCTTCAGGATCCGGGAAAAGAAAGTTGTAGATTCGCTGCATTTGATAGTATTCAAAAATGAGGAAGTCCTCTCCCTTGGGGTAGCCTACGAGAAAGTAATTTAACATAAATGGGGTAATGAGCAAGAGTAAAATCAGAATAATTCCTATCATCACCCCAATTTGTTTGAAGGAAAGCCCGGCAGCCCAATACAATGCAAACCAGATTACTAGAAGAACGATCGACGTGCTCAGATCAGGCTGGAGGTAGATAAAAAGAACGGGAAGCCCCACGAGAGCGAGACTGCGGATCAATGTACGTGTCTTATTGATATACTGCATATTGCGCGAGAAAAAATCAGCCAAAATGAGGATCATGAGTATCTTCGAAAGTTCTGACGGCTGAATGGGGATGATCCCGATCTGAAACCAGCGTGTGGAACCAAAACTTGTCTGGCCCAGGATCATGATAAGAGCAAGAAGCGCCAGGATGACAATATACATTGGTTGGGTTATTGCTGACCAGAAATGGTAGTCAATCATGGCGAAAACCAGAAGTACAACAAATCCAAGAGCGGCGTAGATTGCTTGTCTGGGAACTGTTTCCGCCAGGGATTCATTGCCGGCTATTGCCGAACGAATCATAGCAATGCCGGCTATTGTCATGAGTGAAACTGCCGCCAGCAAAAGAATATCAAAATGACGCCATATTCGGAGGGATCTCAGCATATTGGGGCCTGGGCGACTACCGCCGGCGCGCTCGCGGGGATGCGAGCGGGATATCTGCTACCAGACGCTGATGAGATCGATCCTCGGTCAAAGAGATATCGACCTGTTTCTGGTCAATATCCACATATTTTGATATCACCTGAATTATTTCGTCTTTAAGAGCCTCCAGTTTTCCGGGAGAGAGGTCTGCACGGTCATGGATCAACACAAACTGCAGACGCTCTTTGGCTTCATCAGCACTGGAAGGCTGCCCGCTGAAAAGACGTTCAATTAGACTCATCAATCGCCTCCAGATCGAACGAGACGTGAAAGCTTACTTAGTAAGTTGTCTCCGGCATCAAGTTCGGTAAAAGGAACGATTTCGCCGGAAAGCCTGCGAGCGATATTTTCAAAAGCTTTTCCAGCTATGCTGCGATTGTTAAGGACAACTGGGGATCCCTGGTTTGATGCCACAATAACTGCCTCATCATCAGGTACAACACCTACTAATTCTACCGCAAGGACATCCAGAACATCCTCTGTGCCAAGCATATCACCCCGCTTGACCATTTCAGGCTTAAGCCTGTTGATTACCAGCATGCCAGGACCTTTTTCTTCAGCTTCAATAAGACCGATAATCCTGTCTGCATCACGTACAGAAGATACTTCAGGGTTGGTGACGATAATTACCTTATCTGCAGGGGCGAGTGCATTACGGAAACCACGTTCAATACCAGCTGGAGAATCGATTAATACCCAGTCATAATTCGGGCGCAGATCATCTGCCAGTTTAACCATGTCCTGGGGAGAGACTGCTGTTTTGTCGCGGGTCTGTGCTGCTGGAATAAGATAAAGGTTTTCAATACGTTTGTCTTTGATCATTGCCTGCCGCAATTTACATCGGCCTTCAATTACATCCACAAGGTCGTAGACAATTCTGTTTTCAAGCCCCATGACTACATCCAGGTTGCGCAGCCCGATATCTGCATCAATGCAGACAACGCTGTTGCCCATTGACGCCAGCGCAACTCCGAGGTTGGCTGTAGCTGTAGTTTTACCGACTCCACCTTTTCCGGAAGTAATTGTTAAGATTGTAGCTGTCATACATTTTCTCCATAGATCACTTAGTAAAGGGTACCGCTGCCGGTGAAACTGGATTGGCATGCGGAAAATATCAAATAATCTTTCTATCTGATTTCCAGATTTCTGCAACCAGCTGCTGATCACGAAGTACAGCCATTTCTGGACGAGGACGTCCCTTGCGCTCAGGGGAAATCGCTATCTTGTCTGCTATCCGAAGCTGGGTCGGAGAGAGATCAAGTGCGCAAACGACTGCATTTTCATCTCCCATTGCGCCTGCGTGAACAGTACCACGTACACGTCCCCAGACTACGATGTTTCCACCAGCAATAATCTCTGCACCGGGATTTATATCTCCAAGTACAACTATATGCCCGGGGTGATGGATTGTCTGTCCTGAGCGAACTGTTCTGCGAAGCAGGACAGCCGGGTCGCCAGGAAGTTCCGATTCAAAGTCAGGTTCTTTAAGATTGTCATCAGAATGTATTACCTTGATCCCAAGATCTGCGGCGGCGAAAGTTGTAGGTTTATGATCGGTTTGCACAGCATGCAAAGTGATATCATGTTCAAGGAATAATTCTCGAAGCTCACTTAAAGCAATGACACCCAGTTCGAACGATTGTAGATCCAGGGTAACATCAGCTCCGCGGAAAAAGGCAGCCTGGGTATCAAGAATATCCAGTAATCCCGACTGAACGGCTTCCCATTCTCCATCAGGAAGCTGGATTAATAATCCGTCCTTAAGCCCTTTTATTACAGGTTTATTTTCCATAGCTTCTCTGGTTGGGGATTATAGCACGCTCTTACGGTTGTGGCGAAATATCAGGGGGATCCAGCAGAATCAATGGATTTCAATGTGAAATATGTTTCAAGGACCTGTTTTACAATTGGACCGGAAGTTACAGCTCCTTCGCCTCCATTGTAGACCATCGCAACCACAGCAATTTCAGGATTTTCATACGGAGCAAACGCCACATACCAGGAATGAGTGGGCCAGTTTCCCGGTTCGCAAAGACCTTTATTAAAAGCAACCGTGTCACAAAATTCACCTGTTCCGGTTTTACCTGCTGAGGAAATCGTATCCAGATTGCCATAGCCATAGACGGTACCACCGTCCAATGTAACCATATGCATTCCTTGCTGGGTTAATTCCATAACCCAGGATTCGACATTGATATCGGGAGTGTCTTCAGTAAGAAAACCATCTGTAAGGTCCCATAACACTCGCGGTTCTATTGTTTCTACAACATTTCCTTCACCATCAAGGATCTCCTGGACAAGGTGGGGCCACATTACCCTGCCGCCATTGGCTACAGTAGCTGCGGAAGTGAGAACTTGCAAGGGGGTAGCAAGGACATATCCCTGTCCGGTAGAGGCGTTGTATGTATCTCCTGTAGACCAGTTTTCACCCTGTGTCCGCCGTTTCCAATCCCTTGTGGGTACCAGGCCGTCATATTCACCGGGAAGGTCTATGCCTAGAAGGTCGCCATATCCCAGTGCTCGTGCGTAATCTCCAAGAAGATCAATACCAAGGCCCGGATCAACTTCATTTTCGTAACCGCCACCAATTTTATAAAAGTAAATATTACATGACCAGGCAAGACCATGTAGATAATCTACATCGCCGTGGCCATCTTCATTCCAGCAAACAAAATCCTTTGCTTTACCTGGATCATTGGGGAAGTATCGATTAGCGATTGTTATTTTTCCGGGATCGAACAGAGTCTCATTTGGCGTGATAATGTCTTCATTAAGGGAGCCTATACCGGTGACCAGCTTGTAAGTTGAGCCAGGTGGAAAAGCCAGCTGGATGGCATGGTTAATTAACGGTTTCCCTCGATCATCTGAGGCGAGCTGTTCGTAATAATCTGCTGGGATAAAACGAGCGAAGCGATTGTTTTCATAGGTGGGTTCACTTACCATTGCCAGAATTTCACCAGTGTTTGGGTCTATAGCAATGACAACGCCAATTGGAGATCGACGCTCATTTGCATAGCGGTTTATGAATTCCATCCGGTTTCGAAGCGCTGTCTGAGCTGCTGCTTGAAGGCGTGTATCGATAGTGAGACGAAGGCTGTTACCAGCAACTGGCTGGATAACTTCACCAACTTCACGCAGCTCCTGCCCGGCAACATCGATTTCAACCAGCTTGAGGCCATTACTGCCTGCTAAAATCTCCTGGTATTGATATTCGATACCCGAATACCCAACCTTGTCCCGATCGGCAACAAAACCGAGTGATTCGTAATATTCCTGTGTCTGCTCAGAAATTGGGCCGAGGTAGCCAATAATATTTGCTGTGAGCTCTCCCGTTGGGTATTCTCGAACTGGAGATATTTCAACACTAACCCCCGGATAATCTGAGGAAGCTTCGTTAATAACTCTCGCAATATCCTCGTCTACATCACAAGCAATTGGCCATGCATTATAAGGAGCATTCGTGGCACCTTCTTCAACAAATTGCCTGATGCCGCGCCCTGGAACACAACGAGCCGCAGGTTCCCCTTCCTGGCTAATGGGCACTCCCGTTAATTCAGAAAGCCAAACATAGGTAGATTGGACTTCGGCTTCACTATCCGGAAGAAGTGCTGGAGTGATTACGATATTAAAAGTAGGAATATTCCGTACAAGTATTTGTCCGTTACGGTCATAAATCACCCCGCGTTCTGCTGCAATCCGTACCTCGGTGAATCGGTTTTCATCAGCCTGGGCCTGATAGACACTGCCTTGCAATATCTGAAATTGATAAAGTCGGCCAACAAACAGGAAACCCAGAAGGATCAAGCCTACATACAGGGCTTGAATTCTCCATGGCTGAATAGATTTACGGACAGGTTTATCGTTCATAATTCCGATTGCAGGTGTTATTCAGTTTACCGGTTCCTGCTCTTCTTCTATACGTGTTTTGATTTGATACCCGATATATGCGATTGGAAGGATAAAGATCATGTTGAGAAATGTACTTGGCAATATGATTCGAACTAATGCGTCAGTGAAAGGAATGCTCGAGCCTGTAAGGATTTGTATTCCTGCCATCAACAGATGAAACAGAACTGATGCGGCAAGTGTTATGATTTCTAAGACCAATATATTAATGGTCCAGAAACGATTCTCAGTAAAGGATATCATAAACACTACAAACAGGAGTTCAAGAGATGTAAGGCCTAAGGGGAGGCCGGATAAAAGATCGAGAAAAAAACCTGCAAATAACGCTAGAATAAGTGACGGTTTGATACCAAAATACAATGCTGCCGCAACTAATAATAAAAGAGCCAGATCAGGTCGGCCGTTGAGAATCTGAATATCATTCACAACAACAGACTGCAAAATTGCAGCGAATGCCATAAGGGGAATACCAATCACATATATCATTGAAGTTATTCCGTTGTTGTTTCTACAGGAAGAGCGCTGAAGTTTGTAATGACAAGAACAATTTCCAGTTTTTCAAAATCGACATTCGGTTCTATGCTGGCTTGCTGGAAAAGTTCATAATCACGTTTGCGTATGTTGATAACAGTGCCGATTGGAATATCTGCAGGATAGGAACCACCTAATCCTGATGTGAGAACGATCTCTTCCAATTCCAGCTCGGCATCCTGTGGAATCAGATTAACCAGGATTTCACCATTGATCTGGGCTTGAAGGACGCCGTCAGCCCGTGAGTTCTGTAATCGGACATTAACCGTCATTTCAGGATCTGTTACCATTTGAATGCGTGATAAGCTCGATCGAACTTCGACAAGCCGACCTATAAGTCCTTGTTCCGTTACCACAGGCATTCCGTAGGCAAGCCCATCATCCGATCCGCCGTTAATCCATATCGAACGCAGGAAGGAGCTTGTGTCGCTTCCGATTACTTCGACAGCAATGTATCGATTATCAGGCTCATTACGTGCATAGCTGAGGAGAGCTGAAAGAATCTCCGCTTCTGTTATCTGTTCCTGAAGGGTTATGACTTCCCGCTGAAGGCTGGCAACTTCTGCCTCCAGTTCACTGTTACGGGCACGCAAAGAAGCAACATCACGGGGGGAAGTGATCATATCCCGGATTGCAGTGTAACGCAGGGATATCCAGGTCTGTACAGAGGTAATTGGTATGGAGATTAGATCCTGGACCTGGTTCATATACCCGCCAAGCTGAAGTATAAGCAGGGACGCAGCAATGAGGATCAGGATAACCGTTAGGACAGTAGGGGAAATTGAGCGTTTCATGATTATTTCAGGAAGCTAATCATGTTGGGTATCAAGCGCCTCTGCGCTCGAAACCAACCAGGTACTTGGAGTTCATATCGAGATCTTCAAGAATAAGGCCAGCACCTCGGGCCACACAGGTCATGGGATCTTCCGCTACCCATACACGCATTCTCAATTCATTCATTAATCGCTCAGGAAGTCCTTGAAGCTGGGAACCTCCACCAGCAAGGCAGACGCCGGTCTCCATAAGATCAGCAACAATTTCAGGTGGTGTTTCATCGATAGCCTCGCGGACCGTATCGACGATTACTTTCACCGATCTGCTGATCGCTTCACGAATCTCTATCGATGATATTTCAATTGCCTCAGGAAGGCCGGAGACAAGATTGCGGCCGCGGACAGTCATTGTTTGTTCTTTGGGTAGAGGGTAGGCAGAGCCGATTTCAAGCTTGATGCGTTCAGCCATACGCTCACCAATCAGGAGATTGTACTTGTTACGAATATAGACAATAATGTCCTGATCCATCTCATCGCCAGCAATTCGCAATGATCTGGATACAACGATGCTGTCCATGGAAAACACAGCAACCTCTGTTGTGCCTCCGCCAATATCCACGATCATCGCACCACGAACATCAGAGATGGGGAGGTCAGCGCCAAGTGCAGCAGCGGTAGGCTCTTCAATTAAAAAGGCCTGGCGTGCACCTGCGGCCATTGCCGCATCGTAAACCGCTCTTTTTTCTACTTCAGTTGCACCGCGTGGAAGGCCTACAACAACGCGTGGACGAGGAAGAGGAGAGAGCGTTTGCTCATGTGCCCGGCCAATAAAATACTCAAGCATATCTCTTGTTATGTCGAATTCGGAAATGACTCCATCCCGCAGAGGACGGATGGCAAGAATGTTGGCGGGTGTACGACCCACCATTTCTTTCGCTGCGGCCCCAATTTTTAATGAATTGCGAGTGCGTTTGTCTATGGCTACCCAGGATGGTTCATTTATTACAATGCCTTTTCCTCGGACATTGACCAATGTATTGGCAGTTCCAAGATCTATTCCTATATCCAGGGAAAAGAGGCCCAGGAGCCAGTTCAGTGGATTAAAGGCCAATTCAACGCTCCTCTAACGGAGGATCATAAGCTGCGATTATACCATAGCGAAATGCTGAGTATTTAATCGATTATTTCCAGTCTCTATAATAACAGGGTTTCCTTTTCTACAGGGTGCTATAATCGACAAACGATGGATATTTATAACAGGATTAAAACATTTATCTCCAGAAATGAGCTTCTTGCACCAGGTCAGCATGTTGTAGCTGGAGTATCGGGCGGTCCGGATAGTATCACACTACTCGATGGGTTGGTTCATCTCGGGTATAGAGTGACTGCAGCACATTTTGATCATCAGATTCGAAGTGAAAGCGGATCAGATGCAGAATTTGTGGCAGATCTGGCAAACCAGTATCAATGTGATTGTGTTATTGAAAGAGCTGGTGAGGGAAAATTAGACCAGCCTGGCTTGTCTCTTGAAGAGGCAGCAAGAATTTTCAGGTATCGGTTCCTTTGGCGAACTGCTGCAAGGCTGAATGCCGATGCAGTAGCGGTTGGGCATATATCTGGTGACCAGGTGGAGACCATATTAATGCACTTGCTTCGAGGCGCTGGATCATCGGGTTTGAGAGGAATGCAGCCTTCTATTCCGATGAACCAATGGGCAGAAGGAAGGACAGATGAGAAAGCGAAAGATATAACTCTTATCCGCCCGATTCTATTCCTAACGAGGGATGAAACGATTCAGCACTGCGCTGATTTGAAAATCACTCCTCGTTGGGATCCAAGTAATTTGGATCAGACATTTTTCAGAAACAGGCTGCGGCATGAGCTGCTTCCTCTTCTGGAGACATACAACGCAGGAGTACGAAAGCATTTGCTGCAAATCGGTGAAATTATGACCGAACAGGAGAAGTGGATATCTTCGGTTGTAAAAAGAAGCCTGAGTCAATGCTGTAGAAAGAGCAGCCCGGACTCTTATGCAATTAATAGGA
>Ga0272442_10004003_pt1 | contig 20336 bp, 21 predicted proteins | sample SSMForm2O_FD_200262 | JGI IMG/M metagenome (GOLD analysis project Ga0272442, IMG submission 200262) | Marine sediment archaeal communities from Little Sippewissett salt marsh, Falmouth, MA, United States - SSM-Form-2O | ecosystem: Environmental > Aquatic > Marine > Wetlands > Sediment ... | reverse complement strand
AGGCAATCGTATGGCAAGCTGTTACAAACCACCTGCCGACTCTGGTGGGGGAGGTGAAAGAAGCTCTGGGCCCCTGACAAAGACCTCTTACGAGCAGACGGTTTATTGACAAACGACCAAGGGCTTCAAATACCATTGGCGAAGGCAGCGTTTCCCAAAGAGGACGTGTTTGAAGTGGACACATCCTTGAACGCTTCAAGGACAGTAAGGCATGTTTTTAACGATATCATTAAGCTCATCCCAACGAGCTAAAGAATCGGATAGCAGGAATGTTATAAGAAAATTTTTTTGGGAATGGTAAAAAATGATTTCTCAGCGGCTGCGTGTTATCGGGATTTGTGTTGTTTGTTCTTTGGCAGTCGTAGCTACGGCTTCAGAGGAAGACGCCAACGAGTCGTTCTTTTCCAAGTTTCCGATAGAGACGCATGGCTTTTATGAGATGCGGGGCGGCTATCGGTTGCAAAATGACAAGTACGAAAAAGACATGTCCATTATGGAAAGCCGCTTGCAGCTTGATCTGTTTTCGTATCTCGATTGGGGCGATTTGAAGTTCAAAGGCGATGTGTACGGCGATCTGGTGACCGAGAAGGGATACTTCGACATGCGCGAGGCCAATGTCTTCATGCGGCCGACGGACTTCATGGATGCAAAAGTGGGGCGGCAGATTTTGACCTGGGGGACGGGAGACCTCGTCTTTATCAACGATCTGTTCCCTAAGGACTGGCAATCTTTCTTTATCGGCAGAGATACCGAATATCTCAAAGCCCCGTCCGACGCCGCGAAGATCAGTCTCTTTGGAGACCGGGCCAATCTTGACATCGCTTATACACCCCGGTTCGATCCGGACCGGTTCATTCGTGGTGAGCGCATTTCCTATTGGAACGCAAACCTTGGACGGTTGGCCGGGGAGGATGCTATCGTTCATACCGATAAGCCGAATGATTGGTTCAGAGATTCCGAAATCGCCGCCCGGTTGTATAAGAATATCGACAATTACGAGCTGGCCCTCTACGGCTACCACGGCTACTGGAAAAGCCCCGGCGGGCAGACCGCCAATGGGGCACAAGCGATCTTTCCTGACCTGAACGTTTACGGCGCGAGCATCCGCGGCGCCGTCGGCAAAGGGATAGCCAACGCGGAGATCGGATATTACGAATCCGCCGACGATTTGAGCGGCAAGGATCCCTTGATTAATAACTCCGAAATGCGCTATCTGGTCGGCTATACGCGGGAGATTGGAAAAGATTTCACGATGGGCCTTCAGTATTACATCGAGCAAATGCTGGACTTCGGCCCTTACAAAAGGAATTTGCTCTCTGGGCCCGCCCGCGACAGGGACCGGCATCTGGTGACATTGCGTTTGACGAAACTGTTGATGAATCAGAATCTGCGATGTTCGCTTTTTACGTACTACTCCCCCTCGGACAAGGACGTCTATATGCGGCCGAATATCAATTACAAAGCCAGTGACAGTATGGCGGTGGAAGTCGGCAGCAACATATTCTTCGGCGACTATCCGAACACGTTCTTCGGTCAGTTCCAGAATAATACAAATCTCTACACCGGCCTGCGTTACAGTTTCTAAGTCTCTTCGGTTTCCGGTGCGCTCTCCGTCTCCGTACCGTCCTGCTCGGGAACAATGACGACATTGACGGTGGCCGTCACGTCGGCGGCGAATTTCAGCGTCACGGCATGTGTTCCGATCTGCTTAATATGTTCGTGCAGTTGAACGATCTCATCGGCCACTTCAAAACCCTGCGAGCGCAGATTCGCCGCGATTTGGCGGGCGGTTACCGAGCCGAATAGATGTCCCTGCTCGTTGGCCTTGGCCGCCACGACGGCTTCGGCGCCATCGACCGCTTCAGCCGCCGCCTGGAGTCGTCTGCCTGCCAGCCGGCGCTGCTCGGTGCGCTTGGCTTTTTCCTCTGCAATCGACCGGATCGCGTCCTCGGTTGCGGGCTGTGCCAGACGCTGGGGCAACAAGTAATTTCGCGCATATCCTTCGCTCACCTCGACCACATCTCCGAGCCAGCCGAGTTTGTCAATATCTTCACAAAGTAGAACTTTCATATTCTTTCCCTCATGTTAAGCCGTGAACGGTAACAACGCCATATACCGTGCACGTTTGATCGCTTTTTTAGCCTTTCTCTGACAGCTCGCGCAGTTACCGCTTCGCTTACGCGAATATATTTTTCCGCGGTTGGTCAGAAGTTTCTGCAACGTTCCGACGTCTTTATAGTCCACGTACTTGATGCCGCGCCGGCAAAATCGACATTGCGTTTGTTCGCGCGCTCCAACAAAACCTGGTTTCCTTCTATTGTTCGGTCTTTTTGACATTTTTTACCTCTATAGATTATAGACAATCATCATTTCAGAATGGGATATCATCGTCACTCGGTTGCTGTTGTGTCGGGGGATTTGAATCATTCAAGTTTTGCCCGGCCCGGCCCGCGCCACCGCCGCCGGAGCCTCCACCACCAATAAACTCAAAATTCTCAACGGTGACTCTCAGCCTGCTGCGCTTCGAGCCATCCTGAGCCTCCCAGCTATCGAAAGTCAGGCGGCCCTCAACAAACAAAGGGTTTCCTTTCTTGCAGTATTTATTGACAACTTCAGCCCTCCTGCCGAACATCCTGCAATCCACGAAACAGGTTTCATCCCGCTGATTGCCGTCCTGTCCCGTCCACCTACGATTGATCGCCAGCCCGAAATCGACCACCGCCGTTTGGTTGGGCGTGTACGACAACTGCGGATCGCGCGTCAGATTGCCCATGAGCAGGACTTTATTAAAATTAGCCATAGGTACACTCTTCTTTCCGGATTAATCATCGGCCGCAGGTTTTGGCTCTGACTTTTCCTCTGGTTCTTCAGTCAGCTCGGTTTGCCCGATTGGTTCGGATTCCTCTACCGGTTCGGCTTCCTCTTTTGTCTCGGTTTCCGCCACCGTCGCATTTTCTTCCGCTTCCTCGGGTTCCTCATCAACGGCCGGACCTTCGATTAAATCATCCGGCGACGTTGACGGTTCTTGTGGGATCGTCTCTGCGGCGGGGCTTGGCTTTATCTGCTCCTTTTCAGACTTCATCGCAGGCGTATCCTTTTCAATCTCCTCATCGGTCAAATGCTCGGCGCTGAGAATGAGAACGCGCAAGATTTTTTCCGAAAGTTGAACGGCTTTTTCGATATCCCGGATATGTTGGCCGTCTGCTCTGAAATAAGCCAGGATGTACGTTCCTCTGCCGACGTGTTGAATCTCGTAGGCCAGCCGTCGATCGTCCCATTTCTTGATGGAGACAATCTCAGTCTCAGCCCTCTCGAGTATTTTCCGGATAGCGGCGTTCATTCCATCCCAATCGGCTCCCGCCTTTGCGGAGTCGATAAGAAACATTCCTTCATACATTTTTTTCTTTGTCACAGTTTCCAAGCTCATTACCTCCCGTTCATTTGCATACGTCCTATCCAGCTCAGCGCCGTACTTGGTACGCACAACGGTTAATCACTCAAACGATTATATTGATTCATAGCGGCTTCGATACCATACTCGATCCAGCATAACACAGCATCCCGTGCCCTTTCGATGGCCGCGTTCAGCAGAGGCCTTTCCGCCTTCGCCGGTTTATCCAGCACAAAATCGACGGCCTCCCGTTCACGGTTTCGTCCGATACCGACCCGGCACCGGGCAAAGTTGTGCGAGCCAAGTTTTTCAATAACATCCGTCAGACCCTTATGCCCCCCGGCGGAGCCCTTGGGCCGGATGCGAATCCTGCCCGGTTCAAGATCCATATCATCCGTAACGACAAGTACGTCGGTGATATTAAGCTTATAAAAACCCATCGACGTCGCGACGGCCTGTCCGCTGCGGTTCATGTACTGCCACGGTTTCAACACGATTAACTTTTTATGTGCAAATTCTCCCACTCCGAAACGAGCGCCGAATTTTCTCTTTCGTATTTCAATATCCAGCCCTTCCGCCAGTAAGTCGATCACCTTGAAGCCAATGTTGTGCCGTGTATCGGCGTAATCGCCGCCCGGATTTCCCAGGCCGGCGACCAGTTTCATATCGCTCATCATCTCTATGGATCCAGATCAGCCTATTGTTCCTCCTCCGGAGCTTCTTCAGCTTCTTCTTCCTTGGCTTCGCCGATGACTTCAGGCGCAGCCGGTATTTCTTCTTCCACTTCTTCAGTGGTTTTGGCGGCGGCCACCAAATGACAGGTGACCATGAGGATCTCCGGAGAGCTGGTCAACGTGACGCCGCCTGGAAGTTCAATATCGCCGGCATGAATCGCTTCGCCGACATGCAGCTCTTTCACGGAGACAACGATTTTTTCCGGAATGTCGGTCGCCTTGCACTCAATTTCCAGATGATCCGCATGTTCCTCGACAATACCGCCTTCGTGTGTGCCGACGGCCGTTCCCTTGAGCTCGATGGGAACCGTCACCCGAACCGACTCGGTGACATCCACTCGCATCAGATCGGCGTGAATGATGTTTTTGCCCAGGTAATCGTACTGTAACTCTTTGACGATCATCTTTTCTTTTTTTCGGCCGATCTGGATATCCATCAACCGATGCCCGTGGTGCAATCCTTCCACGAAGTCGTGTGTGTCCAACGAGATGGACACGGGTTCCTGCTTGTGGCCATAGACAATAGCGGGTATTCTGCCCTGATCACGTATCTTTCGGACGGCCTTGGAGCCGGTGTGTTCTCGAACTTCCGCTTTTAGAAGCAACGTTTTTCCCATCTTGTGTTTCCTGATTAAATATTCGTAAATAAACTGCTGACAGATTCGTTCCTGTGGATTCTCTTGATCGCTTCACCCAGCATGGATGCGACACTGAGCACTTTAAGCCCGTTGATTTTCCTGGACTTTTCATTCAGCGGTATCGTGTCGGTGACGACGATCTGGTCGATCGGCGATGTGGCCAGCCGTTCCAGTGCCTGTGAAGCAAAAACCCCGTGCGTCGCCCCGACGTAGACCTCTTGAGCTCCAGACTCTTTGAGCAATGTTGCGGCGCTGCACACGGTCCCGGCCGTGGCGATCATATCGTCGCACATAAGAACATTCCTGCCTTGGACGTCGCCGATGATCTTCTGAGCTTCCACTTTGCTGCCGCTGATGCGCTTTTTGTGGACAATCGCCAGCTCTCCTCCGAGGTGCGCGGCGTATCGGGACGCAATCTTAATATTGCCCACGTCCGGTGAGACAACCGTCAGGTTGCTTATCTTTTGGTCCCGGAAATACTTGCCTAAAACGAGCTCGCTCGTTAAGTGATCGACCGGGATGTCGAAAAAACCCTGGAGCTGATGCGCATGCAGGTCGATGGCCAGAACCCGATCGGCTCCGGCGGTGGCAATCAGATTGGCCACTAATTTTGCCGTAATGGGTACGCGGCCCTCGTCTTTTCTGTCCTGGCGAGCATAACCAAAGTAGGGGATCACCGCCGTGACGCGCCGGGCACTGGCCCTTCGCAAGCAGTCCAAAAAAATGAGCAACTCGAGCAAATGCTCGCTCACGGGCACACATGTGGACTGCACGACAAAGCAATCTCTGCCGCGTACATCATCTTCCACTCGGATGATCTTTTCGCCGTCCGGAAACGCGCTGATTTCGGCGCCCCCCAGGGGAATCCCGAGATACTTGCAAACATTGCCGGCCAGTGTCGGATTGCTGCTGCCGGTAAATATCTTTAAATTATCACTAAATAACATCTTATTTAAGCTTCCCACCCAATTCATTTGTATTGTCTTGCGACACCACGGTTCCCGCCCCGACGTTGGAGCCGTCTTTGAGTTCGAGCGGGGCTATCAACACGGCTCCCGAGCCGATATAGCGGTGGTCACCGATGTTCGTTTTGTTGACCTTTTCGCCGTCGAAATTGGCCGTTATCGAGCCGGCGCCAATGTTCACCTTTTGGCCCACGGTCGCGTCACCGATATAGCTGTGGTGGCGGCCGCACACCTCATGCAACACCTTCGCCAGCTTGGTGTTCATTCGCGTACTGCCACCTGCTGCCAGAATAATTGCTACTGTTTCAGCCATACCTACCCGACCAGGACTCGAACCTGGAATATGGGCACCAAAAGCCCATGTGTTACCGATTACACCATCGGGTAACGTTCAAGATTTATGATTTATGATTTACGATTTATGATGGGTCTGTTGCCGAAATATTGATTCCATCAATCATAAATATAAAATCGTAAATCATAAATTCCGTACTTGTCACGGGCACCTTCTTGTTTCGGGTGCGATTTGGCCCTGCCGGAGGCTTGAGTCAGCCACGCCGTGATACTGCTGACCCCAGAAACTTCACTACCCCGTGCGACAGAGCAATTTGTCGACTCCGCTCATAACAGTGAGCCCATCGAACCATATTCCAAAGTCGGAAGTATAGCGGATGGGAAAAAGCAAATCAATACTTTTTATCAAAAATTCTCACTTCCGTGGAAAAAACCGCATTTTCACCCGAAAGATTGTTACTGACCGGCTGGGTTGCTTGTCGCCCACCGCCCCGCTCAATTATGAAGATTCGGTTTGTAAGGTGTTTTTTCAGTTTGACGGTCCGTTCTTCTCTCCACTTTAGGATCGAGTTTGACCTTGATGATCTTTTCGGACCAGGCGGTTTTTATCAGCTTTTGCGGCCGGATGTGGACCGGACCGGTCACGAATTCCGGGAGATTATAGACAATGACGCGTGATTGGTGATATTCCGGGTCCTTTTGCGGCAATAGAAACGGCTTGCTGAAACGCCCTTCGGAATCGAAATAGCTGAAATAAAAATGGGTGCATATCCCATCCTGACGCTTACTGCTGAAGACCACCCAGCGTCCATTGCTCGACCAGCAGTGGTAGCTTTCGGCCCGGTCGCTGTTGATCTTGTCCGGCCGATGAAACTCTCTCGTCCGTGTGTCCAGCAGGTACAAGTCCGAACCGGGTTTGTAGAGCGGGAAGTAGCTATAGTTCAACTTACAGAACAGGATGTACCGTCCATCGGGCGATGGCTTCGGATGGGCAACACTAAAGCCCAATTGACTTGCTGCCAAAACAGGTTCGATTTCGCCCCATACATTTTTCTCGACGTCGTACGGGATACGCACCAGATCGTACTTTATTTTTTCCAGGGGATTCTCGTCCTTGTCGTAAATGTCCAGCGCGGGCGCGCTGCAGAAATAGAGATATTTGCCGTCCGTCGACCATTCCGGATACGTCTCCATACGTTCGGCGCTCGATATCTTAGGCGATGTTGTGATCGTATTAGTTTTGACATTATACACGACAAGGTCGGAGAACCTGTCGTAAACGTCGCGGTTTTCACCCACGGCATTAAATATCTGCTTAACCGTATTAAAGGCAAACGCAATGACTTCACCGTTCGGATGCCATGATCTATATGACGTGGGGTGGTTAAAGGGTGTGGAGGTATCCACTTTGTGGATTTCATTGTCATCGGCCAGCATCATCGAGGTGCCCACGCCGGCGCGGATATGAAATATCATTCGGTCCGGATTGTAATTGTGAAATGAGTGGCAATTAACACAACCCTTTCTCAAGGCCCTGTTCTGGACAATAGGACGCTCATCATAGTTCCTCAAATCACGTTGATAGATGCCCAGCTTATCCCAGTATTGATACAGCGGTTTCATGAGCCGATAGACAATATGCGTATTGATGTCTTCTTTGGCGATTTGGTTTTCAATGGGACTGAAGCGATTCCATCGGCCCTTTTCATTTTTCACAAAGACGGTGAAAAGCAATGACTTTTCACGGTTCTGATTCAACAATTGCTTCCATGGTTTAATCGGTATCTTAATGGTAGGTGACCGGCTGGATATTTCAATACCTTCCCCTTCTTCGGATGAAATACGCACATAGTATGCCGTTCCCCTTTCTTCGATGATGAAATTGGTCGGTGCAATATTGGCAGGCAAAACCGTGCCGGCGTAATCCGGGGATATTTTGGGTTGCCTTTCTATGGACGAGCAGTCATCGAGATTCGGCTTCTTGCCCGTACAGCCGGGGCATACCATCGCCGCTGCAATGCCGATTGAGAATAGAAAAACTGCAACCTTCCATCGAGGCATATCATGACTCCTTCGGCCTGTAATAGTACAGTCCATAGAACCAGTATGTATCACGATATTTCATAAGCTCCCCGCGTGCCGCCTCTGTATTGCCCTTAAACTTTGCTCTAATCCTGTTGAAATCCTCGAATTTCCGAATGGTCTGTTCTGAAATGCTTTTCCCCGGCAGAGTGATACCTTTGGCCCCTGCGATCTGATTGTAAACGAGCATCGCTTCCTCAAAGTGACGGGGAATTTCCGGATAATCGAAATCATTCAAACGGTGAAGATGTTTGGCAAAACGGCCAATCTGTCCTTCCAGGAGGCAGTTCGCCATGAAATATTCAAACGCCATTTTATTTTTTGTGCTGTTCAATAGCTCTTCCAAACAGAGTTCCGGCTGGGTCGGCGAAACAAGGAACTGAGAGTCCGGCACGGCGTTTCTTAGATATTGATATTGTGGATGTGCCCATAAATCATTATTGTCGGAGAGGTACTTTTGATATTCCACCGCCCAGCTTCTGTGCCAAACGGTTTTTTTCAGCATCGTCAGATACTTCCCGGCAACCTCTTGATTTTCTTTCAACAGATAGATCGATGCGAGGCGCTGAAGATTCCATGCGGTGTCTCCATTGACGGCGACGGCTTCATACGCCCAGTGTTCGGACTCATTGATAAGACCAAGGTCGAAAAAAACGTCACTGTGTTGAAGTGAAAAAGTCGCGCGCAGATTGTCCTGCATGAAAAGACCGTTGCCCCCGAAAAGCTGCGCGATGCTGAAAAGCTTGTCGCCTAAGCAGCCGGAATGGTACATAGCCCTATTGATCTGACATTGGACAATATTGCTGATCGGAAGCCCTTTTTGCGCCATAGCAAGTACTTTGTTCCATTTGCCAAATCGTGCATGGTGATCGACAAGGAGAAAGGCTTTTGCCTCTCGGTTGAATGAAAATAAGCCTGCCGCAATGACGAGGAGCAAAACAAAGGCACCTTGAAGAAGTCGTGCCGGGATGGACCGACCGTAAAAAAGCCTACCCCAAAAACTTCTTGAGCTTTTATGTCCAGATCTACCGTATCTCCGCTCAAATGCCACGAGAAGCAGAACGAGCGGAAAAAATGTGTACAATACCCACGACAACCAGGTCAGCTTGTATTTATCGTACGACAACAGGTGCATCGTATAGGCATCCGAAATGTGCATAATAAACACAGTCGAAGCTCCGACATACGGAAGCAATCCTGCAAATAGGACATAGACGATAGGCAGTATGATCCGCCGATGATATAGGACCTCATAGAGCACAATCGTCATCGAAAAAATAAAAACCTGCCCGGCAATCACGTAGTACAGTATGGCCTGGAGAACGATGTAGAATACCAACCGTAGCGTTTTATTCGAGGGAGCAAGGCGAACATAGATATTGACACCGAGCAGGGCCCAGAGGAGGCCCAGCGTTAGAATGAGTGGAAATCTATAGTTGCTGTGCAGGGCCAGAAGGAGAATCGACGGAAACCAATGCAGATAGAGTGGAGGTTGGGATGTGCGAAGCGATCGAATGAGCAACCTGGTATGCCAGGTGACACACCCAAAAACAAAAACTAACAGGACGGCTCCCGTCCATGAATGATAGAAGAACTGGGAGAGAAATCCGGCAAACAGCTCGTTGACGCCGCCGGGGTATTGGAGGAATGCGCCAATGAAATACCGGTCAAAGAAGAAAACGGGTTCCTGAGATTGATAAATAAGTTTCGGCTCTATTCGCAACAAGAAGTAAACAAAGTAACAAGACAGGATGAGAACCGTGAATAACAGAGACCAGATTCTGTCCTGGGATTTTTCTTTTAATTCATCGTGAAGCACTCTTTTTACCTTTTATTCTGTCCGGTCCCGGCGTTCCGGGGTGCTTGGCTGATCGCTCCCGGTTTATACACGTTTGATCTCCACTTTAATCTTTCGTTTCATCTGCGGCCAGGTTTTACTTTCCGTCCTCCATGAGGAGTCCCCAGGACGGCCCCATGCTTTGGCGGTAGCGGCTTGTGTCGCAGTTCTCAGCGCATCCGTTACATCAGATTGATCCATTACACCTTTCAGGAATCCGGCCAGTAAATAGTCCCCGCAACCGACGGTGGATAAGGCCTTAGAATTCCCAAGACACCGGATTTGCCAGGCGCCTTCCTTCGTGACGACGACGCTCCCCTTGCTGCCGCGACTGATTAGAATGATCTTAGCTTTGTCCAGAAGTCCCCGGCCGGCCCTAACCAAGCTCACAGGACCATTTTTGACCTTTTCGCCTAATAGTACACACACTTCCTCAACGTTCGGCTTGATAAGCCAAACCACGCCGGTATGGACAATCTCTCTTAGAGCCGGACCTGATGTATCCAGCACAATTTTAGCGCCCCGGCTTTGACAGAATTCCATGATTCCAATCACATCATCCAGAAGATCGCCTTCCGGCATCGATCCAGAGAAAACACAAATGCTGTTTTTAAGTACGAGTGTTCCCAGGTCAGCTTTTAATCTCTTCAGGGCTTTTGCGGAGGCCAATTGACTTCTATCGCGTAGATGCATGTCTTTGTCTCTGGCCGTATCGACGATGGTTATATTCCGTCGGGTTTCGCCCGGAGCGGCGGTCAATTTTATCTCGATATATCTTTTCAACGCCTGCATCGAGCTGAGCATCTGCTCGTAGTCGTCCCTGCCCCACAGACCGGCTGCCATGCTTTTCTGCCCCATCCACGCCAGGGCCCTGGAGACATTGAGCGCCTTGCCCGCCGGCCGGATCGTTTGCTCATCGATACACGCGTGCATGCCCCAATCCAGATTCTGCCCCTTACAAGTGATGTCCCACGCGGGAGACAGGCCAACGGTTATGATCGACATTCTTCGTGCCATTGACTTTTTCTTCTCTCTTTCTACTGTTTTGTAGAACTCTTTTCTAATCAACCAGCCAGTCGGCGCCGAGTTGGCCGCAGGCCGCTTGTATGCCCCGGCCCATCCGGAAGCGCACGGTCGTCTCAATGCCGGCGCGATCCAGAACCGATGCGAACTGTGCAATACGCTCTCTGCTGCTGCCCGCGAATTCACATCCCGGATAGGGATTATGTTCGATGAGATTCACATTGCATAGAAAACCACCGAGCAATTTCACTAACATTCTGGCGTGGTTGGTTGAATCGTTCAATCCTTTTATTAAGACGTATTCGAAGGTCACGCGCTGATGGGTTTTGCTCTGGTAGAAGCGCACGGCCTTCATTAATTCCGCGATCGGGTATTTGGTATTGATAGGCATTAGTTGCGTCCGCAAAGCATCCGTTGGCGCGTTCAGTGATACGGCCAATCTCGGGCGCAGCTCTTCGCCGGTAAGCTGTCGTATCGCCGGCACGAGGCCGCAGGTACTGACGGTCATGTGTCGTATACCGATATTCTTGCCCGCCGGATGATTCAATATGCCAATCGATTTGATCGCCGCATCGTAATTCGCCAACGGCTCGCCCATACCCATATAGACGACGTTGCTGATGCGCCCGACATCCTCCTGAACGATATTGACCTGATCGACGATTTGCGCGCTCGTCAGGTTCGCCTTGAATCCGATCCTTGCCGTCGCACAAAACGAGCAGCCCATCGCACAGCCGGCCTGCGTGGAGACACACAGCGTCCTGCGCTTCTCGTCGGGCAATAACACCGTTTCAATTCGATGGCCGTCGGCTAAGGTAAAAACATACTTGACGGTTCCGTCGCTGTCGGTTCGTTTGCTCGACAGGGTAAGCCGGGAGATGCTGTAGCCCTGTTGGGTCAGTTGCTCGCGAAAGACCTTGCTCAGGGGAGTGATGTGTGAAATCTGCGTGACATTCTCGACATGGATGAATTGAAAGATATACCTCGCCAGGTATTTCTTCTGACCCAAATCCACAACGATCCGCTCAAGCTCGCTGAGCGTCTTGTCTTTTAAATCTTTACTCATTATCTTATTCTATCACATCTCGCCTGCGACGTCGAATCCTTCGACATCTCCGGACTCTAATGCTTGTCGAGCAAAACACCTATTGCCTTTTCGTCCATGTCATGGTATATTGTTTTGTTGATGAAGATAAAAGATCTTGTGAAAGTCGCGATTCTCAGCCCTGCTGGAATAAACCCTGATAAGGGACATGAATAAATACGAAATGATCATTTATTGGAGCGAGGAGGACCAATCATTTGTGGTCGAGGTGCCTGAGTTGCCAGGCTGTATGGCGGACGGTCCCACCTATGGTGAGGCGGTCGCCAATGCGGAAAAGATTATCGAGGAGTGGATACAAACGGCGAGGGAACTCGGACGCGAAATCCCCGCTCCGCGTGGACGATTGCGGTATGCGTGATCTATGCAAGACCGCATAAAAAATAGATTGTTTGCCGGTCCGTAGGTATGATATAATGTAATACCTATAGGAGAATGAACGTGGGCTAAGAAAGAATAGCGATTACCTTGGACGAAGAATCTGTTGGTGAGTTGGATCGGTTGGTCAATCAGCACGTCTTCCCAAGCCGCAGTCAGGCCATTCAAGAAGCCGTGAGTGAAAAGCTGCGCCGCATGAAACGCAGCCGGCTGTCGCGGGAATGCGCCAAGCTCCAGCCCACCTTTGAGAAAGCCATGGCTGAAGAAGGAATGAAAGGGCTCAACGAAATTATTGCGTAATAGGTTTGTGATATCGAATGAACCCTAGTTGAGCGAATGTCAAACAATCAAGACAATAATGATCCTCAAGACTTTGATTGGACCAACTGGCAGCGTATAGACGAGGAATCGAACCACGACGGTCCAGCCATATATGAGGTACGCATTATAACTGGGGAAGGTACCCCTGTGCCGATCCCGCGATTCCTCTCTTGCGATAATGACGGACTACTCCTGATCGGGCAGACTGGACGCGGTATGGAGGCTCGTCGTGCACAATTCGTTTGTGGAGTCGAGAATTGTTATGGGCATTCTGAGGGAAATCTCCTTCATCAACTTATTAGGTACAGTCCTTTGAATGAAAGGTTTCAAGACTATCGACTTGAGTTTCGCTACTATCCCGCCATGGATCAAACAGCAGCAAAGCTTGCCGAGGAGCAATCAATCAAAAGATATATTTGTAAATTCGGAGAAGTTCCGCCATTGAACAGTGTCATTCCCAATCGATATGGCGATTGGGGGACGGATGGACGAAGCTGATAGCTGTATCGGATGAATTTGTGGATTATGTCGTCGCGCGAAAGAAGAACCAATATCACGCGGAGGCGCAGAGAATGACAGAAAATGAGTTGGGGACCATCATCGTTGACGCCGCCATTGCCGTCCACCGGGAACTCGGGCCGGGACTACTGGAAACAGTCTATGAGTTAGGCACCCTGCTCAATTTTGGCGAGGCCCTGATGAAGGACGGGATTACCCGCGCTGTAAACGGCCTCGAAGAATAGTCCTCTGCGTCTCTGCGCGAGAAGACGGTTTTAGTCATCCTCGCTGTCTGTGGACATGTAGCCGCGTTGGCCTTCGCTGACGTAGGCCGGCTCTGAATCTGCTGCGCGGTGCTCCGATTCGGGTTCAGCGAGATCTTCGTATCCGGCTTCGGCATCTTCGTTCATCTGCTCGCGGATACGCTCGTATTCCTCCAGCGTTACCATCACTTCCCTCGCCTGAGAACCCTTGTACTCACCGAGAATCCCCGAAGCGGCCATCAGCTCAATGATCCTTGAGGCCCTGGCGTAACCGACGCTGAGCCTTCGCTGGAGCAGAGAGACGCTGCCTCGCTTGGTCTCAAGGACAATGCGAACCGCGTCATCGAAAAGTTCGTCCCTGGCCATATCAGAAGTATCTACCCTCTTGAGTCGAGTGAGCTCCGGATGGAATTGCGGCTCGGCGACCTCCTTGAGATGCTTCACGATCCGTTTGATCTCGGCCTCGTCGATGAACGTGCCCTGAGCGCGAATCAGATCGCTCGTGCCGGGCTTGAGGAACAGCATGTCCCCTTCTCCGAGCAGGGTTTCGGCGCCGTTTTGGTCGAGGATAATCCGGCTGTCCATCCGAGCGGCCACCCGAAAGCCGACCCGCGTCGGCATGTTCGATTTAATCAGGCCGGTCACGACCGTCGCCTGGGGCCGCTGAGTCGCCAAAACAATATGAATACCCACCGCCCGGCTCTTTTGCGCCAGGCGAACAATATATGCTTCGATTTCCTTTGCCGCCGTCATCATCAAATCGGCCAGCTCGTCGATCACAATCACGATGTACGGCAGCTTCTTGGGAATCTTCGCCTCTTCTTCCGCGTTGCTCGGCTTGAACCGTTTGGCAATCTCGTCGGCGTCGAGCCTGTTGAACTCGGCAATATTTTTGACCCTGGCCTCGGCCAGAAGGGCATAGCGCTCATCCATTTTGACCGTCGCCCATTCGAGGATCTGAACGGCCATGTTCGTCTCAGTCACAATCGGACACATCAGATGCGGAATCGTATTAAAGGCCGTCATCTCGACCATCTTCGGATCGATCAGGATCATATTGACCTCGTCCGGCCGTTTCGTGAGCAGGACGCCCACGATGATACTGTTGATACACACACTTTTGCCCGATCCGGTCGTGCCGGCGATCAGCAGGTGCGGCATCTTGGTCAGATCCGAAACGAGCGCTTCGCCCGACGAATCCTTGCCTAAGTAGAGCGGGATCTGCATCTTTTGCGGCCGGCTGCCGGCTAATTCCATCATATTCTTGATGCGGACTTTTTCCTTTTCGCTGTTCGGCACTTCGATACCGATCGTGTGCTTGCCCGGCAACGGCGCCACCACGCGGACGGCCCCAACGCCCAGCGCCCGAGCCATGTCATTGGCAAGCGATGCGATCTGGCTGACCTTCACACCCGCCGCAAGCTCGAGCTCGAACATCGTGACCACCGGGCCGGTCTCCGCAGCGGCCACCCGCGCGTTGATATTAAATTCCGTTAACAATTGCTCCAGGGCGCTGGCCTTTGCCTTGACGACTTTCTCTTGCACCGCGGCGTAACCATACTCCGGCTCGGCCAGCAAATCCAGCGGCGGCAGCTCATAATCTTCATAGGCCGGCTGAACGAAGGCGCCCTGGGATGCGGGAGCCACCGTGCGTTTTTGTTTCTTGTCGCCGGTTCGCTTTATGGGAATCGTGTCCGGACTTTTCGACTTTTGCGAGAGATCCTGAGCTTCGATGGAGAAGCTTGGTGTCTTATTCTTTTGAACTTTCGGTTCCTCGCTTGCGGTCGCCAGCGGTTTTTGCCGGGCACTTAATTCCCGCCATATTTCATTTAGGACTTTTGAATGTTCCTTCGCTGCTGACCAGGCGGGCACCGCCGCGCCCATCGTCTTGCCGGCGGCAAAACCCATTCCGCGAATAATCGTGACAATCAGGCTGTCCGCCAGCAAAATCGCCCCGACGACCCAGATCGCCATCGTTAATATGAACGTACCCAGCGAAGCAAAATAGCTTCGTAAAAGTTGGGCCGCTCCAATACCCAGCACGCCGCCGGAACCGCCCGGGAAATCGTATCGCCACTCGGGCCAGAGATATTGGAAACTCATCGAGGCGGCCACCGTCAGCAGCCCCAATCCAATTGTTCGAAGCACCGGCTGGTCAACCGGTCGTTGAGCAATTTTGGCCCCTAAAAAATAGACCGCCGCCGCTAAGGTGATAAACACGCCCGGACCAATGTAATAAAGCAAATAATACCCGCAAAAAGCACCGATCGAGCCGCACCAGTTCTGCACCGGATGATTGTGTGGATATACAAATTTGCTCGGCCAATCACCATTATCGAAACTCAGACAACTGCACAGGAGAAACAGACAGACACCGATCCCGAGACAGCTCAACGCCGTCCGTATGATCGAGTCCCGGCGCGGCGAGGCTTTGCGTTTGGAAGCTCTTTTTTTATATGTTTTTTTCTTTTTCACCCGATTAGGTCCGGCTACGACGGCCCCCTTTTTACTTTATGGTTTTTTTCCAGTCACAATCCTTCTGCCGGGAGTCCACCTCCGATCACATGAACGTCCAATAATAAACGCATTCGCAAGCTAAATATGGGCTCCGACGTGTATGTGTGCGCTTTATCAACGATCCAAAGCGATGACGTCGAAGCGCTTACCTTGCAATAATCGTCAGCAGCCCGTTGCAGACGGGAGCATACCTATACACTGATACACTGAGTATATCGGCAGGCTTTCGCGTTTCTCTACAATATTCATCACGGCCGGCGCCGCATCGAGGACATCGCGTTTCGACGGGCCGGTACGCGACTTCCGATCGACCGGATTCTTCGGGCGGTATGCGCGGGACTCGCGGGCTCGGGCCGTGGCATCGAGGATGCTCTGCGACTACGGCGGCCTGACACAACGGCAAGCGGCGGACGTCCTGGGGCTGCGAAGCGGCGCTGCGGTCAGCGCCCAGTTGCACAGGCTCGCAGAGAAACGGAAAACCGATGCTCGTTTGCGCAGACAAACGGCCGATATCGCCGCCGAATTGAAGAAGCCTCAATGCTAATTGTTATTTTGAGGGCTGACCCCCTTTCGCCCCCAGGCAGGGAAGGCGCGTGGGTGGATTTCCCATTCTGTGCAGCGTCATGTTCGAGAACCTTCATCATTTACCCGTCGGAACTCAATCTTCACCGTGCCGTCACGTGGCTCAAAGTCCTGCGGGTAATCCTTGAGTTCGGTTCCTGTCATGACGTTCAGAATCTCTTTGTCAACCGAGAGAATTCCTTTGGTCTTAACTGCCGACTTCTCCACAACGTGCCCGTCTTGATACTCGTCCAAATCGAAATCGATACGGACGGGCCGCACAGAGTCATTGACGACGATCTTTCCTCGGTATTCGGCCGTTGAGTTAATCAGCATTCGCAATTCGTTCCCGCTGAAAATCCAGACATAAACCTCCTTCTCGTGCCTTCCCTCCCATTGCCCCTGGAGTAGGTCAATCGTTCCGCGTTCCGACGATTCCGACTCTGTGGCTTGAATGCTTGATTCCTGCGTTATTTCATCTTCAGTTGTGGGGGGATCTTCCTTTTTGGAACAACCCAGGATAGTTGCAGACAACAGAAGCATTATAGCAAGACGACTTGCGGCTCCTCGTGATTTCATGACCATCTCCCTTCTTTGACGATTGCGGTCATACGTAAATAGGTGGCTGTCCCTCGTTGTCCTAGTTTTCCACCCATAGATGTCCCCCGATTGCCTATTTCAGTGCCATTCCCCCCGGGGTCTTTTTTTCAATTGGTACCTTTAATTTTATAATTTGTTTATTTTCTATCTTGCATATAATTTCAACCGGTGTAGGTTTCTCAACAACGAGTCCAAAAATATTAACAACCGTGTTATTAGACTTCTTATCTTCAAAGTTGATTTTAAACAAATTTTTAAGCAATTCTTTTTTTTGTTGTTTGATTATGATGTCTATTTTTACTGATTTAGGGTCCGTATCAATATCTCGTGTTGTTCTCATTACAAATGAAAATTCAGGAACTACAAAGGGAAAGCCTACTGTTCCAAATCCGTGAATGATATTGATTACACTTAATTGATTGGTCCTTTTATCTATAATAGCCTTTTGAGCTATATGTGCAAATTCTGCTTTAATCATTTTTAGTCTCCATTAGGCTCAAGATTGATAGTATTGTCTGATGTAGTGATATTACTAAATCCTTCTTCCGTTTTATAAACTATGGGATTGCTTTTAAAGTGCATTGTTTGCTCTGTAGTTGAGTCATCTGTATCTTTCGATTTTTTCTCCAACCTTTTGATTTTAGGTTTGCTTTCAACTTTAATTGTTGCTGTAGTGACTGGTTGGTGGTTAGAAATTATTAGTGAGATAATGGTACTTGCCCATTTATAATTAGATGTCTTTAGTGATTCTACATATTTAGAAAATTCCGAATATGGCTTGAGAGATAAAGCTATCAGGCCAATATAAAAGACCAATTCACTATCATAGTTCTTATCTTTCTTCTCTGATGCTTTCTTACAAATATTAAAGAGTTCTTGGTGAGTTGATTTATTTGCTAAATTCTCTACTTCTCCGAGAATCTTTAAATGGTTATAAAGATAACTTGGTGTATTTGCATTCAAAAACCATTCGGCAGATTCACTGAAATAATTAACATCAAGTTCGGTCATTTTAAAATCCTATAATAGCGTACTGTGGATGAATCGTAAGGACACATAGAAAATGTATGTACAGCTTCTTTTCCATATCCCCATTTACTTAAAATCAAAGGAAGACCATTCCGCTCACCGATCACTAAACCCGAATGTTCTGCATCACCATCATTGCCGAAGTAAACAATGATATCACCTTTTTGGACATCTTTGTCCTCAACCAACGTGTAATCGTCTTCTTCAAGTATCTTCAATATTTCCTGAGGGTCCGAAATAGCAGATCTTCTACTGCCAAACGTTAAACCGTGACAATTGTAATAGGGGGAAGGATTATTTACAAAAAGAACGAATGGTTCATGATACTTTTTATCAAGTTCTTCAGCTAATTTTAGGTAGCGGGGAGGTAAATCGTGCTCTTGAACATTAGAGATAGGTGAGCCTATTCTGGTCTGAATTACTATTTCACTTCGTTGTCTTTCACCGGGTAATAATATTTTTGAAGCCATTATTCAACCAAATTCTCTATATACAAACATTCCAACTACGTTTCGTATCGTCGATCGATCTTCCCCACAAAAATATAATGATACATTAGTTTATATTTTTTACAAGTTAATTCCAATTTATTAGGGACAGCCATTCGTGGTCGGGATAGAAGTACGACGCGCGCAACCTTAGGCAAAGGCTTGGCTGTTTCGGCGTTTCCACGTTACGTGCCCGTTTAGCCTTTGCCATGATTTATTAGGATTTATTAGGGACGATTTATTAGGGACAGTCACCGTTTTCTTTTTTCTATCTCATCCATTAATAGGTGGCTGTCCCTAGTTTTCCCTGTTCAGCAAGCCCTATCTCAAGAGTTCGTATTCGTGCTTATCGTCTGCCTGTATACCACCTAAGCGGCACGTCGTCTCCTGTGGTTTCTTCAATAGCGGTGACATGTCCGTCCAGCCATAAGACATTGGCTCGCCCCCCGGTTCTCTCATCTTCATGACGCCTTATATTATGTCTGAAAATTTGCCGATAGTTGATCCAGCGACTGCCCCCGACACTTTTTCGATATTGCGTTAGATTCATAGCGCCAGGTATGTCATCATTGTGAAACCCATCCCTGGTGGTACATCCCGGTCTTGGTTCAGCATGGTCCTTGCAAAAAATGAATTCATCAAGACGATATATAGTATTTGTATTCCGGCCATTGGCTTCAGGACGAAAATTCAGACCAAAGGCTGCGTGCTGAATTAGTTGAGCAGGGTCGGGAAAATCACCATACGAGTATATCAATCCTTCGGGAATACGTTGCAAGCTCGGACAGCCGAATATCTTCGTCTCTTTCAGGTAGTCTTTGTAATAGAGACCCCAATAACTATCGCTGGAACCGGGTTTTCGGTAAGTAAAACCGTCTGACTCGTACCACAGAAATTCGTTGGCATTCTCGGTATTAGGCAATGTGCGGTTGTAGTCGTCGAGGTACATGTGTACAGCCACTCCGATATTCCGTAAATTCGATTTGCAGACTTGTTCCCGTCCCATCTCCTTGATCTTTCGCATGGTAGGCAGTAGGATTGCGAGCAGAACAGCGATGATAGCAATCACTACCAATAGTTCTATTAACGTAAAACCTCTTTTTGTGTGCATAATGCGTTTTTCTCTGTAATTCATCGTTTTTCCTTTCATAGATTTGTGTAAGGTTAAATCGACAATTTTTTCAGGCTGGCATTTTGCACACGCCACAATTTGGCAGCACTGTTATGACTTTTATCCTCCTTATAATCCCGGATTTCCCATGTACACTTCACAGAAATTCCTGCACAATTGAAATCCCATAATATCAAAATCTCATCGAGATTGCAGCAATTTTCTGGTTGCCCAGTAGAGTTGTCAAATAGCCAAAATAAACCCCACCCCATTACTCACTATTGTTCTGACTGAGAATATTCTAAGTAATGCTTGGCTTGGTTGTCAATGGGTCCTCTCTGGCCCGAATTACTCGATTCGAATGAAATGGGTCAGCCCTCAACGGGCTGTTGCCCAAATCCGTCTTGCATTTTACGAAGTGATCGCGTATCCTTCAAGTGTCTTGATTAATCAACAAGGAAGGGATTCCACGATGATGGGCAAACAACCCCAACGGCAAGCCAA
>Ga0272442_10004002_pt1 | contig 20337 bp, 19 predicted proteins | sample SSMForm2O_FD_200262 | JGI IMG/M metagenome (GOLD analysis project Ga0272442, IMG submission 200262) | Marine sediment archaeal communities from Little Sippewissett salt marsh, Falmouth, MA, United States - SSM-Form-2O | ecosystem: Environmental > Aquatic > Marine > Wetlands > Sediment ... | reverse complement strand
GCATTTCTGGACTACGCGGGCATCGACCGCCTGCACGCCGTGATCGTGAGCCATCACGACGTCGATCACATCAACGGCGTCCCCGAAATCGCCGCCGGACGGCCCATCGACCACGTCTACGCCACCGGCGAATTCCTGGCACAGACGCAGACGCAGGGGACCGCCCGTTTTCTGGCCCAGTGCCTGCGCCAACAGAACCTCTCCATAGAGCACGTCCCGCCAACCGCTCGTTTCGGTCCGGCCACAATCACGACGCTCTGGCCCGTGGACGGCATGGCCTTCGATGCCGAGCTAAACGACAACGACCGGTCGCTCGTCACCTTGATCGAATACGCCGGGGCGAAGATTCTGTTGTGCTCGGATATCGAGCAGTTCGCCCAACGGCAGTTCCTTCAGCTCTACCCCGGTCTGCGCGCCGACGTCGTCGTCGCCCCCCACCACGGCTCGGTCCGGACCCTGCACCCCGACTTTCTCCCCACACTTCGCCCCTCCGTTCTGCTGTGCAGTTGCGGCAAGCCCGAGCAGGCCGAGCAATTGGCCTCGCACCACAAGACCGACGCATCGCTGCTCTGCACGGCAGTGAACGGAGCCATCACTATTTGCGTAGACAGCAGAGGCGTGATAGAAAAAACCGCCTATATGGTCGCAGCAGGAGATTGAGCGTATGAGAAAACGCGTAGCCAGTGTCGTTCTCGTTGTCATTGGGGCTCTGCTGGCAATCACGTGGGCTGCTAATCCAAACGCCCCCGCGAAAAACCCAGAATACGCCCAATCCAAAGCCGCGTCCGACGATCTCAGCTTCTATCGTGCGTCTGTCACCACGGCGGACTATCCGCTCACCGGCGCTCGCCGCGTCAGGAACGTCATCCTCTGCATCGGTGACGGCATGGGCATCAACCAGGTGGCCCTGGCCCGTCTGACGGCCGTGGGCCCCGAAGGCAAGCTCCACATGGAGCGAATGCCGGTCAGCGGTTTGGTACGCACCCATTCGGCCGACGATCTGGTCACCGATTCGGCCGCCTCCAACACGGCGCTGGCCTGCGGCATTAAGACCGACAACGGCATGGTCGGCATGGCCCCCGACGAGCAGCCTTACTGCTCGATTCTCGAATTGGCCCGGGCCCAAGGGATGGCGACCGGGCTGGTGGCCACCTCCGCCATCACCCATGCCACACCCGCGTCGTTTGGCTCGCACGTCAAGTCCCGCAAGATGGAGACGACCATCGCCGAGCACCTCATCGCCAATCGCGTCAACGTGCTCTTCGGCGGCGGCCGGAGGTTCTTCCTGCCCCAGTCCGCCTCGGACAGCGCCCGTAAGGACGACAAAAACCTGATCGCCGAAGCTAAGAAGGCAGGGTATGCGTATGTCGAGACGGTTGGCGAACTCAGGGCAACGCGGCGTCCCTACATGCTGGGCCTCTTCCAGGTCGAGGCCCTGACGACCGAGCCGCCCGAGCCTTCTCTGGAGATGCTCACGCGTGAGGCCATCAAGACTCTGCGGCATGCCCACGCGGGCTCGTCGACGGGCAACAAGGGCTTTTTCCTCATGGTCGAAGGCAGCCAGATCGACTGGGCCTGTCACGACAACGATGCCGACAACATGATTCGCCAAACGCTGCTGTTCGACCAGGCCGTCGCGGCCGCCATCGACTTCGCCCTGAAAGACGGCCGCACGCTCGTGATCGTGACCGCCGACCACGAAACGGGCGGACTAACCTTCACCAAGGGCAAGGACGGCCGGCCTCAAGTCCACTGGTCCACCAAAGGCCATACCGGCTCGCCCGTACCCGTCTACGCCCTCGGCCCCGGCGCCAAGACCTTCGCCGGCGTGCAAGACAACACCGAAATCGCCAAAAAGCTCGCACAACTAATGAACCTGCGCCCCTTCCCGCAACCAAAAAAATGATACGAATTCGCATTACCGCGCACACACCGTGTGTCATCCTGAACGAAGTGAAGGATCCGGCCCGCGACGCTCACACACCCTTCGCGCGCGAACCACATCCCGCACGCGAGGTTAAGCGCGACAATTCTGTCTTTCCAGGCAGCAATCCCTGACCAACATGGATACGCCGCCCGTCATCCTGAGAATCGATGCAACCTACCACCTGACCGTCAAAACCGGCGACAAAGTCGAACAAGGACAACGAGTCTGCGACAGCCCCGCCAACGCCAAAACACCCACCGCCCCCATCTCCGGCCAAATCGAAGACATCCACTTCGACCCCGCCCCTCACGAATTCATCATCAAAATCCAACCCGCCTGACAAACCCACCCGAAAGATCGGGTCCCTCCTCAGGTACACTCGCCCAAATAGCACCCGCCCGTGTGTCGACACTACCAGACTCATATCGCTTTGCCGAAGGATTCGTCGTACTGCCCGCCGGTAGACACCATGACGGGTCGACAGATTTCCCCCAAATTCAGAGAACGCGGGTTCTCCATACCCGGGGCGGACCATCTATCATCGCTGATTGGCTGCACAGCGTCACCGGTTCGAGAAGAAAAATCACATGCCAGCATTGATTTCTGGCCACATCAACGCTATCATTTGTGGCGTTCCTGATTGTGCAAGCGGGGTTCTGAGACATCGTGCACAGCAGGGCGAATATGCACCACAGGAAACGCAAAAGGACTCGGTGTAGTAGTGGCCCGCAGAAGATCATTCAAATCCGATGACAGTTTCCTTGAGAAACTGGCTATTGGCGCCTATGGAACCAGAAGGGTAATCGAACATCTTGCCCAGTTGGGCTTATGCCCCATTGAACTCGAACGAGGCTCTACGAGTTACAAACTTTGGAAAGCAGTCAAGATAAAACGCATCCGCGTCCCCGATATCCTGTGCGTAGCCGACGGGACCCGCGTTGAATCCCGAGCCAAGACAACCCTTGCCATTTCAATGTCACACTCTGTGGCAGACGCCGAACGGGGCTGGGACTATGGCCTTAAGGATGGTGACTTCGTCGCACTGGTGCAATGCTCGAAATCGGGCGTTGAGCCCATCGACTGGAAAGCCGCAGACATGGTCCAGTACATTAAGGTTGGCGACCTACGGTCTGCGTATGATGCAGAACGGGTGATTGTCGAACGCCCTAAAGGTGCTGAAGAGGGCTTTGAACTGCGTCTCACATGGCCTGCGGCAATCGCGAGTGCTGCGGGCCAACTGGCCGAGATTGGCCAAGAACGTATCAAATTCAAGCGTGCAGAAGACAATAGAACCATAAGCCTTGCTCGGACCAGGAAGGGCATTGCACTCGATCCAGTGGTTCCAGAGGGCGTTTCCTTCGACGCAGGCAGAATCTTAGCCGGTGTGACCCCCGTCTATCTGGAAATACCGGGGGGCAACAGTGTTGGGGCGGACTTCTACGTTGGCGAACTCAGCGGTGCCTCTCTGGCTGATCGGTACACAGCAGCGAAGGCCCTTTCACACGTGGCGACGGAGGAGGTTCCACCGGCGCTGCTAGCTCGACTGAACGATAACGCAGAACACATCTACGTCCGGATGGAAGTCGCTGCATATCTTGCTCGTCATGGCGTTGCAGAAGGAAACGCCTTTATCCGGACGGCAATTCAATCAGAGTATCTCGAAGACCGCCTTGAGGCCGTCATCATCCTAAGCGAGATAGACAGCGAAGAGTCCACCTTAGTCCTTCGTGAGATACTGGCCGATGCTGAGCAGGACCCTGAAATTCGGGCCGGAGCGGCTTGGTCACTAGGCGAATTGTCGCACACTGACACGATTAACGACCTAGTTGCAGCATTCCACGATGTCCCGGATGTGATTCGCACTGAAGCGGCCAGAGCCCTCGCAAAGATCACACGTGAGGACGTTGGACCGGTACTAGCCGCCTACGCCGCCGCCCAAGATGCGACCCGTTCGGGTATCGCTTGGGCTCTGAGTCAGTTGGATGAGGTCAACCTCGACGACGTACTCGCGAACACGTGCCGCGAATCACCTGATGCTCGCCAGTGGACGGCCTTTGTACTTGGCTCTGTGGAGCAGGAGAAGATCATCGGTAACATAGAGCGACTGCGAGCCGACGACCCTGAAATCTACTTCGCTGTTACCCTGCTTTGGAAGATAATGAGCAGTTGGGTATTCAACCTCAAGGAGTATGGATAATGTCAGACGCTGACCTGCGGCCGATATACACGACAAAGCTGGGAACTGCCTACGCAGGGGACTCACGGCTGTTGCTGGACAGACTTGGTGATAACTCGGTTGATCTTGTTATTACGTCGCCGCCGTTTGCTTTGCAACGAAAAAAGGAGTACGGCAACAAGGATCAGGAGGCGTACGTTGACTGGCTGTGCCAGTTCGCCCCGGCCATATTTCGGATACTGAAGGACTCCGGCAGCTTGGTCCTTGATCTCGGGGGAGCCTACAAGAGAGGGAGACCCGTTCGCTCTCTCTACAATTACCGCGTCTTGGTCCGGTTCTGTGATGAGTTCGACTTCAGACTTGCGGAAGAATTCTTCTGGTTCAATCCGGCTAAGCTCCCTTCTCCGATAGAATGGGTTAATAAGAGGAAGATTCGGGCTAAGGACGCTGTCAATACTGTTTGGTGGTTTTCAAAGACAGACCAGCCAAAGGCAGACATTCGTAAAGTGCTCGTCCCGTATTCTGATCGCATGAAGACGCTGCTGAAGGATCCAAATGCGTTCTACAAGCCGAAAAAACGTCCTTCGGGTCACGACATCTCAGCGGGATTCGGGAATGGCAATGGCGGGGCTATACCCTCCAATCTCCTGCAGATCCCTAACACCGAAAGTAACTCGAAGTACCTGCGGCTCTGCAAGGCATTTGCTATCAAGCGCCATCCCGCCCGCTTCCCATTGAAACTTCCGCTTTTCTTTCTGAGTTTTCTAACAGATCCCGGGGACACCGTTCTCGACATCTTCGCGGGGTCAAACACCACAGGTGAAGCAGCCGAAAGCGTCGGCCGCCGATGGATATCATGTGACATTGAGGAAACCTATGTCATAGCCTCGGCTTTTCGATTCTTCAGTGACCCGCCCACAACTCGACAGGAACATCTGTACTCACTGATGCAGCAATCCCAAACGCGCGCAGTTGAGATACCACGCGAAGGGCAGTTGTTGCTGGAGTATGAAACTGCTGGCGGTTAAATCGTGCTCTTGAATGCCGGTCTCCCGCACCGACCTACCTGAAAAGCGAGACACTGGTGGGGTGAGATTGTCCACCGCTGCCCGATCTCCACCACTTGTCGTAAGTCCTCTCTTCTTAGCAGCCTCTCCCGGGGACTACCGATCGCCCACAGCCAGCGCCCAGGGGATTAGGCATCTCATCGCGCCCGTTTTGGGTGCAATCCGCGCGCTCGCTAGCGCATGTTGACTACGATTTCGACTCGTCGGTTCTTGGCTTTGCCGGCGGTGGTGGTGTTGGGGGCTACGGGTCGGGCCGGGCCGCAGCCGGCGGCCCTTACCTGGTCCTCGGGGATGCCGCGGTCGATCAGGTAGCGAGCCACGGACAGGGCGCGTTGGGCCGACAGCTCCCAGTTGTCCTTCCAGGGCGATTTCTTGATGGGGTCGGTATCGGTATGGCCGACCACGTCGATTTTCTTACCGGCGTATTTCTGTTTCAGCACCGAGAGGATATGATCGAGCTCCGCACTGGTGGCGCTCTTGAGCGACGCCTTGCCCGACTGAAACAGGATCATGTTCTGGAGCGTCACGGTGATCGTTCCGGCGGCGGGGTCAAACGCCACGTCATAGCCTTCTCCGAAGCCAGTCGCTTCCGCCGGGGTCTTGTTCAGCTCATCAATCTGCCTCTGCAGTTCGCTGATCGTCTGCTGGTCTTGCGAGACTTTCGCCTCCAACTGTTGTTTCTGGGCCTGTAGGTTCTCGAACCGGCCCTTGAGGTTCTGGTGCTCGACGTTGAGGTAATCGTACTTCTTCTTGTAGTCGGTGCAGCCGGTGAGAAGGGAAAGACAGACAAGGCAAATGACGGGGACGGCGATCTTTGCTCTGGCGATTTGCATTCGGCACCTCCTTGCAACAAGACAAACCCTACGTGGACGCCTCACTAAAGGAATACCATAGCGAAGCGGTTCTGAATCCAGTCCTGGAAAATCATAACAGTCAAGACAGCTAAAGACAAGAAAGGACCATAGGGAATCTGGCGAATTTTCTTAAAAAACATTTGAAAAATCGCCCAGCCGAGGCCAAAAAACGGGGCCACGAAGAAGGCGACCACCACCATCAGGGGCCCGACGACCGCTCCGGCGGCGCCCATGAGGTGCACGTCGCCCAATCCCATCGCCTCCTTGCCGAAGGCCAGCGTGCCCAGGATGCGCGTCGCCCAGACCACGGCGCAGCCGACGAAATAGCCGAACACGCCGCCGAACAACCCAGCCACGGCCGGACGGGCCACCAGGCCGCACCACCACTGTCCGACGGCCCCGGACCGGTCCAAAACAGCGACCGCAACCAGCGCACCCAGAATGACGGGCAGCAGAAAAACGACCTCCTTGAGCGCTTCGAGCCGATGTTGGTACTCGGGCTCCTTTGCAGGGGTACCACCGGCCTTGCCGGCGGGCAGGTCCTCGGGCTCGCCCTGGTCGTAGCTACGCTTCAGCAGGCCCGTGCGGAGCAACACAAGGGCAATCGCCAACCCTGCCGAGGCCCCCAGCGCCAGTGCGGCGGTCCTGGCAGAGGCAACCGGGAGCAACCCATGGGTCTGGATCAACTCCGGCCGGATGAGATACCCCCCCACCGCTGAGCCGATGACGCCCACCGCTGTGACGAGCCAGCAGATCGAAAGCGGGATGATCCACAGCTCCAGATCGATGCCCGAGGCAGCGATGAAGGCTCCCACCAGCACCAGGTGGAGCGAATAGACGAACCAACCCCCCTGGACCTGGAGGCCCGGACGGACGCCGGTGTGATAGTACAGCAGGTACAGGCCGAGGAACGCCGAGCCGGTCAGCAGCTCCACCACGAAGTAGCGCGGCGAGATCGCCGCCTTACAGTACCGGCATTTGGCCCTGAGAACCAGCCACGAGACGAGCGGGATGTTGTCGTAGAACTGGATGGCCTTGCTGCAATGCGGACAGGACGAGCCGGGACGGACCAGCGACTTCTCACGCGGCAGGCGGTAGATCACGACGTTGAGGAAACTACCGATGCAGCAGCCGAACGCGAAGATGAAGATGCAGAGAATCCATTCCTGTCCCGTCACGTTGCCTCCCTTGCCAGGCTGTTGCTTATCTCACCCGCGCCGCTACGACTTCGTGCTGCGATGTCCCTTGCGCTGGACAATGCCGGCGACGCGGACGGGCAGGCCAAAGAGCCGAATGAACCCTTTGGCATCCATCTGATCGTACTCGGCGCCCATCTTAAAGCTCGCCAGATCGCTCTGGTACAGGCTGTTCGGACTCTTCATGCCCGCCGGCGTGCACTGCCCTTTGAAAAGCTTGACCCGCACTTCGCCGGTGACATTTCGCTGCGTCGTATCGACGAACGCGTCCAACGCCTCGCGGAGCTGGCAGAACCAGAGCCCGTAGTAGACCAGCTCGGCGTACTTGAGGGCCACCTGCTGCTTGTAGTGCATCGTCTCCCGGTCCAGCGTCAGGCTCTCCAGGGCCTTGTGGGCCGCCATGAGAATCGCACCGCCGGGCGTTTCGTAGACGCCGCGTGACTTCATGCCCACGAGGCGGTTCTCGACGAGATCGACCTGGCCCACGGCGTGCTTGCCGCCCACGTCGTTGAGCGTCTCAAGCATGGTCACCGGGCTGGTCAGCTTGCCGTCCAGCTTCACCGGGACGCCCTCGTGGAAGCCAATGGTCACGTAGTCGGGCTTGGCCGGGGCTTTCGAAACCGGCTTGGAAATGACGAACAGATCCTCCTTCGGCTCGTTGGCCGGGTCCTCTAAGTCGGCGCCCTCGTGGCTGATGTGCCAGATGTTGCGATCGCGCGAGTAGATCTTCTTCTTGCTCTGCTCGATGGGGATCTTGTGCTTCTTGGCGTAGTCCACCGCCGCCTCGCGCGAGGTGAGCTTGAATTTCGGATCCTTCCACGGCGCAACGATCTTCAGCGTCGGATCGAGTGCCATGAACGTCACTTCGAAGCGAACCTGGTCGTTGCCTTTGCCGGTGGCGCCGTGCGCTACGGCGGCAGCCTTCTCGGCGTGCGCTACGTCGACCTGATACTTGGCGATCAGGGGCCGGGCGACGCTGGTGCCCAGCAGGTAGCCGTTCTCATAGACGGCGCCGGACTTCAGCAGTGGCCAGAGATAGTCCTCAATGAACTCGCGGCGCAGATCCTTGACCACGCACTTGGCCGCACCGCTGGCCAGGGCCTTCTTCTTGATCCCCGCCAGTTCGTCGCCCTGACCGAGCTCGGCGGCAAACGCGATCACCTCGTAGCCGTAGGTTTCCTTCAGCCAGGGCAGGATCACACTCGTATCCAGCCCCCCGCTGTACGCCAGCACCACTTTCTCTTTCTTGGCCATCAGAGTTTCCTCGAACACAACTCCCGTGAAAGTGCGGATTATAAGGGTCCACGAGCGGAAGTTCAACGGAATATCACAGGAGGTGGCGGAGCAGGCGTGGAAGTCCTGCGGAACCTGGATACTGTCCTTCGTCGGTCCTCAGGGTGGCATCGTCAAGGCCACAGGCCTTGGCGATGGTGCAAAGCACGGAGAATTCGTTATCGCTATGCGCAGCGGAGAAGGCCCCGTCACCAAGCTAACGCTTGACGCTGCCTCACGCAGGCCTGGATACTCTGGCGGACACCGCAGACCCGCGCGGCTGAAAGACCCCTGCCCCCCGCATGCGCTGCAAGGGCCCGACTGAATCAAATGCAAGCGCGCCGCCGACCGGCTACCTTTTGAACTCGACCTGCGGAACCTCTCTGCCCAGCCGCTTGCAGGTCTCCTCCAACTCGCGACGGAACTCCTCAGGTTTCAGAAATTCGATATGAAAATCCAGGAACACAGCGGTGACTCCATCGTGACAAAACTCCGGGTTCTCATACACCAAGATATTGCGCGGGCTCATCGCCGTGGTCTGCCCGGGAACATAGAGATAGCTTGGACCCTCGAAATCCTTGGGCTTGCGCGGAGATTCCCAGGCTTCGGAATCCGGGAGATACGACTTCAGTGCTTCCAGTGTCTGTGGGAAACGACCATCGTTGTCCGCCGCCCACATGGCCAGGGCCAGACCAAAATGCTTCAAATTCGACATGGAGACGACGCGCCGGGCCTGGTTACGGGCTCGCGACAGCGCGGGCATCAGAACAGCCGCTCCCACGCCTCCTCCGGCGACGGCGACGGTACTGACTTCAAAACCGGGACCGCGATAGTGCGAATGCAATCCCTCGGGTCCGAAGTAGCTGTATTGCACGGAGGGCCCCATATCGTTGGCAATGTGATCCAGCGCCGGCAGCATCACGGGTAACTTGACTTTGGCCTGCATCGCGCCCATCGTCAGTATGGGCCAAACCTGCTGAAGCTGCATCCTCATCTGCCTGAACTGGACTGCGGAATCCGCATACGTCAGACTAATCAGATTCTCGGGCAGTTGCGGCCGGATCTTCTTGAATCCGTCCGTATCAGCGAGAGACTTGCCGTCGGAGCCTTTCGAGACGAGCTGCTTGACGCCGAGGTTGCACATGGCGGTATTGGACCCGATGACGACGTGATCGTTGGCAACCGACCAGGTCGGCATGACCTGGGCAAACGCCAGCGGCGCCACGGCCCACACGTGCACGGTTCGACCGTCGTCCTGCTCCTGCGAGCTGATCTGGAGCCCCCCTTCGCTCTCGTTGCTGATGAATTTCCCCAGCGACGTCATCGTCTGCTTGAAAAGTTCGGCGTCGCTGAGCTTGGCGATGGCGACAAAGCCGCCCATCGGAGCCTCCGCCATCATGCCGGCCGGAAGCGCGTAGTAAAGAGCCGGCCCAGGCAAGCTCTTCAGCAACCCCTCGCGAATGCGGCAGTGGACCGCGGATTCGAGTTCCTCGATTCCCTTCTGAACCTCCGGATAGAGGTCGTCCGGGGAGATCATCTTCACCACATTCATGGCCAGGTCGTACGTCGTCGCGACGTCCCAGTTCATCGCGCCGGCCTGCACCGCCCGACCGTCCACGGCCCGGAACCACGCCGGGTTCACCGGCTTGAACGTACCAAGCAGGCCCGTCGCCGGCGTGGGCATCTCCACCAGCGAATGGACGACCACATCCGGGCCGGAGAAGCCGACCCGTTCCGTGACCGTCTTGACGCCGCCAAAACCCAGTTCCTTCACCCCCGCTCTAATCATGTCCATCTCCTCGTCGGCCCCCTCCTGCCGCCCGAATCCATCGACGAAGCGCAACGCCTTCTGCACGTCGATATGCGCCAGAAGGACATCGTTGCCGCCAGGGATGTGCTTGAGATTCGTCCAGGCCGTACCGCGCGGGCTGGCGAGGTGCTTCGTCGCCGTCCCGCTGCCGTCGTTGATCGCCGCGACGAGGTAGTTGCCCGCCCAGCCCCAGTACAAGGGGACGTCATCGTTGTCCTCCAGGTTGTGCATCGTGAGAGAGCCGATCTGGGTCTGGCCGATGTCGTCGGTGCCAACCATCTCCTCCAGATCGCGCACCGCGGCGGCCACTTCCGCCTTGCGAGCGCCTGCATCTAAGACGGCAAATCCGCAAACCGGCGGCCCCTCCTCCGCGGGCACCCGCGCGACGCCGACGCAAAACGGCCGGCTCGCAAGCAACTGAACATAGCCCAAAACCGTCTCTACCTGCTTCGGGACATTGGGGTCGTCCGACTCCCTGCCCGCCAGGGCCAGCAGCTCGGCCTTGATCGGCCGATAAAAGCCCTGCGTGCTCGGATCGTTCCAGATCCGCCCTAAAATGCTCTTCTCGAAGTCACCCTTGACGGCATCGCACCCACTGGTCGCCACAAAAGCCAAGACCTCGTCGGGCAACGCCTTGAGCAACGCCTCCACCGCCAAGTCCGCCGCAACCGCCGGCGCCGCGCCAAAACCGAAAACCAGAACCACCGCAACACAAACCCGGAAAACCCACTCAGACCGAACCATATCTATCTCCCTTCAATACGACAGGTTATAATATCCGCAAGCAACGATTATACGCCCACCTGTGCCCGTCCGCAATGGGACAGTCAAGGAAGGAAGATCTCTCGGAGCTTCTCGTTGGACTGGTAAGACGCAGATAAGCAAACCTGCGAACCTCGCACGTAACTGCTGGCATATCTGCCTTCACACGTGGCCCACGCACGGACATGCCACCGGCAGCGACCTTCACCGTCCCGCTTCGATCACCACACCCTCGCGCCGGGCAATCTCCAGGATCGGCCGGCCGTCACCGCTCTCCCACTCCCGCTCTCCACACGGAATCGGCTCGATGCGATCATCGGTCACGGTCGCCCTCCACAGGGCCTTGACCAGTGCAATGTCGCGCGGACCGTCGAACTCGGAAGCGATGACCACCAAATCGATATCGCTAAGCTCATTGCCCTGCCCGCGTGCGAACGAGCCAAACAGAACCGCCCGCTTGGCGTGAATGCCAAAGCCGGGCAGTGAACCCAAGTACCGTCTCACCGTCTCTATAATTGCGTCTTCAACCACGCCGGCATCTCGTTCACTTTGGACCGTTAAAAACTACCTCTCGCATGAGAGCCCCAGGGATTGACGCGCCGCCGCGCGAAAGGCCCGACATCTGCGTTGGGCATCAAGCGCACAGTTCTGGTCGGCCGAATCGCCCGGATAACGCACGCTAACAGCAAACGCAGACAGATAAGCCAAATCCTCTCGATGGCTCTCCCACGACGGTTCGACAGCCAATGCAGACTCAAGTAATGCAACGAGATCATGGACCTTTCCGAACGCGACCCCGGCTTCGCAGAGACACGCCTTGAGATACTTCTCCGCACACTGCTGAGCGTGGAAACAGACGCCCTCGAAATTGGGGCAGTCCGTGACGCGCGACTCCCGCTCCATCGTCGCGAAGTCCCGTTCTGCTTTGGCCACCCACTCAGCGGTCAGCGGCTTCATACAGAACCCTCCCTTGCCTGAGGACGTCTTCCATGAACGTATCGCCCATAGCGATGCGCTCCCGAATCTTCTCAGGCGTTCGCACGAGCAAATCGACGGGGAAGCCGGGGCGCAACTTCATCTGAATCTCCACGGACGTGTCGGCACTGCGTCCGGTGAAAGGACCGATGATCAGAAGATCAACGTCGGAATCGGGCGACGGCGTACCCCGCGCGTGAGAGCCGAAGAGAATAACCCTCTCGGCCCCGAACTCCTCGCCGATCCTTCGTCCGAACGCTTCAATTTGGTTCATCGCCACCATATCGCATGCCCTTCGGCGGACTGCCAGTTGTACTATGGGGCAGTCTACCCCGATAGACTGGGCGACGCAAGCAAAGGTTCAACCTCCCGTCCAGTCACACCGATACGACTCCGGCACCTCCTCCAAACTCGAAAACACATCCTTCTCCGGAAACGCCGCACGAGCCAGCGGCTCGACCAGCTTCTTGTCCTGTGTGACAATAGCATCTGCCTTGCTTAGGAGAAGAACGTATTCGATGTCGCTCAAATCATGCTCCGCGCGTAGAGGCCCTATGGGGCCACCTCCCTCGGCCAAGAAGATCGCTTCATAGGCAAGTGCGCAGATCAGTCTGCAGTATTGCCACGATACCCAGTCGCATGACAGGCAGAACCTGCCGGGCGAGGCAGTGAAATTTCTCAGAAACCGCTCTACTGCAAATCTGTGCATATCCTGGCTATCCGCCAGCCGAAGCCATAGTATAGTTCTGTCTTCCTCTCGAAGTGTCTTGAGGTCTGCCCTCACAGTATCGGGAATCTCGCGTCTTATAGAAACCGCAACATCTCGAGCGAAATCGGAGAAGACCTTCGCTCCCCGAAGGGTCCGCTTATAGGCCTCCTTAACGGCAGGCGAGCAGCGAATCGCTGGGAATCGCTTGAACTCCCGCCGGAATGCGGTGGTCCCATTGATATCTGTAAGGAATGGGTATGGCTGTCGAATACGTGCCTCCTGCGTGATGATGTCCACGCAACCTCGGCAGGTGTATGCCCCGGCCAGGATCACCTCGCGAAAGCGCCTCAGCAGAGCGTGCCCGGTGTCATTCTCGTCGGTTGCACACTCATACAGAAGAATTTCGGGTAGGACGAGCCAGTGCTTAGCTGCAAAAGCATAGAGATGTCTGGTTGGAGTCCCCTGGAATGCGCACTTGTCGATAACGATCTGCTTTGGCTTCATTTCTGTGCCAGTGAATCGAGGACGACGGTTCGCATGAGGTTGGTGTTGGCGGGTTGGTTGGTGAAGAGTTTGAATTGGGCGGCGGCCTGGTTTACGAACATGGCGATGCCGTCGATGGTCTTGGCGCCGGCAGCTCTGGCCTGTTTGAGCAGCAGGGTCTCGGCGGGGTTATAGACGGTGTCGAAGACGGCCATGTCGGGTTTGAGCACCTCGGCAGGCACCGGCGTGGCGTCCACGTGGGGGTGCATGCCGATGCTGGTGCAGTTGACCACGAGTCGGGCGTCGAGGTTACGCAGATGATCGAGCGGGGCAAATTCGCAGTCGAAGTCGGCCGCAAGCAGTTCGGCCCGCTCAAGGGTGCGATTGTAGATTTTGATCCTGGCGCCGGCGTCGCTGAGTCCGGCCACGACCGCGCGGGAGACCCCGCCTGCGCCCACCACCGCCACCGGGACGTCGCGCAGGTCCTGCCGCTCGATGCCCATGCCCGCCGTGATGGCGTCGAGGGCGCCGGCGTAATCGGTATTGTAGGCCGCCAGCAGCGACTCGCTGCCAGAGCTTTGTGGTGGGGTGAGCCCCACGCTACGAGGACCGACCAGGAGCGTGTTGACGGCGCCGATCTTTTTGGCCAACGGCTCGACATGGCCGCCGCGGGCCCGGACGTACTCCAGGGTGCCGTGCTTATGCGGGATGGTCACGCTAAAGCCGCGAAAGCCCAGCCAGGGCCGCGCCAGGACGTTGTCGAGGAAGTCATAGAGCATCCCCCTGCCGCCCTCGACGTGCAAAGGCAGATACACAGCGTTGATCCCGGCGTCGGCTAAACCCGCGTTGTGTATGGCCGGACTGAGCGAATGCGCCACGGGATCGGCGATGACGCCGAAAAGCTCGGTGTCGGCGTCGATCTCGTCGTGGCGATACAGTCCTTTCAGCGTGTCCGCCGTCAGTTGCCCCGGAGCCGTCGCGGCCTGCGCGCCGAGGCTGGCAAACGTCACGAAACCGCCGAGCTTCCTGGCCAAGACCCGACTGATCAGCCCCGCTTCGCCCATGCACAGGGCAATGCAATCGCCGTCGGCCGCGTGGAGCAAATCGAAGGCCTCGAAACAATCGTTGATATTTCCGGCCCTGTAGACCAGCTTGGGCACGGCCTCGGGGCAGGCAGCGAGAATATCACGGTGCAGGCGCCCGATGTCGGCGAAGGGGCCCGAGAAGTCATGCGCCGAGAGAATCAGCCGAGTCTTCGAGGAGGCCGACAAGGCGGCCCCGATACGCCGGCCGTTCTCGCCGCGCGGGAAATTCGCATATTCAAAATCGATAAAATCGGCCCCCGCCGCGGCAGTCGCCAGCAAAACCTCGACCCGCAGCGCCTCGGCGTAGTCGCGGGCCCCGCCCTCAGCCCTGTCCCGGCAGGTCACGATCACCGGTACCGACGCCCCGGCGGCAGCCCGCACCTGCGCCAGCACCCTCCCAACCGAATCGACCGTGAGATCCGCCAGGTAGTCCGTCCGCAGCTCCAGCATCTCCGCGCCGGCCGCGACGGCCCGCTCAATTTGCCGCGTCGCCTCGTCTACTGTCCGCGCCGAAATGGGGATAGCCAAGTACGTCATGACGGCTCATCTTATAGCAGCGCACCGACACAAAGACAAGCCCCACCCGAAGCAGCGGCCGACATCAGGCTTGCTTTCGGTCGCGAGATCTGGTACTCTGGGCCAGCCTGAGACTTGGGCGTCCTACTCGGTGCCCCGCTTGGGATGGCAAGACCTACCTGGGAATCAATCCCACACGAATTCGGATCGCAGGATAGAGTGGAACGATGGAGACACTGTACGTGAAGGTGCCCGGAACCGTCGATACAAGCTACCCGATCGAAATCGGAGCGGGCTTGCTGGGCTCGGTGTGGGCCGGTCTTGATGAGAGGTTCGCCGGGCGCGGGCGGTTCGTCGTCACGGACGCCAACGTCGCGGCGGCCGGCCTCCTCGACGAGCTGCTGGCCGGCACCGAGGTCCCCTGCTACACGATCGAGCCCCCCGGCGAGGTGTCCAAGAACGTCGATACGGCGGTGGGGATCGTCGAGGCCATGGAAAAGGCCTGCCTGGGCCGGGATACGTTGGTCGTCGCTTTGGGCGGCGGCACCGTGGGCGACATCGCCGGGTTCGCGGCGGCCATTTTCAAGCGGGGTGTCCCGGTCGTGCAGGTGCCCACCACCACGTTGGCGCAGGCGGATTCGGCCATCGGCGGCAAGACCGGCGTCGATTCCAGCGTTAGCAAGAACGCCTTCGGGGCGTTCTGGCATCCGGCGGTCGTGTACATCGACGTGGCAACGCTCAAAACCCTCGACGAGCGGCAGTACCGGGCCGGGCTGGTCGAGTCCGTCAAGCACGCGGTCATTGCCGATGCCGAGTACTTCGATTTCCTCGAACGCCGCCTCGACGACATCCTGGGCCGAAAGCTTGAGGTACTCGAAGCCATCGCGGGCTACAACTGTCGCATCAAGGGCAGCGTCGTGGAGGCCGACCCGCACGAGAGGAACAAACGCCGGATCCTCAACTACGGCCACACTATCGGACATGCCGTCGAATCCGCCAGCAGCTACGATTTGCTGCACGGCGAAGCGGTCGCCGTCGGCATGGCCGCAGCGGGCCTGATCGAGGCCGAAATGGGACTGGCCGAACCGGCCCGGCTCCAACGCGTACAAGGCGTACTCGAAAGACTTGGCGTCCCGGTAAGACTGCCGGACTCAATAGCCCAAGAGAAGGTGCTGGACCTTTTGCAGCACGATAAGAAGGCCGTGGGCAAGTGGCCGCGGTTCGTTCTCACCGACCGACTGGGACACGCCTATTGTGAGAACGGGCAATACGCCGTCGACGTACACCGTGAAATCGTTGAGAAGGTGTTGAAGAAACTCAGATAACACACGGCAAGGGTAGACTATGTACAGGCCGTAGACCAAGGTATTGGATTGCACGATCAGGGACGACGGGCTCATCAACAATCACTACTTCACCGATGAATTCGTCCGCGAGGCCTACAAGGCCCTCTCCAAGAGCGGCATCGACTATATGGAGTTCGGCTACCGCAACAGCAAAGAGCTGTTTCCCACGAAAGTCCCGAGCCGGGGCTGTTCCTCAAGTTGGCTTCTCTGCGAGCCAGCTCTCCTTTCTGCCAGTCATGGACCGGTATGGTGTCGGGATGAGCGCCGAGATCATCCCATAAATAAAGAGCCAGTCAGCAGCGAAGCTTTTTTTCTTGCCTTGCGGGACGGCGAAAGTACAGTGTGGAGTTTTGAGTTCCTGGCACTGAGCTTCGCGTCAGACGAATGAACTCAAAACTGACAACTTAGAACTCAAAACTTAGGGAGGTCTGCCATGATCGGCAAGGCGATACGGCTGGAGAGAATCATCGACCGCAACTCGGGCAAGACGGTCATCATCCCGATGGACCACGGCGTGACGGTGGGTCCGATCGAGGGGCTGGCGGACATGCGTACGGCCATCAGCAAGGTGGTGCGAGGCGGGGCCAACGCCATCCTGATGCACAAGGGCATGGTCCGCGCCGGGCACCGCGGGACGGGCCAGGACGTCGGCCTGATCGTCCATCTGTCGGGCGGAACGTCGCTGAGCCCCGACCCGAACGCCAAGGAGCTGGTCTGCACGGTGGAGGAGGCGATCAAGCTCGGCGCCGACGCCGTCTCGATCCACATCAACCTGGGCGCCGAGACGGATATGGCCATGCTCCGGCAGCTCGGCGAAGTCAGCCAGCGCTGCCTGGAGTGGCAGATGCCGCTGGTGGCCATGATGTACACACGCGGGTCGAAGATCGAGGACGAATACGACGTCGAAAACGTCAAGCTCGCCGCCCGCGTCGGAGCTGAGCTAGGCGCCGATATCGTCAAGGTCCCGTATACGGGTAGCGTCGAATCGTTCCAGCAGGTCGTGCAGGGCTGCCCGGTCCCGGTCGTTATCGCCGGCGGGCCGAAGATGGACAGCGACGAGGACATCTTCCGGATGGCCGAGGGGGCTCTGGAGGCCGGTGCGGCGGGACTGTCCATCGGGCGCAACGCCTTCCAGCACGACACGCCCGACAAGATGGTCCAGGCCCTGAGCGAACTCGTTCACAAAGGCGCCAGCATCGAAGCGGCCACTGCGATCCTCAGGAGCTAAATCGTAAGAGTCACTATCTTTTCGACGGCATGTCTGCCGCCGAGTCGGTGCGGCGTGCCCCTGCAGACTGACGAGATATGTGACATTGCCCGCTGCGAACGAAAGGTGCGAACCCTGAAGGCCCTCATCGTGTACCACTCCCAATTCGGCAATACCAGGAGGCTCGCCGAATCGATGGCCGAGACGATGAGGCAAAGGGCGGAGGTACGCCTTGTCAGCATCGACGCCCTTGACGCGGCCGAGGTGGAGACGGCGGACCTGGTCGTGACGGGCAGTCCCACACACGCTTTTGCCGTGCCGCAGGCGGTGCGCGACTTCCTCGAAGCACTGCCTGCGGGGATTCTGGCCGGTATGTCCGTGGCCGCCTTCGACACAACGGTCAAGGTCTGGCCGCTGCGGCACCTGCGGGCGTCGCCCAGACTGCTTCGCCACCTCCGCAGGCTGGGAGGCAAACCCATCGCCCCGCCCCAGACCTTCTTTGTTCAGACGCGCAATCCCCAGAAAAGCGGCCAGATCGATCTGCTCCTGGACGACCAGCTCGGCCGGGCCCGCCAATGGGCCGAGCAGATCCTCAAGAAAACGAACGAGGAAAGGGCTGAGGGGTGAAGACCCGCCACAGGCCGGTCCGTCGCAACGAAACCATGCTCCTCGCCACGCGATGGACGAAGCTGCTCGCTACGTCCCTTCGATGCGCCGCCGGTGCGTCGACGTCAGAGGCAGGCGATGTTGAGGTTCTTGGCGGCGGCGGTTTCGTCGGGGCGGGACACGCAGGTGGTGGTCGGCGCCGCTTTGAACTGCTCCGGGTCGCTCTGGGACAGTTCAGCGATTTCGATCATGGCCTCGACAAAGGCATCGAGCGTCTCCTTGCTCTCGGTCTCGGTCGGCTCGATCATCATGGCCTCTTTGACGATGGCGGGAAAGTAAACCGTTGGCGGATGGAAACCTCTGTCAATGAGTGCCTTGGCGACGTCGAGGGCGTGCACGCCCCGCTCGAGCATTTCCGGTGTGGGGCTGAAGACGCATTCATGCTTGCAGACCTGATCGACCGCGGGCCTGTAATGTGCGCGCAGTTTGGAGCGGACGTAGTTGGCGTTGAGCACGGCGTGCTCGGCCACCTTGGGCAGGCCGTCCTTCCCGAGCATGAGGATATAAACGTAGGCCCGCAGGACGATGCCGAAGTTGCCGTAGAACGGGGCTATGTAGCCGATGGATTTGGGCCGGTCGTATTCCAGGGCGTAGGTCCCGTCGCTGCGTTTGATGACGATAGAGACCGGCAAAAACGGCACGAGCTTGTCTTTCACACCTACCGGTCCGGCCCCCGGCCCCCCGCCGCCGTGCGGGGTGGCAAACGTCTTGTGCAAATTCAGGTGCACAATGTCAAAGCCGAAGTCGCCGGGGCGAGCCTTGCCCACGATAGCGTTGAGGTTGGCGCCGTCGTAGTACGCCAGTCCATCGACGCCGTGGATGAGAGCGCAGATTTCCTTGATGTGCGGATTGAACAGGCCCAGCGTGTTCGGGCAGGTGAGCATCACGCCGGCCACCTCGTCGTTCACCACCGCTTTGAGTGCGGCCAGGTTCATGACGCCGTCGGCATCGCTGGGAATCGAGACGACGCGGTAGCCCGCAATCGCGGCGCTGGCGGGATTCGTGCCGTGGGCGCTGTCCGGCGCCAGCACGACGCTCTTTTTGTTGCCTCTGTCGCGATGGTAGGCGGCCATAATCATCATGCCAGTCAACTCGCCGTGCGCGCCGGCCATCGGCTGCATGGTAAACCCGGCCATCCCGGTGATCTCACGCAGCAGCAAGTCCATTTCGTAGAGAATGGCCAAAGCCCCCTGCGTGAGCATACCGCCCATGCGCAACTGCGGCAGCAGCGGGTGCAGGTGAGCAAAGCCCGGGTACGACGCGATCCGCTCGGCTACCTTGGGATTGTATTTCATCGTACACGAGCCCAGTGGATAAAAGTTCGTATCCACGCCGAAGTTGCGCCGCGACAGCTCGGTAAAGTGGCGCACCACGTCAAGCTCGCTGAGTTCGGGCAATGCGGCGCCACGCGGCCGCCGGAGGCTGTCCGGAATGTTGATCGTGGTCCACACATCGCTCGGCCCCGGGCAGACCCCCCGGCGACCCGGCACGCTCTTCTCAAACAGCAGCTTCATAACGCTCTCCAAAGATCAGCGGCAAGCACTTTCTCGCCGCATAGGTCCTATGGGACCTATAGGACCCATTCAAAGCACGCTCTCCAACGCCTCGGCCAGCATTCCGATCTGTTGCTTCGTACGTTTCTCCGTCACGCAGATCAGGATCGACTTGTCCATTCCCTCGTAGTAGCGGCTTAGCGGAAAGCCGGCGGCGAAGCCCTTTTCAATCAACGCCGCGATGACATCGGCCGCCTCACACGGCAAGTCGAGCACGAACTCGTTGAAGAACCACTTCGCCCTGAAATGCGGCTCAACCCCCGGAATCGCAGTGAGGCGATGATACGCGTAGCTGGCCTTGTCGGCGCAGCGTTGGGCAGTCTCGCTGAGCCCTTCCTTGCCCAGCAGCGAGAGATAGACGAGCGCCGTTAAGGCACACAGGGCCTCATTCGAGCAGATGTTCGACGTCGCCTTGTCCCGGCGGATGTGCTGCTCGCGAGCCTGAAGGGTCAGGACGAAGGCGCGCCGGCCCAGCCGGTCCGTCGTCTCACCGACCACGCGCCCGGGCATCTTGCGCACGTACTGCTTGCGGGACGCCATGAAGCCCAGGTAGGGCCCACCGAAAGACATCGGCATGCCGAGACTCTGCCCTTCTCCCGTCACGATGTCGGCCCCCATCGCGCCGGGCGTTTTCAATATCCCCAATGAGATCGGGTAGCAGGAAACAATCAGCAGCGCGCCCTTTTCGTGAGCGGCCTCGGCCAGGTCACTCACGTCGTCGATGCACCCGAAG
>Ga0272442_10004001_pt1 | contig 20338 bp, 14 predicted proteins | sample SSMForm2O_FD_200262 | JGI IMG/M metagenome (GOLD analysis project Ga0272442, IMG submission 200262) | Marine sediment archaeal communities from Little Sippewissett salt marsh, Falmouth, MA, United States - SSM-Form-2O | ecosystem: Environmental > Aquatic > Marine > Wetlands > Sediment ... | reverse complement strand
CCGGTCTTCAACGGGCATTCCCCCAACGTGCTGAAGAAGGTCTCCGTCACGTCGGGCGGCAAGCAGTTGGCGCTGCGTGCGCCGCGGTACAAGAGCTTCGACGCGACCGAGGCCGTCCGCTCGGCGACGAAGACGGGCAAGGCGGTGACGCTGACCGTCGAGTCCCTGCCCGGCTGGGACGGCAGGGAGGCCGCGCTCGAGGTGACCCATTCGGGCAAGTCGAAGCCCGGCCTGCCGGTCGTCACGGGCCTGCGGGCGATCCACCGCGGCGGGCAGACGATCCTGACGTTCGCCGAGCCCGACCCGCCGATCACGGCCGAGGACGTCACGATCGAGCAACTCCGGGCCGTCCGGAAGAAACTCGCGTCGGCTGCGCGGGAGGTCACCTACCGCGTTTACCGCTCGGCCGAGCCGATCAACGCCAAGACCGTCGCCCGGGCCGTGCTCGCCGACCAGGTCCCCCCGCTGACGTGCTGGAACGCCGAGTACTACGGCATCTATCCGAAGAAGGACAAGCCCGCGGTCCGTTACGCCGTTGCCGCCGGCCAGGGCCCGGTTCCGCCGGGGACGGGCATCTACGCGCACAACCCGGCCAAGGCGGGCAAGGCGTACTACGCCGTCACCGTCGCCGTCCACGGCGCCGAGGACCTCGATACGCTCGCGGCGGGCAACACCACGGGGCCGATCGCCGAGACGGTCGGCCCCGGCGAGCTGGTCCTCCAGCGGACGCACCGGCCGAAGAGCTTCATGTATCACAAGAACCCGACGCTGCACTACTACGTTCGCTGGGAGGCCCCGCCGCGGTGCAACGTGCCCAGCCGACCGTACGATTACCTGGTGGCCGTGCCCGAGAAGGTGACCTGGCCCGCGCCGGTGAATATCGCCTTCCACTGCTGGGGCGGCAGCCTCAACGGCGGGTACGGGTGGTGGTACAGCGGCCGGCCGAGCCCGTACCTGCTGATCTCGACGAACCAGATTCCCTACGACTGGTGGACGGGGTACCACGAAGCCAAGGGCACGTGGAAGCCGTGGTCGGCGGGCGTGGTGCGATCGTACTCGCAGAAGCGCTACGACGCGTTTTTCGACTGGGTCTGCGGGAACTACCGCGTCGACCGGACGCGCGTGGCGTGCGCGGGCAACTCGATGGGCGGCGCGGGCGCGCCGGTGTACGGCACGCACCGTCCGGAGCGGGTCGCGTGGGTCTCGTCGTGGGTCGGCGTGCACACCCCCGCCCGGACGCCGCACTTCCTCGGCTCCTACGAGCTCTGCTACGGTCGGCTGGGCTGGAAGCTCCCCCACGAGGCCGGCCAGACCGCCTTCGAGCACTTCGACGACGCCGCGTGGGTCCGCGACCACCCCCAGGTGTCCTTGCCGCTGATCTGCTTCGGAAACGGCAAGGACGACGGCGGGATCGGCTGGCCGCAGGCGCTGGCGTACTTCCGCGCCCTCCAGAACGCCCGCCAGCCGCACGTGTTCCACTGGGCACTCGGTGGGCACGGGGTCCGCGCGATCCTGCCCGGGCCCGGCTCGTCGGGCTCGACGCTCGCGATGGACGTGCGGACCGACCAGTCGCTGCCGGCCTTTACGCGGTGCAGCCTCGACGGAGATCCCGGCACGGCGAGGAAGCTCGCGGCGCCCAAGCAGATCAAGAGCCGCGACGGGCACGTGCGGAAGGACCCGTACGACGGCGACTCGGCCGGGGTGGCCAACCGCTGGCTGTATTGGCGGACGAAGGACATCGTCGACGAGGCCGACGCGTGGGAAATGACCGTCGCGCTGATGAAACAGGCGCCCGCGACTTCCTGCACCGTCAGCGTTACCCCGAGGCGGTGCGGGCGGTTCAAACCCGAGAAAGGCCGGACGTTCTCGTGGACGAACCGCGACGCCGACGGCAAGATCATTCAGAGCGGCAAGGCCACGGCGGATGAGTGGCACCTGGTGACGCTGGAGAAGGTCACGGTCAGCCAGGGCGGCAACCGGTTGCGGATCGCCCGGTGAGACGCGAAGGAGAAGGTGACGGCATGAAGCGAATCGAGAGATGTTCGAGGCGTGGTTTTCTGCGGCGGGCGGCGGCTGCTGCGGCGGGCGTCTCGGTGCCGTGGATCGTTCGCAGCTCGGCGCTCGGCGCCGACGGGGCGGTCGCGCCGAGCGAGCGGATCACGCTCGGGGCGATCGGCATCGGCCCGCGGGGGCGACATGTGCTGAGCTGCATGCTCGCCGAGAAGGACGTGCGGTTCGTGGCGATCTGCGACGTCCAGGCCAGCCGGCGGAAGCACGTCAAGGCGATGGCCGACGCGAAGTACGGCAACACGGACTGCGTGATGATGCGCGACATGTTCGAGTTGCTCGCCCGCAAGGACATCGACGCCGTGCTGATCGCCACGGGCGACCACTGGCACGCGCTCGGGTCGATCCTGGCGGCCAAGGCCGGCAAGGACGTCTACAGCGAGAAGCCCTGCGGGATCACCATCGGCGACTGCCAGGACCTCTGCGACACGATGGGTCGCTACGGGCGGGTCTTCCAGGCGGGCACGCAACGGCGGAGCATCGACAACTTCCGGTTCGCCGTGCACCTGGCGCGAAGCGGCAAGCTGGGCAAGCTCCACACGCTGCACGCGTCGATCTACAGCCTCCACGTCCGCTACGACTGGCTTCCGGCCCAGCCGGTGCCGCCGATCGACGTGGTCGACTGGGACCGCTGGCTTGGCCCGGCGCCCTGGCGGCCTTACAACCAGCGGTACGTCCACGGCGGCTGGCGCCAGCACTTCGACTTCGACTCCGGCGCGACCCTGCTGGACTGGGGCGCCCACACGGCCGACCTCTGCCAGTGGGCCAACGACGCCGACGAGACCACGCCGTTGACCTACGAGCCGGACGGGGGCACGATCACCTGCCGGTACGCCAACGGCGTCAAGCTCGTCATGCGCCGGGGCGGCTTCAGCGGCGAGGGCAAGTGGCTCGGGCTGGGCACCTGCCCCGTGCGGTTCGAGGGCGACGCCGGCTGGGTCGAGACCGGCGACAGCGGCAGGATCGAGGCCCACCCCCGCAGCCTGCTGCAAGAGCGAACGCGCTACCGGGTGGCCGGCACGCACCCGGCCCAGCACACGCGGAACTTCCTCGACTGCGTCAAGAGCCGCGCCGCGACGGCCGCCAACCCCCGCGTGATGCGACAGTCGCATATCACCTGTCACGCCGCCGCCATCGCCTGGATGCTCGGGCGAAAGGTCACGTTCGACCCCGTCAAGGAGGCCTTCGTCAACGACGACGAGGCCAACCGCATGCGGACCCGCGCCCGCCGGGCGCCCTGGCACGCGTAGACGACGGACGAATTCGGCCCACGAAAGGTCCCCCGATGAGCACTCGACGAATCGACATCATCTCGGCCGTCGCCTTGTGGGTCGCCCTGGCGGCTCCCCCGGCCGCTCCGGCTGCACCCGCCGGCCTGGACGTCTCGGAAGACAAGCTCCTGGCCGTGCTGGGCTCCGACGCGCCCCTGCACGACAAGGCCCGGGCCTGCCAGCAGCTCGCGCTGGTGGGCACGGCCAAGGCGGTTCCCACGCTGGCCGGTCTGCTGGGCGACGAGCGGTTGGGCGATTACGCCCGGTTCGCGCTCGAGCCGATCGCCGACGCGAGCGTGGACGAGGCCCTTCGCGAGGCCCTGGGCAAGTGCACCGGCCGACTGCGGGCCGGCGTGGTGACGTCGATCGGCGTCCGCCGCGACGCCGGGGCCGTCGACGCGCTGGCCAAGCTCGTCGGCGACCGCGAGGCCGCGGTGGCGCCGGTGGCCCTGGCGGCGCTCGGGCGGATCGCCACCGACGAGGCCATCGAGGCCGTCCGCAAGGTCCTTACCGCGGGCCCAGCCGCCCTGAAGGCCCCGGCCGCCGACGCGTGCCTGGCTGCCGCCGAACGCCTGCGGGCGGGGGGCAAGTCGGACGCGGCCGGGTCGCTCTACGACACCGTCCGCCAAGCCGACCTTCCCGGATACCTCCGTGCGGCGGCCGTCCGCGGCGCGATCCTCGCCCGCGGGTCCGCCGGCCTGGGGGCGCTCGTCGAGGCCCTGCGGAGCACCGACCGCGAGGTCCTCCGGGCCGCCATGGGCGCCGCCCGGGAGCTGCCCGGCCCGCGGGTCTCCCAGAAGCTCGCGGCCGAGCTTGCCCGCGCGACCCCGGCAGTCCAGGTCCTGCTGATCGACGTGCTGGCCCGGCGAGGCGATCCGGGCGCGCGGAAGGCCATCGCCACGCTGGCCGCCAGCGACGCACCGACAGTCCGCGTCGCGGCGGTGACGGCCTTGGGAGCCGTCGGCGATGCGGCCTCCGCCGGCGTGCTCGTCCGGGCCCTCGGTTCGGCCGGCGCCGAGTCGGCCGCCGCCAGCCGAAGCCTGCGCATGCTGGGCGGCGACGGCGCGGATGAGGCCATCCTCGCGGGCATGAAGACCGCCAAGGGCCCCGTCCGCGTCGAGCTGATCGACGTGCTGGCCGCCCGGCAGGTGGCGTCGGCTGTCCCGGCCCTGCTGGCCGACGCGGGGGCCGACGACGAGCCCGCCGCCCGCGCCGCCCTCAAGGCGCTGGCCACGCTGGCCGAGCCGAAAGATGCCCCCGCCCTGGTGAGCGTGCTGACCGCCGCGCGGTCCGATCGCGTTCGCAGCCAGGCCGAGAACACCGTGGTGGCCGTGACGGCCAAGATCGCCGACGCGACGAAACGCCCCGGGCCCGTGCTGGGCGCGTGGGCCGCGGGGCCCAAACCGGCGGTTCGGTGCAGCCTCCTCCGCGTCCTCGGGCGGATCGGCGGCGAGAAGGCCTTCGAGATCGTCACCGGCGCCGCGAGCGACAAGGACGCGACGATCCGCGACGCCGGCATTCGGGCGCTGGCCGCCTGGGGCGACGGGCGGGCGGAAGCGGCCCTGCTGAAGCTCGTCAAGACCGCCGACAGCGAGACGCACCGCGTCCTCGCGCTGCGGGGGTATGTCCGCCTCTTGGGCCTAAGCGCCGACCGCCGCGGGGCCGAGACCGCCGCCAAGTACGCCGAGGTGTTGGCGATCACGCGCCGCGGCGACTCGAAGAAGCTCGTCTTGGCGGGCTTGGCCTCCGTGGGCCACGCCGACGCGCTGGCGCTGGCGATGAAGCACGTGGGCGCCCCGGCCGTCGGCGCCGAGGCCGCGTCCGCCGCCGTGCGAATCGCCGGGGCGATCCTCGGCACGGACCGCGACGCGACGCGCTCGGCCATGGAGAAGCTGCTGGCCGGCTCGAAGGCGCCGGCCATCGTCGCCGAGGCGAAGCGGATCCTCGCGGCGATCGACAAGTTCGCCGACAGCCTCACCGCATGGCGCGTCGCCGGGCCGTACCAGAAGAAGGGCGCGACCTACCGCGAGCTGTTCGACGTGGCGTTCGAGCCGGAGGCCCGCGGCGCCAAGAGCGTCGCCTTCCGGCCCTTGCCGGCGGGCACCGACCCCAAGCGCCCGGGGATTCTCGACCTGCTCAAGGCGATCGGTGGCGAGCAGCGGGCCGCCTACGTGCTGACGTGGGTCCACTCGGACAAGCCGCTGGAGGCGCGGCTGGAGCTCGGCAGCGACGACGGCGTCAAGGCCTGGCTCAACGGGAAGCTCGTCCACGGGAAGAACATGGCCCGGGCGGCCGAGGCCTACACCGACCGCGCGGACGTCACGCTCCGCGCGGGGTGGAACGCGCTGCTGCTGAAGATCACGCAGAACAACTCGCGGTGGGAGTTCTGCGCTCGCCTGTGCGGGCGCGACGGCAAGCGCCTGGGCGGGCTTCGGATCGACCCCGCCCACGAGGGCGACTGGATGAGTCCCGGCAAGTGAGACCGGCATGACACGAGACGGCATCGCCTTGACGGTGTTCACGAAGCTCTGGAAGTCCCTTCCGCTCGGGGAGCTGGCGGCGCGGTTCGCGGAGATGGGCTTCGACGGCGTCGAGCTGCCCGTCCGGGCGGGCTTTCAGGTCACGCCCGAGACCATGGCGAAGGACCTGCCCGCCGCCGCCCGGACACTCGCGGCCGTCGGCCTGGAGATTGCCTCCGTCGCCGGGCCCATCGACGAGGCGTCCATCGCCGCCTGTGCCGACGCCGGCGTACGGATCATTCGCATCTGCGTGGACATCGACCCGGCCGAGGGATACCTCGCCGCCGAGGCGCGCCTCCAACGCGAGTACGACGCCCTCGTGCCGATCCTCGACCGCTACGGCGTGACGATCGGCATCCAGAATCACTGCGACCTGTTCGTCCCCCACGCGATGGCGCTGCGGAGCCTGATCGGGCGGTACGACCGGAAGCACTTCATGGCCGTGTGGGACCCGACCCACTGCGCGCTCGACGGCGAGAGGCCGGAACTGGCGATCGACATCGTCTGGGACCACCTGGCCATGGTGAACCTGAAGAACGCCGTCTGGGTGCGGACCAACCCCGACGCCGACGTCGCGGAGTTTCAGCAGCGTTGGGTCCCCGGCCGAGAGGGCCTGTGCCATTGGCCCACCGTCGTGTCCGAGTTGAAGAAGCGCGGCTACCAGGGCCCGGTGTGCCTGACGGCCGAGTACAGCGACGAGGCGTCGGCCGATCGCCTGATCGCCGAGGACCTGGCCTTCGCCCGGGGCCTTTTTGCGGAGTAGCAGGAGACGTGGCATGTCGTTCCCCCAAGCGGTGGTACTGTTGGCGTTGGTGTTCCTGTTCGCGACGTCGGCCTCGGCCGCCGGCGCGAAGGGGCCGCTGGTGAAGGCGAGCTTCGAGAGCGATCCGCGCAAGGCGGGCTGGCGAACGGGGGCGGACCGGGGCGAGTTCAAGGGCGCCTGGGCCAAGGCCGACGCCGACAGCGCCGGGCGATTCCTCCGCGCCGAGACGGGCCACTGGCAGAGCCCCGCTGTCCCCGTGACGCCGCTGGACTACTACCGCCTGCGCTTCCGCTCGCGGGGCGTCTGCGAGGGCTACTGGGCGGCGGAGTTCTTCGACGCCGACGGCAACCAACTCGCCGCCGACCACTACGACAGCCTCCGCGGCTCGAATCGCTGGCGGGCGAACGAATACTGCCTTCGGGCGAACATCGACGCCGCGAGCCTTCGCGTGCGGTTCATCGCGCGTCGCGGTCCGGTGGCCGTCGACGACGTGACGATCGAGCCCGTTGCGCGCCCGGCCGTCGCCGCCTGGGCCGACAAGCTCTACGCGCTCCTCCCGCCCGTTCGCACGAAGCCGCCAGCGTCGCGCGGGGCGCTGCTGGCGAAGACGCTCGCTCGCCTCGGCAAGGGCCCGAGCCTCCGCGTCGTGCTGCTGGGCGACAGCATTGCCAACGACACGTCGCACTCGGGCCTGGACGTGCTGCTCGAACGCGCCTACCCCTCGTGCCGCGTCGAGCTGGTCAACTCCGTCCGCGGGGGCACGGGCTGCGCGTACTACCGCCGCGAGAACCGCGTCGAGCGGTACGTCTTGCGCCATCGGCCGGACCTGCTGATCCTGGCGGGCATCTCGAACGGCTACGACGTCGAGAGCCTCCGCGCCGTCATCCGCCAGGTCCGCGCCAAGAGCGACTGCGAGATCCTGGTCCTCACCGGGTGCATCCACCCGCGCGTGCAGGGGGAGATCCACTTCGCCGAGGGCGCCGGCATGAGCCGCGAGGAGGCCTGCCGGGTCATCCTGAAGTTCCCCGAGCGGATCGCCGCGATGGCCGTCGCCGAGAAGGTCGAGCTGTACGACATTCGCGCCGCGTGGGATGACTACATCGCCAAGTCCCCCATGCCGCACGCGTGGTTCATGCGCGACGCCGTCCACGCCAACACGCGCGGCAAGCACGTCGTCGGGCGCATCCTGCTGCGGTACTTCCAGCCAAAGTAACGCGTGCGTCAGACGGGCTCGCAGGCGGCGAGGATATCCTCGACGTTCGCCGTCGCCAGGGCCATCACCGTGTCGGACGCGCCGTAGTAGAGCTTCACCTCGCCGCCCGGCTCGAGGACCATGCCCGTGGGGAACAGCACGCTGCCGCGGAAGCCGTCGATCTCGTACGGGTAGCGCTCGTCGGGGGCCATGACGGGGCGCGGGCTGATCGCCAGGACCTTGCTCGGGTCGTCGCGGTCCAGCAGCATCGCGCCGACGGTGTAGCGCTTGGTCCAGGGCACGTCCTCCCAGCCGGCGAGTCGGCGGGTGTCGTCGCGGTCGACCGCGTGGAACAGCGCCAGCCAGCCGGAATCGGTCTCGATCGGCGGGGCGGTCGGGCCGATCTTGTCGTTGCACCACCCGACGCGCTCGCAGCCGAGCACCAGCCGGGTCTTGCCCCAGTAGGCCAGGTCCGGCGACTCGGAGCACCAGATATCGAACCGGTCGCCGGCGCCCTTGCTGTAGATGGGGAAGGGCCTCTCCAGACGGACGTATCGCCCGGCGATCATGCGCGGGAAGAGCACCATGTTTCGGTTGTCCGGCCCGGAGAAGCTCACCGGCTCGACGTCGAGAGACTCGCTCAGGCGGGCGATCCCGCCGCAGATGCCATGGTGGGTATCGACGGCGAAACACAGGATGGCCTGGCCGTCGATCACGGTCAGGCGGGGGTCGTAGGCCCGGCGGACCTCATCGTCGGCGAGTTCGTACCGCCAGTCGGGATCGACCGTCCAGCGGACGCCGTCGTCGCTGGTGGCCAGGCCCAGGCTCGTGCCCGTAAAGGCCAGCGCGGGCTCGCGTCGAAAGCGGTCGTTGCGGAAGATCATCACGTACCGCCCGCCGAACTTCGCCACGCCGGCGTTGAAGGCCAGCGTGCAGTCCTGCGGCACGTCGTCGCCCGACAGGACGGGGTTGAGCGGGTGGCGGCGGAAGAGGTCCGGGTCGTGGTCGAGGCCGGTCGGCATGGCAGGGGTCTCCGGTTGGCTTCGGGGCTACTCGAGCAGCAGGACGTCGCCTTCTTCCAGGCGAGGCAGTTCGACGGTCAATGTGTCGCGGCGGGTCGTGAACTTCAGCGTATTGTCCAGCATCGCGCTGGTCACCTTGTTCACCTTGCCCGGCTGGCGGATCGCGATGCGCAGCGTTTCGGCGGGCACGAGGCCGGTGACCGTCGAGACCCGCCGGCCTCGCTGGCGACGGGCGATCACGCGGTACGCCCAGTTCGCCAGCGTCACCGCCCGCTTGCCGCTGGCCTCGTGGACCAGCAGCACGCCCTCGACGGTCGGCAGGGCCGCGTCCACGACGGGCCGAACCCGCGCCAGGGCCGGGGCCGCGATGAGACGCCGCAGCGCCGCGTCGAACTCCCGCGACATGTCGAACCCGTCGTGGCGAAGGGCTGCACTATACTCGAGGCCCGCGAAGAAGCCTACTACGTACGCCCTGCCCTTCCCGGCCGGGTGGCAGGTCACAGCGGCCGAGCCGTCGGCGAACTTCGCGAGGACCTTCGTCCCAGCCCGGGGGCGGAGCACCTCCCGGCCGATGACGGGGGCGAGCTCGATGTTCGGGGGCCCGGGGGCGAGGACGGTGGCGGCCCGGGGTACGTCGCCCAGCCGCCGGCGCGGGTCGGTGTACGACTCGATCCGCGTGGCCCCGTAGAGGGCGACCTGGTAGGTCATCTCGGGGGCGCTTCGCCCGTTGAGGCCCAGCACGTCGGCCAGGGCGTTCAGGGGGCGGTTGGCCTCGTCGCGGACGAGCCCCCCGCCGCTCGTGACCAGCGTGCCGCCGGCGAGCACCCATTGGGTGAGTCTGCTCGCCGCAGCCCGCCGGAGGTTCGGCCCGAGGACGTAGAGCACCTTGTAGCGCGACAGGTCCTCCGTGGCGAGCATGGTCTCATCGAGCGCGTCGACGGGCAGGTGCGCGTGCTGAAGGGCCGTGTACGTCCACTTGGCGTTTTCCCAGGCCGCGTCGCGGGCGGGGCTCTTGGCGAGGCGCATCCACAGCTCGCTCGTTCGCGGCTTGACGATGCCCACCTCGGCGGGGTGCATCCATCGCGAGCCGTACAACGCGGTCTCGCAGCGCCCGAGCAGGGCGGCGGCCTTGGCGGTCAGGGCGAGCGTCTCGTCGCTCTGCGAGAAGCTGTCGCCCTTATGGTAGTCCGGGCCGTACGTGTACCAGTAGAGCATCGTCGCGCCGCGGCTGACGGCCGAGAGCATCCGCTGGATCGGCGCGCCGCGGTGGGGCTTGACGTACACGCCGAAGTCCTTGTGCATTCTCGTCGAGACGCACCGGGCGACGTCGCAGAGGTAGCTGTCCCAGCTCCAGATCCGCGGGCCGCGGTTGGAGGTCTCGTAGACGAAGGCGTTGTCGGCCTGGCGGTAGAAGTCGAAGAAGTCCAGGCTATGGCCCCGCATGAGGAACGTGTTGCCGCGCAGCGCGTAGGAGACGAGGCGTCTCCGCCCGGCGGTGGCGTTGGCGGCGGCGATCGCGTCGCGCAGGGGTCCGAAGAGCCTCCCCGACGCGTAGTTGTTGAACCGCAACGTCTCGTACGCCAGCAGCGCCTGGTTCGGGTCGGCGAGGTCGGGCGGCGCGAACGGACGGGGCTTGGCCGGCGTGGACGGTCTCGGCCGGTCGAACGGGCCGGTGGGAGGCTTGGGGCTCTTGGGGGCCTCGGGCTCGCGCGGGCGCCAGAGCTGCGCGGGGGCGACCTGGTCCCACGTTCGCTTGCCGAAATCCGCGGGCCGGCGGCCCTGGGCCTTGAGAAACGCGCGGAAGCCTTCGGCGCATCGCGGGCAGACGCCCAGGTGTCCCTTGCCCTCCGGCGTGCGGTCGAAGACGCTGCCGATCTCGTCGACGGTCAGCCCCCAGACCGTCCCGACGGGCAGGTCGAGGGCCTTGAGCGACCGGGCGATGCCCGCCCGCGTCCGCTCGCCCACGCCGGGTGCGTAGGGGCACCCGCACTCCGGGTCGCTCTTGCGCCCGGCGCGGTAGGAGGGCACGGGGTAGTCCATCATCGGGGCGATACAGGCGCGGTCGAAGTCCTTCGCGAAGCCCTTCCGCTTGCGGATCATCTCGTAGAGGAACTCCGGCCCGCTACGGAAGCCGTTGACCCCGAGTTGCCGCAACGAGCGGCACTCGGCGGCGACGATGGCCCGGTTCGTGTGGCGGATGCCGTAGCCGATGCCCTGGCCGTAGCCGCTGACGTTGTTGATGACCGCGTACCGGCGAGGTCGGGGCCAGGAGGACCGGGGCAGCTTTTCGAGCCGCTCGGCGCGGCGTGTGGCGTAGTCGAGCAGGCCGGTCAGCTCGGCCACGAAGCGCGGGTCGTCCGGCCTGCGCCCGCCGGCGAGGCGGTAGGCGGGGATGACCACGCCGACGGTTCCGCCGTCGGGCCCGGCCTCGCGGAAGGCCTTGACCGGCTTGCCCGCCCAGCGGAACTCGAACTCGAACTCCGCGGCGGTGGAGTGGTCGACTCGGATCCGCCGGCCGTCGGGCGCCCGCCGCGAACGCCCGGGGCGCCCCGCCGTCACGGTCAGGAACATCTTCCCCGGGAAGCTCCCGCCTTTCGCCAGCGACTTCACGGGCACCGGCGGGCACCACTGTCCGACGGGCAGGGCGGTCTCGCTGAACGCCCCGCGGACGACGTTGCCCCCGAGGCCCTCGCCCTTGCGGCGCCAATGAACGGCGACGGGTTCGGCCGGCGTGATCTTCGTCACGCGGACGCGCACGGTGAAGTCGTTCGGCACGGCCCAGGTGTCGTCCACGACGACCACGTCGATCGCGCCCGTGTCGGGCCCGGGCCCGGCGGCCAGGCACGTCGCCGAAAGGAACATCGCCATCCATCGCGTCATAGTCCTGCCCTGCCTGTCGTTCTGCCGCCGCGGCGCCGAAGCGGAATGGACGGTTCTGTTTTGCCCACGTCCGCGGTATCGTACCAAGCCATGGCAACCCTGAGCCCGAAAGAACTCCTCCTGTTGGCCGAGCGGAAGGGCCTCTGCCTGCCGGCGTTCGACGTGGCCGGCGGGCAGGCGGACTTCCTGGTCGGCGTGCTGTCGGCGTGTGAGGCCGCGCGGTGCCCGGCCGTCCTGCTGGTCTACGCGCCCGCCGGGGCGTACGGCAGCTTCGAGACGTGCGCGAAGGTCGTCCGCCTCTTCGCCGAGCAAGCGTCCGTGCCCGTCGTGCTGCACCTGGACCACGGGCGCGACGAGGGGGTCGTCACGGCGGCGCTGGAGGCGGGCTTCGACAGCGTGATGTTCGACGGTTCGGGCTGCTCCCTGGCGGAGAACACCCGCCGCACGAAGGCGATGGCGAGAATCGCCCACGCCCACGGGGCGCTGATCGAGGGCGAGCTCGGGCGAATCGGCGGCGACGTGACCGACCCGGACGAGGCCGCCGCGTTCGTCCGCGAGACGCGGGTGGACCTGCTGGCGCCGGCGGTCGGCAATGCGCACGGGTTCTACCGCCAGCCGCCGAAGCTGCGTTTCGAGCTCATCGAGCGGATCGCCGCGGCGACGGCCAGGCCGCTGAGCCTCCACGGCGGGACGGGCATTCCCACCGCCGACGTCCTTCGAGCGGGCCGGCTGGGCATGCGGAAGATGAATATCGCGACCGGCCTGCACCAGCGGTTCGTCGACGCCGTCCGCTCGAACGTCGAGCAGGTGCCGCCCGCGCCGTTCACCTGGGCGGACGCCCTGACGGCGGGCCGGCAGGCCGTCGAGGCGGAGGCGGCCGAGTGGATCCGAGGCCTGCAGTGCGAGGGCCTCGTCTGATGGCGCGGGCGGACCGAGGCGAGAAGGTCGTCGGCGTGGGGCTGGCCGTCCTGGACCACCTGCTGCTGTGGCGGGACACGTCCGAGCCGGTAGCGGGCAACCGCGTCGTCGAGGTGGACATGCAGGGCGGCGGGATGGTCGGCACGGCCCTGGTGGCCGTGGCGCGGCTCGGCGGGGCCGGCGAGTTCTGGGGAACGGTCGGGTGCGACTGGGTCGGCGAGCAGATCCTCGCCGGCCTGCGTCGCGAGGGCGTGGACGTCCGCCGGGTGCGTCGCGTCGAGGGTCGGCCGAGCCCGAGGGTCATCGTTTGCGTGGACGCTCCGACGGGCGAGAGGCACTTTCTGCACTTCACGGGCGTGCTGGAGCACCCCGGCCCGTTGGCGCCGGCCAAGGCCCTGGCCGGTGCGGGGTGCCTGCTGGTGGACCACACGCAGAAGCAAGCGGAGTTGGCGGCCGCGGGCGAGGCCCGGCGGCTCGGGGTCCCCGTGGTGGGCGACCTGAGCCGCATCGACGAGGCCTCGGAAGGCATCCTGTCGCTGCTGGATTGCGCGATCGTCTCGGAGTCTTGCGGGGGGGCGTTGGCCGACGGTGGCGACCTTCGCACGGCCTGCGAGCGGATCCGCTCGATGGGCCCGGCCCGCGTGGTGATTACGCTCGGGGCGCGGGGCCTGGTGTATCTCGACGGCGAGCGGTTCGGCGAGATGCCCGCCTTCACCGTGGACGTGGTGGACACCACCGGCGCGGGCGATGTCTTCCACGGGGCCTTTTGCCTGGCCCTGACGGAAGGCATGGCGTTCGAGGAGAGGCTGCGGTTCGCCTCGGCGACCGCGGCGATCAAGTGCACGCGGCTCGGTGGCCGGGCCGGCATCCCCGGGCGCGAGGACGTACTGGCTTTTCTCCGCGAGCGGTCCCGGCCGGCGTAAGCGCATGGACGACGGGCCCGGACAATGCGCGAGTCCGCCGGTGGCCGGGGCGCTGGATCAAGCCGGCCGGCGGCGGCACCTGCGGCGGGATTACCTTGCCCACTCGATCGAGGGCGGGCTGTTCACCGCCGCGCTGGGGTTCGTCAGCGCCACGACGCTGCTGCCGCCGATCTTCACGGCCCGCGGGATCGACCGCCTCCGCCGGTAGATGCCCCTGCTGCTCGTGACGGGTGTCTTCCAGCGCCTGCCGTACCTGCCGGCCGGTCTGACGGTCGGCTGCTGCCTGGCCTCGGCCGGGTTCCTGGCGAGGCCCCGCGAGCCGAGGAGGGCCCGCGGCGCGACGTCCTAACCTGGTCCTTCCCCGCGCCGCGAACGCCGGCGGGCGAGTTTGCGCACCAGGCCGCGCAGGCGGGTGCGGGTGTCCTGGCGAAACGTGCGCTGGAGGAGGTCGTAGAGTTCGGGGTGGTTGGCGGCCAGCTCGTCGGGGGCCTGGAAGAAATACTCCGCCGCGACGGCGAAGAACTCCTGCTCGTTGGTGAAGGCGTACTCGGGGATGTCGGACCGCCCGCCGAGGCCGCGCTGAAGCTCCTGGCGCACCAGAAGCATCCAGGGGCGCAGGCACGGTCTCGGCAGGGACGCGGGGATGCCGTCGACGGCGCCGTCGGCCTTGTCGATCAGGTGGGCGAACTCGTGGATGCCCACGTTGTGCTTGCCCGGGCGGTTCTCGAAGCCGCGAAGCAGGTCGGCCTTGCTGAGGACCATCGTGCCGTTGAAGGCCCCGCCGGTCGTCCCGACCAGCCCCTGGATGCCCTCGGTCTCCCGCGGCGCGCCGGGGAAGAGAAAGTCGAACTGCTCCCCGCGGACGATCACCTCGCGGAGCATGTCGTACTCCCAGGCGGGCAGGGCGAAGATCGGGATCACCGCGCTGGCGGCGACGAGCACGCGGCACGTGTCGTCCACCTCGACGCCGGACGGCGTGATGGGCGTCTCGTCGAGAAAGACGGCCAGCAGCTTGCGGAAGCGGAGTTTCTCGTCGTCGTCGCCGAGGGCGGCGTAGAAGGCCACGCGCCGATCGAGGACCTGCTGCCAGGCGTGGGGAAAGGGCCTGGCCAGCACGGCCAGTCGGCGCCGGGTCTTCCGCGTGACGAGCCGGTAGACGAAGACGCCCGCGCCGACGCAGGCGAGGATCGCGCCGGCGAGTACGTAGCCGTTCGGCGAGGCTGCCCACGCGCCGGCCGACAGGGCCCCCGCGGCGGCGGCGCCGGCGAGGGCACCGGCTCGGCGGGCGGATCGCAGGCTTTCGTCGGTGGGGATCATACGCTTGGCTGGGCTGGCTCGGCGGGCATGGGGGTATGGTACCATCGGCCGGGGCAACGGGGAACAGGCGCCTCTCGTCGCGGCCTCGGCGGCGGGGCCATTTGGAGGTTCTTCTTGCCTGGGATGCCCTACAATGGGGAAACTACGCCGACTGGAAAGGGACGCGAGCCATGTGGGACTACACCGATGCGGTCAAAGAGCACTTTCTGAACCCCCGCAACGCCGGCGAGATTGCCGAGCCGGACCTCGACGCGACGGTGGGCAACATCACGTGCGGGGATGCGCTTCGGCTGATGATGAAGCTGGACGACACCGGGCGGATTGCGGACGCGAAGTTCCAGACGTTCGGCTGCGCCAGCGCGATCGCGTCGAGCGACGTGCTGATCGACCTGGTCCGGGGCAAGACGATCGACGAGGCGGCGGCGATCACGAACCGGGACATTGCCGAGACGCTGGGCGGTCTGCCGGAGGCAAAGATGCACTGCTCGGTGATGGGCATGGAGGCATTGCAGAAGGCCATCGCCCAGTATCGCGGCGAGCCGTTCGAGACGGAGGACGAAGGCGAGGTCGTCTGCCACTGTTTCGGCGTGACGGACAAGCTGATCGAGCAGGTGGTCCGTGCCCAGGGCCTCAAGACGGTGGAGGAGGTCACGCACTACACCAAGGCCGGCGGCGGCTGCGGGCAGTGCCACGGGCGGATCGAGGAGATTCTCGCGAAGGTGCGCGGCCCGGCCCCGGCGGAGCCCTCGCCGGCCAAGAGCGCCGACAAGCCGCTGACGAACATCGAGCGGATTCGGCGGATCGAGGAGGTGATCGACACGGAGATTCGCCCGCTGCTCCAGGCCGACGGGGGGGACATCGAGCTGGTGGACGTGATCGGCACGCACGTGCAGGTGGCCTTCCGCGGGCACTGCGCGTGGTGCCGAATGCGCGACTTCACGATGGACGGCACGGTCGGAGGCAAGCTCCGCGAGCTGGTGGACCCGAAGATCGAGGTCGAGGACGTCGGCGGGCACCTCGGCGACCCGTAGCGCTGCCGTGCGGAGACCCACGCTCATGAGCAAGGTGATCTATCTCGACAACAACGCCACGACCGCCGTAGCCGACGAGGTCCGCCAGGCCATGGAGCCCTTCTGGACGGAGCTCTACGGCAACCCGTCCAGCATCCACACCTTCGGCGGGCAGGTCGCCCGCCACGTGGACGTCGCCCGCCAGCAGCTCGCCGAGCTGCTCGGCTGCCACCCGGTCGAGGTCGTGTTCACCTCCTGCGGCACGGAGAGCGACAACGCGGCCCTTCGCGGCGCCTTGGCTGCCCACCCCGGTCGCAAGCACATCCTCACCACGCGGGTGGAGCACCCGGCCGTGCTGAACCTCTGCCATATGCTCGCCAAGGAGCCCCCGCTCGGCGCCGCCTGCCACGTCACCGAACTGAGCGTCGACAACCAGGGCATGCTGAGCGTCGCCGAGATGGGCAACGCCCTCGACGACGAGACCGCCGTCGTGTCGATCATGTGGGCCAACAACGAGACGGGCACGGTCTTCCCCGTCGAGACGATCGGCGCGATGTGCCGCGACCGGGGCGTCTGCTTCCACACCGACGCCGTCCAGGCCGTCGGGAAGATCCCCATCGACCTGTCGGCGATGCCGATCGACATGCTCAGCCTCTCCGGCCACAAACTGCACGCGCCGAAGGGCATCGGCGCTTTGTACGTCCGCCGGGGAACCCGGTTCCACCCGTTCATGGTCGGCGGGCACCAGGAGCGAAACCGCCGCGGCGGCACCGAGGCCGTCCCGTTGATCGTCGCGCTCGGCGAGGCCGCCGAACTGGCCCGCAAGCGCATGGACGACGAGCAGACCCGCGTTCCCGCGCTGCGCGACCGGCTCGAGCGCGGCCTGCTGGCCCAGTGCCCCGACGCCCACGTCAACGGGCACCCCAACCAGCGCCTGCCGAACACGACGAACATCAGCTTCGAGTACGTCGAGGGGGAGGCGATCCTGCTGATGCTGAACGAGCACGGCATCTGCGCGTCGAGCGGGTCGGCCTGCACGACCGGCAGCCTCGAGCCCAGCCACGTTCTGCGGGCAATGGGCGTGCCCTACACCGCCGCCCACGGATCGATCCGCTTCAGCCTGAGCGTCTACAACACCGACGAGGACATCGACCGCGTCCTGGAGGTTCTCCCGCCGATCATCCGCCGCTTGCGCGAGATCTCCCCCTTCGGGCGGGGTCCGGAAGCGTAGCGGGCCGGCTGTCGGCGGGTTCGCTTTGCCCGGGCACGAGGGTGGCTCGCCCGGCGGCCCAGCCTCGCAACGACTCCAGGCGCCGCTGGCCCTCGGTGAAGTACCCCTCGCCGAGGGAGGCAAGGTGCTTCATGGCCACCGTGTTCTGTTGCCGCTTCCAGCCCGGGCGCGGATGCACGATTCCCTGGCGGGCGAGCTCCTCGAAGATCGCCCCGGCGATCAGGCGGTGGGTGGCGATTCGCGGGTGGACGTGGTCGCAGAAGGACTCCTCGCCCGGGACCCGGCCGGGGCTTTGTCCCTCGATGAGCGCCCGGGCGTCGACGACGTTCGTGCCGGTTCGTCGGGCGATATCGAGCAGGGCCCGGCTCATCGGCTCGAGGATGCGCAGCGGGCAGACGTCCCGTTCCTTGGCCCGGACGTAGGCTGCCCGGGCGCGGGGCCAGTCGTCCAGGGCCTCCAGCTCCTTGCCCAGGCGGTAGTGGACGGTGGCGAACTGGTCGTCGATCGCCAGGGCGCTGCGGAGGCACTTGGCCGCCCGGGCCGGGTCCGTGGCGGAGGCCTCCGCCGCCTGGCGGCACAGGGCCCGCCATCGCCGCCGCTGGTTGTTCGTCAGGCCGGCGCGGTGCTCGCTCTTGAACGGCGGGCAGTCGCGGAGGTTGCACGAGGGGTTGATCAGGAGCATCTCCACGCCGGCCTCTCGCGACAGGCGAATCATGCGCCGCACGTTGTAGCGGAAGTGCTCGATGACGCCCCGGCGCCAGGCCTCGTCGTGGTGGTACTTGGCCAGCCCGCCGGCGTAGTCCAGGATGGCCTCCACGTCGGTCTTCAGGACCGTCCGAGAGGCCGAACCGCGAGCGGACAGGTATCCCGAGCGGACCAGGGCGAACGTCCTCGTCCGGGCCAGCAGCTCCAGCGGCCCCGCCAGCCAGCGCGGACGGTCCCGGATATGACCGTACTCGCGATCCTCCAGGAACTCGTTGTGCCCCGTGTAGAGGACGATCAGGTCCGGCTCGTGGGCGAGCACCTCCCGCAGGATCGGCACGAGGCGGTAGCTGGCGTAGGAGACGCCCCCGCAGTTCACCACGCGGAACGTCCTCGTCGGCTCGGCCAGGCGAAGGCTCAGCTCCAGCCAGGTGGTGAACGACGTCTCGACGGCGTAGGGTCGGCCCTGCACTGTCGAGCCGCCCAGGCAGAAGATCCGGACCTCGCCCGGCGCCTTGTCGGCGGCGAAGGCCTGCGGGCGAAAGCACCGCTGCCGCGACCGGGCGATCTCGTAGCGCCCGCCGTCGTCGCTTCGGACGAACAGCGGGCGCACGTCACTGAAGCCCACGAAGGGGTCGTCGGATTCCGCCGGCCGGCCCCAGTCCAACGCGACGAACGCCAGCTCGGCCAGCGGGAACAGGGCCAGGGCGAGCAGGACGGCGGCCAGACGAAACGCCACCGCCCGCCGCCGTCGCGCCGACGGCGTCCTGTCGCAGGACGATCCCATGCGCGCCTCCCCGGGCGTTAGACCGGCGGGGGTCAGACCGCCTTGGCCAGCGCAGGCGGACGGACCCGCGCGCGATACCGCGCGGGGCACACACCCCGGGCGTACGGCTTGCGAGCCCACAGCGCCTCCCGGATGAACTCTCGGAACCGCCCCGCCGCGGCGCCGAGGCCCTCGTGGCGGTCCATCGCCTCCAGCGCGTGCGGCGGGGTCAGGCCGCTGCGGTAAAACTCGCCGAACAGCCCCTTGATCTCCTCGCGATCGCGGTCGTCGAGGTACTCCGCCCGGCGGAGCCCCACCGAGTTCAGCCCGACCACGCGGCTGTCGTTCGAGACCAGCACGAACGGCGGCACGTGCCGGGTGATCGCCGAGATCCCCTGCACCATGGCCAACTCGCCGATCCGGCAGAACTGGTGCACCACCGCGTTGCCGGACAGGATCGCGCGGCGTCCGACGGTGGTATGGCCGGCGAGCAGCGCGCCGTTGACGAGGATCGCCTCGTCGTCGATGGTGGCGTTATGGCCGGCGTGGCTGTTGGCCATCCAGAACGTCCGGTCGCCGACGCGGGTCTCCGTGCCCTCGTCCGTGCCGCGGGAGATCGTCACGCCCTCGCGGAAGACGTTGCCGTCGCCGATCCGCAGGAAGCTGACCGTCTCGGGCGTGAACTTCAGGTCCTGCGGCTCGCCGCCGAGCACGCAGTGGGTATCGACGAGGTTCCCCTCGCCCAGCGTGGTGTACCGGCGAACGCTCGCGTGGGGGCGAAGGACCGTTCCCGCACCGATGAGCACGTCGCCGGCGACGATGCAGTACGCGCCCACCTCCACGTTGTCCGCCAACTCCGCCGTCGGATCGACGATTGCCGTCTCATGTATCCGGGCCATCGGGAACCTCCCTGTTCTTCAAATGACCTGGTGGGAATATCGGCAAAGCTCCCACGCGGCGCGCAGGAAAAAACGAGGGGTTCCCTGGCGCTTTGGGAGGCGGGGAGACGTTTGGGGAAAGCCCGGCAGAGCCCAGCCATTCAATGGCTGGGCTTTGTCAACCGCGTGCGACGTTGGCGCCGTCGGGCTCGAACGGGCGCCCGGCGACCCAGGTGCGGGCGACGTTCCCGTCGGAATCGACCAGGACCAGGTCCGCGTCGTGGCCCGGTTGGATCCGCCCCTTGCGGGCGCCGAGGCCGATCAGGTCCGCGGCGTTCGTGCTCATCGCCCGGGCCAGGGCGCGGACGTCCCCGTCGAGCCACGCCAGCAGGCGAGGGACCATCTCCCCGAGCGAGGCGATCGAACCGACCAGGGCCTTGCCGTCCAGCGACGTGGCCATGCCGTTACGGACGATCAGCTCCTGGCCCTCCGGACCGCCGTACCGCGTGGGCACGCCCTCGGCGAGCGAGCCGGTCAGCAGCGTCGCGTCGCTTGCGATGGTGATCCCGCCGGGTCCCTTGCACAACGCCGCCACGCGGAAGAGGTGCTCGGGCACGTGGAAGCCGTCGCCGATGATCTCGCAGGCGACGCGCGGCTCGGCCAGGGCGCCCTCGACGCACCCGCACAGGCGGACCGGCCCGCCGTGCTTGTCGGCCCGGCTCATCGCGTTGTACAGGTGCGTGACGTGGCGAAGGCCCGCGTCGGCCCAGCGGACCACGTTCTCGGCCCGGCAGGTGGTGTGCCCCAGGCTCAGCAGCACGCCGGCGGCCAGGCAGTCGTCGAGCAGGGCCTCGCCGCCGGGCAGCTCCAGCGCGGCCG
>Ga0272442_10004000_pt1 | contig 20340 bp, 14 predicted proteins | sample SSMForm2O_FD_200262 | JGI IMG/M metagenome (GOLD analysis project Ga0272442, IMG submission 200262) | Marine sediment archaeal communities from Little Sippewissett salt marsh, Falmouth, MA, United States - SSM-Form-2O | ecosystem: Environmental > Aquatic > Marine > Wetlands > Sediment ... | reverse complement strand
CATGGCATCCTGTATTGCAACGTGCAGGTCCCAGAAGTTGTATTTCTCGGGCACAAGAATCCTCCTCCAGATGGTCGGAGAGATTCCTTCAAGCGATATTTTGAACTGGTAAACCAGATTTGCCATTTGTTCCTCCTTCAATACCTTTTCTTATGCCAGTTTGACTCCTTGGGGAGTGGTGCTTCAAGGATGTATGGGTATATTTTCTTCGCATTCTCGGACAGCAGCTCATCCGGGATTACCCACTCCTCTGGATCGCCGTAGCGTCTGGCATATTCTCGCACATGTCTTCCTTCTCTGATGTGCGCTTTTACATATCCGTCTTTTACAGGATACAGGTAGCGTACCGTGTCTCTGATAAAATGCTCGACCATTCCGAACAAGCCAAGGCGAATGTTCTTGGCCATGTTCCTTCGCGCTTTCGTTGTCTTTGGGATCCCCTTCTCAGTCTTCTCATTCAGCTCCCTGGCTGCCAGATTCCTGTAATAATGAAGAAGCGGATACATCATTGAGAATCTGATAACTCCTGTCTTGCCGGTCTCTTCCCCTCTGGAAACCTGTACCTGCATCTCTCTGAGCTTTCTCACATCCTCGATGATGACCACATCGTCCCGAGCAAGGCTTCTCTCACAGATATTGAGGAGCTTTGTGAAAAACACCTGATCAAACGGGGACATCTTCGGCTTTTTCTTTCTAGGCATTCCTTTGTTTCAGCCTGTCAGGCAAGCTCTAGATAGTTGTCAAACAACTCCGGAGGGATGGCACTCCGGTATGTCGAATAGGTTCCGCCCATATTGCTGGCATTCAGACCAAAGATGTTATTCTGGGCTTGAATCCTCTGAATATGCTTGTACCTGTCTGTCTTGATCACCTCACGCATGTCTCCAGCAAGTATGACAACAGCCACCCTGTGCTCGATTGCTCTGAGTTTTGCCATGGCAAGAATACGGTCCTGATCAACGGGTGTTTTCTGTTTATGGTAGACAACGATATGGTGAGCAAATGAACCTGATGGTGGTCTGAGTTTATACAATTTTCGAGTCCGATAAATATCTTCGACAGGCAACGACAATACCCCTGCACGTCCTGAAACCTCAAATCCATGCCATTTCCCGACCTTCTGCAAAGGTTTTCTTCCTGACAGAGTAAGCTTGCCATCAGCGTAATGTATACTGATGTCACAATTCCTATCCCTGCCCAGCGAAAGCCTGATGTCATTATATTTCTTTGGACTGTACCCCTGATGCACTATTATAGGACCCCCCGGCCTTTCAGTTGTCCATTCAAAAATATGAAAACCACCGGTTCCATCAGGTCTCGCATAAGACATGGGCATAAGTTCTACACCGTTGTCATAAGCCATGGCCTTTGCCTTTGCTTTCGACTTCGGCTTAAGTGTTGTCAGATTGGATGCCATTGTACAGAAGAACGGCCCGTTGATTTCAATGGATCGGCCCTGAATTACATCCGTCCATTTTTTAAGCTGCACATTGTCGCCTGTCAGATCAAACAGTCCCTGCGCTCCGAGATCTGCACATCTTGCCGTCACAAGCCCGAAGAACTGATCATGACAGATCATCACTCCAAACTTGAATCCTCCCAGCTTGACGGGTTTGAACATGGGGTCATCATTCCCGGCATATCCGGGCCACTGATACGCCAGCCTGTCAGCAGAAGAGTGTTTAAGATACAGATGATTGTCTGTTTCACCCGGCATTGGATCCGGATTAACATATACCGCAGCGATAAAATTCTTATCGATGACTTCGCCTAAAATACTGCATCCGCTTAAGACGGGTGTTTTAAACTCCTCAGCATATGTACGAATATTATCTACGGCATTGTTAAAAGTATATCTACCTCCAAAGTATTCTGGGTAAACAATCAAATCGATCTGCCCTGAATGACATTTTTCCTTCAGAAGTTCTTTTTTATGTTCTCCATCAGCGCCCTTAAGCCCGTAGACCGGTACGACCAGTGCAATGCGTAATTTTTTCATTTTACACCCCCAATGAAGATATTCTGCAGGCCGAGTGCCTGCACATAGGTTTCAAGCTTCTTGTTCAGTGCCCTGACTCCACTCCCCTCAGGCGTATGAACCACGCCAATTACACAATAGGAGGAAAGATTAATAAGTGCTCCTCCCGCATGTTTTCCGGATCCTGATTCAAGCTCAAATCCTATTACGGGCACATAATCCCAGATGTCTGGATACAGTATGTCATGTTCTCTCAAACATGGATCCATATCAGAAACTGTCTCAAGCATCTGTCTTAGTGCCCTTGGCATGGGCATCAACCACGCCATGTCTATTTCGCACGCAGTAAAGTAATCTCTGGATTTTCTTATTTCCTTGAAGCTGCGTTTCTCAGAATCCCACATATGCCTCATGGTTTCTGATCTCCTCGCCGTTTCTTCTTTGAACTTTGCGTTCTGAGCCTGAGGAATAAACGGCTCGGCAACAATAAACCCGGCTGACTCTCCAAGTTTTTTCAGTTTCTTTCTGGTGATTTTCTCCCAGCCCAGAGTTTCACCTCCTCTGGGTTTCTTCCGACCGGGCTTCTTTACATGAGTTACATCTGCAGGCCATTTCTGCTTCAAAAGACCGTCGAGCCACTTTGCTTCCAGTGGAAATACATTCAGGTTCCCAAGATTGAAGCGCATCGTTCTGATGGCTCTGGCCGCTCTTCTGTAGATGTCCTTTTCCTTGTCGGTTGCAACAACAAGCATTCCAAGCGGTGTGCCCAGAGTCTTGATATTGGCCAGATCCGAAAGCATGGTTTTAGTAGACGGACCTGAGCCTTCTACTTCTATTCCGACTACTGGCAGGTGATGCAGCCCCTTGATTTCCCGCCCTGTAACACAGGCTATTGCTTCACGCTTTCTGTTATCGATTTCAAGCGACCACATAAGATCGATACGTGGCTGGTAAGCTTCCGGCAGTCTCAACGAAAGCAGACTTGTGGAAACTTCCTGCTCGGCAATAAAGCCCATGTCCTTGCCGAGTTTCTGAAGCTTATTGTGAATTTTTTTGGTTGATGCCCGCATTCTAAAAGGAAGTATACATAGAACCGAGACATTTTAAATCTAACTAATCGTCAAATTGTTCTTCTTCGATTCCAGTTCCATGCAGATTGCGAATCATAGTCCTCGTCTCCTCCAAGAGGACCATAAGATCCCTATATAGATTACTGCGAGATTTTTGCATGTTTCGAAGATCTGCGAGTTGCTTGTCGACATCCTCAATTTCAGTTGTAAGTGTACTAGCAATCCAAGCATTTGTATCTTTATCGAAGCGCATCTCAATGACATTAGCTGCGTCATTGAACCCACTTCTTACTGCAATCCGGCTCTCACGTAAATCTTTCTCTAGTTGTGCGGCATTAGCATCCTCTTTTATCTGCAGTATGAAAGTCAGCACTGTTCCAGCTACAGCAAGAACCCTTCCTGCATTTGCAATACCACGTGTCCATTTTACCGCCTCCCAAGGTTTGAATGACTTGCTAAAAAAGTGTCCTATCTCTTTCACAGCGATATGAGCCGAAGTACCGGAATACTGATTCAGTTTAAATAGACCTCCAAGGGTCCCAGCATTAGGTGCAAATGAGTGTTTAATCAAGAACTCACCAAACTTGGATGTTATGTCTGATGCTTTCTTTAATTTTGACATAGTCTCAGGAGAGATGTTTGCGTCCTCAATCCTATGTACAAGGCGTGGGAACAACTCCTTGGCCAACTCACTGTTTGCGATAGCACTTATTCTATCATCTAACTTCTCCATATGATTCGTTATTATTGACTGGATCGACTCATTGAGCTGCTCAGCGTGTTTTTGCACTCTGACCTGAGCTGCTTGAAGTTCCCTATCAACCTTCTTTTGATCAGCAGAGCCATGGATCATATCTGCTATCTTCCGGCCCTCCTCCCGAATCTGAGCTGTTGTACGATGAATCTCTCCATCTACGGAATGTGGGATATTCCCCTGCGTTTCAAGAAGTGCCCTACGCCTTTGAAGAAATATTTCCTCAAGAGCATCAATATCCTTATCCCCTGTAGATTCACTTGACAGGGCTTCTTGAAGTACCTGTTCAAGACTGTAAAGAGCAGTCGTGTACCTGCTAGGCAAACCTTTTTCTCGTACGAACTTGTTTAGCTCCTGTGTGAAAACCTCGAAACCACTCTTACGCCATAAAGTATTGGCCACCTCATCATCTATCTCTGACTTGCTTTCTCGTGCAGACTTAGCGTCAATAAAAGAAGCATGAAGGTCTTCTGATGAAAATGGCACTAATACTTTTTCTAAATCCTTACGAATTATTGATTGGGCTTCTTGAGTGTTTCCCATCTCACAACGGCGCATTTTATTGATAACAAGCATCATCTCATGAGCTTTGTCCCTCTCTACAGCCAACTTACGAAAATGGCTAGCCAAGTGAGAATCAAACAGCTCGTTCGTCAATACGAAAACGAGCAAGTCGGCTTCGGAGATTGCACGATATGCGATTTCATCATGATCGGGACGAATCTCAGTGTGAACACCAGGTGTGTCTACAATTTTTACCCCATTCCAGTCGTAATCTTTAACTTTCTCAGTCGTGATGCCTGCGCCTATGGCTATGTCTTCTCGGTCAGTTAGTGCTGACACTATAGTTGATTTACCTGCACTATACTGTCCTGCAATTACCAAGACGATTGTATTTTCATTCGATAGAACAGCATCCGGAATTCTGCTAACTAGTTGTTTCATCTTATCGCTTGAAGCAGAGAACAGCTTTTTCCTTGAGCGATCCAGTAAGTCATTACATCCTGTTGCCCATTCAATTACCTCAAATCTTTTATGGACCATCTAAATCTCCTTCGTGTTAGCGCATTACATGAAGCCCCGTTAATTGCTGTGCCATCCGAACTCTCGCTTTTGCAACAGCTCCCAGATCATCAAGAAGCACATGTGCGACGCGTATTTTCTCCTCAATTCTAATTTCATTTCTATTACAGTCTCTCCCTATGGATTGAGCGAGAATTGAGAACTGATTCTTGGTGTCAACAACAAACCAGACCTGTTCACCCAGTATCCGTTCCAGATCAGCGCGCACCTTTTTAGGAAATGTTGTATCAGGAGGAATAAGTAACATCGTGGATAAGCCAGGAACTCGGGCAACGTCCATAATAATATCATTCAAATTCTCATTCTTGAGCTGAACTAATGCTTCTTCTATGAGTGTACGCCCAAGTGATTTCTGGCTGTCGTTTAAAGTCCAAGCCAGGGTGCGTTGAGCATCAGCAAGCTCGAATAGGCCAGTAGTGACCGCCGCAAGATCATTCAGTAAAACATAGACCTGCTTACCAAGTAATTCCTGATGGAACCAATCACCAAGAGCCTGGTGTAGCTCTCTCTCTATCTTGTTTATGTTATTTAAAAGCTTTTTACTGAGATTCTTTCTTGCACGTTGAGCTTTCTTTTCACGATCATCGATAAAATATGAAATCAACCATCCAATCGTTCCAACTGCAGCGGCTGCCCACCCCAGGGGACCACTACCCAAGATAATTGCTGCAACGCCAAGTCCGCCAGAGAGTATGGTAGTCCCCCAGTTCCAAGTTCGTTTAAGATTAAAGATGCTATCCATCTTTATGTGGCGATCATCCACAAAACTGGCAACTTGAGAAAGTTCTGACTTCAACTCTCGTGCGACCTCTGTTAGCTCTTTCTTGCATTCATTTAGTAACGACTTTTGTAGGTTCTTAACCTTGCGATCTATACCAATTGACTCAACAAGTTTATTCCAGTTTCTCCCTGCAGCACGATCCTCGAAGTGATCTTCTGCGAAAGATGGAACTTCATCACGAAGTTTATCCATTGTTTTTGAAATAAGTGTATTGATTCGATTCTGACCATTTGCCCTGAACTCTTGAGACCATTCGTATAATTGTCGACGCTTGTCTATCAGAACTCGTCCACTACTTGAATTCTGAGCACTGAACTCTAACAGCAAATCTGTTAGCTCCATCATAGGAGCTACCGCCCCGTCTATGAAGCTTTTAATGCGCAAGAACGTACCACGTCCAACCACTTCATTTACGATCCGACTCTCAATTCTACGGAAACGACTGACAACTATGAGCTGATCACGTTGAGTGTCAAACTGTGGTTGGCTAGCGAGAAAACGGGATCGAAGATGTGTGAATACGAATGGGATTCGTTTACCTGGAACATGACGGTCGGCAAACATATTAAATTGATTAAGGAGCTGTTTGAGCCTGAGACGATCGAATGACCTTTCCGGGTTCCGGAGGAACAAGAAAAGGTCATCTTCTTCGTCAACAGCCACCTTAACATTAAGGATTCCGAGGACTGGTTTACCAAGCCTACGAACTCGGGCCAAGCACTCTGCCTCAGCCTGTTGTGGTGCATCATCTGTAATAAGAAAAAGCACAAGGTCTGCTTTTGCTGCTGCTTTGAATGCAAGTTCCTCATCTTCTGCACCCTCAAATGCAGCAACCCCTGGTACATCAATCACCTCAAGAGAATTCCAGGTATAGGGACGTACATCACGGGTTGTACGCTGGGCACCTTTTCCGATCGATTGCCCATCACCTTGTGTTAGTATCTCCATCAGAGTTGACTTGCCAGCCTTGGTTCGTCCAAACAGTGTGATAGTGAAGTTGTTAAGATTTTTACGGCGTTCCTTAAGTGTTAGATCAGATGTACGTTGTAGTTGTTCAAGCTCATTTATAGCAATTGATAATTGCTCTTTTAGTTGATCGACAATGCCTGGTGATCGGACTGAACCATCTTCGATGGACTCTAGACACTGCAAAAGTGACTTGGATACTTTCCGTATGGCTTTCGATGTCTCACGTAAGTTCTGTCTGGCAATATCATAGCCGTGACGAGCTGCCAGTTGACATTGGACAAGAGCTTCTGACAGACTTGGTGGTGGCCGAAGGGGCTGAAACCTCTTGGGTGGGGTATCAGCAGTATGCTTATGTTTCGAGGTGGTTTTAGATCTCGTTGTTTTTCTCTTAGCTCCCGCAGATGTTTTACTAGACTTTCGCTTTGTTCTTTTTCGAGCTGGCATATTAATAAATTGGTTTCAATATTTTCTGTAGAGCATTATCCTTTATCTATCCAATACTATATATATCTTGAGCAGATAGGGATTCCCCAAGAATTATATTAGTTTAATCTAACACCCGATCACTGTCATTAGAATTTGTAATCCTCGTATACGACACAGAGTGTCGCATATGTAATGCGTCATTGATTATTAACAAAGTCAGTATAGGCTAAAATATGATAGGAGTAAACCATGAGCAAGATGCATTTCGTTACCATGAAAAGCATAAGAAATGCATACAGGCGCGTTCATAAGGAGTTGGAATTACATGGGTTTATGGATAACAAGCTTAAACAAATCCAAGTATACCGTGGATTCTTGGACAGAAACTATGGATGGCAGGACTACGGTAAAAGCCGTATAATCTACATACCTCTCGTATCGTTTTCCAAGCTCAGGGATTACTTCACTTGTTCATACACTTCCCTTGCGGATGTTCTCCGGCACGAGTACGGCCATGCAGTTGCTGACACCCATCGTGGCCTCATGAGATCCAGAAAGTTCTCGGATACATTTGGAGGGGCACATAACAGCTTTATTCGTCAGGAATACGATGAAGATGTACACATAACCGAATACGCAGCCAAAAATCCTGCCGAGGACTTCGCAGAAGTTTTCATGTTCTACCTGAAGCATAAGGGGAAGATTCCTTATCACCTTGATTATACTCCCATTAGTAAAAAATGGAGATTTATAGAAAACCTTGGCACTGCAATTAGGAAAGGAAAAAGTCGCTGGTAAACAAGCTAAAAATAGTTCCCCTACAACTCAGCGACAACGTGTGTCGTTCAACTTTTATTCCCGCTTCATATTGCCCGTTTTTTCTTTCTCGGATATTCTTTTACACATTCCTCAGTAGGGGAAATTATTCGACTTTGTTGAGGGGACATGGCCGTGGCTGGAATCAGTCTTCCACGTTTTTCAGATTACGACCCGGCAGCATCTGCTGAAGGGTCCATTGATCCCCTCGGTTTATACGCAATCGCAGACTCTCTTGCTCTGCAGCTAATCCCGGGAATACGCGAGCGAATGATTCATCCACGGTTCCTGACGGCAATGGCTGCCGGAAACGTTGTAACCAGAGACTTTGATGAAGACATGCTGGCTGCAGATGGCCAGACCGAACCCTACCTTGTTTACGAATGGCACGTAGTCGAAGGACTAGTCCGTACAAGAGGAAAGGAAGAATCATTCGGCGGTATCCCCGGAACATTGAAAGTCAAAAACAGCATCCGTCAGAATCTTCCTCTGTCCGCTGCCAGATACCTCAAAAACGCCGGTACATTCGGGTTTCACGGGGTCTACAGAGTACTGGCCAAAAACCTGGACATCGTGACAGACGGCATTTTAGGAGAAACAGGTTATGAGCTGCTGAAAGAATGGGAAGACGAGCAGGACCTGAACGGTTTTTTATCCGGAAGCAATGGAAACGGGCATCACAGATACAGGCAGATCAGGACAGCCGTTGAAAAGGCCATTTCAAAAGGCGCTGTTGCTAAAAGCCCTGCATGGGGTGGCTGGAGCTTCTTCGGAGATCACCTGTATCCTCGACAGATTGGTACGAGAGAAGCCGAGATTATCATTCGCGCTTTGGTGTCGGATCAGGAATCCACGCGAAGTCAGGTTATCCGGTTTCTGGCAAGCCGGGATGGTCATCAAATACTTTCAGGCAGCAAGTCTGAAAGACGCTTTCATGAAGCCCTGCGGCCTCATATGGATGAGGCCGGGAAAAACCTTCTGGATGCGATCTCATACTATGAAAAATTCTCAAGATATATTCAGGATGCCTTTAATGACTGCTTACATGTAATGACAAAACAGAAAGGCAAGACCAGCCTGTCGGCTCTGGCCAAAGAAGCCACCTGCCTTAGTGCCTCGGAGAATGTTCCCATGCTGTTTCAGGAAGTGGCGGATCGTCTTGAGCCTTTCAAGGAATCCGCCAGATTTTTAAACACATTCAATGCATTCAGTGAGCACGGCGATACTGGTGACTGGATTGAAATACTTCTTAATCATCACATTACCGTGCAGCGAAGAAAGCCTCCAAACGGCCGCAACTCATGGTTTGAAAGGTTCGATGACGGCACATACATCGTAAGAACGGCATACACGAGGAATGAACCTGCAAAGCGCGATGACTCATACGTTAACGCTTACAGGAGCGGGCCTCTGTATTCCTTCTTATATGACCTCGGGTATCTGGAAGAGTGACTTATGGCAAAGGGAAATAAAAAAGGATACGGAAAGCTGCTTGAAGCATGGGAGCCACCGGAAAATGCCGGTAGCGCCCTTGGATGCATCGCCACAACCTATACCTTCGACTCCGTGTTCTTTGAGGAGGAATGCATCAGCCGCTTTATCCAGATGCAGAGCGATGCCAGAGAAGACGGTCCGATTTACCTGATAGAGAGAGAGGAAAAACTCAGCAGCATACATTGTGCTTCAGTTCTTGTGGACGCTGAGCACTGCAAAGGAAACAGAAGCCTCAGATGGGATCTCCTGTGTGCCAGAGTGCCCCGATCCATACTTCATGCGAAGATTTCCCTCCTTCACTGGAGCAACTGCGTCCGCTTGATCATTGCATCGGCAAATATCACAAAAGACGGCTATCGCAGAAATCAGGAGCTGTTCTGTACACTCGATTTCTTTGAGGGCAGTGATTCTCCCATATCCTGTCTTGATGCAGTCATTGATTACCTGAAGGAAATATCAAAATACTCCGATTCATCAGATGAAAAAACTTCTCCGCCTGTTCAAAGATGGAACACGTTCCTTGATTCTGTCAGAAATGTATCCAGAAGCTGGGGTGATTCAGGAGAATACAGCGGTTCAAAGAAGTTAAGAGTATATCCCGTATTATCAGGGCCTGATCGTCCGGATGTTTTAACCCAGATTTATCAGTTCTGGCCGTCAGGCTCTCCGGCACGCACCTGTACTGTTACAAGCCCGTTTTTTGATCCTCCGGGACAGCCCAATGTCCCCAGTGATAGAATATGGTCAGTGCTTTCTCAAAGAGGAGCAGCAAGCGTAACCTATAATGTGACTGCGGAAGAAATCGAAGGAGAAGACTCGGTCGCCGTCCATGCCCCTGCGGAAATTTCAGTTACAATTCCTCAAGGACGCTCCCAGGCCGAAGTATCCGTCAAACAGATCAGCGAATATCCTGACAGCGAAGATAAAACCTTTCGACCGCTTCACATGAAGAGCATCTATGTTTCAAACAGCAACTGGCATGGCCATCTTATCGGTTCCAGCAATTTTACCAGCTCAGGTCTGGGTCTTAATGACAGGCCGAATCTCGAAGCGAATCTGTTGTTTTTCATATCCGAAAAAGGCAACAAGTCTCAAATCAAAGAACTGTTGAGAGGTGTTCCACGTGGAGCCCGCTTTAATAAATCCCTTGAACTCCGATGGAAGCCCAAGGTTGAAGATGAAGAAAACGATCAGGCGCAGGCCGTTCTTCCCAAAGCTTTCAGTCAGGCTATTTTCAGGCTTTCAGAAGGCCGCCCTGTCATTGAGCTTACGTTTGATGGCCGTCCTCCGGAAGGATGGGCACTGTACCCGGATACTGGCAGCACAGAAAGCTTTTATAATGAAGCTGCATGGAAGTCTGATGGCACACCTGAGGTAGTCGCTCTTAAATGGAAGTCCGACAGACCTCCGTCAGGATTTGAAGTCACATGGAACGGCTTCCCGGATAGAACATGGTTGCCCGTGAACGTAGACAAATCCGTGAGCCTGCCGCCTCCGGATGAATTGAAGGACCTTCCCCTCAGTGTGCTTCTCAACATCCTGTCCAGTGCCCGTCCTCTTCATCAGGCGCTTCGATACTGGTTGCGGCATAAAGAAGAAAACAAAAACCGGCTGGAGCATCTGGATCCGCATGATCCACACAAATGGGTGGACACATCCGCTTTTCTACTACAGAAAACGCGCCGAATAGGCTGGGCACTGACCGCTCTCAGACAGAAGCTGGAACGCCCTGTAACTTCTCAGAATGCTCTGGAATGGCGATTAAGGGGGCCTGTAGGGGTATCGGCTGTATCCAAAGCCATACTGCGTGAAGCGAATTCTGAGGAGGAAAAGGCGTTTTTAATGACGGAGCTGCTGCTTGAACTGTCCCGGGTTCAACCGAGCACGGCTCCCGGATGCCTTGAAGTATCCAAGGTAAAAAAAGAAATCGCCGGACAGATACTGGAGCTTAAGAAGGAAATTATGCGTACGAGCAGAAAATCCTCTCCCGGAATGAAGAAATATATTGAGACAGCTTTTTCCGAGGTATCAGCATGAGTTACTCCTATTCATATCCAAACGACATTGACCTGTTTGTAAAAGACAGGATTTCCCGCGAAGACGCTCAAAGACAGGAAATAACTTCAAGGGAGATATTAAAGCGTCTGGAAACGCAGCCCGGACTCATACTGGCCGATGAAGTCGGAATGGGTAAAACCTTTGTCGCCCTTGCAGTGGCAGCGTCCATAGCATTGGGAGAACGACAGAGAAGACCCGTCGTTGTCATGGTTCCTCCTTCTCTTAAGAAAAAATGGCCCAAGGACTTCAAGCTTTTCAGTGAAAAGTGTCTTACTCCGCATGCACAGAAAACCATCACAAGCAGGTCCGTTGAGCATGCTGTGGATTTTTTGAAACTTCTGGATGATGACCCCTCCGAACGGACCTCCATAATCTTCCTGACACATGGAGCAATGAACCCCAACCGGAAACTGAACGATCACTGGGTGAAGTTCGCCATAATACGGCAGGCACTCTACAGGCGGCATGGCATAGAAAATCTGAAAAGAGCCATCAGCCGCTGTGCAAGCGACCTGCTGAGAGCGAAGTGGACGGCCCCTTACGGCACTCAGGTATGGATGGATCTCCTGAACAACGATCCCTATGGCTGGCTTGAGATTCTTCAGAACCACGATCTGGAGCCGCCTGACAAGGACGATCCAGTACCTGAAGCTGCCATTGAAGCCATGAAAGAAATTGATTTCAACGATCTGTTCAGAACCCTGCAGGAACATATTCCCAGAAAAATGTCCGTGCACTACGACTACCATCTTAAGCAGGCGAGAAAAGCCGTCAACGACCAGATCGCTCAACTCTGGGAGATATGCATAAGAACATTACCAATCAGGCTCCCACTGCTTGTTTTTGATGAAGCACATCATCTCAAGAATCCGGGCACTCAACTGGCATCCCTGTTTCATGTCAAAGAAGCTGAAGATGATGCGGAAGAGTTTTCATCCGGGCCTCTGGCAGGCGTTTTTGAAAGAATGCTTTTCCTGACAGCAACACCTTTTCAACTGGGTCATTTCGAACTCTGCAACGTGCTGGATCGATTCAAGGGGATTAACTGGAAGTACAGTCGTGCTCCTGAAATGAAAGAAAAGGGATATGAAGACATTCTGGCTGACATCAGGCAGAGCCTTGATTCTGCTCAGGAGGCGGCTGTTCGTCTGGATTGCATCTGGGGAAACCTGAAACACGCCGATCTTATTTCGGGTGACGAGACATTTACATCTACAGAAGACTGGTGGCCCTGTGCTCTCGATTCTACAAACCTTACAACTCCTGCTGAGCAGGTAATCCAGCGTTTCAATCAAGCCCGGATTAAGATGAGAGAAGCCGAGGAACAGATAAAACCATGGCTCATAAGGCATTCACGTCCGAGAGAGCTTTCAACGGAATCAGGCCCTGTTAAGAGGAGACTTAGATATTCCGGCAGGAACATTCTTCATAATCAGATTGAAGAGGAAGCAGCAGGGCTGAACGTCGATGGTCAGGCGCTTCTGCCGTTTTTGCTGGCGGCAAGGGTTACATCAATGAAGCCTGATTCAAGACCCGTCTTTGCAGAGGGGCTTGCCTCCAGCTACGAGGCTTTCATGCATACGCGAAGACAGCGCATGGAGCGTATTGAAGAGAAACAGGAATCCTCTCTTACGGATTGTGATGATGAAGAAATTAAGCCAATGGATACGGACACGGTTTCAGACTGGTATCTGGACAGGCTTGAGGGAATTCTGAATGAAGACTCCATGCAGACTGTTAAAACTCACCCCAAAGTTGATGCTACCGTAATGAAAACAATTGAGCTGTGGAAAGAAGGAGAAAAGGTACTCATATTCTGTCATTACCTGGCAACAGGAGCTGTGCTCAGAAACAAGATCCGCGAAGCCATGAAAAAAGAAATTAACCGCATGGCCGCAAAAAAACTCAAATCTTCAATGTCCAATGCCGAGGCCGAACTTGCCAGAGTTGGTAAAAGGTTTTTCGATACTGATTCACCCATCCGCCGAGGCTTTGACAAGGCCATAGGGTCCATTCTGAATGATTTTCCACTCCTTGATGAATACAGGGACAGGATAATCGATATTACCCGTTCGTACATCCGCACGGATTCCTTTCTGGCAAGGTTCTTTCCTCTTGGAGGCGATACTCTTTCGGAAGAAATGGCCTTCAAGGCACTGAACAGGAAAGATTCTTCCGGCATGACGCTTGAACTTCTTTTGCGAGATTTCTTTGATTTCATGGTTTCTCATTGTGGAGAAGACGAAAGAGATCAGTACCTGAAAGCCCTGGATAAGGTAAGGGGTGCATCCAATGTCAGGCTTGCAAACGGAAGGACCTCTTCCGAGATACGGCAGAGGCTTATGCTGACTTTCAATACGCCTTTTTATCCAGAGGTTCTTGTGGCCAGCATGATCATGGCAGAGGGTGTGGACCTGCATCTTAACTGCCGGTACGTGATACATCATGATCTTTGCTGGAACCCCAGTACATTGGAACAGAGAACGGGCCGCATAGACAGAATCGGGGCCAAGGTCGAGAAGTGTCGTAAATCGATTTCAGTCTATCTTCCATATGTATCTGAGACGCAGGATGAGAAGATGTACAGGGTGGTCATGGACAGGGAGAGATGGTTCAAGGTTGTGATGGGTGAGAAATACAAAGTAGATGCACGCACTGCGGATAAAATGGCAGAACGCCTGCCGTTCCCTGAAAAGGCAGCCAGTGAATTGGCGTTTAATTTAGGACTTAGTTGATATGTTGATAACCAATCTTATCAGACAATAGGAGGCTAAAATGGAAGGGCAACTAGAACAATTCTTTTATGAGAAATTTATTTCAAATCTTGAGACTGGGAGAGTGCGATTAAAAGAAATGTGGAATAGTGATCAAAAATGGACTTCTTCTGAATGGACAAAAAAAGTAACGGATGCAGCACAAAAAGCCACTCTTGATAGTCTTGATGCGCTCAATGCAGGAGATAAACAAGTAGCAGCAAAGGGTCATTCTGACATACATGGCTACAGTGAATATCTCACAATAGATGTCACTGGATATGATGAAGCCACTTGGTCGCATCCTATTATAGCGGTCGAGCATGAAAATAGTGTTTGTATTGATAAAATTAAGTACTGTGCTTGGAAACTTCTTTCTGTCAGGGCAAAACTTAGAGTATTGATTTGCTACATTGATCCTTCAAGAAAGTATATAAATGCTCCAGAGAAGTTCGAAGATTTAGAAATTGACAAGATAGTGAAAGACAATCCAAACACATCCTTTTCGGTAATTCTTGGGCATTGGAATAATGATCCGCTCAAGTCTGAAAGCTGGAAGGAAGTATATAAATTGAAGACACTGTCTGATATATGTCAAACAATGTGAATATTTACTCTTGAGTTTTTGAAAGGATTAACCATGGCCACTCATGAACAGATGCCCAAATATCATGAACTCATGAACCCCTTGCTTCAGGCTCTGCATGATCTCGGAGGATCAGGCTCAATCGAGGAGCTTTCTTCCAAGGTATCCGAGTTGCTTGATCTTCCGGACGAAGTTCTAAGCTTTCCCCACGATCCTGAACGCAGCAGCCAGACAGAAGTGGAATACCGCATGGCATGGGCTCGAACCTATTTAAAGAAATTCGGGATACTGGACAATTCCGAGCGTGGTGTATGGGTCATTGTCCCTGACAAGCGGGACGTTAAAAGCATCGATCCTCAGGAAGTTGTAAAAACCGTCCGTGACATGGACCGCAACAAGACTGACACTGCCTCTTCAGAGGATGCTGAAGAAACCATGCCTGAAGAAACCGCTTCATGGCGCACCAGACTGCATCAGTTGCTCATCAATGATATTTCTGCTGATGCTTTTGAACGACTTGTGAAGCGGATGCTCAGGGAGTCCGGTTTTGTTCAAGTTGAAGTTACTGGTCGAAGTGGTGATGGCGGCATCGACGGCAAGGGAATCATCAAGGTCGGTGGTCTGATGAGCTTCCATGTTCTTTTTCAATGTAAGAAATACCAGGGCTCTGTTCCCGTAGGCGCTATCAGAGATTTCCGGGGTGCTCTTGTAGGAAGGGCAGACAAAGGCCTTTTTGTGACAACGGGCACATTCACCCGGGATGCCATGCAGGAGGCAACAAGGGACGGCGCGACTCCCATCGACCTGATGGACGGCGATCAGCTTGCCGATAAACTCAAGGAACTCGGCCTCGGCATCAAGACGGAAATGGTCGAGAATGTTGATGTGGATGAGGAGTGGTTCAGGAATATCTAAAATCGCCTATTTACTCTCGGTATCATCCTCTTGAGCATCTACCACATCTAGACCTTCAGGTATTGTACTATATTTGAACGTGTTTCTAATTCTAATATGCTTTGCTTGATATTCCATTTCAGGATAGAGAGCTGCCTCGTTTATGCCAGCAAAATCCAGCTCACGAGACAATGCTTCTTTCTTATCTCTGCTGATGTTGATTTTTATTGGTGGCTTTTTAGTGGCTCTCCCTATTTCCCTCAGATCATCTTCCTCTAAATCCATTGGCTGTATTCGAAGAGTCTGGCCTAGCTTTCCACCATGTAACGTGAATGTACCCTGTTGGACTACAAGACGATTATTTAAGCGAGGTGGAGTTATAGCATGGATCCCCCTGAATGCTCTGTACAGATATTCTCCGTCTGAGTCTGGCGTTTCAAAAACAACGTCGTAACCATCTTTCCCCGCTGGGTTTTCTTTATTTTGATCACCAGTCTTAGCTCTAATTTTCCATTTCTGAAGCAGCGGATCCATATTCACTGTCTCAACAAATGGCACTGTATCATCAAATAATACGCACAGGGAGATAAGCTTTTGGTAAACACTATCCGGATGAATATGCGAGTCCCTGCCGAAGAAACTTGGGTCAAGTGCATACAGTGCTCCATCTTTGTCATGATCCTGTACCGCATAATAAAGGGCCACGAAAATGCTTCTGCTCCAATCCAATAATCTGGTTGGTAATCCGTAATGCTGCATCAATGTCAACCATTCGATTATAGACGTGTATTCCTGTCTATTTTCAGGATAGTGCGCCTGAAAGTCGGCCAATGCGCCCGCTTCATCGTATCGTGGAATTGATCCTTCTTTGTCTTTTTCTCTGAAAGCAGTAGGCAATAGTTTATATTCGGAATCCGATTGTCCACGAAACCATATTTCCTTTTTTCTCGGATTGTACGGGTGATGCGTAACAAAATAATTGGAGATTTGTCCGATTAGCTCAGATACATTCTTCCATGGCCTGTCTAATATTTTCATCTTTATAGTTTTCATGAATACCACTTTGCCATAACTTTTAGATTTAGAGAGTTTTTTCCAATATGTCTGTCTTCACTCATAATTCAACTTTATTGGATGAAAAGAAATCAATAAGCTTCACAACTCGCTTGGCATACTCGACAAATGTCCTTAGGTTTAAGAATACAGTATCAGCATCGACTTCCCCCGGAATATCGGGATGTCCTCCAACATTTCTAATTCTCCTCAATAACTCGAAGCCAGCAGGCAGTTCGCTTGATATAGTTTCAATATGTTCACGAGGAATATTTCTCGCGGATATGATTCGATCCAGATATTCCTTCAATACATTATACTTATGAGAAATAGTCCAATTTCGGGCAAATTTCTTCTTGATTTTCTCTTTCTCTGCGGCATCTGAAATAGAATATTGAAACTTATCTATAAGTAAAAGAATCAACTTTTCAGAAGCACATCCCATCATGACTGCCGAAGCTTTATTGCAACCAGAATTGAATGAATGAACTGCTTCAATAAGATATTCCTTAACAACATGATCTACATCAGGAACATGCTTCTCAAAATATTGTATGAAACCGTCCGGATCATATGGCTGTGGAGGTTGAGAACTTACTACCGAATTTCCATGATCAGTAATTCTGAAAAAAGGCCACATAGGATTATATTCATCACTGCCGAAAATTAATAATCCCTTTATCAAGCATTCCCACATTGCCTGGCGTACAAGTTCCCCTACCCAAGATTTATATTGACCTGGTATTTCAGGTTGAAAGCTGGACTCCATTCTACTACTTTTTCTTCCTGATGGAACTTGTATCGTTCCCTTTTCTTCACCAAGACGAAATACTTCATTTATGAGTTCATCAAAAGTGCCTTTTCCTTTCTTCGAGAGTGCTTCAAGCACAAGCGAATATACTTCTCGATAACCTATCTCTGATGACTGTGTAGTGGTATTCATTTCATCTTTCCATGGCTTGGTTTTGTTTTCACTATTTAATGCGCCAGACTATTTGCCCCTTGCCCTCAATCATCCCCCTCCTTATCGCCGAGTTGTAGATGGACTTCATTCGGGTGCTGATGGACTGGGATGCTGTTGAGAAGCCGAGGTAGGCTGCTATTGCTTTAGTTACTTCATCGCGGTCGTATTCGTAGCCTTTGCGCATGACAGATTTGAGGGTGTTTCGGAGGAAGTCATCTTCGTAGTCGTTGAATCTGGGTGTTGATGCTTTCAGGATGCTGCCGTCTCGCTCAAGTATGTTTCTTCGTATTGCAGTTTTCAGATGGCCTTTGAGTTCCTGTTTGATTCCTTTGGTGAGCCGCTGGTAATCCAATTGATAGACGACTTCTCGGAGCAGGTCATCTTCGGATATTTCTCCTGTGCCTCGACATGAGGTTCTGAACAGGCGCATTACTTCATCGGTATCAAAGATATATTCTTTTCTGGACGGCTTCTTCTTTGAGGCAGGTTTCTTTGTCTCTTCATGTTCAACAGCCTTTGAAGGTGCAGCTTCCTGCTTGGCTTCCTCTAACGGTTCCTTCTTCTTTTTTCTGCCAGTTTTTCTTGTCTTCTTCTTGGGCTCAGCAGCCTTTCGCTCAGCCTTGATACGAGCAAGCAAGACTTCAGCGGTTTCATAGTTGCGATTTTCTTCTCTGGCGAGATCTGTTTCATTCACAACAAGATTGCCAGAGAATGCCTGTTTCAATACTGCATGACCTAATACGTCAACTTGATTCTTGGAACTATTTGCTCTCTGTTCAATAGAATGAATGATTGTAAAAAGATTTTCTACTCTATCAACTATTACTTGTTGCTCCTCAATAGGCGGTAGTGGAAAATCCAATACTCTTAAGTCAGATAGATATAAATGTGGTTGAGCTGTTGAGCCTGAAGCTTCTGTGATTCTTTTTTGAAAAATTGGTGAGTCGATAACGAGTTGTATAAAATGTGGATTCATTCCAGACATTGGACGAATAACAGCGAGATTACGATCAGCACTAAATATATTTTTTTCTGGAATAACAGCGGTCGCTCCCAGCGTACCAACACAAGTAACTATTATATCGTTTGGGTTAGGCTCATAACGCCTTCTAACACGAGCATAATCAGCTTGAGAAATATAAGTGCATCCTTCTAAAGAAAGCTTTCCATTTTTAACGTTCTTTGCGGTCAAGTGAGGAATCCCATGACTTACTCTTTTCGGCGGATTATGATCTCCATCTGTTACAAATAATGAAATCTGGTCAACACTTGTGATTATCCATTCATCTGGTATGTCAAACCTAAATAACCTTTCAGGCTGAGCAGGCTCTTTTATCTTTTTGTTCGGATAGTTATTCTTATAATAAACATGTCTTCCTCGTATCAGATTCTGCAATAACTTTTCGGGTGAAATTATAGGTTTTTTCCTCTCCCTCCAATCCTCTGTCAGCTTTCCGGAACATGCTGCGGCAAGGACTGATTGCCGGAAGCGTTTGAGAATGGACGGTATGCGGTTCAGGTGTTCCCGGGCTGCGTTTATTCGGGCGAACAGCTCCTCCACCTTGGCCACAATGCGCTTCTGTTCAGCAAGAGGAGGAAGAGGAATATTTGAGGACAGAACAACTCGATCACTAGTGGCAGGATATTCACTGCCAGTTTGCTTTGGTGTTACTGTATTGATAAATCCGTCGGTTAAAATGAAATGAAATATATATTCGGGCAGGGCAGCCCCGTTTGATCTTAACAACGTAAACCCAGTAGAGCATAAATCTGCATCAATATCTTCTGTTACTATCGCTACATTTTTAAGATATGTACGAACATTGGAAAAAAGAACATCGTTAGGCTGGATGGGTCTTTTTGCTCGTGACGGAGCTTTCTTTCCTTTGAATCTTTTCAGATCAGTGATGCGAAAGGATTTATTACAGATAGATGAGATGTCTACATAACCAAACTCTCGTTCAGGTTCATTAATAGGCTTTGCATTTGGAACACGCTGAGTAACATCGCTCAATTGTGCCCATGTCCATCCTTCTTGTAATTCTTGAATCTGTTCTGACATGAAGAATTATCCTTTGGATGAATTTGGATGAGAATTATTATTTTCCAGTAATGTCAGGACTGTACTCAGTTCATTAATGGCTGACTCCAGCTCTGAGATAGCTTCTGTCGCCAGTTCTTCTGGTGGCGGAAGGTCATCTGCGTCATCAAGGGATTCGTCCTTGAGCCATTTCAGGCTGTCCAGCTTGAACTCGCGTTCCTTTATCTCTGATATGTCAAAGCATCGCCACCGGTCCTGATTTGAATCCTTCTCAGCTCTCTTGGCCCTTCCGTTCGGGTCCTTTCCAAAACATTGTTCAAACTCGCTGAAATGCTGAGGAGTCAGCGGCCTTTCCTTTTTTGTAACCCTCGGCACATTGGTTCTGGCATCGTATATCCACACCTTTTCAGTTGGATACCCCTTGGTAAAGAACACCACATTCGTCTTTGTTCCAGCACTGTACGGAGTAAACGTCCCGTTCGGCAGCCTCAGCACTGTATGAAGATCGCAGTCCTCTGTGATGATCTTGAAAACCTCTCCAGCCTGATCCGCAAACAGGCAGTTGTCAGGTACTACGACAGCGGCTCTTCCACCCGGCTTGAGAATGCTCATCACATGCT
>Ga0272442_10003995_pt1 | contig 20353 bp, 19 predicted proteins | sample SSMForm2O_FD_200262 | JGI IMG/M metagenome (GOLD analysis project Ga0272442, IMG submission 200262) | Marine sediment archaeal communities from Little Sippewissett salt marsh, Falmouth, MA, United States - SSM-Form-2O | ecosystem: Environmental > Aquatic > Marine > Wetlands > Sediment ... | reverse complement strand
ATACAGAGAATATCTTTTCGTTCCATTACAATTTTAGAAATTGCTTCGATGAGGTACTTATGTCCTTTTACTTCGCTATATGTGTTTCCAATATTTAAAATCAATTTCTTATCTAGTGGTAAGTCCAATACCTCTCTACACGTTTTGGCTTCCATAGATGAAAATTTTCTGCTATCGTAACCATTTGGAATCCAGATTAAATTTCGACGAGGAATATGTACGCTATTAAACGCCGTTACGTCACTTTGTTTAACGTGAATTATTTTATCTGCCTCGTGCCATGTATCTATGAAGGATTTATCCTGAGTTTCGATCGCTTTGATAAACGTATTTGATGAATGTTCGGTAATGACGATCGGAACCGAATATTTTTGTTTTAATTCAATCCCAACTGCACCAGATGGCCAGGTAAAATGGGCATGGATCAAATCAAAATGTAGATGCTCTCTTTCTATCAGGGTCATTATGGCTTTTGCTTCAATAGACACCCATGTCGATTTTTGGTAATACCAAAAAAGTGGATTATTAATATATCTCGGAAAATACACATGAACATTGTCAAATTGATAACTATGGTATTTAGTCCCTCGTAAATACTCCATGCCATACGCCACAGGGGATACTACATAAACATTATAAAAGTAATCTTTCAAATATTTTATCTGCTCTTTGACAAAAATGTTTCCAACAAAGGTATCATTTTGATTTGGAAAATTGTTACAGATAACAAGCAAATTTTTTTTAGGCATGTGGTACCTCGTTGATAATGAATTTATACTTACCTGCATAGCTTCTGTCTATCGCATCAACAAACAAAAATTCAATGTTCCACTTTTCGGATTTTCTATGAATAACCTCCCTCATCACATCTAGTTGTTTTATATCAAATTTATCATTTGTTACAATCTTGATGACAAGTTTATCGACTTTTGTCTGTATTATTTGGAATTCTATAACACCCTTGACTCGACCAAACAAATAATTATTGAAAAATGCACCATGAACGAATTTCCCTTCTGGTGTTTGAAGCATCTCATGTTGTCTTCCTATAATTTCCTTTAGTAAATTAGAACCACGACCACAATTGCACGTACATTCAATAATGTGACCCATATCACCCGTATCATATCTTATGAAGGGCATAGCGTAATTATGTAAACTCGTAGCCAGAATGCGTCCAATTCCCGTTTCTACTTGGGCGCCTTTATCATCGACAACTTCCATAATACTTCTCTCCATATCAATATGGAGGCCATTATGCTCTGAACACTCGTAAGCACTGATGCCACCATCGTTCAAACCATATGTATCGTATACATCGCAACCAAAGGCGTCTTCTATATTTCTCCTCATATTAGGCAACAATTTCTCTGCTGTTGTGAATACGCCTGAAAGAGGTACGATCTCAAGGTCGTTTTCCATGACGTAATTGGCAAATAGGTTAATTGACGAAGCATAACCTCGTAGATATCTGGGTCCAAAGGAGTTAATGGTCTCATAATACTTCTGCATGTCCTCAACGCCCATATCAAAAGAAGACAATTTTCGAATGTTCCTTGAAATTTCATGTATTTTTTTAATCATAAATGAACTGGATCCAACGTCCAAGGATGATCCTGCTAAAAATACCATTTTGTCTCCGAGTTCGTAGCTTGCATACCCCCATCCGCGATAGAGCATAGCACCTGCAAGAAAACGGTCGTATTTTAACAGCCTGTATTTAAAAGGAGTACCAGTTGATCCACCGGTTGAATCTTCATAATATCTCATTTTGTTAAGATTAACTGGTTGGAAATCCCTCCAATTTTCCATTATATTTTTTTTGGTAAGGATAGGGAGCTTTTCAAGGTCTTCTATTTTGTTAATATCGGATGGTTTAATATTTAGTTTGTTAAAGAGCTTGTGATAGTATGGAACTGATTTATATACAAAAATGATCATTTCCTTCAAATTTCTATCTTGTTTTGTCTTTTTTTCGGAGTAAGGTTCCCACTGAGACTGGCATAGTCTTTTATAGGTCGGATAGAATCTCCTATCGCCAATCTGATGTGCTGAGATGAACAGATTCTTGTTAAACCCCATGCGAGCCACTATCTCCACAAGTTTTGAAATCATATAAATGGTTTTCCACAAATTCTACCATGAATGAAGTAACATCAATTTTGTCATTTAATAATTGTTCTTTCTTCTTTCTCCACTCGTCCTTAACATTTGGGTTCTGTATTAGTTTGATTGCCTTGGATATAGCAACATCCACATCATTATAGCTTAAAATCATCCCATATTTATATCCCATATCAATAAAATTACCCATAGTTCCGACCAGTGATGAAATGTATATTGATGGTGTGCCTAATACAGCACTTTCAACTGCCATCGTTGCCCCCTCCCCAATGTATAAACTAGCATAATACAATAAGTCATGAAGCTTTTCCGGTGAGACTTTGATCTTATACTGATCCAGCTCTTTCGGCAACGGTCCTTCTGAGGTAACCATCACGCGACTATATTGTTCCAATTTCCGCACTAATTTTACTTTGTTTCTTATACCATATTGGCCAAAATCGTGGCTTGCCTGCCACGAGACGAAACGAATAATGATGAAGGAATCGCCCTTCGTGAGGCCGAGTTCGGTGAGGACGGTGGAGTTTGGAGAGAAGTAGTTTGGATGAAGGTAAGCGAGTTCGTGATAGCCATTGTAACGAACCTGTTTTGGGCCGATGTCACCACGATAGCAGGAAGGGGTGCAGATTACGCTTACAAAGGGATCCATCAGCAAGTGGTCGATCTTTGCATGTTCTGTGTCATCAAAGATAATCGAAGGCTTCCTTAGTAGTTTCCCTACATGTGCAATATATACATTACCGACACCACCGACGAGAAGTTTCGGCCTGAATGAGCGGGCAATTTGATACAGCTTCGATTCAATCCGGATTAATTCCAAGGCTTTGGTTGTGAGTGTTGGCATACCCTTTCCGACTATCTCATACTCGAAACCATATGCATCAAGTAGGCACAACGAAACATCCTTGTCGATGGTAGTGATTTTACACTTATGGCCACGGCTTTCAAGTTCCCATATTAAGTTCTTGAATAGGTGAACTTGGGCAGGATGGCCGATATTGAAAAGGATTTTCATTATTTAGTCTCCTTCTGCGATATAATTAACACTATATTGCAAGGAATACGTGTGAGCTTTGTGAAGATGCTATGGACCTTGGTTGAAATACCCGAAAATACATATTGATGTAAAACTCTCCCTGCGATATGTCTGTCATAAAAAAACACGTTCTCAATGTTGCAGTTTAATTGACAAAATTCATTTTTCAAATAATCTATATTATAGTTCCTAATGTGTGTTTTTCGGATATTACCCCCTTGATCAGAATTCTGGATAAAAACTAATATTCCGTTGTGTGAAAGTAATTTAAGATATTTGTTCATGAGTTGGTGAGAAATATCTGTGGCAAATAATGAGAATCCACTCATGAATACAATGTCAAATGTGGTGTCTGTGAAGTACCTTTCTGGATAGTTTCCATCAACTGTTAAAAATTGTATACAGGACTTGTTTAAATTAGCTTTTCTGTGATTCTCTTCAATTAGCTGGGCATTATAATCGAAACCAACAACTTCAGCGCCACAAATTTCAAATAAAAATGAATAGTGGCCGTTACCACAACCTACATCCAGAACACGTGGCTTTTCGCTAGACGCAAATGAAAGCACTTTCCTTACAAGGAACTCATCCTCCGAATAATATTTAAAAGATTTTCTTAGAATAAGTTGGGTGACGATATAACTATTTAACCTCATAATACTTTCCTCTTAAAAATATTTATTACAATATTTACCATACGGGCTTTTTACTGTCTTGAAAGTTTTGTGTCATCTGAATATCCCCCATTCTCGTTCCTTTATGCTTGCTGTGACCTCTGCCATTTCCTGACTGAAATTATTATTTCCTTCCCTATATTGACTGTCATGTCCACTCCAAAATATAATCCCCAATCAAGCACATTCAATGACCATCGTTCCGGATGAATCAAAATATAGAGATTGTCCAGATTGTCGTCTTTGACCAAACCTATCAAATCATTTGTCGTGTCAGCAGTAACATTTTCTGTTTTGCCCGGAATAAAATCTCTCAAGCTGTTGCGATTGCTCCAGCTTCGACCGGTGTCGGAGAAATAATTTAGATCGTCTCCTGCAGAAAGATACGCTTCTCCTTTTATTCCGAAATTCCTATAATCATGAATATCCCAGAGGTCGCGATTGTCATATTTTGATAGTGGCCTTCCATGCATACAGATTGTTTTCACATCGCAGATGCTTCTGAACTTGTTCAGATTATATTGAAACAATTTGATGGCCCTATCTGGATCGCCATTTGCCTCGCTCAACGTCTCGTAATGATAGCCGATCTCGTGACCCAAATCACTGATCTGACGTATAATATCTGGTTTAAAGACGCTCTTGTTCGTCCTGAAATAGTAGGTTGCCTTTATACCTAGCTCAAATTCAATTCGGGCAGTCTTCAGTGAGTGTCCTGGCATCCTGTCAACATCATGACGCATAAGCACGAACTTCTCTGGATGTTGGCCTTCTACGTATTCTGTCATGGTTACAGATGGATAATTATCGACTATCACCTCACAAAGGTTTTGAAATTTGAATATTGTAAAATCCTTGCCGTTTATTAACTGCATTTGATGTCACCTTTGTTGAATTTATATTTTTATTTAAATTATCAATTATGCATATCCCTGCTGACAGCATTAACTTCCTGCATGTCAAAGAGCATGGCAAACAGCAAAAACTGCAGTCCAATTATGAAGAGGAGTAGAGAAATGGTCCCTCTGACATAGATTGAACCATTTATAATTAATTTATAATATAGTGAATAAAGACCACAAAATATGCTCACAGGAACCAGAAATATCCCCAGCATATAGAACAACACCAACGGGTGAAAGCTGAAAATCACGTACTTCATCTTCAACCTCCAGAAGAAGTCCTTTAGCAGAAGCCAGGCGACCTTTGGGATGTACTTGCCATACCTTATCTTCGACTTCTCTTCTCCATACCTGGCAGGCATTATCACGTCTTGGACCCGTAGGCTGTATACGTTCAACCTCACCAATAGGTCGTTACAATACCCATACCAGGGATAAATGGTATCTGGATCTACCATCTTCAGGGCCTTTATAGAGATGGCAGTATAGCCGTTCTGGGGATCCGTAATGTGCCAGTAACCAGATCCCACCTTGGTAAGAAAGGTAAGCATGGAGTTCCCTAAGGTCCTCCACTTGCTCATTCCCCTCCTGTACTCAGAGCTGAGCAACCGGTTTCCCTTAGTATAATCGGCTCTTCCATTAACGATAGGATCAAACAATCCTGGCAATTGTTCTGGGTCCATTTGGTTGTCCCCGGCCATAACAGCCACAATGTCCATCTCGTCTTTTATCGCCTTTTTGTACCCTGATATTATTCCGGCCCCAACCCCTTTGTTCACTTCATGGCGTATGCAGACGAACTTTGGATCTCTGGCGAACTCCTTTGCAATCTCGCTGGTCCTGTCGGTGGAGCAGTCATCAACAACGTAAACCTTGTCTACGTAATCCGGGATGGTAGAAAGAGTCCTCCCTATCAGCTTCTCCTCGTTGTAGGCCGGGACCACGATCCCGATTTTCTTGTCTTTGTAGGTCATAAATCAAACTCGAAAATTAACAATTACTGTTATAGCCACAGCTCTCTGCAATTTTCAAATTGAGCACCGCCTGCTCTGGCGTTATGGGGAATGGATCGCCCGACTTTATGCACTCAACGAAGGTTCTCAGCTCCTCTTTCAAAGGCTCTACCCGGTTGATCAGCACCTTCTCGATGATGTTTTCCTGAGAGTACCTCCCGTTCGCCTCGCTATATTGGCCCGGCTTTCGATAGATGTAGACTTCCTGGTTCATGAAATCCCCATCGATCGTTATGCCTTCCTCCTCTACATGTATCGTCCTTATCTTCCTGCAGGCAACCCTGCTAGCAGATAAGGATATTACACATCCATCGATATTGGCAACCTTTTTGCAGAGATCGCCATCCCCCGCCGAGTACATCTCAAAGCCATCGTGATCGGAGAAAAACTCATTCCACACCAGATCGATGTCATGAATCATCAGATCGATCACCACACCGGCATCGGTAATCCTAGAAGAAGCGGGATTGTGCCTCCTTATCTCCACGTACTTCGGATGCTCGATCAGATTTTTAATCTCTTTTATTATGGGGTTGAACCTCTCGATGTGGCCCACGCCCACAATTAAGTCGTCTGGAATAATCTTCAAGAGCTCTTCGCCCTCTTTAAAGGTGGAAGTGATGGGCTTTTCGATGAGACAATTAACCCCGCTTTCAATCGCCTCCTTTGCCACATCGAAATGATACTTGGTCGGAACGCAGATGCTGACTGCATCGATTGAGTCAAATAACGATTCCATAGAATCACAAGTCTCCGCCCCCAAAGCCGTGCTCATCTTCTCGGCAGATTTTTGATCCACATCGTAGATTAAGACGTTATCCACTTCTTTCAGCTCGGAATATATGCGCACGTGATTTCGGCCCATATTCCCCGTTCCAATGACACCAATATCCATCAAAATACCTCAAACAATCAACAATCTGAAAAATGGTTGTTTAACCTCAGATCAACTGAAGCTAGAAAGATCACCTGATCTCATGCTGGTTCTTATCCCCCCGTCCAATTCCCTTGTACACAAAACCCTTTTCGATGAACTCATCTGGCTTCACCACATTCCGGCCATCCACGATGACGGGATTCTTTTGTCCAGTTTGCTCCTTCAGCTGAAGGGGATCAAGCTTGAAATAATCAAAATGTCCTGTCATTATCGCGACGACATCAGCGTCTTTCAAAACGCTCAAAAGATCCTTGCTTATTTCCACATCGGGGTAATTCAAGACGTGTGGATCGTGTACCGCCACTTCAGCACCATTTTTAATCAAAAGGTCCCTGTAAGGCTCTGATGGGGGATTTCTGGCATCATCAGAATCGTTGATAAAGGCCCATCCGAGGATTGCAACCTTTGATCCTTCCGGCCGTTTGCCGATGCGTTTGAGAGCATCCAAGGTCAAGTGGTACATGTGCGTAGGCATGAAGTCGTTCACAGTTCTGGCCAAAACATAGATCGAATCTGCACCATCTGGATAATCCAGATCGCCATCTCCAATCTTCACGCCACGTTCCAGATGATATGTATCCTTGGTCAGGCAATGACCTCCAACGCCCGCCCCCGGCCAAAGTATCGCTCTGGAGATCCCTTCGCCCTTCAAGCTGTCGATTCCTGCTCTGACATCGTAGACGTTAATCCCCATGGCCTCGCAGTAAAGGGCCAGCTGATTTGCGGCTGCAATCTGCAAGTCTCTGAAGGTATTCTCCGCGGTCTTGGTAACTTCAGCCGCTGTGGCGGTCATGGGGAGGATCTTTCCCTTGGTGAGGACCGGGGAGTAAAGCTCGATGGCCCGCTTTGTGCAAACTTCATCGATGCCTCCAACGATTCTGTCGTGTTCCTGGATATTTTTGAGGAGTCTGCCCACCATCACCCTTTCAGGAGCATGTGCCAGCGCGAAATCTTCTCCTGCAACAAGATTTGACTCTTTTTCGAGGATCTCTCGTGCCATGCCACCTGTAGTTCCAGGAGTGATGGTCGACTCCAACACCACCAGCATTCCTGGTTGTAAGAATTTTCCAACGTTTTTGATGCCAGCATTGAGCGCGGTGAAATCTGGCTCAAGGTCTTTGGGATTGGCAAAAGGCGTCTGGATCGCCAACGTCACAGCATCCAGTTCAGATATTCTGGAAAAGTCAGACGTACATTCGAACTTGCCTGCACTTACGACCTTCTTCAGTAGATCTTCAAGCCCTGGCTCTTCACCTTTCAAGGGGCTCTCGCCCTTGTTGAGCATATCAATCTTGTATCCGGATGTATCGGAATTTCGTTGGAATCCCAATACGAAATCGAACTCGTCGACATCTGCAAAGAGGGTTGCTGCAGGAATTCCTACATAACCCATTCCCAATACGCCTATTTTTTTAATTGGCCCTTTCTTTTCCAAGATAAATTGTAATTTGCTAGTCATGAAAATCTCATCCAAAATCTAGTCTAGGATACATACTTCAAAAATAATCCACATTTTGCGGGTTGTCCCTGTGACAGATTCTACAAAATCTGCAGATACTGCGCCAAATACTTCATAGATCCCAGGCACCTCTTTCGAAGGCTAAAATCAACAGATAATACTGCAGAGAAATGAAACGCTACATACAGGACCTGTAGCTTGATCCCCGTAACTGCACAGAATTATTTATACACGTTATCGTGATGTTCGAAATCTAGAAGCGTGATTTTATTATATTCCTCGTCAATTTCGTAAATAAGTACAAACGACCCTACATGAATCCGCCATTTACCTTTTATAGTGTTTAACGATACTTTTCGGACAAATCTCGAACTCGCAAGAGTTAGAGATTTGGCCTATTCGTATCGTTAAGCACTATTCTGGCGAAAACCAATTAGTATCATCTAATTGGTTTTCGACTATAATACGTTCCGTAGAGGCTTACCAACTTTTGGGTTCTCGGCAATAATTTTGAGCCTTTTCTTCAGATATTCATAGCGAACTTAATCTTTTTTGTACAATTTTCTAAATTCCTTCTGAACTCTCGGGTGTGCGATGATTTTGTATGTCATGTTTCAACGCTGTCCAATAAATCATCCATGCTTTCGAATTCAATGTAGTTACCATCTGAGATCTCATTTTCTGCAGCTTTCACCCTTTCAATAAAGTCCGATTTAAAAAATTCCTCAGTAGGATAGGTGGATTCATCCAGTTTTCCCTCAATACTCTCCAATTTCCCAATGATTTTCACAAACATAGCCTTGATATCCACATCGCTATGTAGTTTATCCATATCATTTCACCAACGAACAATCGTTTTGTAATTATAGTGCTTAACGATACCTTTTGGATTAATCCCAAAGTCACAAGAGTCAGCCTATTCGCATAGTTAAGCACTATTCTGCAGGGAACCGATTCGACCCATCTAATCGGTTCTCGACTATATAAAGCCTTTTTTCTTTCAAGAGAGGGCTCCGAGCATATCCGGAGAACTTTGAATATAATGCCGATCGGCGCACCCAATAAGATACTCCTACAACAAAGGATCGCATATCCGCAGACCGCCATGGCGCTTTATTTTGCAAAATCATTAGACACCGCGCCAAAGATCTAATCAATCCCAGGCGCAATTCCAAGCAGTCAACAACCTCGCGCCACAATTAGGCGAAAAGCACGCAAACCCGGACCCGAAGGGGCCGGGCGCTTCCCTCGATTGCCATCAACAGATAAATGAAACAATAGCCTTCAATTGATTACTAGATCTCGGAGCCCTTCTTCTATGGAATGCATAGGTGCGTGTCCCATCGCCTTTGCCTTGCTAATGTCAGCCAAAGAATGCCTGATGTCTCCAGGCCTAAAATCAGAATATATGGGATCGACATTTCGCCCCATGATCTGTCCAATGATCTTCACCAACTCATTAAGGCTTGTGCTCTTTCCGCTTGCAATGTTGAAAACTCCACCCTTTCCATAATCGCTGGCCAGCACATTTGCCCTCATCACGTCTTTCACATATACGAAATCCCTATTCTGCATACCATCTCCATGGATCACCGGCACATTTCCTTCCAATGCAGCCGATACGAATTTGGAGATCACTCCAGAGTACTCTGAACTGGGATCCTGTCTAGGACCGTAGACGTTAAAGTAGCGAAGAGCGATGTTCTTCATCCCATAGATCTCGTTGAAGGCCATCAAGTACCCTTCACCTGCCAGCTTGGAGACCGCATAAGGCGACTTTGGATCTGGGCGCATTTCTTCATCTTTTGGCAGCTGGGGCGAGTCGCCATACACTGCAGCTGAAGAGGCAAAGATCACTCGCTCAACGCCAGCGTCTCTTGCAGCCTTTAAAACGTTCAGGGTGCCTTCCACGTTGACCTTGTTTGTGCCCAAAGGATCTTTTACGCTTTTCTGCACCGATGCTATGGCTGCCAGGTGGTATACGCAGTCTGCATCCACGAAGGCCCGTTTTAAAAGATCGATATCAGTTATGCTGCCCTTTATGAACTCTACATCGATATTAGATAGGTTCTCCCTCTTGCCCGAGGTGAGGTCATCTATTACTAAGACCTCGTTATCTTGATACAACGCCTGAGCCAGATGAGATCCGATGAAACCCGCACCGCCGGTTACAACAAATTTATTCTCCATGTATATCGAAAATCCAAATATAATATTAAATTTAATCGAATTGCTGCTCGAAAATTAATTTTCATTTAGCTTCCGCTGCATTCACCGCACCCTCTTATCATCGAATCAATTCAGATGTCGGTGATCTGTTGCAATTATAATCAGTTCCAAAATGTGCTTGTTGATTTTGATTATAAATCTTGTGGTAAGTAGAACATATGGTCCTAATTATTATTTTACATATTATTATGATGTTTCTGATTATCTTGCCTCTGTACATATCACATTGCAATGGTATATCCTCCTTTGCAAGCTGTAAAGTTTCTTTCTACCTTTCCTCGCCAGTTATAGTGTTTAACGATACTTTTCGGATTAATCTCGAACTCGCAAGAGTTAGAGATTTGGCCTATTCGTATCGTCAAACACTATTCTGGCGAAAAATAATTAGTATCATCTAATTGGTTTTCGACTATAATTCAAAATTCCACAAAGACCAACTATTTAACTGTCTTAATTCCAAAAATGCCTTCTTTTGCATTCTAAAAACTTTCACTAGCAATACATTCTCCAACGTCATCAAAAGATCGCGCATTTAAATGTAAAGCTTTTAGAGCTCTACATGTCAAGCACACTATCAAAAAGATTAAGTATTTTTGTCCTTTCCTCAACTTCCATATGCTAATCTTTGCCCATCTGGGACTCACCCTGGCCGCCGCGAAATTGGCCCAGTGGGTCAAACCTAACCTCAATATAAGCCTGTTCTTCGTCGCATTGGGATCACTTCTCCCTGACTTAGTTGACAAGCCATTGGGCTATTTGCTCTTCGGCAATATGGGCACAGGCAGAATCTTCGCGCACACTTTGCTGTTTTTTCTAATATTGATCATGTTGGCCGCGATTTTGCAGAACCGCAATTTGGCTTCGCTGTCAGCGGGAGTCTTTGCTCACCTATTAGAAGACTCCATGTGGAACATGCCTCAAACGCTGTTCTGGCCCCTCATGGGCGACTTTGTCATAAATCCGCCAAGGGGCGTTTTCGACTACGTGCAGGCCTTGATCATGGGACTTCATAACCCGGGAATTGCCATCCCCGAGCTTTTTGGATTTGCTTACACTTGTTACTTGGCATACGCCATCGTCAGTCGTTCACTAAAACGACTATATCTATAAATTTAGTACGGGCATCGTCTTAATCCGGCGATGTATATACAACATAACAATTTATTTATATCGATTTGAACTGTAGTTATGTAAATATTAATGCGAGATGGTCGAAAATGACTATAAATAAGTTACGTAAGAAAAGTACCGGTTGCATCCGTTTAAACTGCCTGAAACTAGGGCTGTTCTTTGTGTTGACAGCGATCTTTGTCTGCGTTTATCCAGTTGCAAGCCTCACTCTCGGTGAGGGAGTAAACATGGCCAAAACGGCAGATGGAGACGTTCAAGCCATGTCGGGAATGCAAGCTTCAGAGGACGAAATAAACGTCGTAGCAGATCAAGCAAATACATTCGACGTTATTGGTATTGAGCCGCAACAAAGTTCTGAGGATGGATACGTCGTTAAGGAATACGTAGATCCAATTTCTGGAAAGAAGCTGAAACAAATTTTCGATTCTGAAGGAAACATGGTGAAATCTGAGTACTACGATCCAGAGTTGGGCACGACCCTGACAACCGAATACGAAAATGGGCAAATTGTGACCAACGCTCTTGTAAATGAAGATACCGGTGAATCAACCTCCTTGAACTACGATACCGCCGGTAATGTTGCAAGTTCGGATTACTACAACCCAGAGTTGGGCTCGACTCTGACAACCGAATATGACAATGGACAGGTTTTGTCCAATTCCGTTACTACCATCAAAGAAGGTGTGATGCAATCGGTCAAGATAGAATACGATCCTGATGGCACTACAATCTATACAACTGTTGATTTGACCGAGTCTGAAAACAACAAAGTGACAATAGCGGTATCATCTGGTGGAAATGTAGATAACCCAGATGATATCATTGACGCAACGGTGGAAACACAACCTGGTGCGCCAGCAGGTGTACATTGGTGTCCAACTACTGGTCAATACGAGTTTGACTCCTAGTTTAAGGACCTCAACTTCGCATCATTCGTCAGAATATAAGCGTGTGCCTTTTCGGAGGGCCGCCCTACCCCTCCGAAATACATACTTAAACTAATCAAATTTGTAAAATAAGGATAAAACGATACTTATTAACTTAGTTTAGGGATTTTTGTGTGTATTCATGGCATTTTTGGCAAATTGAACGCTTATTTAAATGACAGATTATGTAAAGTCCCAAACATGCGGTTTGACTTAGAAGGTGAAGCAGTACGTGTCGGATCAAAGACGAAAATTATAGTGTTTAACGATACTTTTCGGACAACTCTCGAACTCGCAAGAGTTAGAGATTTGGCCTATTCGTATCGTTAAGCACTATTCTGGCAAAAACCAATTAGTATCATCTAATTGGTTTTCGACTATAGATGGATCATTGACAAAAGCATCAACTAAAAATCTCGCTAAAACGTGGAGGTATGCTCCACGAAACGTCACCATCATCTGAGTATACTGCAGCCTAATTCACAAAGTGCCGAAGAAGAGAAGATATGGCAAAAACTTCATCTTCTCGACTTTCGATAGATACGAGGAAATTAAATGACCAATATCGTCTACAAATTTAACATTTTAGTTACGTTGATTTTTGTGTTTAGCATGTTTTCCACCTGCGCCTATGGGCTACCAGGAGGAAAAGCCAAGTTGACCGGAGACTATCAGGACTATGGGGTTGACGCAGACGGAGACGGTTTTTATGATTTTTTAACCGTTGACGTTGGAGTATATGCGCGAACACCGGCTGAATATAGCCTAACCGGATATCTTTATGACTCCAATGGTCAAGAGGCCGTTTGGGCGATGGACCATAGAACTTTGTCAACTGGTCATCATACCATGCACCTGGATTTTGACGGCAAGACCATCGAGAAACATAACGAAAACGGTCCCTATCGCCTAAAAAATCTCATGCTATCTTCGGGGTCATCCGACGTTGGCCTGGAGCTTTGCGACTACTCCTTAGAATCGTATAACACTTCCCAATATAGCTGCGCTGACTTTGTAGATCCTCTTTATACGGATAAGGTCATCACCGGAAACGGATCTGGTGAGCTGCTTTTGACCCTCACCGTCCGAGATTCGGTGCCTGTTTATTCGGGAAGATACAGCTATGATTTGGTGGGGATAAACATCCCTCCCCTTTCAACCCCCTTTAACGTCACTTGCCTTCCTGAGCTAAGAGGACGTATATACGATCTGCCTGGCGTAATCATGGCTCCCAAGCCCAACAACTTCTCGGTGACAGCTTATGATGTCTGTGACCTCAATATCGGCCTAAAAAAGCTGCAAGGTGATCGTACTAGGATATGGGTCACCACCCAAATCGACGCCGATGAAAATAATGTGGCAACAGCAGAGTCAGACTTAATATCTCCTGGACCTTATCATGCCAAGATATTTGGCCGGGCGTCGGAAAACGTCTCTTCGGTGAACCTTTCCATGAGCGTGATAAAAAAGATAATCGTGGATGGCAGATTCGAAATGGGAATCAACACCACTGGATTTCCCGCAGGAAACTGTTTCATAAAGGCCGAAGCTTTAAATGGATCTTTTAGCTTTGACGAAATCGCTATAGGTGGTTTGGCCTTTGACAATTGATTTGATGCAGGAGACGATGACGAACGGCATCCCATAAGATAAGGACAGTTATCAAGTCGAAGTTATGGCTTCTATAATGGCTAATGGCGATAGATGGAGAGGGTTACGTGTGGGAAAAAAGTTCCCGCACGTAACTCCAAGTGATTTATCATCCTGATAATATCGTCCCTCAGACGTTGCTGGGGAACTGGGCAGTCTGATTACCGTATCTGTAGTCACCGCCCCAGGTGGGGTCATAGCCATCAAGTGCTTCGCCGTAACATCCACAGGTGAATATTCCTGCAGAGTTCTCGATTCCTATTGTGTCGCCAATCCATCTCTTCTCGTCTGTGTCATAGTAGTATCTGGAGTCCATGTCAGCATAACCGCCGAAGCAGCAGCTCAGCCAGTCTTTTGGTGTGCTGTCAGATGCCTTATCTTTAACAGCGTTGTACTTCATGTCTTTCATGATGGCGAAGTCACCCACGTACTTCTCGTCAATCGTTACCAAGGGCTTTTTCACACCATAGCTACCGTCGGATTTGGTGATCAATTCTCCTATGTCCACCATACCTTGAGTTACTACCTCATCAATCTTCATGCGAGCGAAGCCGTTTTCGTACTCTCCAACTTCAGTGCTTTCGTTACAGTCCAAGTCTACCATGATGTCTTTGACGAAACCTTGGGCGTACTCGATCTGGTGGTGCATGGAGACGCCTTCCTGGTAGCTCTTGCCGTAGGTCTTTTCCTTCATTTTGGAGTTGTACACTACGGGGTTTTGCGCGTAGAATCCGGTACCATAAGCGAAGCTCAGTGGGTAGTAGTCAGTTTCGCTCTGTTCCACAAAGCAAATATCGCTCATATACTGATAGTAGCTGGCCTTCTTAGGGGGATATACCTTCTTTTTGCTTTGGTTGGAATAAATTAAGGTGGCCGTATCAAAGTCTCCGCTTCCGTGCATATAGTTCATGAGCTGAAGGGTCTTGGTGTTAACCTTCTGGTAGGCCATGGCGTAACCTGTTCCCTCAACATCTTGCTCGAATGTGTGTTCGCTATCCGCATCGTAATATCCATATGGGTTATCGGCAGCAAGTACAGGCACTGCCATAATCATTAGCATTATAAGAAATGCTATTCCTTTAGTCAAAAACTCCCTCCTGTTTTTTTGGCTCGCTTCGACTCTTATCTGAAAAAGTATTTATACATTCTGATGCGTAGCAACAAAGCAAATAGGAGGAATATATGCTATCATCAACGATGTCTTCAACGATGTCTTCAACGATGTCTTCAACGATGTCTTCAACGATGTCTTCAACGATGTCTTCAACGATGTCTTCAACGATATCCATGTTTTCGACAGTAGGCATAGCGGAAATTAGCGTCGCAGCGGTAATCTGCCTAATAGCGCTTCTCAGCGCTTCTGAAATCTTATCGGCATCTACGCTGTGGAACAAGCGATTATCGCTCTCTCTCAACTTAGCGATCTACCCGCTTCTAACTACATTTCTCGCTATTGTCGTATACAAAGTTTCAGCGATTGTTTGATCCCCCCTATTTAATATTTTTTTTAATCTTAGGACATCTTTTTAAAAATGTGTACCCTCAATTGGGAGAGAGTAGTAGTGGTACAATCAAAAACAATGATATGTTCGTTATTCCATGCAACAATGCGGCAAGAGGTAAACTCTTCGTTTTCCAAAAGAACAGACCAAGCACGAGTCCTGCAACTGAGACGAACACCATCTCTGAAAGAATGCCATAACCGCTGTGCATGAGGCCAAAAAGCAGGCTTGCTGTAATCAATCCTTTTACAGGCCCCATCCACTCCATGGTCACGGTCTGCAAGACAGATCTGAACACGAACTCTTCAACCAAGCCCACAAAGAAGATCATTATCAAAGAAAGCTTCAATGCGTTCTCTAAATCTACAATTGGGGTCAACATCTCCGGATGAATTACCTGAAATTCGCCCCATCCCATTATGAGCCCCAGTATTACGACCGCAGGAATGTAGCACCAAAACCCTTTAGTTCGCATTCCAATTTCTTCGTAACTAAACCTCTTGCTTTTCAAGATTAGATACATGGGAAGAAACATGGGCGCATAAACCAAGGCATAAGAATAAAGGGTAAGCTCAAAGAATATGGGCATGGCTGCGTTGAGCAATCTGAACAAGGGTAAAAGCATCAGAGCTTGAGGAATCCTGCTCTCTAAAAAGGCCGAAGAAATGGTAAGGACTATCAGGTTGAACCCGTGAACCGCCATTGCGGCTTCAAAGTGACCTTTAAATATTAAAAGTTCTGCGAGCACTATAAGCAACGTGGGAAGCAACGGATCTTGAAAAAGCAAAAATGATCTAATGTCCCAATTGAAGTCCGTGCCAAACCTAGCATCTATGGGTAATCGATAACGTCTGAAATGGGCGATGAAGATTAGACCTGTGGTAAGAAGGAAAAATGAAATCGTGATGGGTTCGAGTCTAAGTCCCCAAGAGGAATAGTTTAGAGAAAGGCCTATCAGCAAGGTTAAAGCCACGCTAAATACTACGCTAAGAACCGCTCGCGAAAGGTGGCTTAGGTCATTTGTTCTTGGAAATATTGCGGCTGCTAACGAATATCCAGTAAGAAAAAGCACCACAACGAGGCCAATTAATGTTCGGATTGGTAAGTCCGACAATGGCCATACGAGTGTGAAAATTAAGCCTAATGCGTTGAGAATCAAAACTATTGAAAGGTCAGATGGCATCGGTTCTTTGAATCTCATGTTCCTCCTTTTACAACTCCATTTTCTCGTTGCTCAATTATAGTCGAGAACCAGTTAGATGAAACTAATTTGTTCTCACCAGAATAGTGCTTAACGATACGAATAGGTAGAATCTCTAACTCTTGCGAGTTCGAGATGAATCCGAAAGGTACCGTTAAAAACTATATTTAGCCCAAGGCTGTGAATCGTTTGGTTCAATTGGTCGTATATCTTGTTTATAAAGCTTTGATTTTGGACAGGTTCTGCGAAAATATCGTTCTCTTCGTATTCATAGATGCTTTTTTCTTTTGGAACTGAAAAAGACATGCCATCACTCCACCAGGCCATTCTCTCTGAACCGAGCAGATCACACGCCGCATAAATGTCCACTAACTCGCAATCGTAGTTTGAATAATCATCTTCTAATGGTAAAAGGGAAGTTTTGCCAACATCCCAATAGGAAGGATCCACTTTGATTACTTCTGTTTTCCTCGTCTTTACCAACAGCCAAATATGATCTTTGCTGCAGTTGGCGAAGTCCTCGACGTAGGCGAAAGATGCGTTAAATCCGCAGCTTTCTAAATAGTATTCGTAAAAAGCAGCTCTTTCGAAGGCGTCCATATTTATGGCTTTGTTCCTGATGGAACTGATGTAACGTATGAGGTCATTAATATTATTTACGTCTGCTTTTTTGTGATGCTCGTAATAGGGTTCAAAAATGTCGATTTCGCCCGCCAATTCCACAGGTTTTACATCGTTAGACTTTGTGCTTTGGTGAGCGTCTTTATCGATCAGCTTATTAGACGAATGAGCACCACTCGTTTTTTCGGCTGGCGAGCCAATTGTGATCATTTTAGTCTTGCCTAAACACTGAATTTTGTATTTCCCCTCCGGTATACCCGTCGTATCTATGCATAATCTGTACTTCCCATTTTGATCTGCATGTGAAATCGTTTCCACTTTCACCCTAATTGGTACAAATGTAGCGCCCTCTACAGCTTCGCCGAACATCTTAAGCGAATATCTGCCAGGGGGAACGTCTGAGCGCGATATAGATGCAGTCCTTCCAATTATTTCAACCGGCATCGAAAGCCACATCCCAATTTTGACCCCCAAGTTCAGCTCTTTGACATTTCCGACAGTAAAGGCAAATTTGTTTGGTTTCTGAGGAATTTCGACATTTTTGGCGACGTATTCATATTTTCCGTTCACCACGGGAATGTCCATTTCAAAGCTAGAAATAAGTCTAACGGGCTCACCGGGATTTGCAGTACCTGTCAAAATAACGTTATCTCCTGGGCAAGGATTCGTGGGCGAAATGTCAAAGGCTGAGCCTACGGGAATTAACATGAAGATGATAAGAATTATATTGATTTTCATTTTACCAACTTAATTTTTACCTCTTTTAGTCCAACCAATCCCTTCTCTGATAGTACGCCGCAAATTAAAATATAAGTCCCGGGTTCCCAATCAAAATCTGTTATCAAATATAAGTCGTCTACTGGCTTTGTGGATTCTTGTAACGCTGCGGCACTATTAGCCGGAAACATAATTAGAAGATTCATTAAAATAGCAGAGTAAATCTTGGAGTTCTCAAAGATTTCAAGAGAATTTCCGCCCCAATTTATTGTGAACTTTGCGTCCTGAAATCCATCATTAGTGATCACGGTCATGTTTATATTTTCATAGTCGGCCAGTGGCAAAATTATTGCACCATAAAGAATATCTTCCCTCTCCAACGATCCGTTAGGTACTCGGACGTTCACCGCCAGAGGATCGCCAACACGTGCATCTTGTTGGGACACATAAATGACTATGTCCTTTTCAGTAATAAGCAGGGGCGATGCAGATAGCACATAAGTGGCATTTTCATCAGTTATGTATAAAATGTATATACCGTTGGACATGTTAATAAAGGCAAAAGGCGCATCTCCAGTGTCGTTCAGCTTAAGCGTAGCGGCTTTGTCTTTTAACTTCGTTAATTCGTACGACGAATTTGAAGTATCTAGAAAGTTCATGAAGTTTAACTTTATCATGTTTACTTTTATAGTAGTGTTTGCCAACTGGTTAGTGCCATAGAAGTTGCCATATATCGTTTGATTTTTTGCACAGATTGATTGATAATTGTGGGGATGTATACAGATCGTCTCTGACCCATTTAAGCTTACCATTGGTACCCTAACCAAGTTTGAGCCTATAAGTTCAATCCAATTCCCTTCCCATGGATCGCTGGCATGTGACATATTATCGAAGTCCTGTGCAGTTGCAACGCTCACACAAAGGAGGAAAATGCATATGAACATCTTTCGCATAGGCTATGAGGGGTAAAAAGTATATTTATTACTACCCCCTGTGGCTCAGGTAACAAAGTCGAATAATCATATAAAAGAGAGGAAAACTGTGGATCGCAAAAATATGGATTCAAGCTCCAGCAGAATGCCAACAGATCTATTGATAGCACTTATTCTAGTAATTTTAACTTTTGTTTTCACACTTGTACCTTCATTTTCAAATTTGCCCCTTCGCGTGCCTTTAGGTCTTATAATGGTTCTCTTTCTGCCAGGCTATACGCTGATAGCGGCATTATTTCCCTGCAAAGACGATCTGGATGGTATTGAGAGGGTCGCACTTAGTTTCGGCCTTAGCATAGCAGTGGTTCCTTTGGTCGGTCTGGGTCTCAACTACACCCCTTGGGGAATAAGGCTAGCCCCCGTAATGGTATCGCTTACCATACTGACAATGGCCTTGGTGGTCGTTTCTTACATCCGACGGGAAAAGCTCGATCCTGAAGAGAGGTTCAGCGTACCTTTTAAGCAGGGTCTATCTTCGCTTAAAAGAGAGCTTAGCACTGAGCAAAAAAGCAGAATTGATAAAGCGTTGACGATATTGCTAATAATATCGATTATTGCCTCAATTTCCGTCCTAATATATGTGATAATAACACCCAAGCACGGTGAAAAATTTACCGAATTCTATATATTAGGTCCTGGTGGTATGGCATATGATTATCCCACTTCAGTGGTTGCGGGCGATGTGAGCACTGTGATCGTGGGAGTAGTGAACCACGAGTATTGTAATGTGAACTATACCTTGAAGCTCTTGTTCGACAACTCTTCTATATATGAAGATCTGCTAAAATTAGACCATAACCAAACATGGGAAAGCCCCTTGAGTTACGTTCTTGAAGTCCCTGGTGACCAAAAAAAACTGGAATTTCTGCTATACAAAGAAGATAATTTTACCGTTCCTTATAGAGACCTTCATTTGTGGGTTAACGTTACAGAGACGTCAACTACCATGGCCAAAAGGCCGTGATTTGCAACTTTGTCGTTGATGCGGCTACATTTGGCTGGTTGACATGCATCCTACTTAGGCAAGAGGATATATACGCGTTTTGAACTGCGTGCACTCATAATGGTTCCTAAATAGATATATATAGTATCATGGGGCAAGGACTGCCGGCTATATTTTATTGTAAATCGACGGGTGGATGAAAGTTGACCATTGCAATTGTAGATTATGGTGTGGGAAATCTTTTCAGCATCTACAACGCTCTGAATCACGTAGGCGGCAGCCCAGAGCTTGTAGAT
>Ga0272442_10003994_pt1 | contig 20361 bp, 15 predicted proteins | sample SSMForm2O_FD_200262 | JGI IMG/M metagenome (GOLD analysis project Ga0272442, IMG submission 200262) | Marine sediment archaeal communities from Little Sippewissett salt marsh, Falmouth, MA, United States - SSM-Form-2O | ecosystem: Environmental > Aquatic > Marine > Wetlands > Sediment ... | reverse complement strand
TGTACCGCCGCCGAGAACAAGAACGCCACGACCGTCAAGACGCTGGTCGAAAAGACCAAGGATTTGACGCAAAAGATCGCCGAGGTCAAAGCCGTCAAGCGCGAAGATAAGAAAGCTCGTGTCGAGAGCGTCTCGCCCTCGAATCGCGGGCAGGATGCCCGCGACACAGCGAAGCCGCCGCACGCCGGACCGAAGAACCGGTTCGCCGGATTAGCGAGCCGGATCACGGCCCTCGTCGGCTCGCCCGTGCCCGACGAAGCCGGTGCGTTGCAGGCCGAGGCGAAGGCCCTGGAGGAATTTAACGCCCAGTTCGCCCATTTCCTCGAGGACGCCCCCGCCTGCGATATCTGCGGCTCGATCACCGTCCGCAACGGCACCTGCTACAAATGCTTCAATTGCGGCAACTCCATGGGATGCTCTTAGGCATTGACGATACCTAAGGCATAAATTGACAGTTGACTAATGAAATGACGATTGGACGGCTCGCAGGAGGCGAGCATGGGTGGACTGAGAAAGCTCAGAAGGAAAGGTCTCGGAACGCACGAGTACGCGGTGGAGCCGTTGCGTTCTTTCTCCGGACCATCGGGTGGCAAACTTTCGGCGACGATCGTCAAGTTTGCCCGGCCGTTCATCGATACGGTCGGCGACTCCAATTTTGGCTACGCCATCGACTTGGCCGTTCTCTGCTGGAACATCGCGATACTCCCTCAGGACGAGCAGGAGCAGCACCGGCGGTACATGGTAAAGAAATTGACGAAGCGCTTTCCTCCGGAGGGGGTTGAAGAGATTGAAACCTGGTCAAAAAGGCTCCTGGAACGAAAGAACACGCTATTTGCCCACGACCGACGCGTGGTCACCGATTTCACGATACAGGATGAAGGGGATTCACATCACCTGTTCGTTGTCTCGGCCCTCGCATCCGGCCCCCAAGGCTAAGCCGGGATGACGACGGCAAATCATAACCGCGAATGAACGCAGATGAGTTTATCCCATAGGGACACGGTTTCTTGTCCTACGATATACGAGATACAAACAACCGGTAACCAGCAACCCATTTGATTAATAGTCATTGGTTTTTAGTCACTCTTCAATCGTCAATAGTCAATACAAAGGATCTTCGGTCTGTTTTTGAATCAGGTGTAAAAGAAGAAGCGAGCCCTCTATCCCCTTTAAGCCAAGTCGTTTTTGGGCAACAAAGACCAAATGAAGTCCGTTGGTGTCTATTATATTAAAAAGAGGTAAATCCCTGCAAATGCGAAGAAAGCGCCCATCATCAGTTCAGGATACCTGCTCCGGATGTTTCAGCAGATCGTCTCCCGGCTGTCACAGGGCCGGAATGATCAGAGATTCACAGACCAACGGTTTACCTGTCCGTTCTCATCGTTGCGTAAAATGAGGAAACGGACTACTTGTGCGGCTCGGCACTAATGAACTGGCTATTCCTTTGCTCCGTGCTTCTTCAGCAGTTCGACGATTTCGGTTTGGCCAGTATCCTGGGCCCACGCTAATGCCGTGTTGCCTTCCTTGTCTTTAATGTGCACATTGGCGCCCTCAGCAACAAGCAGCTTAGCTGTGTCCAAATGCTCGACCAGAATCGCACGATGCAGGGCCGTCCAGCCCAGGTCGTCTTTTGCATTGATATCGACACCTTTGCTCAGAGCCAACTTCAATCTGTCGTTGTCCCCACCCGCAGCAGCAAGATGCAAAATTGTTTCGCCGAGATGCGTTCTGGCATTGATGTCTGCACCTTTGGCAATCAGCAACTCCATCGAACGGATGCCTGCATTGTGTAGAGGTGTCCGGCCGTTCCTATTTCTGGCGTTGACATCAGCGCCTTTGGCCACGAGCAGATCGATGAAATGGGGTCGATAATCTGATGAGGCCGCAAGATGCAGCGCACTTCCATCTTCACCCTTTACGTTTGGCTTTGCTCCACTCTCGAGAAGCAGTTCGGCGATATCTAAGCGATCTTCATCTACTGCACCGCTTAAGACGGACCATCCACTCTTGGTTACCCTATTTACATCCGCACCTTCTGAGATAAGAAGCTTGACCATATCCTTGTGGTAATACGCTGCCTCCATAAGAGGTGTCCAATTTCCAGCGTCAATGTCGGCCCCCGCCGCAATGAGACACTTTGCTATCTCAATACGGCCTTTTTGAGCTGCAACATGCAGGGGGGTCCAGCCACCTGCGTTGACGTCTGCGCCCTTGGAGATGAGCAGTGCCACCATCGCTTTGTGACCCACTTCTGTTGCCTCACGTAGTGCAGTGCGTTCGCCCAGATCTACCTTGGCCCCCAGTTCAATGAGGACTTTTGCCACACCGATGTAGCCTCGCCTTGCTACAAGGGGCAACAGTTCAGAAGCCCCTTTCCCAGCCCCCAACCCTTTGGCACGTAGTAGTTCAACAACTGCCATGTGGTTGCCAGCGACCGCATAGCTCAAAGCCGTCCAGCCGGGCTGTGTCTCCAACGATATCTCAGCTCCGCGAGAAAGAAGGAACTCGACAGTATCTATATGTCCACCCGCAGCGGCAGCGTGGAGAGGGGTAAATCCCTTTTCATCCGCCTGGTTTACAGCTACACCATTATTCACCAGACTCTTTACATGAGCCAAGTTACCCCGATAGGCCGACAAGTATAAGGATGAGACGTCGGCACCTTTGTCGATCAATAGCCCAGCAACCTCTGGATGGGCGGACCGAACAGCAAAATATGCTGGCGTATGGCCATGCTTATCCTCTGCCTGTAGGTTGGCACCGTTCGTTGCAAGAATCTGGGCAATAACGATACGACCGTCTTGCGCCGCCACATGCAGCGGAGTCATTCCATTTCGATCTGGTGCATTGATGTTCGCGCCTTTAGCGATCAATCCTTCGACTAGTCCCTTGCGGTCTGCCGGATTAGTAGGAACACCTCCCCTCCTATGGTCGTCCATAGCAGCCGCAACGTGGAGCGGTGTCAGACCTATTGCGTTTGTTTGATCGACTTGTCTTTCGGAATAAAAGGGAAGAAGACGTTCCCCCCACATTCGTCCGTAACACCACCTTGCCGCTATATGGAGAACAGTATCACCAGCCCTATCCTGTGCGTTAAGATCCGTGCCGTGGCGTGCAAGATAAAGCAGTGTGCTCCAATGCCATGGCCATCCGCCTGCTGCGGCCAGATGTGCCGGTGTTCGCCCATCGGTATTATTCACATTGACATTTGCACCTTTATCGATCAACGTTCTCAGAATATCCCAGGGCCGGCCGCGCGTTGCGATATGATGGAGAGATGTATTGCCGCGCGCGTCTTCGGCATTCACATCAGCGCCTTTAGCGATCAGCAGTTGTACCATAACCGTGTTCCCTGCGTGTGCAGCACAAACGAGAGGTGTGCCATCTACTTCAGCGGCGCTTTCCAGGTCGGCACCCTTGGAAAGAAGTAACTGGGCTACCGCACGGTGGTCTGCTAAAACGGCACAGTGGAGGGCTGTTCGGCCGACTGCGTCCTTCGCATTCAGGTCGGCACCTTGCGAGATAAGGGACTCGACCTGCGCGATATCACCGACTTTCGCTGCTTCATGCAATGATTGGCCACTAACTCTTGCCTGCGCGCGAGCTGTCAAGATCGATGTAATTGACATGGCTAAGACGGCCAGGGCAACAACTGCAATGATCCCGGCAAGCCAGAATCGTGCGTCCGAAGGGGCCGGCGGCAGGCCTAGGACATGGCGCACCCGGCCCAGCGTCGAGTTTCTGTGTTGGCCAAAGGTCAAGCTAAGAGCCGGTTCTTCAACCTCGAATCGGGCTCTGCCGGCGCTTTCTAGGGCGGATGCGTAGGTGAGGCGTTCGCCTGTAGTTCTAATGGCTAACTCGTCACAGCAGAATTCTCGCTCGCTGCGCAACCGACTCGACAGCCACCAAACAGCCGGATGGTAGAATAGCAGGTTTTCTACTATGCGTTGAGCCAGATTAATCCACAGGTCAAACCTGCGAATGTGCGCCAATTCGTGGGCGATGACGGCTTCGAGCATCTCCGGCTGCATTCGTGCAATCATCGAAGCCGGCAACAGCACTAACGGACGCAAGTAGCCTATTGCCATTGCCTGCACGGCAGAAGAAGATATAAATACACGTGAGAATTGCCGCATGCCTAACCTCTCGCCCAGCAGCACAACACGTCGGGCTAGACCCTCGGGCAGAGGTTTGAGGTTGCGGCGCCACCTGAACACACCGACAAAACCCAACAGCAAGCGTCCGCTCAGTAAGATTACCCCGATTATCCAGACTGCTATGGCCCAGGGTAGAGACGACTCCAAGGCGTTGTAAAACCGTTGCCGTAGCAAAGTAGAATTCTGCATCGTGCCGAGTGTGTTCTCTCGTGTGACAAACGCTTCACGCTCCATTGGCACTTCACGGTAAAGCCGGATTGAAGGCGCGAAAGCCTCCGAATCTATACGAGACTCGGCCTGTGTCACTGATACTTTGGCAGGCATCTCCACCGATGCCTCAATCATCATGAAGGTTATAACAGGGCAAATTGCCATAATCACGAACGCCAAAAGATAAGCACAGTAGCGAGCATTGCCGGCCCTGAGTCTGAACAGCCGAACAGCGGTACCAACAACAATGGCGACTGCCAGTCCCTGCCATAGAAAGTGTATCAGAGTCAGGCCTAATCGATGCCACAAAGGTTGAGAAAAGAACTCTATGATTGACATGGTGGACCTCCTTCCTTCTGAGCAAATTCAGAAATCGTTTGGCGGATTTCATCCAATTCGTCACTATCCGGCTTGGCCTGTTTGAGCAACTGAGTCACCAGCGCGCTGGCAGAGCCGTCAAAGACCCGGCTCAGAAGATCCCGGACCATACGGGACTGAGCTTTAGCCCGAGAAATTCTTGCCGAATAGACGAATGCGCGTCCCCTGGGTTTCTGGCTGAGTTGCCCCTTCTCTGCCATAATGGTCATCAGGCTCATGACTGAGGTATAAGCTCGTGGCCGCTGTAGGTTTATTACTTTCATGACTTCTCGGACTGTGCTTGGACCCTGATCCCAGATGACCTGCAGAACTTCCAATTCCGCAGGCGTTGGATTTTCATGACGTGGCCTGGCCATTGTACTTACCTCCTAAACATCTGTTTGTAACACGCGATCTTTCCTGCAAGACACTTGATTCACACGCTTTTCGTCCAGGTATCGAATCAGTACACTCCCTTGTGTGAATCCGCTATTGGGAATGTGACATTTATGCTTCTTGTTAGCCATCCGGTATCCCTTCAATATTAATCCGTATCTATTAGTACTACATAACCAGTAGATTGTCAACTAGAAAAACCATAGAAAATGTATTTTTATATAAAAAGAGTCTTGAATCCGGCTTTATGGCCATAAAAACGCAATAAAAAGCGAAAAAATGTGCGACCGTCCGGTAAGGAAAATAAAGAGAATTAGAGAGAATTAGAGGATCACATCTTTTATTACAACTTATTATTGAAGTTCAAGGAACAGTTACCCTAAAGGGCCCTCGCCTGAGTCGGTGGCTGATCCAATTTTTAAGCCGGAATTTCCTTGACGTTGAGTCAATAATTTTGTATAATAGTTAACAAATAGAATGAGAGAATACAGAATACAGGACACAGGAGACAGAATGGTCGATACGCTATTCGCAATACTGAATACAGGAGGGAAAAGTTCAAAGGAAAAAATATAGACCAGAATAACGATTCACCCATCTTTCGTCTCTCATCCACTCAAGAAATCGTGGTTTCGTGGTTAAGACCTACTTGAAAAAACAAAGCCAATCTCTGCGGTCACTGCGATCTTGGCGGTAAATGAAAAACAGCTTTAAAATGTTCAAAAGTGCTCAAAAATGCACATAAATTTACAAAAATTCACAAAAAGCTTTATAAAACCGTCAAAAATTCGTATTTTGTCGGAGGAATTTTGGGTTCACTGTTCACGGTTCGTGGTTCGATGCTGTGAAATAGTTCCTTCCTTACAACAATGAACCTGGAATCCGGAACCTTGAACCATGCTGAAAAAACAAAGCCAAACACCCCAAAGCTAAATAGCTATAAGTGATTATTATATAATGGCTTATGGTAATTTCGCCCGGCGGCGGCGGCGTGGAAACAAAGCCAATCCAAGCCGATGGGCGGATCAAGGGGGCGAAAGTCGAAGTTTTGTGGTAAAAAGTGTTTGACATCATCCTGTGATTCGCTAAAATCTGGGTTTTTTAGTGATAAAATGAGAGATTTTCTATGAAGAGCTTTATGGCAAAAAAGGACCAGGTCGAGCAGAAATGGCTTCTGGTGGACGCAGAGGGGGCCATTCTCGGCCGGATGGCGGCGAAGATCGCACCGATGTTGATGGGCAAAACCAAGCCCGCATATACGCCGCACGTTGATACGGGCGATTATGTGATCGTGATCAACGCCGAGAAGATCAGGGTCACCGGCCGGAAGGCCGAGATGAAGGAATACGACTACTATACGCATCATCCCGGCGGGCATAAGTATGTGAGTTTTGCCGATATGATGAAAAAGAAGCCGGAACGGGTCATTGAGCTGGCCGTCAGGCGCATGTTGCCGAAGAACCGGCTCGGCAGGAAGATGTTTAAGAAGCTCAAGGTGTATCGCGGCTGCGAACACGAACACCATGCTCAGAAGCCCGAAAAGATTGAACTGTTTTAAGTAAAGATGGCAGATTATGGAAGACAATCAAGTTAATCATCCCGATATGACATTCAACGATCCGGCCCCAGCGAGCCAGCCGAAACCGGCCTCAAATCCGTCCAGTGCGTCGAAAGGCGGGTACTGGTGGGGCACCGGCCGAAGAAAAAGCTCCATCGCGCGGGTGCGCATCAAGCCCGGCAGCGGCAAATTTCTGGTTAACAAAAAGGAGCTGGATGATTATTTCAAAAGGGAACAGGACAGGAAATCTGTATTGGCGCCTTTGAAGACGGTCAATGCCGAGAAGATATTCGATATCTTTATCAACGTCAAAGGCGGCGGCACGACGGGACAGGCGGGGGCTTCTCTGCTGGGCGTCGCCCGTGCCCTGAAAAACTACGATGACAATTACATCCAGGCCCTGCGGGACGGCGGCCATCTGACGCGCGATCCGAGGATGGTCGAACGCAAGAAGCCCGGCCAAAGGGGCGCCCGCAGACGGTTCCAGTTCTCGAAGCGTTAGTTTGCAGAGTCAGTTTTGGATGCTTACAATAGCCGCCGAGAGATAATCTCCGCGGCTATTTTTGTTGGAGGTCCACGCTATGATACGAGTCGCTATTATTGGGGCCAGCGGCTATACTGGCGCCGAGTCGATCAAGATTCTACTGGGGCACCGTGAAGCCGAGCTGACGTATCTGACGGCGATACCCGCCGAATGCGGTGCGGTCGAGGAGGTCTTTCCGCCGTTTCGGGGTCGATGCAATCTTCAGATCGAGCCGCTCGATCTCGGCAAGCTGGCGGAACTCGCTGATGTGGCGCTGTGCTGCCTGCCTCATAAGGTCTCGATGGGATTTGTGCCGAAGCTGTTGGAAGCGGGATTGAAGGTGATCGACTTTAGCGCGGACTATCGGCTCAAGGACGTGTCGGTTTACGAAAAGTTTTACGATGTTAAACATACGGATACCGATAATCTGGCTCATGCGGTCTTCGGCCTGCCGGAGTTGTTTCGCGATCAGATCCAGGATGCCGATCTGATCGCGAATCCCGGCTGTTATCCGACCGGCGCTTTACTGGCGATAGCGCCGCTTCTCAAGGCGGGGTTTATCGAGTTGGATTCGATTGTCGTGAACGCCATAACCGGCACATCCGGTGCGGGCAAGAATCCGTCGGTCAAATTTCATTTTCCGAATATGAACGAGAATCTCTTTGCCTACGGCATCGGGACGCATCGCCACATGCCCGAGATGGAGCAGGTCGCCGGCGCGATTGCCGGCCGGAGTGTGCAAATTTTGTTTCAGCCGCACGTGGGGTCTTTTGACAGGGGCATTTATTCGACGGTTTATTCTTTGCCGAAGGGCAAGATCGGCGCCGAAGAATTACTCCGGCTGTATGAGGATTTCTATCGCGACGAGCCATTCGTTCAGATTCGCACCGAGGCGCCCGCGGTCAAGGACGTTGCCGGGACGAACTATTGCCATATTTTTCCGACCTGTGTCAAGGGCCGGATCGTGAGCTTCTCGGCCATTGACAACCTTGTCAAAGGCGCATCCGGCCAGGCCATTCAGAACATGAATATCCTTTTCGGATTTGAAGAAACGCTTGGCTTGAAATAGTAGGCGTCCAGGTTTCTCAGAGGCAAGACATGGATATTTATAAACTTGTCAGCTTTTCGGGGATATTCGTATTAGTCGGGTTTGCGTGGCTTTTATCGTCCGACCGAAGGAATATGAACTGGCGGGTGATCGGTTGGGGGATAGGCTTGCAGTTGCTGATCGCTTTGTTGATCTTCGTCGTTCCGGCCGGGGCGGATGTGTTTCGTGTGGTGAACGATGTCGTCGTCGTGGTTCTGGATTCGGCGTCGGCCGGGGCGGAATTGGTGTTCGGACGATTGGCTTTGCCGCCGGGACAGACTAATGAGGCGGGGGAGGAGTCCCTTGGTTTCTTCCTGGCCTTTCAGGCCTTTCCGACGATTATCTTCTTTTCGGCCCTGATTGCGATTCTATACTACCTCGGCATTATGCCTTTGGTGATTCGGGGATTCGCTTTTGTTTTTACTAAGCTCATGCGAATATCCGGCGCTGAATCTCTGGTCGCGGCCAGCAACATTTTTGTGGGGATCGAATCGACTCTGACGGTAAGACCTTATCTAAGCCGAACGACCCACTCGGAGATATGCACGATCTTAACGGCCGGGATGGCGACGGTCTCGTCGAATGTTCTGGCGCTGTACGTCTTTAGTTTGAGGGATCAATTCCCCGCCATCGCCGGGCACCTGGTTTCGGCGTCGTTGCTTTCGGCCCCGGCGGCGCTGGTCATGTCGAAGATCCTGCTGCCGGAAGGCGAGAAGCCGGAGACGTTGGGCGTGCATGTTAAACCGTTCTACGAGAAGGAGTCGAGTCTTTTCGAGGCGATCATTAACGGGGCCAACGCCGGCGTGAAATTGATCGTCGGCATTGTGGCTCTGCTTATCGCGGTTTTAGGTTTGGTTGCGTTGGTTGACCTCTTGTTATCCGCTTTCGGGACCAAGATCAATCCGCTCCTCGGTTTGGAGGGCGAGTGGTCTTTAAAGGCTTTTTTCGGATACGTTTTCTACCCGTTCATTTTAGTCCTGGGGATTCCTCCCTCCGACGCCGGCGTCGCGTCCAGAATTATCGGCGAGCGCATCATTGTCACCGAGGTGACGTCCTACAAGGATTTTGCCGTCGCTCTGGAGCAGGATGTATTTCAGCATCCGCGTTCGGCGGTGATTATCACGTATGCCTTATGCGGTTTCGCGCATCTGGCCTCAATGGCCATCTTTGTCGGGGGGATTTGTGCGCTGGCGCCTGAGAAGTCCAAGAACATGGGAGGTCCGGCAGTTCGTGCCCTCATCGCGGCTACGTTGGCCTGCCTGATGACGGCCTGCGTCGCCGGGACCTTCTTCACCAAAGGATCGATTCTCCTTGGAGGCCAATGAAGTGAATTATGATTTACGATTTTCGATTGCGGCTACGGCCGAGGCGCACAGTTCACTTATCAATCGAATAGGGGGCCAATGATGTTCGTCAGGCATCTGACAGATTGCCGGGAATTTATCGCGGGCGATGACTCAAATTTGCGAGAGCTTTTGCATCCGGAAAAATCCGATTTAAAGATTCATTATAGTCTCGCCTACGCCAAAGTGATCGCCGGGCAGAGAACGCAGCCGCACAGACTTGCATCCAGCGAAGTCTATTATATTATGGCCGGGGAAGGCCGGATGCACGTCGATGACGAAACGGTGGAGGTCAGAGCGCATTGTGCGATTTATATTCCCCCCCGAGCGGTACAGTATATCGAAAACACGGGGAGCTGCGATTTGGAATTTCTGTGCATTGTGGACCCGGCATGGCGGCCGGAAGATGAAGAGATTTTGGGGCGCTGATGACTTTACGGCAATGTCATCAAGAGCGATTTCATCGCCGTCGTCATGGCGGACTGATAGTGGTCCACGTCCCGAACGTGGAAGATGAAACGCTGTTGTGAGTTATCATCGGGCCTCCATTTTGTCACGCCCTTATCTGAACATCTGATTGTGATCGGATCGAACGTGAAAACCGGCGGACCGGTTTTCTCGTCGAGGGGCACGATTTTACCGTCGCTACAGACCGTATAACCCGCCGCGTGGAAAAAGCCTGCCGTGCACCACATGTGACGGGTCATGCCGCCGACCTTGGATAACAACGCCTGATCCCTTGGGCCCTTGAGATAGTGCAGCCAGTTATGGTCGGTGTATCGACCAAACATGTATGTAAAGTAGTTTTGAACGCTCTGCGAGAGATGGGGGAGTATCCGATCCTGTTGAAACTCATAATGCGTGCCGTATTCACTTATGCTTCGTTCCCGGCGCGTTTCCATCTCCTCGAAGCATGGCATCCAATAGACCGAACACGGCAAGTCAAATATCGCCGCATAAGCAAATGTGCCCAACGTCACATTATATTCGAGTTTCGACGCCGGACTCATATTCGGCGAGCCGGTTCCGGCGTTCAGGTAAATCGCGGCGCATTTGGCCGCAAAGAGATCCGGGTCCTTTTTGCCGGCAATGGCGACGTCCCGGCTCGAACCCAAGATATTAATCACGACAGGATGAGGTGATTGCCGAAGAGTATTGAGGATCATCCGGACGCCGTGATGATCGGTGCCTGATGTGTTTGCCTGGATGTCATTGTGTGATTTCAGCGGCTGGGGTGAGCCTACACCGGTGGGAACGAAAAGATTACAGATCAGGTTCATTTGAGCGACCGCGGCGATATCCGGATTGCGGTCCGTGCGGTTAGCGGGCGGATGGTCGATGAGTACGCCCTTCAGGTTGATATCGCCCCGGTGCGCCAGGGCGTACACGCACGCCAAATCCCAATGATCGTCCGGGTCCATATGCGGGCGGAAAAGATCGGTGACATGCAGCGCGGGCACTTTTTGCTTTTTCTTCGTTGATTCGTTTCCGCGTGTACATCTCGAATCCAAAAGTCCCGTTGTCAGTCCAGCCGCCGCCACGCCTAAGATTTGTCGCCGACTCAGATTCTTCATTCCAGCTTCCTTCCGATAGTCCACAAATAAAAAGGGGCTTATATCGGGTTTATTGATATAAGCCCCTGAAAGATACAAATCTCCTACATCGGTTGCGTCCTTTGGCCCGTGGTTACTGCGAAGGCGGCCGGTGAAGCCCGATATCGTCAATATATATCTGTCCCGAACCCCCCGGCGCCGCCATGCCGGATGCCGTACCCAGACCGATGGCGATTTTATCCACGTCGGTCAAGTTAATCCCGTGATCGGCAATGGTCTGGAGCGGCGTACGCCACTGTGTCCACATGCTGACCGTTGCGACACTCGGATCATCGTGCGCTACTATCGCGCGTGGGCCGGTCGCGTTGGAGACCGCCACATACAATGGCTCGCCCGCATTGGCCGCATCGCCCCGGAACCACAGCGTCAATTCCGCAACACCTTGCTCGGTCCAGTCACGCGCCGTCGTCAACGTGAGCACCGCTTCCGAATTCGTAACGCCGTCGATGTTATTATAAGCAAGCGGCATGGACTGCGAACCGCCGTGTACAATCGTCTGCTCGGCATATGGGGGCATCAAATAGCCGACCTGCGCGCCATTATCCGCGATACCAAAACCATCGATCCAGCTCTGCCAGATGGCTTGGCCGGCCGCGTCGTTGTCGGTGTAGCCCTCGAAATCATCCGCAACAAGATAGTCGGCGGTGCTGAAACTCCAGACGGCACCGACCCAGGGACTATCGGGATGAGTGTCACTAACTTCGTCAACCCGCCAGTAGTAGGTGGTATCCCACTGGAGTGTCCCGGGATCGTAGCTTTCGTCGCCAAGGGCTTTGCTGCCCTTGTACTCCGGCGAGGCCTGGGTGGCGTTGGCCACGGCGTCCGCGTCGGTGCCGAAGTACACCTCGTGGGACGTCGCTTCGTCTCCGGCACTCCATCTGAGAATCGGCGTGTGGTTGACATTTATTGCGCCGTCGGCCGGCTTCGGGTTCCTGGCTTTGAGAGGCAGCCACAGCAGGTACGTCGGAATGATCTGCTTTTCTGTGCTGGGACTCAGAAAGCCCAGTTGCATGATCGAACCGCCTCCGGCCTGGAAATACTCCATTACAAGGTTGCAAAACTGGCCGGCGACAAGATCGATCTTTCCTGTATCCTCTGTATCTCCGTGGTTGGTCCAGTTGTCAATAATCAGTTGACCATTAATCCACAACCGTATGCCGTCATCGGTGACGGTGTAGAAGGTATAGGTTTCCGAAAACTGGGCGGATACGTCGCCGGTCCATCGGACCGAAAAGTTGCTTGCGCCGACGGCATCGTCCGGCGCGCCGCCGGCCCACGGAAAATCGATCTGAGGATCAATTCGGGTCAATACGAGTTTCCCGAAATCCGTACCCGTGTAATAGTCGCCTCGCAAACCTGTGCCTCGGGTGGCCAAGGTGGTGAAGATCAAGACGTCGCCTTTATGCGTCTCGACGCCGTCAAACTCATCCACCCGCCAGTAATAGGTCTTGTCTAATTCAAGCGGACCGGGATCATACGTTGTGCCTGGTTGTTGAATACCCACAGCGGCATCATTCACGTCCTCAAACGTCTCGCCGAAAAATACGGTGTGAATTTTCGCGCCGGAGCCTGCCGTCCAGCTAAGATCGTAGTCCGGTGGTATGAATTTGGCGCCGTCGGACGGATTGTGATCATAGGCTTTCAAAGAAGGAATGGTAAAGCTCCAGACGGGACCGACGTTCTTCGTGCCGTCGGCTTCAAGCTCGTCGATTCGCCAGTAGTAGGTCGTGCCCGGGACGAGACCGCCCGGCAAGGGAGTTCCGGGGATGCCAATGGTGAAAAACGTTTCCACCTGGTTGCCCTGAAAGGTGTCGCCAGTGCCATCACGGACATCGGCGAAATTCTCGCCGAAGTAGACATCGTGTGAGACCGCATTCAGTCCGGCTAACCAGCTCAGGACGGCCGACGTGTCCTGATAGGAACTGCCGTCGGGCGGGGTGGGCTGCATGGCATATTTACCCCGGTATTCGATATGCAGCAAGGGGGCGCCGGCCGGATTGCCGTAAGTTCTGGCGCATCGAAGGCCACTGGACGGATGAGCCGGATCGTCGCTGAGGATGAACGCCATGGCGTTGCCGCTGGCCCAGCCGTCCAGATCGATGATCTCCTGGACGATGGCGGTAATATCCGAGCTTTGATCCTTCTGATCGATTTCAGTCCAATTGGCCGGAGCCCATACCGTCTTTGCCGTCGTCCTCGGCCTATTGGTGATGTCGTTGATTGCCTCGCTGAACGCTGCGGGAAGAGGATTCCGCTCACCCTCAATGAGAAGACTCACAGGCTCCGAGCCGCCTCTTGTCTCATCACACGTCAATTCGATATACGCCCGATCGACAATGGCGCCTTTTGGAATGGGGATATCGACAAAGCGCAAACCAATAACTTGCGGATTGCCCTTACCTTCATTTTCATAGGGCATTTCCAGGTCGCTGCTGTTCAGATCTATTCCCCCGCCGTTGACGCGCTCTTCAGAATCATCCGTGCCGTTAATGACTTTGCCCTCCCATACCGTGCCGCCCAAGACGACATTTGTGCCGGCGAGAGCCAGGATAAGAACAAAAGATGTGAGAAAAATCGGTTTTTTGCACATGATGTACCTCCTTCGAGTTCGATGAGTGCTAACAGTCCTTACCTTTACAGTACTACGTTTGTTTATACCAAGTCCAACGCTTCCTGTCAAGCCTCGTGCCAAAGTGAAATCACGCGTACCATTGCTGGGAAGGCCCCGCCGGAATCCGGGCGGCTTAACCGAAATCCAGGTCCGGCACCTCGCGGACGGAGGGGCGCACGCTGAAGTAATCCTGCGATTCGAATCCGAACATACCGGCGATGATGTTGCTCGGGAAGGTTTCGCATTTGTTGCGATAGTCGCGGACGTTCCCATTAAAGAAACGACGTGCAGCCTGGATGCGATCTTCCGTATTGACCAGCTCCCGCTGGAGCTCCAGAAAATGCTGGTCCGCCTTTAATTGCGGGTAATTCTCCACGACGGCCAGAAGTTTCTGCAGGGCGTCGACCAGTTGAGTTTCGCTGGCTGCCTGATCACGGATCGCACCCCGGCTGGCCAGGCACTGGGCGCGCAGTTGAGTGACGCGCTCGAAAACCTCCTTCTCATGGGCGGCATAACCCTTGACCGTCGCCACGAGATTGGGAATCAGATCGTAGCGTCGCTTCAACTCCGTATCGATATTGCCCCAGGCGTCGCGGATGTGGTTCCGCAACGCGACCAGGCCGTTGTAGGTAAGAACGACGTAGAGGATCGGCAAAAAGACGACAACGCCGATAACAATCAGCACGATGTGCATAATTACCTCCCTGAAAACAGATAGTCCGGCATCAGCGACCTGACGGTGAGGAGTCGCTTCAAATTCGGATCGATGCGTTCCGGCGCGAGCCGGGAGCTGAACGAGATCGCCAGGGCGTTTTCATCAATCTCAATCGTTAGATCGGGATTCGATAGTAAATACTCAATCATACGGGCATTGCATACGTCGTATGCGAATTTCTTGTCCCGGCATCGGACACAGAACTTGCGAGAGAACTCATGCGACTCGAAGTCGATGTCGTCGTACCCGATAGCCTGGGCGATCTTTGAGAAGAAACCTTCCGGGCCGATGACTAATTCCGGAAATACAGCCTTAAAGTGCAGGATAAAAAATGAGAAATGGTGATGGTGTGTATCTTTGCCGGAGCCGGTTTGATAATGATAGTCGAATAACATCACCTCGTGGTCCTGGTAGCGGCCGGACAGGATGTTGTACGCGTAGCGATTCGAGCCTCGCCGCAGCTTGTCCAAAAAGCGATAGCGCCGGGCAAGACTCCTGTCCTTGCGGGGAGAGAAACTCAGGCCGAGCTTGTTCGCCACGGCCATCATGGCCTCCCGCCGTTTGAGAGCGCTGAGATAGGCGACAATCGCCACCACGGCAAAAATCGCAATAAAACCGACGATTATCAAAGGTTCCATAATCTACTCCTCTATAAGCATCGGCACTACTATACATGGACTTTAAAGGAGTCTCAAGACTTAGTTTCAAGGGCCGAAGAATGACTTTCCATTGTTGCGAAGTAAAGCCCGTGTTGGTAAGATGACTATTCCGGTATGTAATAATCCAACGGGAGTCATGTTATGACATGGAGATATCGATGTACGCTGGCGACGGTCTCTGTTGCAATGTGCCTCAGCATCAATACGGCATTAGCCGATGAAGTCTCTTCGGCTCATGTGGAAGGCTATTTGTTTGCCCATATGACCAAGGGAGATTACGGTCGTTTGTACTACTCGGTCAGCAAAGATGGGTTGCACTGGACGCTCCTGAACGACGGCAAACGCATCCATCATGAATACCGCGGCCACCCCGACATCATGCGGGGCCACGATGGGCGTTATTACCTTCTCGGCAATCCTCCCGACCGGGGGGATGTGCGCTTTTGGGTCTCTTCTGACCTGGTGACGTGGAGCTATTTACGTGACCTCATACCGGATATGTCGTTGTTTTCCGGCTACGAAGGTCCGGGGCGATGGCACGGCGCGCCCAAACTCTTCTATGACGAGGTCACTCGGACCTATCTGCTGACCTGGCATTTCTCGAACGCGCGCAAGCTGAAGGAGAAGCCGGAGAATTACTGGAGCGGGATGAAAACCTTCTTTGTGACCTCGAAGGACTTGGTCACCTTCAGCAAAGCCAAGCGCCTGCTGCCGTTCGACATGGCGACCATCGACGTCATTGTGCGCAAGGAAGGCCCGACGTATTTTGCCATTATCAAGGACGAGCGTTATCCGTCGTTCGACTGGCCGACCGGCAAGACGATCCGACTTTGTTCGGCCCCGGCTCTTACCGGCCCTTATTCCGCGCTTTCTGAGCCGATCACGCCCAACTTTCGCGAGGCGCCCACGTTGATTCCCCGGCCGGATGGAAAAGGATGGTACCTCTATTACGAGCAGTATCCGGGCGTTCACTATGACTGCTCCACAGCGCCGAGGCATAGCTTATACGTTCGAGGCTATGAGGTCCCCGCAAATGCGCGTCACGGTTGCATGCTGGCCATTACGAAGGATCAGTACAATGCCATCGTTAATACCTATGGAAAAAAGCAATAGACATTCTGATTCCAAGGAGATGATTATGAACAGAGTTCGCGTTTGTTTTGTATTGTTGTTCTCGATGCCATCGTGGCTTTTTGCCAAAAGTGCAGCGCCGGTTGCCCTTTTTATCGACGGCAAAAGTCCTCAAGCAGTGTTCGCTGCGGAAGATATTCAATCCTCGCTGAAGCAGAAAGGGCACACAGTCGATCAGTTTAACCTGGCGCAACTGGACCGGAAGACCGAGGGCGCGCGAATTGTTCTCGTGCCCCGTTCGAATGCGGATGCCGTGCGTCAAATGCAGTCGGACGGAGCGCGTCCACCGGGGGCATTAAAAAGTGAGGGCTATAGTCTTCGCGTCTCGTCGAAGGCGGGACGATCCGCCTATTGGGTCGTCGGGGCCGATGCGGCCGGCGTGATGTACGGGGGACTGGAGCTGGCGGAGGTGATTCGCGTGGAGGGCCTCGACGGCGTTATCGACGTGGACCATAATCCGTATATGGCCATGCGCGGGACGAAATTCAACATCCCGCTCGACGCCCGGACGCCCAGCTACAGCGATGTGTGCGACGCGGCCCAGAATAATATCATCGAGATGTGGAGCTTTGATTTCTGGAAAGAGTACATCGATACGATGGCGCGGTACCGATACAACTTCATTTCCCTCTGGAGTCTCCATCCGTTTCCTTCGCTGGTGAGGGTGCCGGACTATCCCGACGTCGCACTGGAGGATGTGAAACGCTCAACCGTTCAGTGGAAGGAGTACTATTCGGGTAATGGAATCGGCTTTGACGCTCCCGAGATATTGAATAACCTTGAGACCTTGAAGAAGATAACCATGGACGAGAAGATCGCGTTCTGGCGGAAGGTGATGCGTTATGCCAAAGGCCGGAATATCGACTTCTACTTTGTCACCTGGAACATCTTCAATAATGGGACCTACGGCAAGTATGGAATCACCGACGATATCGATAACGAAATCACCATCGACTACTTCCGCAAGAGTGTCAGGCAGATGTTCCTCACGTATCCCGACCTGAAGGGCATCGGCTTGACCACGGGTGAGAACATGCACGGCGCAAGCTTCACGCAAAAAGAAGATTGGGCGTTCAAGACCTATGCTCAAGGCGTGCTTGACGTCGCCAAAGCGCATCCGGGACGCAAGATCACGTTCATTCACCGTCAGCACCAGACGGGCGCGAAGGACATTGCCCGAAAGTTCGCCCCCTTAATCGAGCATGAAGATATCGAATTCATCTTCAGCTTCAAATACGCCAAGGCGCATGTGTATAGCTCGACGAGGCAGCCCTATCATCCCGGCTTCGTCGAAGACATCCAGGAAGAAGGCGGTCTCAAAACGATCTGGACGCTGCGAAACGATGATGTGTACCACTTTCGCTGGGGAGCGCCGGACTTCGTTCGCGAGTTCATCCGGAACATTCCGTACGACGCCTCCAGAGGTTTTTATCTCGGTTCGGACCAGTATATCTGGGGACGGGAGTTCCTGAGCACCGAGCCGGAGACGCCGCGGCAGATCGAAGTCGTCAAGCACTGGTACCATTGGATGCTGTGGGGGCGCTTCGGCTACAATCCGAATCTCAGCAACGAGCGTTTGATCCAGATACTCCAGCAGCGATATCCGAACGTCCCGGCCGCCGATCTGTTCGCCGCCTGGCAAAACGCTTCGATGGTCTATCCTAAAACCACGGGTTTCCACTGGGGGGCGCTGGATTTTCAATGGTATATCGAGGCGTGCAAGAGCCGCCCGGGCCCCGCTCAAACACAGACCGGCTTTCACGATGTCAACCGGTTCATTACGCTCGAACCCCATAAAGGGACGGACAATATTTCCATCCCCGACTATGTGAAGGCTGTCATTGCGGGCAAGGAGCTTTCGGGAACGACGCCCATCGAAGTCTCCAACCAGATTCACGATCATGCCGACGGGGCCCTGGCGATCCTGGGCAAGCTCTCGCATGGGGACGACAAAGAATTGCGTTTGACATTGGGAGATATTCGTGCGATGGCCTACATGGGCAAATACTACGCCCACAAGATACGCGGCGCTACGGAGCTTGCCTTGTTCGGCGAAAGCCGGAAGCCTGAGTATCAGAAGGCCGCCATTCGAGAACTCGCCGAAGCGGCGCAGTTCTGGCGTCTCTACGTCTCGACGGCCCGGAGCCAGTATAAAAATCCGTTATGGACCAACCGCGTCGGCTATTGCGATTGGCAAAAGCTGACCGGGGAAGTCATGAACGACATCAAAATCGCCGCCGGCGACGTGCCGTGAACATTGATCCTTCCGACGCTCTATGACATGATAACTCGGCGAATTTCTATTGTTCGCCGACGAAGAAGGGCCTGAACTGGTTTTCGCTTTTTTGAAGGGCAGCGTCGATGCTTTTTAGCATTACCTAATCTTGGGGTCAGACCTTTCCTATTTCCTTTAGAGCGAGAATCCCTTCGATTTCTAATTGCATTCGCTTGGCAAGCTTATCCGTCTCGAGCAACCTATTTAAGTGTTTGAGCCGCTTAGAGACCGATGGGCTGTTGCCTATTTTAAGGATCTCGGCCACTTCACGTTGTGTGCAACCAGACCATTGGTATAAACACTTCGCGGCCATGGATCGAAGCAGGCTGTTGCGAGTACGTCGATACAGTGCCGCCCGGTCGACATTGAAAACCTCACAAACCGCAGACAAAACAGCATCATAATCCGATCCCGTTTAATCCCCCATTCCAGGCGGCAGGTAAAACAGGCAAATTTCAATAAATTTCTATTGTTGGCCGACGAAGAAGGGCCTGAACTGGTTTTCGCTTTTTTGAAGGGCAGCGTCGATGCTTTTTAGCATTCGTTCCTTAGCCGCCGGCAATTGACCTTCAATATTGACGTAATTGGTATAGTGGTCGCTGGCCAGATAGGATTTCACCTCCAGCCGCTTGATGATTTCGGCCGTTTCCCGTAAAACGTCATGCGGACCTAACATCGCGAAAGTTCCATCCATGACATCTTTTAAGAGCGGTGTATTTACTTTGGGGACAAACGTTCTTAATCTGATGAAGTCCGGCGAGACCTGGTTAAGGACTTTGGCGGTTTCCACCGCATGTTGGCGTGTCCGTTCCTTACCGCCGATGCCCAGAATAACATAAAGGCTGAGTTCAATCCCGGCGTCCATGACGTACTTACCGGCCGCGATGTGTTGTTCACTGTCCGTTCCTTTTTTGATGCGTCTTAAGATCTCGTCGTCGCCGGATTCCAGACCGACGTGTATCCGGGAGAGGCCGGCTTGGGCCAGCTTTTTCATTCCCTCAGACCCTTTTCGGGCGATATATTGAGAAGAGCCGTAGACGGTTATGCGTTCGAGATTGGGAAAAAGGTCTTTTGCATACCGGCAGATTTTACATAACTCATCCGTCTTCATGGCGATGGTATTGCCGGCAGGGAAGAAAAGAGTTCGGACGTACTCACCATATTTATCGACCGCTTCACGCATGTCTTCCTTGATATCTTCAACCGGTCGGACTTTATATTTGATTCCATTTTTATAAACCATGCAAAACGTACAGCGGTTATGGGGACAGCCGACCGTGGCCTGTATTAAAAGCGAGTCGGCTTCGCTCGGGGGTCTATAGATGGGGCCTTCGTATCGCATCTTATCCCTTCATCCCTGGGGAGCATCTGCCTGAGAAGGGCCACTCTCCGGATAGCAGGGTAGTGTCTCATCGATATGACCGGGACATTCATATCGTACGGCACCGCAGAGACCTCCACCTCGCAACATCGTTTCCATAGTTTCTCCTTATCGCGAAAGATGCTTCCTCAACAGAATCATAACGGGCTGCTCAGGACACGCGAGTTTATGAGCAGTCTCCTGAAGCAGCAATGTTAGATATGACATGAATCATTATGTTACTCTTCATAGCTCACTAATCACTAATCAACGGGCTGTTGCCCAAATCCGTCTTGCATTTTACGAAGTGATCGCGTATCCTTCAAGTGTCTTGATTAATCAACAAGGAAGGGATTCCACGATGAT
>Ga0272442_10003992_pt1 | contig 20366 bp, 16 predicted proteins | sample SSMForm2O_FD_200262 | JGI IMG/M metagenome (GOLD analysis project Ga0272442, IMG submission 200262) | Marine sediment archaeal communities from Little Sippewissett salt marsh, Falmouth, MA, United States - SSM-Form-2O | ecosystem: Environmental > Aquatic > Marine > Wetlands > Sediment ... | reverse complement strand
CCACGGTGTGGCGAAGTCTGACTCGGTTGGGATTGGGAACACGAACCCAGCGCCTTCTCGTTCTCGAAGTACACAGTGCTACCAGCGCAGGGCTTCTCACCGAGCGGACACGACGGAACCTGGCACGGCGCAAGGTCCGTCACGTCCAAGCCGAGAAGCCTGGAGAGCTCGTGTGCATCGATACGTTCTACATCGGGAACCTCAAGGGCGTGGGGAAGATGTGGCAGCTAACAGCGTGTGATGCTGCCAGCTCGTACGGGATGGCGAAGGTAGTGTCAGCCAACAACGCAAACGAGGCTGCCACGTTCCTGCGCGACGTGGTAGCTACTGAACTTCAGGAGGCTGGTTGGAAGTTGTGGCGAGTGCTGACCGATGGCGGAAGCGAGTTCAAAGGAGCCTTCGACGAAATGTGTCGAGAGCTCAACATCCGGCACACCCGCACGAAGCCACGTCATGCCTGGACCAACGGCTTCGTCGAGCGCCTCCAAGGAACGATCCTCCACGAGCACTGGCGGATCGCGTTTCGGAGACGCTACTTCCGCAGGCGGTTCCAGCTGCAGGCATCGCTGGATTCGTTCCTACGCTTCTACAACTATGAGCGACCTCACCAGGGATACCGAACCAAAGGACGAACACCCTCCGAGATCTTCTGGGGAGCCGTCCGCGAGCAACGTCACGAGGAGGTCTGATGTGTCAACACCATTCCGGGACTGGACAGCCTAGGAACAGGAAACGCCCTCTCCTGCCGCTGCCGGTCTGTCTTCCCAGATCCGACGGAGTCTTGCTGATACCATACGAATAGGGATGAGCACCAGGGTTTTCTCCATGACGCCAGCACCCATGTTCCGTACATGATTCCAATCAGCATGCCTTGAGAAGCCACAGAATACATCCTATAGCTTGCAGGATCTCCTGTCAACAAGCCAGGTTGTGCTTGTTGTGTATGTCTTTCGGAGTGTTCAGCGATTCTTCTGATCTCTCGATACGGTCTGCGCCCAGCTACGGGGTCAGCTACGGGGGCTACGGGGTCAAGTCTTGTTCTTTGACGTTCGGCGTGCTAGGCTGACGCATGGCGAGACCGCTACGTATTCAGTTCGAAGGCGCGGTGTATCACATCACGTCCCGCGGGAATGCGGGCAACCCCATCTTCCTTTCCGATGATGACAGAGCCCTGTTCCTCAAGATCTTGCGGGAAGCTGTCGAGCGGTTCGGTTGGATCTGCCACGCGTACTGCCTGATGCCGAACCACTTCCATCTCCTCGTCGAGACACCTCAAGCCAACCTGTCTAGCGGGATGCGTCATCTCAACGGTGTCTACACGCAAGCCTTCAACCGTTCCCACAAGCGCGGTGGCCATATCTTCCAGGGCCGTTTCAAGGCGGTTCTGATCGAGAAGGAGAGTCACCTCTTGGAGGCTGCGCGCTACATCGTCCTCAACCCCGTGCGTGCTCGGCTCGCCGCACATCCGCGGAGGTGGAAGTGGAGCAGCTATCGAGCTACCAGCGGCGAGTGCTCGGCTCCCGCATTCCTGACCGTCGACTGGCTGCTTCAGCAGTTCGACGCGCACCGCGAGCGAGCGATCCATGCCTATCGACGCTTCGTGCAGGAAGGAAGGGACGTCCCCCTGTGGGATGATGTGCAGGGCGGGGCGCTGCTGGGAAGCGAGACCTTCATGCAGGAGATGAGACCGCTGCTTCGAGATGCTTCGGGCTCTCAAGAGATCCCGAAGCGCGAACGTCTGCTCTCGCATCCGACGCTTGAGGATCTGTTCGAAGGAGCTGGCGCCAATCGTGCGCTTCGGGATCAGCGCATCTTCGAGGCGTTCCGGATCCATGGCTATACGCTCTTCCAACTTCAAGAGCACCTGGGCTTGCACTACTCGACCATCAGTCGTATCGCGAAGCGCGTGGCTGAGGAGCGGATGTCAAAGAACAAGACTTGACCCCAATCTATCTAGCAGATCGGCGACGTGTACGTTGGCGTTTTGTATCCGTCCGGCATCCTAAGCCGCGGATGCGTCGACGCTAGCTCGATCGCATCGGTCAGCGCGGCCGGATCATTCGCATCGATCCCCCGCAGCGTCTCGATCATCCGGTCGATGAGCGTTTCGTCTCCGGGCTCGATGCTCTTCGGTTCGCCGATGCCCCACCAGGCATGGACCGGCATCTCGTGTCCCGTGACACCAACGAAGTCGGCGAATAGTTTGCTTCGGCCGTACGTCAGACCGACGTTGATCGGCGGGAATCCGACGTTGTTAGGTGCGATCTGCCCCCTGCGGAGCGCCTCGACCAGTTGCCAGCCGGTGAGGAAGCGATCCAGGCTGAAGCGCGACGTGTCGAAGTCGATGCGCATGGCTTTGCGCTGAAGATCATCGACCTGCGCGTCGGCCATCCACCACGCCTCCGCGTCCCAGTACTCCGTGACGTAATGGTCGTCCGCACGATCTCCGTCTGGGATCAAGTACGGTGCCACACCGGTGCGCACGCGCGCCGGGACGCCCTTGTGCCGGAGGATCGACACGAGCATCAGCGCGAAATCGCGGCAGCAGCCGACGCTGCGGTGCATCGAATCGCGGGGCTCGATCAGCGGGCGATCGTCGAGATCAAGGACGTTGCGAAGTCGCTCCTCCGCCGACTCGCAGCTGAACTCGACGCAGAGCTTCCGACCGGCGGCCTTTAGTTGGTCGTGCGTAACGCCGTAGGTTTGCTCGCCAATCCAGTACATGTGAAGAATCGCGTTTTGCACCACGCGACAGAGCGTTGGGACATCATCGGGTAGATCGTCGTACAAAGGGGCCAGCACCCCGGCTGTCGAGTACGTAGACTGCCGACCGTAGTAGTCGAGGACCTCGCTCGTCGTTTGGATCTCTTGCGTCATCTCCACCTCCGGCATCGAGGCTAGCCCCGGTTTTCGGGGTTTTCAACGTCGCGTTTTAGACGCGTTTCGATGCGGCGGTTTTCGCCCCATTCCGGGTCGCTTTTGGCGGTTCGCGGTCAGGTCTTGTTCTTTGATCTTGCAATGCGACGGGAGCCGGGGTCAGACCTTGCAGCTTGCATTCCTTGCGGCTCGGCGGTGAACACAACCCGCAACGTCAGACCCCTCCGTGCGAGCCGTCGGGGTCAGGCCCCTGTTCTTGAATCAGGTTGAGCTGGACCGAACTAAGATCGCCATGATCAGGCCACTACGAATCACGTTCCGGGGACGCAATACGAAACGCGATCGCAGTCGCGGACTCTCCTCAATTCGCGATAGGCGTGGCGGGCCCCTACCCCGCTGGCTCTTCGTAGCTCGGCTCTGCCGGCTCGGTCACGTCGTAGTCTCGCTCCCAGCCTTCGTGTTGCAGCGTGAGTGTTTCGATGGCCGTTGCGCAGTAGTCGGTGTTGAGGGTTCTCACGGGCACGTACTTCGACGGCCAGCATCGGTAGACCTTCCAGGCCATCACCAATTGCCCCGCCTCGTTGTACAGCTCGATGACGATGTCCTTGCGGTAGTCCGCCAAAGAGACTTCGCTCCCCAACCCGGAACCGAAGTTCCAGACCTTGTTCGCCCACTCCTCGAACGCGGTGTCGTGGGTGCGGCCTCTCTCCAGGATGATCGGGTCGTAGCTCGTGAGCCCCGGCGATCGCCGATCGGAACTGGGGTCGCTGCCTTCGCGATGAACGACGACCTCCGTTCGTCGCACCAGGCCACTCACCGAGCTGATGCCGGCAATGTACCTCCCATCCCACTTGACGCGAAACTTGCACTGTTTGTAGGGATCGAAGCGATGGGTGTTCACAGAGAACGGCGTGGAGTTCACGACGATGGCAGACGACAGCACCAAACCAGCGATGACCAGCCCAGCGAGGGCAACGACTCTCCTGATGTTCACAGTAGCCTCCTTTCGGCTGCCCGCACGACGCGGGGAGCATGGAAGCATCATAGGTTGGGGGCGAGACCCTGTGAAAGACGGTGAACCGTGCAACGGCACACTCGGTGTTGGAACCGGGGCGCTCGGTACGCATCGGGTTCAGATCCTGCAATGACACACTCGTTGGGTGGACACGCCTTTGGGGTCAGTTCTGGCGCGAGGGCCGGCCGGCCGTTTTCTCTTTCGGATCGCTGTGCCGCCTGCCCAAGCAACGGATTGGTAGGATAGTAACAGCTACGCTACTGTTGCCTCTCAGAAGGGAGGCGAGAGCGATGGATGTGATGCTGGAGCGGGGAGATGTCTTCTTGACGCGAAGCAAGAGCTTGCTCGGTTGGTTGATCCGGGTTTGTACTCGCAGCTTCGGGGAGCGGCGCTCGAAGCTCAATCACGTGGGGATTGTCGTCGAGCCAGGCGGAATGAGAGAAGCCATGGTCGTCGAGGCGCTGAGCAAGGTGAAGCGACACAGGCTGTGGGAGCAATACGGGGTGCCGAAGAAGGCTTGGGTTTCCGTCTACCGGGCCAAGAACGTGACGCCGGAAGAGATGGAGATCATCGTTGCTGAGGCTAAAGAACAGGTCGGTAAGAAGTACGGATGGTTCAAGATTGTCATGCACTTCTTGGACTGGTGCCTCACGGGGGTCTACTTCTTCAGCTGGTTTGCCCGTAGCAAGAAGTACCCCATCTGCTCGTGGCTGGTCGCCTGTGCCTACGGAGCGGCCGGCTACGACTTCGGCGTGCCGAACGAGGCAGCGGACCCCGACGACATCTGGGACTTCGTCAACGAACGAACCGACTACTACGAAGAGATCGTCCATCTTGGGCCGATGCACCGCTTTGCTTAGCAGCGTCATCTGGGCCAGGTCCTGTAATTCAATGCTCGTCAGGTGAACACGCCTTTCGGGTCAGATCTAGCTCGGTGGATTGGTGCTCGATCTCTTCGGTTGATCGTCGCCAAACGGATCCCGCGTGAGGTCTCGTGGTCCGTGCAGGGCGATTGAGCCCCGCCAGCCGTGATGGTGACAGCTGATCTCAGAGCTCGCGGAAATCCCGGCCGGTCTGGTCACTGAACCATGCACTCTGTATTCTCCGACGGATGTGTAGCAAGACGGAGGGATGTGTGTCCAAAGCGCTGGAGCCATTCATCGACGACCAGGTGGCCGGAAGCCTGATGCCCGGGTTGGCTTGCGCGGCGGTTGTCGGGGATGCGGTGGTGTGGTCCTACGGTTCTGGGTGGGCCGACATCGAGAACCGGGTGCCGATGAGGAGCGGGACGATCATGAATGTGGCGTCCGTCTCCAAGCCGGTCACGGCAACGGCCGTGCTGCGCCTGTGGGAGGAAATGGGCTTCGACTTGGATGCCGACATCCATTCCTTCCTCGGCTTCGACGTACGCAATCCTCATCACCCGAGCGTACCGATCACGACACGCCAGCTTCTCGCGCACCGCTCGTCGATCAAGGATGGCCCAGCCTACGAAGCGGGATACGTGTGCGGATCCCCTGCCGAGGATCTGGAAGGATGGCTGCGGGAGTTCTTCCTGTCCGACGAGCAGCGTGACTCGGAAGACGAGAACTTCCACACCTGGGCCCCAGGAACGGTTGATCCGCCGGAGTCACCGCGCCCGTACAGCAATGTCGGGTACGGTCTCCTCTCGCTCCTGTTGGAGAAGATCTCAGGATTGCCGTTCGCCGAGTACTGCCGGGAGCGTGTCTTCGAGCCTCTCGGCATGAGTACAACATCTTGGTTCCTGGAGGACATCCCCGCAGACCGTCACGCCAGCCTGTACTCACTTGTTCCGGAAGATCCCGCCGAGCTGGGCTTCGGCGGCGTCGAAATCATCCACGAGCAGTTGGCGCTTGCTCGTAAAGCGACACCCGGAACCCTGTTCAAGCACTGCCTGTACTCCCATCCAATCAAGGCCGACGGGATGCTGCGCACGTCGGTCGAAGAGTTGGCTCGATTCCTGGGTGTCTACACGAATGGCGGCCAGTTCCAGGACGTACGGATTCTCCAGGATTCAACGATCGAGATGATGCTCTCCGGCGATCCCTTTGGACGTGCCTTGTGTTGGCAAGGCGGCAAGCTTGAGGACGGCCGTGTCCGCTGGCACCACGGCGGATCGGATCCCGGCGTAGGAACGGTCATGCTGTTCGAGCCTGAGCAGGAGCTGGGAATCCTGCTCTTCAGCAACTTCGCCGGTCCTGCCTCTTTCCTGTCTGAGATCTACAAGAAGATCAAGGCCACGTTCGCCTAGCACCAATGCGGTCATAACGCGCAGTAGGCAATCAGGCACGGGGTCAGGCGGTTATTGCTGAATCAAGCCGAGCCGGGCTGAGATGGCCACGGCCAGGCCACCACGGATCGAGTTCCGGGAGCGCAGTTCCTGTCTCCGAGTTCAGAGCCTTCCTCAAGTTGAAGCGCATCCCCAGCGAGTTCTAGGCATGCGTGCAGCTGCCTGCCCAAGCGGGTGCCTGCTTGCGAAGAGTGGGGAGATGAGCCCGCCCGCCGGAACAGGTCGAGAGGATCCCAACCTCCTGCCGGCGGGCGGATACGAGGCTATTTCTTGCTGTTCCCTCGTCCAAGGATCTCATTCATCGCTTTGCCTGGGGGAACGCCCTCTTCGATCAGAGCGGCATACAACTCGATCTGCTCGACAAACTCGTCGAACGAAAGACCTTCGTCGATCAAGCCATCCAGCACACTCGACGTGGTCCCCGCGGGCGCCCCGTCAGCGATGGCCTGGCTGGCGACGTTGACGATCACCGCGACTTCGCCGGGATCATAGTCAGATCCCTCAAACTCCTCGGTCATCGTCTCCACGACACCGCTTGGCGCTGCCTGCTCGAGAACAGAAAGCACGAAGGTGCACGTCGCTGTGTTCCCGGCGGAATCCGCCGCGTCGTACTCGATGAGAGTGTCGCCGAGGGGGAACGTGTTCCCTGGCACAGCCGTCGCGGCTAGGGCGGGGGATGGATCGAGGTTGTCGGTCACAGTCGGAGGCGTCCAGTATGCGGCCGCCGCCGTCTCACCGGAGGGGGCGTACCAGATCAGATCGTCGGGGCAATCGACGAACTCCGGCGGTGTCGTATCGATGTGGAACGGACCGAGATGTATGGTGCTTGTCCAATTGCCGGCGTTGTCGACCGTCGCCAGATGGAAGTACCAGTCTCCGTCAGCCGTTGCGGTGAACGTATCACCGACCCAATCCTCTTCGTGCGTCTTCGCCTGTGTCGGCGACCACGCGGCACTCTGGTCCCACGCCGCTTCGAAGCCATCGACACCGGAGACGGCATCTGTGGCTCCGGAGACTCCGATCGCGACGTTCGGGTCGTTGGACCAGATGCTCACTCCGTGGCTCGAACTGGAGGCCACCGGATCTTCGGGAGGCGTGAGATCGATCCCGTACACGAACCAGGGCCCTGCCCTGCGGGTTCCAGGATAGCATGGGGCTCTCATGAACGTTCCCATCAGCGCATACGTCCCTTCCGGAGCATCGCTAGGCAATGGGACATCCTGATGATTCACCGTCACGCCGTCAGCGACCACGGCGCTTTCCGCACTGTTGAAGTGCACACTCCAGTTCTCGTTGCACCGTGTCCAGAGCCACGCGGTGGTTGCACACTTCTCGATGATGAAGTCCACGCCGACTTGCGCGGGCAGGCTTGTCACCCAGATCGGATCAATGCTTAGCACGTTCACATCGGGTGCAGTGAACCAGATCAGCTGCACTCCGCTGCTCTCGTTCCCCGAGCTGTCCGCGGCCGTCCACGTACGCTCGACGCGAGTCTTGTCGCGTCCTATGGAATACCAGTTGCTGTATGTGATCGTCGGCGCGGGGTCACAGTTGTCGGTCGCGGTTGCCAACCCGGTGCTCGCTGGATCGCAGTAGCAGTCACAGCAATCGGTCGTGACGTCTGCAGGGATGACAAGGATGGGCGGTTGGTCGTCGATTCTCGATCCTTGGTCAGCGGACGAAGGGTCACTCGCTCCTCCATCGGCCACCGCTTCGACGGCATACCACGCGGAGCACGGTGCGGCAAGGTCCTCGTACGTCGTCGTCGAAGACGAGCCGATCACGGTGAATGGACCGCTATCGCTTTCCGCTCGAAGGATGGCGTATTCGTCAGCTCCGGGAACAGCGTTCCACGTGACAATGATCCGATCCACGAAGGCAGCATCGCTGGCACTGACGCCCGTGGGAGCCGCCAGCTTGCGAGAGCCGGCGTCGACAGCTGACGTCAGCGATCCACAGCCGTACCACACTGCCTGGACCTTGTATTTGTACCTCTTGCCTGGTTCAGCGGATGTGTCGTCGTACTCCGGGTCGTGAGCTGCCCCGATCTCCGTGTACCGGAAGCCAGTGTATTCGTAGGGTGCTCGATACACGATGTACTTGGTCGCATATGGAGTCGGATCCCACGTGATGCGGATCTTGTCCGTGTATTCGTTGTCGCTGGCCGAGGTGCCTGTAGGGTAGGTCATGGTTGGACACGCACCGGCCACTCCCCAGGCGGGTGCGGACAACTCACTCTCGCCTCCGGCAGCGACTGCCTGAACTATGTACCCGTACGTTCTGTGCGCGACGATCGCCGTATCCATGTAAGCGGTCGTTGCCGATGCATCGACGATCTCCCATGAACTCCAGCCATCCTTGCGCCAGATGTTGTACGACTCAGCCCCGGAGACTGCGTTCCACGACACGGCAATCCGGTCGTTGTAGGTGCGTACACTTGCGCTGACGCCTGTCGGCGTTAGCAGCTTGCGGGAGCCGGCGTCGACAGCAGATGTCAGCGATCCACAGCCGTACCACACTGCCTGGACCTTGTATTTGTACCTCTTGCCTGGTTCAGCGGATGTGTCGTCGTACTCCGGGTCGTGAGCTGCCCCGATCTCCGTGTACCGGAAGCCAGTGTATTCGTAGGGTGCTCGATACACGATGTACTTGGTCGCATATGGAGTCGGATCCCACGTGATGCGGATCTTGTCCGTGTATTCGTTGTCGCTGGCCGAGGTGCCTGTAGGGTAGGTCATGGTTGGACACGCACCGGCCACTCCCCAGGCGGGTGCGGACAACTCACTCTCGCCTCCGGCAGCGACTGCCTGAACTATGTACCCGTACGTTCTGTGCGCGACGATCGCCGTATCCATGTAAGCGGTCGTTGCCGATGCATCGACGATCTCCCATGAACTCCAGCCATCCTTGCGCCAGATGTTGTACGACTCAGCCCCGGAGACTGCGTTCCACGACACGGCAATCCGGTCGTTGTAGGTGCGTACACTTGCGCTGACGCCTGTCGGCGTTAGCAGCTTGCGGGAGCCGGCGTCGACAGCAGATGTCAGCGATCCACAGTAGAACCACTCCGCTTGGACCTTGTACTGGTAGAGCTTACCGGGTTCAGCGGATGTGTCATCGTACCACGGGTCGTGAATGGTCCCGATGCGCGTGTACGACGAACTCCCCGCTTCTGCACGATACACGTTGTACTTGGTCGCATACGGTGGCGCGTTCCATGTGATGCGAACCTTGTCCGTGTATTCATTGTCGCTGGCCGATGTGCCTGTAGGGTAGGTCATGGTTGGACATGCTCCAGCGATCCCCCAGGCGGGTTCGGATAGATCGCTGACTCGCCGAGGACCGAGTCCATCATCTGGCGCGAGCGCCTGGACCCTGTAGCCGTACGTTCTGTGCGCGACGATGGCCGTGTCCGTGTACGACGTTGTCGAACACGTCCCGATGATCGCCCAAGTACCCCAGGCGTCCTTACGCCAGATGTTGTAGGACACAGCGCCGGTCGCGGCGCCCCAGGAAACGGCGATCCGGTCGGCGTAGTACCTTGTGGTCGCAGAAACGCCCGTCGGAGCCTCAATTCTGCGGGAGCCGGTGTCCACACCGGATGTGAGCGTGCAACCTGGTCCCCAGATCCCCTGGACCTTGTACTTGTAGAGCTTCCCTGGCACGGCTGTCGTATCAGCGTAACTTGTATCGCTGGTTGTGCCGATCTCGGTGTACCAGATCCCCATGTACTCGCCAGGAGCGCGCCAAACTCTGTATCCGATCGCGTCAACTGAGGCGTTCCAAGTGATCAGGACCTTGTCAGTGTATTCGTTGTCGCTCGCGGTTGTCCCTGTGGGATACGTCATTGTGGGCGGACATGTTGCCGTGCCGGTCGCCGCCATGGCTAGCAACAAGGCCAATCCAATGACAGTAGTGTGTAGGAGCTTTGCCTGTGCTCCGACTCTCATCTCGAACCTCCTTGATGACTGCGCGCTGCAGTCCCTCGCAGCTTTCGACGCTCTGAACGCCGTTGACCAGCCAGACTCCCTGAACCGCAAGGCCCACCTCATTCGGCCTCTGCCCGTCTCCGATCGTGAGATTGCCGGGTCGCAGCGACGTACTGAGTCGTCGGGGAAGCCAGAGAAAACGCGCCCCCAAAGGGGGCGCGTATCCGTTGAAGCGACTGCTGTTCGATTCACAGCGGCTCCTCTACGATGAGAACGCATAGCGAATCGGCTATGCTCGCGATTTTCAGTGTAGATCATGTCTATGACGATTGTCAAGAGATGTTAAATGACCAACTATGTCTAAAGAATCATAAGGACGCCATTAACGGATAAATGCGTCTCCGTACTGCCGGAGTGGCAGCAGAAAGTCGTTGGGAATGAGATCCTCACCGAGCTTGTCGAGTGGGTTGAAGTTCATGCGTCGGACAAGGCATTCCTCGGATTGCTCGCGATCAAGGAAACGGTTCCGTTCTACGAGCGCTTCGACTTCGCCGCGTACGAACATGATGTGGGAAAGCATCAGGTGGTGCAGAGGCAACTCAGCGACTAGTCATCGGGGTCAGATGTGCGACAGCTACGACGCCTCGCCAAGGTACGAGGCCTTGCAATGACACATCCAGGTGAAGCACGCGACAGGAAGCAACCGGAGCGCCGTCAGGCCAATGTTCTTGAGTCAGCCATGAGAGACCTGCGGGATGCAGCACCTCGTGGAGTTCAAGGATCTCCTGTAGACGAAGGGCATCCCAAGCGAGTTCTCGTCGTATGTGTGAGATCTGGGGACGAGATCTGGGGACGCAGTACGCAACTACCCTTTGAGCCTTATCGGAGCGAGTACGCGCGTCCGCCGTTTCGTTAGGACGGCCGACTATACTGTGTCGTCGGACGAGCCGACCGCAATTCTGGCAGTGGGCCAGTGGAGAGCGAAGGGAATCGGATCAAGGAGGAACCTCGATGATGAAGACCGATCGACGGCCGTGGTGGGCCTACGCAACTGTGGTGGGTGTGTTGCTCTCGCTCTCGCTTCTGGGAGGGTGTTTCTTGCTTGGGTTCGACGACGATGATGCCCCTCCCGGCGACGGCTTGATGGGCGAGCCCATGCCTTGGGCCGCGCCGGTCCCGAGGACAGGACAGGCGCAATCCTTCGACTACGCCCACGTCGATGACGGCGGTCTGAGGAGAGGCGTCGCCTGGCCCAACCCCCGCTTCGCGGACAACGAGGACGGCACGGTGACTGACCACCTCACGGGTCTCGTCTGGCTGAAGGACGGCAGTTGCCTTGGGGCTGCGTTCTGGGAGACCTCGCTCCAACTTGTAAGTGAGTTCAACGGCGGCAAGGAGTGCGATTGCGAGGAGTACGTCGCCGGCTCACATACGGACTGGCGGCTGCCAAACGTCCGCGAGCTATTCAGCCTCATCGACTTCTCGCGATGGTCAAGCACCTCCGATCCGATGCTTCCCGCAGAGCATTCGTTCGTCGGCGTTCAGCGTGCCGAGTACTGGACGAGCACCTCGACCGGCATGCTGGGACCGGCGTTCTACGTCAGCTTCGTGGGCGGCTTCGTGGACGTCGACGCGAAGATGCACAGCAACCGAGTCTGGGCCGTTCGAGGCGGATCTTAGGAGCTCCCGTAGCTGTACGGCCAGGGTTCGCGGTCAGGTTCGGGGCAGATGCTGTAGTGCTTCCGGAACCGTCATCCCGTGGTCTCTCCCCGTGTACCGGACCGGGGCCCTGCTGTGAGGGTAGGAGTGGCCGAGTGACAGAGTGTCACTCGGCCGAAGCACATTCACGAACAGTCTCCGGAGCAGTCACCATCACACTGACCTTGGCCGAGGCCGCGGCCGGAGCCGTCTCTCGGTCCGGATCGGGAGCCGCCGCACGTCCCGCTCTGTGCCAGGCCGCTGCACGCGCCAGCACCCTCTTCGCTACAGGCGCCAGCGGTTTCCGCGCAGTTGCTCGAGCAGTTGCCGGCATCCTCGGAACAGGATGCCTTGTCGTCTCTGCAGCTCGCGGCATCCTCGCAGCTGGACCCGCAGTCGTCACGGGTGCCAGGCTCACTGAATGCGCCCGCTCCGAATCCAACGTACGCCGTCTCGGCTTCGGCGGAGAACGCGGGGTCCTGGAAGCTGGTGAAGAACAGTCCTCCAACTGCGAGGACAGCTACCGCAGCAAGTCCAAGGAGTAGCCAATTTATCGAACCCAATTCAATCACCCCCTTGCGATTGATTCATGGGCGAAGCTTGCACAGCAGCGGTAGGCATCGTGTGTGCTGCCTGTGAAACCTGTGTGATGCTGGAATGCCGTGGGGGATCGCTCGGGGCAGGGCTCTCTGTCCGTCGAGTGGTCTGAGCCGCTTGGTTCCATCGGCAGGCGAGCTGTGCTAGGCTACCTCCCGGAGAGGAGGCGTCATGCGCAAACGATGGAGAGTGATCGCTCTCATCCTGCTTTCGGGTTCCTTGGTTTCCTTGTCGGGGTGGGCTGCAGGAGACTGGGTCCGGTGGTACGAGCATGAGCACGAGGTGCATGTCGGCACCGTTCTCGAGGTGGAAGGCGAGTACTGGCTGGTCGGCACCAACGTCGCATCCGTCGATCCTCCGGATGCTGGGATCGTCATATTTCGGATTCAGCCTGATGGTAGTTTGCTCTATACCTCATCGTACGACTGGGACGGCGTGCAGAGTGCGGCAGATGTGCTGGTCGCCGATGCGGAGCACGTCTTGTTCGTTGGGCAGACAGATACCTACAGCGCTGGCGGATCCGATATGTATGTCTTGATCGCCGACAGCTACGGTCAGGCTCTGTCAGAGTGGGTTCTCGGCGAATCGCTAGAGGAATCGGCATCTCGTATCGTGCTCGGATCACAAGGCGACTATTTCATTGTTGGGAACCAGACCAATCCCCTCGATGTGATTGCCGATGCGGGTGCGCCGGGCTACGGCGGGCTCGAGGGACGGACCGGCCCCTATGTCGCCCGATTGGACAGAGACGGACAAGCAGTGTGGGAGAACAGCTATCTGAGCGAGGCCAATGTCGTGCTGTTCGATGCCTCACCAACGGTCAATGGCGGCTGCTACCTGCTGAGCACTGTCTACGGATACCCCGACAATGACGACGCCATCCGTCTCGACAGACTGGATGCAGACGGGACGATGATGTGGAGTCGGACGTTCGATGAAGGCAACAGCAAGGGCTACAGCTTGCTTCAACTCGACACTGGGAGGCTCTTGGTTGCAGGGGCGCGGTCAAGCGCAGGAGGCTCGCTCCAGGCCTTGCTGATGATGCTGGAGGCCACCGGCCGAGAGGTCTGGTCCCGCACCTATGGCGGATCCGAGAGGATCAGCGGGCTGCACGCGCTGGTTGAGACCGACGACGGTCGATTCGTGGCGGCTGGGGTGCAACTCGAGGACTACGGGCAGTATCGAGATGATGTCTACCTCCTCTGCGTCGATGCCGATGGGGAGATGCAGTGGGAACAAGCGCATTCCACGGGCAAGCACGTGATGGTGGAGGGTCTGCTCGCAGGCACCGATGGTGGCCTGCTGATTGCCGGAACCGGCGGTGCCCTGGGCGAGCCCTTCCAGGCGATGTTGATGCGCGTCGAACCACCGGAACAGGGCGAGAGCCCGTAGCAGAGATCAGGAACCGAATCAGAGTTCTGCCGCCGAGTTCCACGTTGGACAAGGACCGCGACCTTTCCATACGGAGCGAGAAACCCAATGCGCGTCACTGTGCTGCCGTCTCTGTCTCTGAACCACGGCAGAGAGTCCAAAAGCTACGCCTTGGAACGGAATCCCCCCTCCATCCCCACGGTTTGTTTTATGGAGCAAACGGGACCTGTTAGGATGCAAAAGGTGATCGTCCATGAAAAGGGCTCCAACGAGTCCCATCGTTCCGCGATGAAAGGGAGGAGGAGATGCATACAGGAATTGGAGCGATGCTAAAGCCGGCAGCGATGGCTGCCCTGACAGCAGGCGTATTGCTCGGACTCGCGGGCATCGCCCACGGTGCCGGTGCGGTGGTGGACATCGAGGTCAGTCCGTCCTACACCACGATGCCGGTAAACGGGATACAAGACTTCACCGTGATCGGTAGGGACGCCCAGGGGAATCCCGTTCCGCTCACGTCCCCGCAGGCCGACGGAACAGGCGGCACGATCACGTTGAGTCAGGATCCGTACGCGTTTCATACAACCGTGTCGTACGAAGCAGGGCAGCAGACCGGCGACTTCTATTTCGAAATCTGGGACTCGTCGCTGAGCGGGCCTCCGGGAAGCGTGGGCGCGTTCTGGGGATCTGTCGACATAACGGTGATGCAGAGTGTTCCGTCGCAGTTGGGGCGTATCGAGATCAGCCCGTCCGCTACGGCGATGCCCTTGGGTGCGACGCAGGAGTACGCCGTCACCGCCTGGGATCAACTCGGCGATCCATTCAGCGACTTCGATTCGGTAGAGTGGTTGGCGGGCCCCGGGGTCGGTCTCATGGCCCCGGACGCTCCCCAGTGCGACGTCACCGCGACCGAGCCCGGCGAGCACACCCTGACGTGCACCGTCACCAGCAAGAACACCACCCTAGTCGACACCGTGCCACTCACCGTCTGCCAGCCAGAGCTCTCCGATATCGTTGTGTCACCGTCGGACGTGACATTGGAGATCGACGAGCAGCAGGTGTTCACCGTCACCGGCAAGGATCAAAACGGCAACCCGTACGGCAACTTCTCGGCGACGTGGTCGGCCACGGGCGGGACCATCACGTCTCAGGGCATGTACACCGCGGGGACCAGGCCGGGACGGTATCAGGTCATCGCCAGAGCCGCCGGCCGGAGCTTGGTAGGGACGTCAGAGGTTAGCATCCCCGGTGTGTCGTGCGCCGATCCCGCTGTCACCATCACCAGCCAGGATGTCACGTGCGATCCGGCAGCTGACTCGGTCACGTATGATCCCACGAACTGGCCTTCGGACGTGCCGTGGAGCGGCGCCAAGGGATTCGCCATCAACGCCACGGGTCAGGATGGCGACTACGAATACTCCATCACCTTCAGGTGTCCCGTGGAACCCGAGTCCTCCACGTTGTTCAAGTTGTACATGCTGATGGATTGGACCCCACCGGTCAAGCTGATGGATTGGACCCCGTACCCGTATTCAGTCACCGGGAAAAACACCATCCAGCTGATGTTGGAAGTCGCCGCTGGAGAACTGAACGCGTCGTTTGTGCTGATCCCGGAGCCGGCGCCAAATGAGAGCGATGCGATGCCGGAGACTCCGTAGCGGGTTCCCTGGAACATCCGAGCAGTTCCGAATCCGGGTCAGTCCCTCGTTGCGAGTCTTGCCACTATCATTCGGCGCGTCGCGGATGACGATGCGATCCAAGCGGCGGTCCGGGTTCGGGAAGACATCCCCTCTCTGAAGGACTGTCGCTACTTGACCCGCAGCTTGATCTGATGGCGTACTCAGGAGGCGGTGAGGCAGAAGGACGTGCCTTCGCGCCGTGCTATTCAGAGTTGACTTGGAGCCGGGAATATCTATGGTATACTTGTTGCATGCGGACTATCCAAAACGGATAGTGACAACAACATGGATCGGAGGGATCGGCATGAAACGAGTCCTGGCTCTAGTAGTGGTTGCGATGCTTGTCTTTGCAGGCGTGGCTGTTGTGGGTATGGTCGCGTCCGGCCCGGCGCCGAACGCGGGCGACGGGGTCTCGGACGGCAGCGGCCTTGCGCCGATGCCGGCTGGACCCGGCGAGACGCCCGGCCCGGCACCGAATTCGGGCGACGGCATTCCCGACGGCAGCGGCTGGTAGGCCTGACCAACGACGAGACGCCACGCGCTGTACTCGTCGTGATGTCGCGAAGCAAGCATTGATCCCGGCGATCGAACCGATCTCCGGGATCAATGCTTTTGGGCTTGGCGGTCGGAGGAGCTCGGATCCCTGTCGATCCTCTTCCAGGCCGCAGATCATCCCGACGTACCATCGCATCGGCGGGCTGCCTCGCGTACTCTCTGACGTGAGAGGAAGCCGACAGCGGAACTGGGGGCACGACGATGTCAGAGCCGGCGAATGTGCTGGTCTTCTTGCGAGAGTCGACGGCGCCGTACCGAGCGCGGCTGGTCGACTCCGACGCGGTGCGCTACGTGTTCTGCGAGTCGGAGGAGGACATCGCTCGGAACGTCGAATCGGCCGATGTGATCCTCGGTTCGATCCAGTTCCCGACGGCGCATCTGTCGCGTGCGAAGCGACTCCGGTGGATCCAGGTGACCGGCGCCGGGGTGGACGGGTTCCTCGCGGGCACTGAGATTCCGGCAGGCATCCTGCTGACCCGTGCCGATCTGTCGTTCGGCGAGCAGATCGCCGAGTACGTGATCGGCCACCTGCTGGCCCGTACCCAACGGCTGCGAACGATCTATGCATTGCAGCGGGAGAGGCGCTGGGAGCCGCTGACGGTCGGGTTCCTCCGGGGCCGAACGCTCGGGGTCGCCGGAGCGGGCTCGATCGGAAGCGCTGTCGCGGATCGCGCGCGCGCGTTCGGCATGCGGACGGCCGGGCTGACACGGTCGGGATCGACGCGTTCGGCCTTCGACGCCTCGTATGGCGCGGATCAGCGCAACGCATTTCTCGCCGATCTCGATGTGCTGGTCCTTTGCCTGCCGCTGACGCCGGAGACGCGCGGATGGATCGGGCGGGCGGAGCTCGCTGCGATGAAGCCGTCGGCGATCCTGGTCAATGTCGCGCGTGGGGCGATCGTCGACGAGGCGGCGCTGGTCGACGCGCTGCGCGAGAAGACCATCGGCGGGGCGATCCTCGACGTGTTCGAGACGGAGCCGCTCCCCGCGGAGAGCCCGCTGTGGACCCTCGAGAACGTGACGATCAGCTCGCACCACTCCGGCCTCAACGTCCCCGGCGAGATGATCGACTACTTCCTCGCCAACCTTGCGCGGTTCCGGGCCGGTCAACCGCTCGAAGGGCTCGTGGATCCGGTGCGCGGGTACTGACTCTGAAGCTGAGGAGCGCGTGCGTGCCGGGCCGCCCAGTGGCATACTCGGCCCCAACACGACACGACAAGGAGTTCTACTGATGCCCCAACTGCCTGCAGCTGTGAAAGACGCGTGGGAGAAGCGAAGCGGTCCGGCCATCTTCGCGACGGTTGATGAGGGATCGATGCCCAACGCGATCTACGTGACGTGCGTCGGCCTCTACGACGACGGCACGATCCTTATTGCCGACAACTATTTTGACAAGACGCGGCGAAACCTCCTCGCTGTCGGAAGAGCCTCGTTCCTGTTCATCACCGACGAGCACAAGACCTACCAGATCAAAGGAACGGTTAGCCGCCACACGAGCGGCCCCCTGTTCGACGCGATGAAGTCGTGGAACCCGCAGAAGCACCCCGGCCATGCCGCGGTCGCGCTGGCGGTCGAGGAAGTCTACAGCGGCGCCGAGAAGCTGCTGTAGCCGGCGCCGAGCCGTGCTCGCGCAATGCAGCGGAAGGGCGGAGTCCCGGCACCCCCGAAACGCGGGCTCCACCGCGAGAAAGCGCCCGGATTCACGATCCGACTATACTAGGACACTATGATGAAACGTGTGCTGGGACTCGCGCCATTGATTCTCGTGGTTCTGCTGAGTGGATGCCTCTTCTCGATCAACCAGCCGCTTGTCCTGCCTGACGGAAGCCTTGCCCTGTTCCTCGAAGCGGACGGGAGCTACTCGCTGTTTCCCGAGGGAGGCGGGCTGTATCTCGTTCGGGACGACACGTGGATTGCCGTTCCCGAAGCGGCTTTGTCGGTGACGGGAAGTCTCCTCGGCGTCTCTGTGGATGGGGCGGAGCTGCTCTACACGAACGTCCAGTCGGACGAGCTGTTTGAGCCGCTCCGGATGACGCTCCATTGTGTGGCGGCCGAGCCGGAGGCTGTTCCAGTGCGCCTGCTGGAGACCGATCGCTGGATCGCGAAGGCGGCGTGGACTCGTGAGGGCGAGATTCTTCTCCTGTTCTTCGGCGACGAGGCAGCGGGGACGCTCGAACGGCTGGATCGCGCCACGGGAGAACTCGAGGTGCTGCAGGAGAGCGTGTTGTCCTTCGAATACCACCCCGAGAACGGGACGATCGATGTGCTGGGGATCGATCGGGATGGCGACCTGGTGGCCGGCACCGTGGAACGATGGGATCCGACGACGAATCAGCGGTCCGAACTGGCGGTGTTCATGGGCACTCCACCGACGATCGAGTTGTACGCGATGCTGCCGCATGCTCTCCTATGGGATGCGTCGGCCGACGGGGGCTGGCTGGCGATTGCGCTCTACGACGCAACGATGATCGAACCACTCCCCGAGGAGGAGATGCCGGACCTGTACTTGATCGACGCCGAATTCGAGGCGGTCGAGCGGATCGCCGTGGGTGGGGTGATGCCCGCCTTCTCGCCCGACAGCAAGACGCTCGCCTATCTGACGGCCGCAACGGGCGTGATGGACAGCGAGACGGCGGTCGTCAGGACGCGGGATCTGATAACCGGAACGGAGACCACTGTACCCGGAAGCCTCGGAGTATCGACGCTTCTCTGGCTTGGGCCGAACCGGTTGGGGATGGTGTTCGAGGACGACGACGAGCGCGCTCGGCTGGTCGAGATCGACCTCTCGACGAACGAGACGATCGAGCGAATTGCAGCGGCGGCCGAAACGGCCGAGGAGTCGGTTGACTCACTCTGATCAAGACGGCTTCCCGGATGGGACACGCTGGACACCGAAGCGGAGGCGCAACCCGAGATTGAGTTCTGAGTCTGGATGCAGCGATGGGACCGCGTAGCGCGCAAGGGTGAAGCGACCGGGCCGGCAGCGCACGAAGCCGGGAGGATCGGCGCGTAACTCCACTGCGCAACCGAGCGTGTCTCCAAGCCCGCGCCACAACGATCCCGAACCCCCCCCGCCGACTCGCATGCAATGCACGCCTTTCGGAGAGATGTCCGGGATCGCCGGGCTCTTCCCTAGGGACGCTTCAGCCACTTGGGCCGACGAAGAAGGGGTTTCTTCTCCAGCTGGATATCTACCGCACCGCCGGCTGCTTCGGCGGATTTGGCATTGAGGAGGGCCTCGGTCTCCTTGGCTTCCTCCTCGAGGCGAGAGATCTTGGCTCGCAGTTTCTGCTCGCGCGAGGAGAATGTCTCAGCGTCGATCTCCCCGAGCTTGCTCTTGAGCTCCAGTTCCTTCAATTCAGCCGGATGCGTTTCCAGATCTCTCTGTAGTGCTTCGAGCTTGGCGGAGAGCGACTGGCGAATCGCGTCGATCTCCTGGTTGCCTTCCTCGATCAACTCGGTGTACTGCGCGCTCTTCCGTTGATACTGCTCGTCGTCGACCTCCTCGGACTTCTTGAGCTCCTTGAGACGAGCCAGCAATTCCTCACCTTTCTCCTTCTTGGAGAAGGCCATTCGTAACTTGCGCACATTGCCTCCTTTTGCCCCCTCACCGGGCCCGGAGGTTTCTCGAACAACGTACCACAAACCCGGAACATTGATCAAGGGGGGAATCGCCAATGCGCCTGCTGATCTGCTTTGAGGGCGCGTCCTCTTCCTGGGAATCGCGAGCGAATCGGACCGGGGGCGCTTCTCGCATGCTCTCGGGCGAAGGAACCTCGCCGAGTACGACGGGCGTACAAGAGCTGTTGCACGTTCTGTGACGGGCCCGCTCCGCAGTGTCGCGATGTTTTCGTCTCGCGGGGGGCTCGCAGCCCGGGCAATCCGGGCGCATCCTTGTCCCGAGGGCGCCGCAGCATCGCTGGAATCCCACCATCTCTCCATTCCAACCCCACACCCGCGCCGTCTGATGGGCTCGGAAGGAAGGCCAAGCAGGAGAGTCTCGTCTTTGGAGTTCGAGAAGAAAGCGAGGTGGACGATGGCCACGCAGAGCAGAGGGAGACGGACGCTACGGATCGCCGTGGCCGTCGTCGTACTCGCCGGATTCGGGCTTGTCGCCTGGCAGATGGAAGACATCACAGGCGGACAGCCGAGCGGGGGACCGATCGGAGGCAGCACAGCTTCAGCGGAGGGAACCATGGTTGCGGAAGGTGCAATGAAAGAGGAAGGGCTGCGCGAGGCAATCTTCGCCGGTGGATGCTTTTGGTGCATCGAGGCGGCGTTCGAGTTGATGCCGGGCGTGGCCGAGGCGATCTCCGGATATACCGGCGGAGAGACCG